>Ga0209086_10000423_pt1 | contig 36797 bp, 46 predicted proteins | sample M_130207_XF_Meta_FD_187312 | JGI IMG/M metagenome (GOLD analysis project Ga0209086, IMG submission 187312) | Freshwater microbial communities from Lake Montjoie, Canada to study carbon cycling - M_130207_XF_MetaG (SPAdes) (version 2) | ecosystem: Environmental > Aquatic > Freshwater > Lake... | reverse complement strand
CCTGTCGCACCTGTAGCACCTGTTGCACCTGTAGCGCCTGTAGCACCTGTAGCACCTGTAGCACCTGTAGCACCTGTAGCACCGGTTCTCCCTGTAAAACCTGTAGCACCTGTAGCACCTGTAAAACCTGTAAAACCTGTAGCACCTGCAGCACCGGTTCTTCCTGTTGCACCTGTAGCACCTGTAGCACCTGTAGCACCTGTAAAACCTGTAGCACCTGTAGCACCTGCAGCACCGGTTCTTCCTGTTGCACCTGTAGCACCTGTAGCACCCGTTGCACCTGTAAAACCCGTCGCACCTGTTGCACCTGTGTCACCTGTATCACCTATCGAGCCTGTTTGTCCTGTTTGTCCTGTTTGTCCTGTAGCACCTGTTGCACCTGTGTCACCTGTATCGCCTGTATCACCTATTGAGCCTGTTTGTCCTGTAGCACCTGTTGCACCTGTGTCACCTGTATCGCCTGTATCACCTATTGAGCCTGTTTGTCCCGTAGCACCTGTATAACCCGTTGCACCTGTATCACCCGTTGCACCTGAATCACCTAATGCACCAGTTGCACCAGGATTTACAAAGTATAATGGATAGTTATTAGAAATATTACCGCCATTTGTAACAGTAACATACCACAAACCAGATAAAGTTGCAGGAGTATTTACTATAATTTCTGTGCTAGAGACATTCGTAATTATTGTCGGTAATGGTGATATGCTTCCAGACTGAGTATAACTAATTTCAACAGTTGTCCCGCTAAATCCTGTTCCAGTAATTCTAATAGAACTTGCAGTATTACTTGGAACAATGCCTGGATCAATATTTGTAATACTTGTCATTTATATATTTAATACATATTTTTTTGCGGTATTAAATACATTTATTTTTTATCGTGCTATTTGATTTTTTAACAGACAGTGATTTTAACGTAGACACGCGTTTCTCCACATTTTTTAAAGTAAAATGCTTTGTTTCCTTAATATAATGCAAACTAGGAATTTCTTTTACACTTCCTGATATATTATCATATACTACGTCTTTTACTTTTCTTAATTTATTTCGCTCTAAGCAATCTTTTAAGAAATGTATAAGTAAGTTAGACTCTTCCTGATCCAAGTTATTTTCTATCTTATAGGTTTCAACATATTCAATTATTTTTTTTGTTTTATCTGTTTTATTTAATTTACACCAAGGTTCATTTTTATTATTATTTTTTTCTTCTTCTAAAAATTTTTCCAAATTAGAAAGATTATTTGTTGTTTTTGTTTCTTGAATCGGTTTTTTAGTTAAAAGCATTGTCTTATATTTTAAATTTTTTAGTTCAATACATTCTTCAAGAGGAACTGTAGTTTCTTCCATTATACATATTACTGTAAAGATAATTTTAACTCTATTTCGTGAAATAATATTATTTTTATAAAAAAAGAATCATAATAAAAATACTTATTAAATATATTCTTTAAAAATGTGTATGGATAATAATATTAATAATGATGATAATAAAGAATTTGTAAAAACAGTAAATATTCAAGGTGTATATAATCGCTCCCAAATTAAAAAAGCAAATAAGGTGATTAAAGAAATAAAAAAACGCGTAGAAACTAATTCTTGGAATTTACCTAAAGAATATTTTAATTACGACACACAATTACGATTAATACGTACTTTATTTAAACAGAATGATTCATCTATAAAAAAAGAATATGAAGAATCTGCAAAAATTATAATTCAGCAAATTCAAAAAAAAATAACCGGTTACAAACAACAAGATATTTTAAAGAAAAAATTAGATGAAAGCGAATTTATTACTTTTGATCACGTTTTAAAAAAAATGGTTGATACCGAATTAAAATGTTATTATTGCAAAAAGGAAATGTTAATTCTCTATGACATTTCGAGAGAAACAACTCAATGGACGGTAGATAGAATCGACAATGATAAAGGACACAATCAAACGAATTATCATTTGTCTTGTTTGCAATGCAATTTGCAAAAAAGAAGAAGAACCGATGATAAATTTCTTTTTACAAAACAATTACATTTAATAAAAGAAGAACCGTAGCATCTTACAATTTTTTTTTGAACCGTTACACATTTAAAAACAGAGATTATAAATGTGTAATAATTTTGATATATTATTATCGCTATTGCATATAGAGATAATGGAATGGAAATGGACCAAAGGAGAACCCTATGAACGAAGTAGAAGAATGTATCAAAAAAAAGAACAAGAGGAGAATGCAGAAATATTCAATAAGGATTTAGAAAATTCCGCCTATTCTTCTTCACTCCATTACGATGAAAATACTTGGGGTATTTTGAATGAAACAGTTGCTGCAAATGGATTCAAAGTTTCTAACAAGAGAGAAGATTTAGGCCAAAAAATGGCAGAAAGAGACCAAATACAGCAAATTGGGTTCAACCCGTTTTTGCAAAATTCCAACTATGCAGAAGATATATCTGTACGAGATCAGTTTTTAAAACCAGTGAATACAACGGAAGGTCGTATCAAAACGGAAAATTAGTTTAGTGTGTACTGTTTAGACACATCGTGTACATTAATCGATTCACATAGTAAGGTACCAATGTGTAAATTAATAAAAGACACGAATTTAACAACATTTGTCCATTCACCATTTTTGGATTACGAATCATATTTACAATTGTCATGATTAAATAACTCGCAAATGCGATAAAAAATAAAATAGATAAAAAATAAAAATAAACACAGTATTCTCTTCCTAAAGGACCAAATAAAGTATTCATAATATTTTGCATGGATCTAATTATATTATGTATAAATATTTTATAATCTTGTGTATAATAAACTACTTAAAAATTACTTATTTTTTAATAAAATGAATAATGTTGGCGCTGGTTATACTACTCAAAATGAATTGCTTTTAAACAATTTAATGGATTTTTACAAGGACGAAAATTATCTCACTCGAATGTTGAAAATTATTACAGGCGAGTCAAAAATCTCCTTACGCATTGTGGATTGGTTTGCAACGAATTATGCAAAAAAATATTACGTTGTTTACAGTATCGACGACTCCAGACGGTTCAAGGTGTACTTCGATTATAAATTGAAATTAAAAGCTTACAGTAAAAAAAGATTTGACCCGTTCTGCCGTTGGGATAGAATAAGCATTCCATACCGAAACGGTACAAGTATTGAAACTACGATCGGACAATTGAATTTCTTCAAATGGGCGATAGAAAATCGCGTGATCGACTACATCGACCAGCATTATGATGTTATTGAGAAGGATATGAACAACCGAAATAGCACGTCAAAGAAGAAGGAATGTGTTTTGGACAATTCTAAGACGAGAAAGAAGAGAGAAGAGCTTTCGATTTCCGCTACAAAGAGTGTCAAGAAGGAGGATGTTGAAATTGTGGTGCAGTTTCATTGAGTTGGTTGCTTTTGCTTTTGTTTTTTTTTGAAGACAAAAGCAAATATAGACAATATAATACAAGCGCATGCCACTATCAATCTATTATATAATTTTGAATCTTTAACCAAATTTTTATACAACGAATTATTATATTATAATACATTATATTATATTATATTATATAAGGATGCACAAAAGAGGAGGGTTTTTTTCTTTTTTTACAAGAAAATTATCAGAATGGAGAGAACGAAGGAGGCAAGCTCAGTTGTCTCGTAGACAACAAAATTTGGAAAAAATAAGGGACCCTTTTAAGTACAACCAAGAAAAAGAAAGGTTAGACAATGATCGCAATGCACTACGCGAAAGACAATTTCAAAGAAACGAGCTCAACCGATTTGAAGAAAAGGATACTTTTGGTGGAAAAAGAAAAAGTCGCCGCTTAAAAAAAGGCACTAAAACTAGGAGAAGAAAATAATAGGATAAATCCCATCGTTTCTAAATATTATTCAAATATTTAATATTTAAAAATTAATTTTTATCTTTTATATGGGCAACACACAATCTGTAAAAAAAATAAATTTTGAAGATGTTCAATATGCAATTCGAAACGGAGAAACACATGTGTTAATCAACACATTAGAAACCAATTTTCAAGAATGTTTGCTGCCGAATACTATAAATGCCGAAAAAGAAGAACAAATTGTGAATCATTTGATTTCTACAGGAAAAACAAGTATCAAATTTATTATCTACGGAAAAAACAGTAATGATGAAAAAATATATAAGAAATACAATCAAATAACTGGGTTTGGATTTTACAATGTCTATATTTATGTAGGAGGTATGTTCGAGTGGCTTTTACTGCAAGATATTTACGGCGTGAAAGAATTTCCCACGACAAAAAAGGAACTAGACTTATTACGGTTTAAACCGTCCAAGGTTCTAAATGTTCCTTTGCTAGAATACAATTCTTAATGTATGGATAAATTATAAAATGCAAATTATAAATAAATTATAAATAAATTATAAATTATTTATAATGGAATGGCCAAATTAGACAATTCGTCGGCCCTTTTATTATCGTTCCTATAAATGTGTTGAAAAGCGATGTAGTCAAATCGTTCGGCTAAAAGCGATGCATCTTGGAACAGTTCTTGCAAATTGGGGGATTTTACTTTGTATTCCCGATTCATTTGTTTAATTACGAGCTGGCTGTCGCCTTCCACGGTTAAATGTTTAATTTCGAGTTCATCCAATGCATAACGCAACCCTAAAATGAGTCCATTGTATTCCGCTTCGTTATTAGTGCAACAATTACCCAGATAGGTAAAAGAACCCCAAACCTCTTCTCCATTTTTGTAAATGACTGCCCCCGCACCGGCTAATCCAGGATTTCCCTTGCTACATCCATCGAATTGCAATTTGTATTCGGTTGTCAAAAGCTTTGGATGAATCTTTACTGCTTTGTTTTTTTTGATTGGGAACATTTCTTTTTGTTATTATATTGTCATAAAAAGAAATGTTTATATATTATTTATAATTATTTTACATAGGTTTGAAATAAATAAGTTTATTTTTTCTTCCAGTTAGAGGAATTTCATTTTCTACTGCAATATTTTTATTATGAATAAATTCATAAACATCTATAACATTCCAAGCTAAGAAACCATATGATACATACGGATTTAATACATCATTTGTGTACTTTTTTTGTAAATCCATTGAAATCTCACTAAAAGCATAATTACTAATAAGAAAACTATTTTTTTTTAAATTATTAATATTATCAAGTTCCAAATAGTTTACATTACGTATCTCCAAATTCTCTAAATATTTTTTTTGTAATATTAAAGGCATATTTAAATCAAATACGCTGTACGAATTTACTTTAATATTAAATAAATGTGCCAGTTTATAAATATAAAAACATAATCCACCATACCCTCCGCCTATTTCTATAATATCAATATTATTCAACATACAATTATTCATATGTGTTAGTATTAAAAAACTATGTAATATGTATCTTAAATTTGTAGGGGAGCAACAAGTAAAAGTTTCAAAAATAAATTTATTAGGTTTTCCACACATGTCATTTAAGTGACATAATTCTATTAAATATTGTTTATTTGAATTATAAAGTAAGTTGAATTTTTTTTCAATTTCTGCAATATATTCTTTACCTTGATTCTCCGAGACGTGCTCTAATATCCAGCAATAATGCATATTTGATTTAAATGTCCATTCATTAACATGTAAAGAATTTACAAAAGACATTATATATTCTAAATAATTATCGTACATTTATATAAATAACTATAATATATTTAAATTATAAACGAGCTACTACAAAATATCGTTTTTAACTCTTTGATGTCATAAATAGCTTTTTCGTGTAGTGTCGAAGAAATCTCTTTGGAAATATTCGTTACAAACAAATTGTCTTCTCTGTATTTTAAAATGCGTGTGTCAAATAAATTTATCGCTCTTACCACAGCATCACAGTAGTCCATTTTTTCCATGATCATGCCATACATGATGGTTCTGTCGATGTCATATGCAGCTAATAAGTCAGCTTCTCTCACAATATGATAAGCCAATTGATACTCTCCTAAAAGAGGAAATCCATTTTGTTTGACTTTGGAATAAGACATCGTGGAGATAATGGTGGAAACGGTGTCCAATCTCGAAATGGGCATAATGTCGCACATGTGATTTTTCATAATAGAGAGACCCAGTTTTTCAACCATGTATTTTTTATCACACATGTCGTGCAAAATTGCGGCAGTGTAAATGATGTCTTGTTGTTCTCTTAAATAAGCATTGGACTGCACTTCGTTATTGTAAATTTCATTTGCTAGACGAAACGTCTCCATACTATGTTTTAAAGCGTGGGATTCATCGATATTGTATATTTTGCTAAATTTTGCCACATAATTGAAAGCAATATTTAATATAGGTGTCAATAATGATATTTTCATTTGTATCTATCTACTTATTCTCTCTATAAAAAAGATTGCAAAGGAATGAACGATTCCACCTTTAGAAAAGGTGGAGCCAAACAATGGTTTTGGTTTTTGGGTTAGGTTGGTTTATATCTTGCTATACAAAGAAAAAATAATTATTATTTAAATTTCAAAATATTGGTTTCATTTACAGGTATAGTGCTAATTTATTTATCTTGTTCTTGTTCTTGTTCTTGTTCTTGTTCTTGTTCGTCATCTGTATCTTCTGCTGACTCACCTTCTGCCAAATACGTTTGCCATCTGTCTTCGTTTTCTCTATCACCTAGATAATAACTCTCATCTTCTAGCACCATAAATCTAGAAGAACGTCTAACATTCCAATGTGCGTGCTCGACAGCGTTGCCGTATTCGTCCCGCTTTAAAACAATCGGCTCATCCCATCTGTCTAGTTTGAAGAGTGGATGCTCGCCTTGATGCGTCAATCGCGCAGTAAACATGCACGATGCGTTTGTATTGTTCCATTTTACCCAAATATAAAAGACTTTTTTGTTTGGTTTGCTCTTAGTTGCATGCTCATCGGGGTCGTCATTGCAGCATGCGGCGAATATTTTTCGCACTTGGCATATGGAGGACTCTTCCAGTGCCTTTTTGATATCATATATAGAATCCGTAAGATTATCACTGCGAATACAAAGGATGTCATCGTCTACTTGCATGGTAAAGGTGTAAAAGAGTTTTAAAGAGCTTGTGTTTGGGTTGATGTTGAATGTAATGCCAGTAGATGTTGAAAAAAGATTTCAATTTTTTGACAGTCTAACTAAATATACTCACACGGTTCTGCTTTCCAACCGGGTTCGCCTGTTTCTACAATGCGAAACGGCTTGCCGCATCCATATATCAACCCCTTTTCCAAATACATTTCACATAATTCTTTCGGACAATGAGGATGAATTTGTTGCCCGGTCGCTATGAAAACCCCGTGCCTAAAAATCTTGCAATTAAGCTGCTCAATTAAAACTGATTGGTTGCAATGCGGACATTCAATAATCGGTTCTTTTTTATAATTCGCCATATTGTATTTTTACAAATAAAATAAAATTGATTTCCAAATAAATATAAAGATAAAATCACATATAATTAACACACACAACCCAACGTCTTTGAACAATGGATCTCCAACAACGAAAGCTTAACAAGTCTGAATGGCAAACCATTGAAGTTCCTGTTTCCAAACAGGAACAAAATGTGCTAAAAATGATTATGCAAGGATATGATAATGTGAATGTGAGAATAAACGCACATCATTCTATCTTTACCTTTTTAAAGATAGAATATAGCCTGAAGAAAGAGGATTATTTGTACAATAAATATTTGCGACCTTTGGTTAAAGAGGTGGAAAAGTGGCTTTTAAAAGACGATCCATCGTATAAAGCGATTTTAGTGGAAGCCGAAGTAAAAGTAACCTCAGCAGACCGTATTCGCCTAGAAAATAACGAGGACAAAACAGTGCAGTCCGCGAATTTATACGAATTTGTGTTATTAGATCATGTCACAAAATGTATGAAATGCAAAGTGGAGAAACAAACCAAGCAATTTGCGTTTCACTATTTCACCGTTTATAAATTAATGAAAAACACTGTAGAACGAGTCAATCGGCACATTTTACATCTTGTCGCCACCATTTTACAAAAATATGAGGACCATGTAGACTTGGCTATTATCGTGGAAAATGCAGCCCAATTCATTGAAAAAAATGAGCATTTATTAAAATATGAAGATTTAACCCTTTACGAACATCAAAAGGAGATTTTCACCGTGTGCAAAGATCCGGCAGCCAAATTGGTTTTATATATGGCTCCTACTGGCACAGGAAAAACAATGACGCCTATTGCTCTCGCAGAAAAGCATAAGATCATCTTTGTCTGCGCAGCGCGACACGTTGGGCTTGCTCTAGCAAAAGCGGCTATTTCAGTAGATAAAAAAATTGCCTTTGCGTTCGGATGTTCTTCCGCAGCAGACATTCGTCTGCATTATTTTGCAGCAAAAGAATATTCACGGAATAAGCGGAGCGGAGGAATCGGAAAAGTGGACAATAGTGTGGGTGAAAAGGTAGAAATCATTATCTGCGACATTCGTTCCTATTTGTTCGCCATGTATTACATGCTCGCCTTCAATCCAAAAGAGAAAATCATCCTTTATTGGGATGAACCCACCATTACACTGGATTATAAAGAACATGAATTTCATGAGATCATACAAAAGAACTGGGAGGAAAATGTGATTCCGAATGTGGTCTTGTCTTCCGCCACATTGCCTAAATTGGTCGAGCTTCATGAAACCATCCCTGATTTCAAAACGAGATTCGCGGGGTCGAATATTTACAACATTGTCAGCCACGACTGCAAAAAGTCTATCCCTATTTTGAACAAGGATGGTTTTATTGTCGTGCCGCATTATTTGAGCGATAATTATGAACAGGTAAAACAAATCGCTGCTCACTGCGAAGAACATTTGACGTTGACCCGGTATTTTGATCTGAACGCAGTGGCAGAGTTTATCACTTATGTAAATGGCAGACAATTTACCAGTGCAAAAATGCGGTTGGAACGCCATTTCGACACGCTGGACGTAGTCAACATGAAAAATATCAAAGTATATTATATCAAATTGCTGCAACAAATTCAGCCTGACATATGGTCTTCTATTTATCGCTATTTTATCGGCATCCGCAAAGCAAAACTGGTTTCCAACGACTCTGTTGACACCAAGGGCAATAAAATTGCAAAAACGAGAAGTATTGGACCGGGAACACTAGATACAACCTCTTCAAATGTAAAACTAGCTGGTGCTCCGCTTTCCCGTTTGGCGAGCGAACAAATAGTAGATAAACCGATCACAACTAATGGTTTAGCCGGCGTCTATGTCACAACCAAAGATGCGCACACTTTGACGGATGGTCCTACTATTTTCATTACTGACGAAGTAGAAAAAATCGGCAAGTTTTGCATTCAACAGGCAAATATTCCATCCGTCGTGATGGAAGACATTATGAAAAAAATTGCTTACAACAATGCCATCAATGAGAAAATTGGCGCTATGGAAAAGGAATTGGAACATTTGGAAGAAAAAGCGGAACCGAGCAATGGTGGATCTGCTAAAGATTTGAGAAAAGTGAATCGGGAGGTGAAACCGAATGAAGAGGGAAAGGGCGATGCGCGCAAAATTGCGAATGAGATGAATATGCTTCGTTCGATGATAAAACCGGCTACATTGAACGAAACGTTTGTGCCGAACAAACCGCATCACTTGAAAAAATGGGCGGAAGAGTTGGAACCAGTTGGCGCGTTCGCTTCCAACATTGATGAGCATGTAGTCAGCGAAATCATGTCGCTTCACGGAATAGACGACATGTGGAAAATTTTGCTGATGTTGGGCATTGGCGTGTTCATGCATCATAAAAATGTGACCTATATGGAAATCATGAAAAAGATGGCGGATGAACAAAAGTTGTACATGATTATTGCAACGAGCGACTACATTTATGGAACAAACTATCAGTTTTGTCATAGTTATTTGAGCAAGGATTTGGATTTAACGCAGGAAAAAATCATTCAGGCGATGGGACGAGTAGGGCGAAACAATATCCAGCAAAATTATACAATTCGGTTTCGCGATGATAAGCAAATCATGAAGCTTTTCACTGCGGAGACGGATAAACCGGAAATTATCAATATGAATCGGCTCTTCAATTCTAAATAAGGAAAGATTTTATTGTACGTAGAGAGAAATATTACACCGACTAAAAAGAAAAATGAGACAAATATTATATAAAAATAAAATCACTTATTTTTGGTTAGATTGTTATTTTTGTAATAATTTATAATAACAAATCATTGACAATAGTATTGAATTTATGATTTTTATTTATAAATAACATATCAATTTGCATATTAAAACCATTGAAATAATGATTGTCAATTATATCATATACATTAAATCCAATTTTATCCATAAAAGAAATATGTTCTAAAAAATTGGGAACGCCTTCATTATATTGTCCAAACAAAGGCATTTCCAAAATTATAAAATCCGTTTTTTCCAAAATGGAACCAGAACCCTTTAATATAGGTATTTCGGCTCCTTGACAATCTATTTTAATCAAAATATTTTTTGATTCTTGTAAAATATTATTTTCTACAATAAAAGTATTCAAATCAATCGTTTGCCTCTTTATAATGTCACAATTTTTGAAATAGTGTGTTTTTTCTCTAAACATAGAATCTCCAGTATTTTTCATTTGATACCAATTTATTTCTTCTATTTTATCGTTCAATATAACATTGTACACTTTGATATTTTCATTATTTGCAAATTGATTTAATTCAGAATATTCTATTCCCTCAAATAAATAATATTTAGAATCATTATATATATTTTTCATACTTTTTGTCCAATAACCATGATGAGCTCCAATATCTAATATCGTATCTGGATAGTATCCTTTATTTTCAAGGTTTTTTATTTTATCAAACATAATATACTAGATCTATATTATATTTTTGTTATTTTAAACGAAAAGAAGAGGAAAAAGTTAGACAATCACTTGACTTTACGGAAGGCAATGCTTTCACCCATCGAATTTTAAAATAAAATTGTCTCATTTTTCTTTTCGGTCGGTGTAATAATGTATTTTATTCTGTCGTCTTTTAGTTCTTGTTTTTCTTATTGTCGCTGATTTTTTTCTTTTGTCTTTTCTATTTGTTTCTCTTCTATTTGTTTTTGTTGTCATTCTTCTCATTCTTTTCCCCCCTAACACACCTCTTCCTTTTTTCATTACATAATCGTAAAATGCATGATTCATCTCATGTTTGATGGCGTGACAAATAAACAACGTTTCTGTATTGGTGGAATAGTTGAATACCCTACGACAAATCGGACAATGACAATGGCTAAGAGTATTACCAGCTGTTTGACATGCCGCACGCAAACAGTCTTGGTGAAACATATGCCCACATGTTGTGATGCGAACCGGATAATTATCTGGATTTTTTAATTCTGTGCGCGGAATATTGTTTTCGGTAAATTCTGTTTCTAGTTCGCAAAACGGTGAAAGACAGATTGGACAACCTTCTCCATCTTCGTTTGACAAATACGGCACATGTTTTTCTCTAATCGATTGAAGCATGGACTCTAATTCTGCCCGCTCTTTTCTATATTTTCTTTCTTGTCTTTCACTTTCTTGTCTTTCACTTTCATTTTCCATATCTTCTGTTCTTCTTCTCTCTCTTGCTTCATTGTCTCTTTTTATGTTTTGTAAAATGTCAGATATGTTTCTCAAATAATCTTTGCTCATATAATAAAAAAATATATTATTTTATTATACATGTCGACCGATTATCATTGGATTACATGGTTTATTATTGCGACAATTGCTACCGCGCTCCCCTATATATTAGTAAAAAAATACCCTGAAATGAATAATTCATTCTTACTATTGGTCACACTTGTGTCGCACATTATACTAACAACAGCTTACTGGGTAATTTTAGCGAATAAAAATATTACGAGAATTTATCCTTTATTAAATATATTTCTATCATTATTGTTGTATTTTCAGGCTTGTTTTTATTTACAAGAAAAACAATAATTTATGAAATTTCCAAAAATACCAACTTTAAACTCACAATTTTTTTACACATTACGTAATCGCATGTCTTCCAAATTGGTAAGAATATTACCGTTTGGCGTTTTCACCCGGATATAAAAGGACAAGTCTTCTGTTAATCGGTTGATGTAATAGTTTTTGAATGAAATGGAAGAAGGCTCCAATGCGGGCGCCATTTCGCTACTATATTCCTCTGTATTCTGTCCGGCTTCCACGATTTCCACGATCAAATCAGGACGAAACCGAAATTCGATTCGTAAATTTTCAATGATAAAACGTATGAATTCTTCTAATCCGATTGCATTGTCAAATGCATAGCGAATTGTCGCGGACGTAAAAGCGACCTTGAAATTGTGTTCGACGACGGTCATGGTTGGTGAATTGTGTAAAATCATTATAAATATAAAGTTTGTTTCAATTTTTTCCAACCCAGTTTATTGCACCATTATTTTTTTATATTCGTTATTATACATGTATTTATTGCAAAAATCAATCACTTCTTGAGCGTTATTAAACGTATTTTCTTCTATAATTTTAAACAAATTATCAATGTACATTCTTGCTTTTTTACCAACAGTGTATTTTTTTTTTGCCCACATTTCTTTCAATTGGTCTGAACTGCAATACGATAAAAATCTAGACAACCATTCCACGTTACTTGTCGAACTTAGTGTCGCTGTAACTAAATAATCTTCCACCGACTGAAATATTTTTACACTGATTGTATCAATCGCGATTGAATTTTCATTTGATGAATGATACGCGCTTTTGCTGTTTGTATTAAACTTGAAATCCATTGATTCAATAAAGTTAGGACATTTTTCATAATTATCATTAAATGAATTGTATATGTTAATCAATCCTCTGTCTGTTGATTGAAGAGTAAACATATTTATGTTTGTTTGATAAGACGTACTAAAAAGTAAATACGTTAAAACAACTCCAACAGATGTTAATAATCCAGATAAAATAGTTAAATTATTTACAAATCTATTCAAAAAGGGATTTTTATAATAAAAATAAGAAATAATAATCATAACAAAAGCAATGAGTTGAGTTATAAAAATGATATAAAGAATATTGTCGTTTAATTCGATCATGATTTTCGGCTATACATAATTATATATAAAATAAAATTATAAATAGTTACATTTTTTATAAATTATTTATAATTCGCGCAAAGATTATTTTATGATTTATAAATGTTTTGCAAAAAAATAAAAGTATTTGATTATATATATGGAACCATTTGGAAATAAAATAGAAGAAAATGGCATGTCTTATTATGTATTGTCACCTAGTCAATATTTATTTAAGGCGACAAAACAGGCTGGAATTCTCTCCTTGCAACCTGGTCAATTGTCTTTTTTTGGTGTTAAAAATATGTCGCCTGGATACATTGAAGATTATGAAGAAGAATATGGCGTTATTTTTGAATTTGTAACAACACGCGAATACAAATTGTTGGCATTGGATGATCAAGCAACACAAGAGAAATTATATGAAACCGCGCCGCCTTCTATTCAAGACATTTTAGAGAGAAATTATGGATTTGAAACAGGGGTTCGCGATTCACAAAGTGACCCCGATCGCGATTTGTCAATGTATTTGTGCAAGCAAGGATATGACGGTTATGCTATTCAAAGTATGAGGACAGACATGGGCGGGACATTTCATCCTGAATTTATGATTTGCGATGTTGGTGGTATTCAATATGTTGGGCAAATTACGCCGCCAAATCGTGCTCAAAGAATCATTGATGAAGCGAAAATGAGAAGAATTTCGGATCAAACAATGTTGAACCGGAAAAAGGGAAGATTGTCTTTTTCGCCTGCGGCAACCACTAGCCCTTTGCAAAGAGTAAAATCTAATTCTTTGTTTGAAGATGATGAAAATGTCAGTCCTCCGAATGCATATCGTTCTCCTATGTCTCCACCTCGTTCTTTTGCACATTCTAGTTCTTTGTTTGGTTCAGATGACGATGATGATGACGATACAACCACTTCGCGGTTTGGGTTCGGCGGTAAAAGAAGAAGAAGAAAAAGAACTATGAAAAAGGCGAAACACTACCGAAAAAAAGGAACTACTAAGAAGAGAAAAAGGGTTAAAAGGGTTAAAAGAAGAATGTAAAAAAGAAAAAATTGAATTGATTTTTTGTTTAACCTACAAAATATCAATAACTTATTCACATCAACTTTACAAAAGGAAATATTACTCTAGATTTAAAACAATGAACCTATTTATTCTCTCTTTGATTCAAAAAGAAATCGCCCAAGCCATGATGGACAAGCATGTAAGTAAAATATTATTGGAAGCCGTGCAGATGCTTTGTTCTTGCAAGCGGGTGTTAGACCCAGATGATGCGATCAACGAGCAGATTTACAAGATGGCGCATAAAAATCATCCTGTCACCATTTGGTGCCGCAAATCCAAAGCGAATTTCATGTGGGCGCTAGATTTGGTGGAAGAGCTGCACAACGAGTGGCGCTTTCGTTACGGACATCCCGACACCAAGTTTCACAAATCGTATTTAATGGCTCTATTATTGAAAGCGAATGTGCCGAGCGATGACAAATTTGAAGAAGAGGGTTTGACTCCATTTGCCCTTGCGATGCCGGTGCATTTCAAAACAGACGACCCAGTGGAATCTTATAGGAACTATTACATGTCTGAAGAAAAACAAAAAATTGCTTCTTGGAAGAAGAAAAGAGAGAAACCGGATTGGTATAGGGTCTATGAGACACCAGTGTAACAAAAGATTTGTTCTTTCTGCTCAAGGGTTTGTTTTTAATATGGTGTTATTTTTGGTAAGGATATTAATTGTTAATTATTAATTATTAATTATAAAAATTCTTTTTCTTTTTAGTTTTTTGATTGGTTTTTTTATTTTTCCTTTTAGATTTCGTTTGTGTATATTCTTTCAATAAATTTATGTTTTGTTCATCCCGATTTTTATATAATTTATATGCATTCTCTTTTATTTTTTTTATAATATCTTCTCTTGATTCATCTATATTAACTTTACATACTTTTGCCATCATTTCATACCATTTATTAGAACTTGCGGACAATTCATTGCTTCCGGTATATATATCTTCAAATGGAAAACAAAAAAAAGGTTTTTTTGTCATATCTGGTTCTTCTGCGTTTTCAATGGGTATTTCAGGTAAAAAATTATTTATTTTTATAGTTGTATCTTTTTTAAAAATACTAATAATAGCACAACAATATTTCATATCTATGTTGTCATGAAACACAACTTCATTTTCCGGACGCGATTCACTTGATAATAAATGGTTACTTTTACTAATAAAATTATCTAAATTCCAAGGAAAATATGTATTTTTTTCTGAAACTATGCCGTTATGGTCTCTTAAATTCATATGATAATTTTGTTGAAGCATTAATTTTTTTGAGAGTATTATTATATATTTACTAGGAAATATGAATTCCTTATTGACATTCTTTTTTGTAATGATTGATAAAAATACACCCGGAAATTGGTCATCTGTATTAAATTTTGCGGTTTTTAATTCAGTCCAATTTATGCAATCCGGATTATTTGTAGTGTGAATTAAATAATAAATTTCATCCATATATAATTACCCAGATTTATATTTATATTTATATTTATATTTATGGTAAAAAATTGAAATGAAATTTAAAGATTTTCTAAAACTTATATAACCAAATCAATCATCAACATGAATTTCAATTTCAATTTAATTCCCAAACGTAGTAGCAATCGTGACACACGCGGCATGTTGTTGCCTCTTGTCATACCATTAGTTCCAGAGGATGAAATCATTTCTTTTGTAGAAAAAATGCTAGGTAAGATTCCGCGCATAGAATGGGTAAGAAAAAATGCATCGTTTATCATTACTTCTTACAGAATAGAAGGGTGGTTCATTAACGAAACATCCGAATCGTATCAGGCAAAACGAATGGCAATTTTTGATGCCACAGACAAAGCTTTGGCTATGTTTCCTCACAACAAACCAAACTATGAAGAAATGTATTATGATTATGATTATAGTAATTTACCAATGCCTACCGTCCGAGGCGGTTATTGCCAAATTGAGATTTCCTTGCACTACGACGACGAAAAAGAGTGCTATGTGCTTGACCGCAAACGCTTGCGAGGAGACCGCTTTTCAGTGTCTTATCTGTTTGGCACATTCGGATACGAGATGAAAGCCAACATTCTGTGGATGACGCGCAACCCCTACCTATCGCTTGCGGAAGGGGTGCAATTGAAGGCTGGCAAAGAAGACCACATCAGCAAATACTTGTTCAATGAACTGATATGCAAAGAAGTGTGCAGTTATATGAGCGAAGGCGTTTCAACCTACACCTCTGTGCAATCTAGCTTTCTTATTTGATGATGTTCCTTTCTCTCTAAAATAATTATAATTAGGTTCTTTAATTCTTTTGAAAATAAATTTTTTCATAATGTTGCTATTGATATGGATTGAATAATGTGAAATTTTTTTTTACATTATTATATATAAATGAACGATATATATTATTTAATGGGCAAGAAAAACCATGCAAATCAAAAGCTTCAAAAAGGCATTACTAATCGCAATATCGTTAAAGTGAATAGTTCTTTAGACCAAGGTGCGGATATTAATGCAAGAACTGCAGGTGGGCTTACCCCGTTGGAATTGGCATTATCTATACCTGATAATGAGGAAATTGTTCTCACATTGATACACAGGGGTGCTGATTTACGTAATATAGATGCTGATTTTGTTCAAAGATTGCCTCCTCGTTATATAGACATAATAAATGAAGAAATAAATCGAGAAGAAATAAATTCTCGTAACCGAGAACATAATCTTAATGGAATCGGTGGAAAAAAGACGAAAAAGAATAAAACATTTAAAAGAAGAAAACTGATAAATAAGAAGAAAACATTAAAAAAAAGAAAACATTTTAAAAAATAGCAACTTTATACAGAGATTGATTTACTGGACTCGTAGAGAGAGAAAATATTCCGAGGGATAGATTAAACAAAAAATATTTTGAATATGATTTTGATGAGGATGCTATTGCTATGGATTTAGTTGAAGTTTGAGATATTTTGTATATTGCTTTTTTGTTCAAAAAAATTGATTTATTATGTAACCTATTTTATAAATTTATATATAAAATGGGTGAATTTACTCGAAATTTAGATGAGTTGCTACATTTATCTACTCAAAAAGTTAATCTTGTTAAGTATTTAAAAAAGAATTACAAAGAGAATATTCATTATATTATTCAAAAAAATAAAAACAATAACAACCACAAAAGAGGAGGGAAAAATAAAATTAATTATTTGTTTTCTGAAACAGCTTTTGAATTATTAAAAAATTCATTCAATTTGCGAAATAGATATTTAGTAGATATAAACGAGAATGTAAAACAAGTTAATTCTATAGGAATGTGCATTGAGAATCAAACAATAGGATTTATTGAAAATTCATATAGTAATATTTTAAATGTAAAAAGACAATATTCTTTTGAAAAATATAGAGTTGATTTATATTTTGTAGATTATAAATTGGTAATTGAATGCGACGAAAATAATCATTCTGATAGAGACCAGATTCAAGAAAAAATTAGAGAGAATTATATAATTTCATTAGGTAACAAAATTATTAGATTTAACCCGAACGAAAAAATGTTTGATTTATCTAATGTATTGAAAGAAATAAATAGTATTTTATTTTATAAAAAATAAAAAGTAATAATGTTCAATAACATTATAAGTGTTTTTGATAGTTGTCTTTGCGGTTTCAAAATCCATCGTTGTATTCATATTATAAATAGTATAACATGAATAATTTATATCATTTTTATTGCAATGTAAAATGTGTAACAAGTAACCGTGCGCTTAATTGGAGTAAGCACTCGTAATCCCAAAAGTTTCCTATTGGGGAGGACTGTATCTTAAGCCAGCTCTGGTTGATTAGACCATCATCGCTGACCCATATCCGTTCAGTCTCTGACGCCCTACCATTTCCTATCACAACGGAGTTAGGTAGTAAGCATGCGGGTTGCCCAATCTTTTTCATTATTACCATACCCAAGTTCATTACTCTTGGCCAGATGAAACTTTCGTATTCATCCTTGGTAGAAAAAGCTCTAAGGGGTTTCCCGAACAACAAGATATGTTGCAATAGTCAAATTGTAAGCAAATAACTATTACTAGCAGTTGGACTGGGTAAACATTTGCGACGTCCAAAATGGTTTTCTATAGTAAGAGGTCGATTTACTATAGCATACTGCTTTTCGGCCCTGGTTAGTCGAATTAATATTCGCAGGTTAAGGCCTCCCATTCCACTCATTATTCTTAGCCATAATGATTACCACTAAGTTTCCCTAATGGATTGGACTGTATCTTAAGCCAGCTCCGGTTGATTAAACCATCATCACCGACCAACACCCGTTCAGTCTCTGACGCCCTACCATTTCCTATCATATCGGATTTAGGTAGTAAGCATGCGGATTGCCCAATCCTTCTAACTATTACCATACCAGAGTTAAATCTCTGCCACACAACTCTTTCGAAATTGTGCTTGGTGTAGAAGGCTATAAGGGGTTTCCCGAACAACAAGGTGTTTTGCAAAATTGAATGTAGTCAAAAACAAACAATTTCACTAGCTACTAGCATATTTTGTGAGTGCTTAATTATTTTTTCCAAAGACAAGAGCTCACATTGTCTTTGTAAGTAGCTTTTCAACGCACTAAGAATTTTTACGTTGTAGTTTGTGGCATAAACACGCACTTTAGCGGTTTTTGTTCCCTCAACAGTGGCGTTGGAGAGCACAAGTTGGAGTGTAGCATTATCAATGCGCGAGAAATTGCACGTGCCACTTGGTTGATGTTCTTCAGGCCTCAATGCAAAAGAATACACATTGATGCCCTCATCAGGGTTGCGGGTGTGGGCTTGGTAAGGTTGCACCCACGAGAAGTAGGATCCTTCACGCTCAGAGAAGCGGTCTTGGCCGTTAAGTTGGAGCTTAGCGGTGATGACGGGGTTTTGTCCCCAGCAGTGAAGAGGGAGGGAAGTCTCGGCGAGGACGAAGGTGCCGGCATCGGAGACCTCGGAGTTGGCGTTGTGGTTGTAGGGAGATCCAGTGGACAATTGGGCAAGCACCGAAGCGGGGAGGTTGAGGCTGGCATTGGGTGGCAAAGGCACATTGGGTCCGCCAAAATCAGGCTCGTTGTAAGGGTTGGAAGGTCCATGCCAGTATCCGGTGAAACCAGAGGGGGGAATGAAGTCCATGGCACCGGCGTCTTGGAAGAGACCTTGGGCGTTGATGTAAGCACGAGAATCTTGGGCGATGGAAGCAGGTCCGCCGAAAGCATGGATGGCGTTGGGGAGTGCATCAATGGCATCGGTGTAGTTGAAGGGTTGGGCACCGAGGACCTTGAACAAAAGGGCGTCGCAAGTCAAAGACGAGCAGTAATCGACGTTTTGATCGGGTTGGACGACCCAGATGAGCTCTTTCACGGGGTGGTTGAAGTTGAGCTTGATCTTGTTACTGGAAGAACCCACAGACTCATCACCGGTGAATTGGAGCTGGGTGATCAAATACTCGTGGGGGTTTTGTGCCATTCTTCGGCGCTCGTCAGTGTCCAAGAACACGTAGTCGACGTACAAAGAGGCAGCGACCAAAGATTGATTGTAGGCAATGGTGGCGGGGACGGGGGTTCCCACGGTGTATTGACTAGCCAAAGCGTTGGTGGCAGGGTAGGGGTTGCTGTTGCAGTTTAAGGTTGTAACGGCCCACAAACACTCATCAATGGGACGAATATCGAGGTTGATTTTGACTTCGTGATACTGCACATCACGATTTTACCCCACCTTTCGGTGTATTTTGTATTACAAGAGGGATTAGAACTATATCTTAAGCCTTCATTGAAGTTGATTAGACTTCTCAGACCCATTTCCGTTTAGTCGTTGGACCTTCTCCATATCCTTATCATTCAACCTTTTGAAGATTGAGCCTTTTTGGCGACGGACTTAGGAGATTGGCTGCGGATTGCCGATTTCTTTAGATTTCTCTAAATCATACGAGGCGTTTTTACCATATCTGAGTTCTTTATTTCTCAGCCACTTTAAACTTTCATTTAAAGCTTGGTAGCCTAAAAATTGATTATATTTTTGATTGAAACGATTTATATTAACAACATTGTTAAAGTAGTAGTGTAATTCTAATTTTGCAGATTTACTTCTATTTTCATTGCACAGTAAAGGTTGCAAATTAGTCCAGTGGAAACAAACTTGAATATTATTTTTATTTGTAAAGTCAAAAGAGCTTATTGGTAAAATATGGTCTATTTCCCAACATTCACCTAAATTATCCCAATTCATATTTTCATCAAAACGAAATTCTATCCATTTTTTGAAAAAGTATAAGTCACAACCAAGAATATCTGAAAATGATGTTTTTAATCCTTTTATTACTTTGTGGATTTTTGTTTTCAAAATAGTAGCTATTCTAAAATTTTCATCATTTTTATATCTTTCTCTAAATTTTCTATTTCGTTCAGGCAGATTTTCTTTGTGTCGCTGTTTTTCTTTTTCTTTAACTTCTGCAATTTCGCGATACGCTTTCATTCTTTCTTTTACTTCTATTGTGTTACGATAAGCTGCATATTTTTCTTTAATTTCTGGACGATGATAGTATTCTTTGTATTTTTGGTTTTCTTTCTCTTTGAATTCGGGAAGGTTTCTTCTTTTTTGTTTATTTTCTTTATATGTTTCGCTTTGTTGGCATTTTTTAGTGCATTCTTTACATTCACTATTGATGCCTAGCGATTTTGCTTTGTTTTTATAATATTCATCTGTTTGTTTTTCTATTTTACACTTGCTACAAATTTTACTTGTCATTATATTGTTACAATAGTTTAATCTTTAAATATTTTTGAATCAATTTTTTGTGTACGTCTTTACGGGTTTCCCGAACAGTTTGAAAATGTTGCAACTTGCTGCATTTAGCAACAAGCTACTAGCACCTGAGGATTTTGACTTAAAAAGTCATTATGGACCTCTAACATATTTTCCCTAAAAGTTTCCATATAATTTTTAGGATGAGTGCTTTTCTGCCCTGCAGATGTTAAGGCAATAAGAGGTAATGACAACCCTGGATTTGTACAAAACCAAAATTGCAAAGGAACGTACAAAGTGGTCTCAGGAAGAGCATTACGGGGGGCACACACTTGACGGGGAGCCAAGGAGTCGCAAGGGGATTCGACATCAGAGAAGGAAGGATCAGTGATGAAGGTGAGTTGAGTGGTGTTTCCAATCATCTTGAAGTAGCCGGGGATTTGCTCGCAAGTGATGGTAAGTTGGTTCCAGATGTGCATCCAGTCACCATATTGACGATCGATTCTTTGACCTCCGATCTCCACCTCCACTTGGGCAATGAGTTGCTCTCCGGGGTAGTCCAACCAACGGGCATAGACGCCAGTGTTTTGGCCGGTAGAATAGTTGCCGAGACCCATGAGCTGGTTGATCTCGGGAATGGTCACTTGTAAATAAGTGCGGTAAGCCAAGTCACCGTTTCTGCTGATGACGCATTGAACGCGACGTCCATAATCGGCTTGACCGTTGAAAGTTTGCTCTATAGACTCAATAGCAAAGTTTGTGTAGCGGCGGTATGTAACTTTCCAAAAAGTAATTTGAGGATTTCCTGTACAATTCCTCTACCTTATTTTTCAATAAGGAGTAGACTATATCTTATGAAGAACTTTGTTTTATTTTTGCATCGACAAGCTCAGCATTTAAAACAAATTCTCCCGAAAACCATTTAGTCGTTGAACCTTCTTCTTTAAATTTTTCTATTTTTTTTAAAATATTATTTACATCCACCTTTTGAAAAGGTGGAGCCAAATCCTTGTGATTGTTTTGCTCCACTTTTTTTAAAAGTGGAACTGGGATTAAATTTGTCCAATTCCAGCATTGCAATTTTTCATGTTCATCAGTTAAATCAAATTTACAAACTGGAATAATGTGGTCAATAGACCAATAACTACCGTAATTTTCCCAATTCATTTCACAAGTAAAATTATACGCAAACCATTCTCTCAAATACTGAATATTGCAACCGATATAATTCATGGTTGAATCATTTTTAACAAGAACTGTTCTCAAACGCGCTGCAATAGATTTTTTTATTCTGTAATTCATATTTGTTTCACTCTCTTTTTTGCACCAATCGTTCTTTTGTTCTGTTAAAAATTTTGGATAACAAGAAACACAAATCTTTCTTTTATAATATTTTTTCAATTTGGCGAATTCTTTTAAAGCTTTTTCTTCGTTGCATTTTTCGCACGTAACCATAAAAGTCTCCGATTTTTGTTTTCTAAGATTTTTTTTTCTTAATTTATCCTTTTCATTCAAACATTTTTTGCATGTTTTGGAATAATGATTTTCCTTATCGGTATATTTTCTGTATTTGTCTAAAGGTTTAATTATTTCACACATATCACACGTTTGTATTTCCATTTGTCTTTGTGTAATATATTATTTTGTATTTATATTTTTTTAAAAATGTTAAAGAAGCTTGGCTGCTCATTGCCCATTTTAATGAATGCAACCTAATTCATTCATTTCATCTTATTCCTTTTCACTATACCCAAGTTTTTTGTCTTGGCCACAGTTCTCTCACAAAAACTGTTTAGTAGAATAAGCTTTAGGGGGTTCAAGCAATTTGATTTTCTCACCAGGGCTTTTCAAATTGAAACTATATATAAATGTTCAATTTCCCTGATTAACATCGGTGGTTCTTTTTATTATAAAAGCTTCCACAAAAGGCTTTATGAATGTCTTATTTTTTCAACATTCCCTGATGTTTTTCTACCCTACAGGTTTTTAAGGTAAACGTCTTGAGCACCGTAAGCGACTAATTGCATTAATCCACCTCCCATATTTTATAATATTGCTAAAGAAAAAAATTTTTCGGATTTTAAATTAATTAAATTAATTAATAAATTTAAATTGATTCTAAATTGAATCATAATACTAAAAATTTCACTATGAAATAATTTTATTTATATCTAAATTGGTCTTCATAAATTTCAACAGATAAGCATCCTCTAGCACCTCTTTTTTGTTTTCGTGGTTTTTAGAGAAGACATACGAACTGTTTCGTTTTTTCACAGACCATCCATCCTCTATAGCGTTAAAAAGCAACATCATTTTTTGGAGTTTGATTGAATCTATCTTTAATCCATTGTCTTTTTCTAAATCTTTTAGAAAATCCAGATTCATTTTCACATCCATTAATTTCAAGTTAGAAAACATTAATTCGCTTTTAACGTCTTACAAAGGTCTGCAATATTATTTTGCCAATATAAACAGAAAACACCGAAATATTCATAATACATTGGTTTAAATTGCCTAAATAAGTTTTTTATAAAAACTATTTTTATAAAAAAGGAGGCGCGATCCAAAAAGAAAACACCCGATCAGGGACTCGAACCCTGGACCACCAGATTTCAAAAGAAACCCTTATAAAAGTCTGGCGCTCTACCAACTGAGCTAACCGGGTAAAGTGAGGCTCGCTGCCTATACTATAACATTGACTTGTCTTTATATTGTTTTTTATACCTTTTCAATATTTTATGGTTTATAATGATAAATAAACTAAAATAAAATTACTTCTTTTTTGCACAATGTGTGTTATTTTTATATAACTTTTCTGAGTTTTTAGAGTGTTCGCTCTCATTTTCTATACGATAAGTTGTATTATAAGATGAATTAAGATGTGGATTTGTTGTTGCATTCATATCTATATATTTTTTCATAAATTTTTTATATTTAGCTCTTTTATGTTCATCAACGCGATATAACTTATCAAGTATTTCATCACAGTGTTCGCTAATTTGCGAAATAGTGGGAGTATCTTGATTACTTCTATTAGTTACAAAATCATCTAATGCCATTGGTGCTATTTGTTGTATTATATATTATTTTTATTTATGTAATATTTTTATATCAATTTTTTTATAAATAATGGGCGTTTTAAATGAGAACAGGTGTAAATAATATACTCTCATATTTGATCCGACCCATTTTTTCTTATTCCTAAACAATTGCAAAATATATTTTGATTGTATTACAAATTAAACAAGTTTTCGCAACTCTATCTAAAAGATAGATGCCTGGTTTCAAACCAAAAACATCCAAAAGTTTAAAATACAATAAAAATGCATCTGTTACGCTAGATGGGAAACACAAAGAGTTCCTAAATGAATTTTCGAGAGACGAGAAAAATGCTATACCGCAACTGAAAATAGAAAAAGCGACACTGATGCAAGAATTGGCTACGGAAAGCGAATCATTGTCCATCGAGCAAAAATTAGACATGAACGACCGTATCAATGAAATCAAAAAACAGCTCAAAGAGATTAAAAATAAAAAAAAAGAGTATTTACTAAACAATTCCAAATATATTTTTGATTATTTTGAGAATAAAAAAAATATATCGGTTGGTTTGCAATCGAACAATACAGAATCCACTGCACAAACAAGCAAAACCCAGTTGTTAAAAAGTTTTTTTAAAATACAAGAAGATGTGGCGAACAATGCCGACAACAATAATAATGCCAGTAATAACAATAATAATAGTAAAAACAATAACAATAATAATAATAACAATTCAACAAACAATAATAATAACAATAACAACAATAACAATAATAATAACAATAATAATTCAACAAACAATAACAACATTGTTCAAAAATATTTGAGCAACATTGACGAAACATTTATTGACGTAAATGCCTACGTATTTCAAACCGATGTCTGCCAGATTTGTCACAAAGGCGAGCTCATTCCTTTAGAAGACGAAGGCGTTTTACTATGCAACACCTGTTCCAGAAGCATTCCATATTTAATCGAAAACGAAAAACCGTCTTATAAAGAACCTCCGAAAGAAGTGTGTTTTTATGCTTACAAACGTATTAATCATTTTAAAGAAATATTGGCTCAATTTCAGGGAAAAGAAACGACACAAATTCCACCAGATGTCATTGAAAATATCAAATTACAGATCAAGAAAGAGAGAATTGACCTGACTCAAATTACCAACATAAAAACAAAGGAGATTTTAAAAAACCTTGGCTACAACAAGTATTACGAACACATTCCTTTTATCAAGGACAAACTCGGGATCAAACCGCCAATCATGAGCCCAGAATTGGAAGAGACCTTGTGCAACCTTTTTATCGAATTGCAAGCGCCTTATTCTAAATATTGTCCCGATGACCGCGTGAATTTTTTGAACTATTATTACACGGCGTACAAATTGTGCGAATTGTTGGGAGAAACGAGTTATTTGCCCATGTTTCCTTTGCTAAAAGACAAGGAAAAACGTATCGAACAAGACGCTATTTGGAAAAAAATATGCGAGGAATTGGACTGGGAATTTATCAACACGGTTTAACTAATTTTCTCTCTTTTGTCTTTTTCCTTTTGTCTTTTTTCATTTTCTCTCTTTTGTCTTTTTTCTTCTTTTTTATTTTGTAGTCGGTCTATAAGGAAACAGCTCCAATTCCCGAGTATTGTAAATGGAGAAATTCGGGTCGTATGCATTCATGCCTACACCTCGACCATAACACATTCCTCCTTTTTTTCCACGACGCATTGTTCTTCTTCTTTTTCCACCATTGCATTTTTTCATTGTTCTTTTCATATTCTTTCTTCTTCTAGACATTCTTGGCATAATACCTTAGTATATTATGCAAAGATTATATTTTATTTCCTTCTTTATCATAAATCCAAATTTCATAGTATAATCCGAGTTCTTTTGCTGCCTTTTGTTTTTCCAACACATGATTCTTTTCTTGGTTTGTCCATGTGGATTTCACTTCTATACATCGGTTTTGAGACGGAATATAAAAATCAACATAATGACGTCTTTGTTTGCCGGTGTTGTCTATATACCATATTTCGGGCACATCTTTTCTGTTCATGACAATATCTGTTTCACTCATTTTTTCAAAAAACAATAATTCATTCAACGCAAAATGTTCATATCCTTGGTATTCCACTATTTTTCCAGACGGCATTTTATATGGTTTTTTGTTATAGGCACTTTTCAACATTCTGTCAGCAACTTCGCCATTCTGTGAATGATGTTCAACGCCATATCGCTCTAAATTGGTTTGTCTTATTTTTTCCTTTACTATTTCACTAGATGAAGAAAATTTGCAACCATATTTTTCAAGATTTGTCATAAATGTTTTTTCTTGAACTTCTTTATTTTGTGAAGGACTTTTACATCCATATTTTTTCAAATTAGTTTCCACCATTTGTTTTCTAATTTCTGGACATTGCAAAGGATATTCTACTCCGTATCTTTCTAAAGATGTTTTTTTGCTTTTCTCTTTAACTTCTTTTATTTGTGAAATATATGTTACGCCATATTTTTTCATAACAGTTTGTTTTTGTTTTTCTCTTACTTCATTGTTGTTCAAAGCGCATTCAAAACCATATCTTTTCAAATTAGTTTCTATTATTTTAGCTTTTCCATTTTCTTTACTACAGTCTTCACAATAACCATTTATTTTTATTAATTGTCTAAATGGTTTGGCAAATATATTTTCACACCCAGGTTGCAAACAAAGCCCCTGAATAATTGTTTTATTATTTACAAATTGTTCAGTATAATCGTCAATCAATGTTATTTTATTTTCATTGCAAAACTGACTCAACATATTATTGTCACATTTTACCAGTGCATTTTTTATTTTTTGTCTAGAAACGTCCGACATGCATTTTTCACAATAAGCTCCTGTTTTGACGATTTGCCTGTATTTTTTATAAAACGTCTTACAACACGTTTCAATAATACATCCCCCTTTAATAAAACTGTCGCGATTCAATTTAACATCTGCATAATCACATGTTAATTTTATTTTGTTTTGGCTGCAATATTCTGCCAAGGTTTCATTATTGAATTTCATATATACAATTATATAAATATATATGAGATTCTACACCATTTTATAAATCAATTTTTTAAAAAAGTTGTGACCATTTATCGTCTAAAATCCTCCGGGAAAATTTACCAAATTTGCCCCAATACCGAATCCGGCTCCTGACCTTGCACTCATTCCCATACTAGGGATATATGTATCCAAGATGCTAAAAGTGGCGGCAGCCGTTAAAGCGATTAAGATGATTTCCTCCACATTCAAAGAACGTTTAGGGATGGCAAAAGCAGCGATGGCGACCATTAAACCTTCCACAAGATACTTGATAATTCTCTTGATTAATTCTCCGACATTCACGAGTCCGTTCATTTATAATAAATAAACAGAAAAAAAATATATATTATGCGATAAAAAACTTAAAATTAAATAAATAATTTATCTAAAATGGAACATTCTAAAAACAAACAACCGTCCAAGAAATCCGGATTTGAGAGAAAAACGAAAAATGGAAAACAGAATCCCAAATATGTGGATTTGTTGGAGGAAGACAAGCCCATTTCGGGGCAAAAATTTGTCTGTGTGTCTTTTGTTTCTCCGGAAAAAGTTCTCAAAAAGAAGGAAGTATTTTTTTTCGAAGAGTTCCTAAAGAAGTGGGATTTCAATAAATCGATGGAAAAGTTTATTCAGTTTTTGAACTTTGTTTCTTATAAATATAACATGTCGTTTGATGATTTGACCAACGATTTCAAAGAGTTTGTGAAAGAAGAAAGAGAGAATTTGGTAAAATCTGGGATGGAAGACGAATTCAAGACTTTTTTAGACAACAATGAGGAGGAGCTAGAAAAATCGTTTCAAATCACAAACCAATTCCAAACTTGCACGAGGGGCTTAAAAATCCGCGGCGCTTATCCCACGATGGAGGAAGCTGAACTGCGATGCAAACTTTTGAGAGAAATCGATCCCAATCATGACGTGTTTGTAGGTCCAGTGGGCATGTGGATGCCCTGGGACCCCGAAGCTTACAAGACCGGACGCGTGGAATACATGGAAGAAGAGCTAAATCAATTGATGAGTGAAAAGAACAAGAACGAATCCAATGCAAAACAGGCGTTTGAACAACGTGTCAAGGAGACGAAACAAAAGGCGATTGACGAGAATGTTAAGAAGGCGGAAAAATCGGGCAATGTTCTAACACAAACGATTGATAAGGAGGGCAATTTGGTGGGTGTCAATAATGCCAACACGCAAGAGTTCGCACTTCGGGAACAAGAGACCATCTCCACCGCGGACATTTGCGCAGAATTGTTTGAAGGAGAAAATATTGTTGTTGGAAATACGGATCACGGACAGAGTGAGCTAATTAGCGGACCTTTTGCGAATAAGAAGGTCAATGTGAATATGAATTTGGAAGAAGTCGATTGATAGGTTGATAGATTGGAAGAAATATTTTTTACATAATCCATTTGTAAAAAATATTTGTGTTATGTAGAAATAATAGAAATGTTGGATTTGATAGTAATATTTTTTCTACATATCGCTTCAAATGATGTGTGGTATTATATAATACATCGAGCTATGCATACGCGGCACCTATATTTCCTTCACAAAAAGCATCATGCCACTTTGCCCAGCAAAATAACTTGGTGTGACGCTTATAAAGGGGAACTTGTAGAATTCCCTTTGGAAACCGCTGGTGTGATTGTCCCTCTTTTTTTCCAAAAGGTGACCAACTACTCCATCTTTTTCGTCGCCTTTATTTTTATTATTGTGCGCAATTTGTTACAACACGACAAACGATTTGCGAAAATAGTTGGTTCCCATCATATTCAGCATCACACTTACCCCAATTATAATTTTGGCGAACCATGGTTAGATCGAGTATTTTCAACAACGTATTATAAAAAAAATACTTAAAATGATTTGTGTTACTATTTGTAACAAAATAGTAGTAAAAACATGGATATTTTAGACACGCTTAAACATCGCTTTCAAGATTCTATGAAAATAAATATTTTTCATATGTTCAAGACGAATAATCCAATTATAGATACAATTTTGACTACAATCGCTTTAACCGCGTTTGGTTACATTGGTTGCTGGTTCTCCGCTATGGGAGAATCAAATTTTAATATGCGTGATTTTGATCTGGAAAAAATCAAAACATTGATTTATAAAAAGAATACTATTATTTTGGAAGGCAGATATAGCTCGGTGACAAGCGTCTACAATGCGTGCAACAATATCACAGCTAGTTATAGCAACCGATTCAAGGCCTTTTGGAATTATATGATTAACACAATGGAAACAAACCAAAGTATTTTTCAGATAAAAGAAATGGTTACTAACTATGATTCTTTTTTAACAGATGAACCGCGTAAAAAAGTGTTGGATTTTTTCATGGTTTCACAGAAAAAACACTTTAAACTCAAGGATGATATTTTTGTTATTTGTCGCTCTTCCAATGACGATGTTCAAAACGATAGAATCACATCTAAGACTCAAAAAATAACGATTGAAATCTATTCTTATTCCATGACATTGCACCAATTGAAGGAGCATGTTGATCTCATCACAAATAATTATTTAACAGCAATCAAAACAAATCGGTTAAACAAAAGATTTATTTACATTTTGAATAAGACCAAATACGATGAAGAAAGTATCTACAATTGCTGGAGCGAGACGCAATTTCTCTCTACAAGGACTTTCCAGAACATCTTTTTTGATGGGAAGAAAGAGTTTTTGCAAAAGATCGACTTTTTCTTGAACAATCGGGATTGGTATTTTGAAAAGGGCATTCCTTATACGCTGGGTATTGGACTACGTGGTCCTCCTGGAACAGGAAAAACGTCGCTAATCAAGGCGCTGGCTCAATATACGGGTCGGCACATTATTTTTCTCTCTTTGAAGATTATTAAAACCAAGCAACAATTAGAAAAATTCTTTTTTGAAAACACTTACAATGGGAATAACGAGAAGGAATCTATTTCATTCGACAACAAGATTATAGTCATTGAAGACATTGATTGTATTGGGGATATTGTCTTGAAGAGAGAAGATAGATTGAAAAAGAATACGCGAAGAATGCCGAATAGTAATATGAATGATAATATGAATGATAATATGAATGATAATATGAATGATAATATGAATAATAAAGAAAGGAGCGGTAAAGAAAGAAACGATAAAGAACTAGAACAAGAAGAAGATTCTTTTAAGCTAGAAACCGTAATAAAACACATGATTACTGAACCATCAAAAATACAATTGCCTCTGCCCAATAACGAAGATTCCATTACGTTAGATGATATTCTAAATCTGTGGGATGGTATTCGAGAAACACCTGGCCGCATATTGATTATTACGTCCAATCATTATGATGAACTAGATGGCGCATTGGTGCGTCCAGGAAGAATAGACATTACACATGAGCTAAAGAATGCGAGTCATAATACGATTGCAGAAATGCATCATCATTTTTTTGGAACGGAAATTGATAAAGATGCGTTGAAAAAGGTGAATGAATATTTTTATTCCCCGGCGGAGATTGTGAATATGTATATTTCTTTTAAATCGGAAGAAGGATTTTTAAACAGACTTTTGCAGAATAAAAAAGTTTAACAGACATTTTATTATAATATATTTTCTTGCGTTATATTATAAAAAGATGGATCTAAAACACCGTGACTGGTTGCTGTATTCTACGAAGCGAATCCTTCAACCGGATCAGAGAGCATATCCATTCAAATACTGGACTTACCCGACGACCGAAAAGTGTTGGTTGCGTCCGGAATCACCGAATCGATGATTGACAATTTACAATTTCTTGTCAACACCGACCAAAATAACAACTATTTATATTTAGAAAATTTTAAGGTTTATGCGGAAGGATTTTTTTCCCCCTTGGAAATTCCTGGGTTGAAGGAAACTGTAATAAATGCATACAGAGCTTGTGACATTGATAATTTCTTGCTAGGAAATAAAACACAAACTCCATTTTCCGGAAAAAACTTTAGTACTAAAACAATTACATATGCAAACTTTAATGAATTTGTAGATGCTTATTCAAATATGAATCCTTACACACCCTCCACTTTAGGATTAGTTAAAACATATCAAATTACGTTGAATCCGGATAAAAAACGCGGACTTTGTCCCGGAGCCATTACTGGAGACCCAGTACCATGCGCAAATGAGTAACGACCTTTTTTCAAAATATGTCTAACACCCTTTTTCTTTTTTTATACCACTTCATTTCTACCACTTTGTTCTCTTTTTCACGCTGATTCATACTGCGTTTTTTCGCTGAATTTATTCTTCATCTTTCAAGTATTTATATAAATGTGTTGTGGTTATATAAATAGTATTAATTTGTGCAATAGTAGTAGTCGTCATTAAAAATAGTTTTAGATTTAATAGACCTACTCATTTTGGCTGCAGATATTTTCTCAGCTTCTGCGGCTTTCGCAACGGTGTTCCAAGTTCCTAACAATTGATTTGTTTTTATTTCTCTCTTTTCTACTTTTTTAGAAGTAGTAGATGGTTTTTTATAATCCTTCATTTGGCTTTTTAAAATTAATCCGTAGTATCCTTGCCCGCTTCCATCAGTTGACCAAACCGTGGAATACATCACATGCGGACACTTCTTTAAATAATTAATAATTTCGTTTGGTTCTTCGTTTGTAATCATCTTTTTTACATTTTGTTTCCATTCTATAAAATGCTCAGTCAATGTTGTTTTTAATAATGTTCCGCTTGGAGTAAAGATACACATTTCAAATAAAAATGTCTCAACATCTGAAGGAGTCATTGATTTTTTATAATCTATTTCTTTCAACGAAACACCTTTGTATCCATTTACAACTTGATTTTTATCTTGGACTTGCAATCTACAATATTTAAATCTCATGTCTAAATAATTTTTAAAAGCAATAGTAACTTCTTTTTTGGTATTTTTGCCCCATAACCGATATTGTCCAATAATATCCTTGCAATTTACTTCTACGTCGCTCCTGACAATGCAACAAGTGTTTACAAATTCATTAAAATTATGGTGTAAGTTTTTGTCGTCAAAAATAAGAGGTTTGGACGACGGAACTTCATCATCAAAATCAGTTTGTGTTCCAATAGTGTTTGTAGAAATGTTCACACTTTTTTCATTTTTTAAAATCATGGACTCTTGTTCAAAGACTTGTTTTAATTTCAAATTCCGTTCTGAGCTATTATTGATTTGAACAATATGAATCATATTAATTACTGTATTAATTATTGCGATGGCTTCATTCACTTCAATTTTAAAAACTTCGTCTTTTATATTGTATTTTTCTAATAAAAAATGTATGTAGTTCTCAACAGTCCTGATATTTGAAGAATAAATTACACTCATAAATTCAATTTGTCCAAACTTGCACACTTGTTTATAAGGTTTAATTCTTTTATAAACATTCATTGTGTAGCCGATTTTTAATTCTGAATCTTTATTCCGCGTGTCAATATTATAAATGTAAATTGTAGGCTTTTCTTCATTTTCTTTTATTTTTTCCAAATCATCTAATAATTTTTTATTTTCCTTCAATTGGTCGTCTTTTAATTTTAACAGTTCTTCCTTTTCTTTTAATTGTTTTTCTAATTGATAAGAACCTTGAATTCGGATTTCTTTTATTATTTCACAAACCCAATTTTTAAATTTTTCTGCTATAGGTTTTCTTGACTTAAATAAAACTTTATACAGGCCTTTTTCAGTGAGAAACATTACTTGTTGTTTTCCACCAAGGGTGTCCATAGTATGTACATCCTTTTCAGTTTCGTCAAAATCATTAATCGTGGTTCTAATATTAGACATTTCCAACACTTCTCCTATGTCACTTGCTCTAAATAACGGTTCATTGTATGAACCAATTATCGTAATATTTGTGTGCATTGCGTTTTCATTAAAAGCTTTTATAATTTCCATCTTAAGGGTGTAATGCGTTATATTGCGCCCTCTATTTAAATTGTTTTAATCAAAAATACTATTTCTTACCACTTCGTACTCTTTTTCACACTGATTCTAGGTCCCGCCCCGCGTTTTTTCGCTGAATTTGGATCGTACATCTCCTCCTCGTCCTCGTCTTTCATGCCTTTCGACAATTCCCAGAACTCCTTAGAGCCTAAACGGAACTCGTTATGGTTGTCGGCCTTGTACCAAAACACTTGGTCTTGCAGTTTGTTAGATTTGGAGTTATTATTAATTACCAAGCACTCGAAATTCTCCGTACATTGGTCCATGACTTGACAAAAAGACTCAAATGTGGGGAACATACCCGCATAATTTTCATATATTCTTTTCCGATTTGCAATATAATTCTCTCTTAGAATAAAAACAAAGTCGATATTGGTGCGGAGAGTTGGAGGGATTCCGAGCGGATATTGCATTGTAATGACCAACATTACCTTCCAGTGTCTTCCATTCATGAACAAAAGCCGCATCATTTTGTCACGTGTCCACGTAGCATCATACAAACAATCATCTAAAATAACGAAAGCGCGCGGGTCAATGGTGGTGCGTTTGTAAGCTTCCATCTCCTTTTTAATCTGTTTCATCACGGTGCGCTGCCGCTTTAAAATATTTTCAATAATCGCCGTGTTGTATTCATTATGCACGAACAATTTGGGGACCATTTTCTCGTAAAATCCGTTGCCCTCTTCTGTTCCGGAAATGACGGTGCCGATGGGAATGTCTTGGTGATAATAGAGTAAGTCACGCACCAAGAAAGATTTGCCTGTATCACGCTTCCCGATCAAAACCACAACGGGTCCCTTGTTTTCATTTGGTTTGAAGCTGATACTCTTCATATCAAATTTTTTCAATTCTAAAGTCATGCTTTTAGTAAAAACAGAAAATAAAAAATATTGTTGGACGAATATAAAAAAAGAGAAAAGAGAGAAAAAGAGAAAAAGAGAAAAGAGAGAAAAAGAGAAAAAGAGAAAAAGAGAAAAAGAGAAAAGAGAAAAGAAGCTTTTGTAAAAAATGAGTTTAAAAACCACAATATTTATATTAAATAGCTAATAATGCTTAGTTTGAACTATCAAAAAAGAAAAAATGCCGAGTTGTTTGCAAATTTAGAAAAAGAGGATTCTCTTTTTCTCTCTAAAACACAAAACTATATCCCTTTATACAACCGGTTCTTTTCCTTGAATGAGAACAATTATAATTCTATCAACTTGAACAATTTGCATTACATTTCAAATGTGGGCAATAAAGTGAAAGATCGCGACAACGTATATCATTGCAAGGTTAAAAATATAGATAATAATAAAGTAAAAGAGAGAAAGAGCTTTGTCAAAATAGCCCCTCTGTTGGACACTTTTAAATATTTGGTAGGAAAATACAATATAAATGATCCGACATTATTTCAATTACCCGATATTCATTCAAATGAAACAACCACGCATAGTAAATTACTGAATGCCAACAATGCATCATATGTGGACGGATTTTTCTTGTTTTTAACAAGCAAATTGCTTCACCAACATCAATTTTTGCATGGAGTGGATTACTATGGTTCTTTTTTGTCTATCAAAAAGAATTTTACTATAAATGTGTTCGACGACATTGAATATTTGCAGACATCTGATTTTTTCAAAAAAAACCGAAATATTTTATACACAGTGGATGATTACGACCATTTGTTTGACCAAGAAGAAGAAGGAGAAGAAAAAAAAAGAAAGCCCATTAAAATTGATCACAGTTCCTCGGCAAAATCGTCAATTTCACTCCAATCTGTGCATAACGATTTGTTTGAAGATGTGTTTGAATGTGGAGAAATCACGGATGAAACCGAGTTAGTAGATATGACACATGTTGATTTTTTGCAAAGAGAGAAAGAGAAAGAGAAAGAGAAAGTGAAAGAAGACAATGATAAAGACTCCAAGTTCACATTGAATTCCAATTCATCATGTTCTTCACGTTCTTCCCACACTTCCAATGAAGAGGAAGAACTGGAAGAAGGCGAAAACGAAGGACAAAAAGAAGAAGACGATAAAGAAGAAGACGAATACGATGATGAAGACGATGATGATGAAGAAGAATACATCAACGCGGTGATTCCCGCTTTTCCAGTAGAAGTTATTTTTATGGAAAAATGCGAAGATACATTTGACAATCTTATTTTGGACAATGAACTGAGACAGGAAGAATGGTTTTCTGCTTTTATGCAGATCATTATGATGCTGATTACCTATCAAAAAACCTTTTCATTTACCCATAACGATCTTCACACCAACAATATCATGTACAATTCAACGGATAAAAAGTTTTTGTATTATTGTTACAAGAAGAAGTATTACAAAGTGCCCACATTCGGCCGCATTTTCAAAATCATTGATTTTGGGAGGAGCATTTACAAGTGCAACGGAAACCTCTTTTGCAGTGATAGTTTTCAAAATGGCGGCGATGCAGCTACTCAGTATAATACCGAACCTTTTTTCAATGATCAAAAGCCGCGATTGGAACCTAATTTCAGTTTTGATTTGTGTCGTTTAGCCTGTTCGATTTTTGACCATATTATCGATGACATAAGTGAAGCGCGCGACTTACAAAAATTAGACGCTGTTCGCCGAATCGTGGTGGAGTGGTGTTTGGATGACAAAGGAGTCAATTTGCTTTACAAAAACAATGGTGCAGATCGATACCCAGATTTCAAATTGTATAAAATGATTGCTCGGTGTGTGCATAACCACACACCACAAGCACAATTGGAGCGACCAGAATTCGAGAAATATTTGTTTGATCATGACCCGAAACAACGCCCGCTTGGCGATCTAATAGACATTGATAGTATTCCTGTGTATATTTAGAGTGTCTTATAACAAAGAAGAAGAGTGAGAATAATTTGTTTATAATTGTAAATACAAATATTACAATTATAATAATGGAATCGTATGGCTTTATTTTAACAAGACATGTTGTGTCGGAACACACCAACCAATATTGGAATCAATGTGTAAAGCTTCTACGCACCTTTTATCCTTTGAAACAAATTGTTATTATTGATGACAATAGCAAGCCCGAGTTTGTTCGCGCTGAATTCGAATACCAAAATGTGACTATTGTTCAAAGCGAGTTTGCAGGAAGAGGCGAACTGCTCCCTTATTATTATTTTATCAAAAATGCTTTCTTCGACAATGCCGTCATTATTCACGACAGTGTATTCTTTCACAAACGTATTCCTTTTGAGGCTTTTCAAAATATCAAAGTGCTTCCCTTATGGCATTTTTATGCAGACAAAGAAAATATGGAAAATACGTTTCGAATTTCAGAAGTCTTGCGTAATAGCTGGGAAATTAAGAAAAAGATTTCTTTAAATGACATGGTGCTTGGACTCAAACATTTGAAATGGTATGGATGCTTTGGTTGCCAAAGCTATATCAATCGTCAATTTCTACTCGCTTTGGAAAATAAATACGGCTTGACAAATATGATTGTAACGGTTCGAAATCGGAAAGATAGATGTTGCTTAGAGAGAATATTTGGTGCCATCTTTTTTACTGAATACAAAAATATTGGTGACAGAAAATCACTTTTTGGCGATATAATGAAATACCAAAAATGGGGATATTCTTATAATGATTATAAAGCGGACTTAAAAAAAGGCACCGTGCTGAAAGCTATTGTGAAAGTATGGACAGGGAGATAATGTTCCACTTTACCTTTGAAAAAGGTAAAACCAAAGTTTGAGAAAGGTTGAGCCAAAGTTTGGCTCCACTCAACCTTTGAGAAAGGTTGAACCAAATTTTGGCTCCACTCAACCTTTGAGAAAGGTTGAACCAAATTTTGGCTCCACTCAACCTTTG
>Ga0209086_10000422_pt1 | contig 36799 bp, 34 predicted proteins | sample M_130207_XF_Meta_FD_187312 | JGI IMG/M metagenome (GOLD analysis project Ga0209086, IMG submission 187312) | Freshwater microbial communities from Lake Montjoie, Canada to study carbon cycling - M_130207_XF_MetaG (SPAdes) (version 2) | ecosystem: Environmental > Aquatic > Freshwater > Lake... | reverse complement strand
GGTAGCTTTGAAAGTTTATGAGCCATGCAACCCATTTATTAATGGCTGCTACACAATTAGTAGAATCGGCAGGAGTCATCCGGGTGTTCTAATATTTAAACCAATGATGCTAATAACAGTGATAATGATCGTTGCTTATTGTTTTGAACATGTAAGAATTTTTAAAAAATTTTTAATTTCTAAAATATATTTAAGTTTAATTTTATTATTTGGCCTTATCTCGGCTACATGCTTACTCAGCTATATTCTTTTTTTAGGAGTGGAGGGATCAGAAATTTGGAAGTTTATGAGAAGAGGTGGAATCTTTATTTATATTGTTAGCTTAGTATTTACTCAGTTCTTTGTTGCATTGTCCTATATGAAAATAAAAGATGACTATCAGGTTATTGTTTCATCTAAAGCTATTAAGGTCACTTTTTATCATAGTCTTATGGTTGTTATTTTTGGCTTTGTTTTATTTTTATTTACCAATCGATTCTTACAGTTAACAACTTGGAATACTAGAATCATAATTGAATGGAACTATTTTCTATTTATGAGTTTATTTTTTCTAAATACTTATTTTATTTGGAAAAAAATTAATGCGACAAATTGAGTTTGGAGTTATTTTTCTACATGAAAAATAAAGGCTATTCCTACTAAAATACTCAGAATTAAAGGTTGTATTTATTTTATTAGTGTTTGACATTAAATATGAAAATAATTAATCATACACAACTCAACAAAAATGACTGAAACTCTAACTCCCTACTTAAGTTCTTTTTTTATTCTTTTTAGAGAAGGATTCGAAGGTTTATTAATTTGTATTCTAGTATTTACGTATTTAGATAAAATGAATGCAAGGCATCAGCGTCCCGCTGTTATCTGGGGGTTGATTGCTGGTGTTGTTGCATCTTTATTATCTGCTTTAGCTGTAAAAAAAATTGCAGCAATAACACATGCCCATCAAGAATTATTTGAAGGTTCAGTAATGTTAATAGCATCTGGTATGTTAGCTTATGTTGCTTATTTTAGTCACAGTGCAAAACAACACGTCGAAGGCAAAGTAGATAAGGCTATTTCTACAGGTAACCCTTTCTTTTTATCTCTTACAGTTTTTTTTTCAATTATACGTGAAGGATTTGAAGTGGTATTATTTTATGCTGCTTTATTTACCTCTGCAATTTACAGCACTCTACCTGTAATCGCTGGTGCAATTACCGGAACATTAGCGCTAGTTTTTGTGTATTTTGGTTTAAACAAAATTACTAAAATAATTCCTATAGGATCTTTCTTTAGAATTTCTAGTATTTTACTACTCTTACTTTCAGTTTACTTTGGCTATGAAGGAGCAAAAGAGTTTTATGCGGGTTTGCGTGAACTAAAAGTAATCTAATTTACAAATTTAAAATTAGTAATTAATATTAATGATACCTGGCTTTAGTTATAGAAGAAGATTTTCAGATTTAACTGAAAAAGAAATTTTAGCATTAGCCATTTCTTCAGAAGAAGATGATGCTTCAATTTATAGAAGCTACGCTGAACATTTAAAAAAAGATTATCCAGATTCTGCAAAGATATTTTTAGATATGGCACGAGTTGAAGATGGTCATAGAAAAATTCTAATTAATAAATTTCAGTCAAGATTTGGTGAAAACATTCCTCTTATCAGAAGAGAACATGTTTCAGGTTTTTATGCTCGTAAACCAGTCTGGCTAATAAAGAATCTAAGCGTCGATAGAATTAGATTAGAATCTGAAATGATGGAGAGAGACGCTTATAATTTTTACATAAAAGCAGCCCAAGCAACAACTGATGCTGGAACTAGAAAATTACTTGGAGATCTTGCAGCGGCTGAAGCAGGACACACTACTGTTGTAGATAAATTAATAGAATCGCACGCGACTGGTAATGCAAAAGAAACTGAAGCCAGAACTGCTAAAAGACAATTGATTTTGACGTGGGTTCAGCCAGGATTGGCAGGATTAATGGACGGCTCTGTTTCAACCTTAGCTCCTATTTTTGCAACAGCATTCGCCACACAAAATACTTGGACAACTTTTATTGTAGGTCTTGCAGCATCTATCGGAGCTGGAATATCTATGGGTTTAACTGAGGCCGTTTCTGATGATGGTGCAATTTCAGGAAGAGGTTCTCCTCTTAAACGAGGTATTGCGTCAGGCGTTATGACAGCGGTTGGTGGATTAGGGCATGCACTGCCCTATTTAATTCCACATTTTTGGACAGCAACTATTCTTGCGATGATTGTTGTTTTCTTTGAACTGTGGGCGATTGTTTGGATTCAAAATAAATATATGGAAGCTCCATTCTTTAGAGCGGCCCTTCAAGTTGTTGTTGGCGGAGCGTTCGTTCTTGCAGCTGGAATTCTTATAGGATCGGGTTAATTAAGATCTGTAATCTGCGTTAATTGAAATATAATCTGCATTAAAATCACAAGTATAAGCAGTAAATTGTCCCTTACCTAAATTTAAATTTACATCAAAGATAATATCATCACCAAGCATATAATTTTTAACTTTTTGTTCATCATAACTTGGCACCTGCATTCCATATTTTGTAATCAAAGAATTTCCAATTTTAATTTCAATTTTTTCCTGTTTTACTCTTTCATTGGTTTTGCCAATCGCCATTAAAATTCTACCCCAATTAGGATCGCTTCCTGCAAGTGCAGTTTTCACAAGTGGTGAATTCGCGATAGACATAGCAACCTCTTTTGCAAATTTATCATTGGAAGCACCTATTATGTTTATAGTAAGAAATTTTTTAGCTCCCTCTCCATCTAAAACAACTTGTTTTGAAAGATCTAACATCACTTCATAAAGTGTTTTTTCAAAATCTTTTGCGGCTTTGGAGTTAATATCATTAATAATTCTATTCTTAGCTTTTCTAGTTGAGAAAAGTAAAACCATATCATTTGTTGAAGTATCTCCATCAACTGTAATTGCATTAAATGTATTTTCGATATTTCTTTTCAACATTTTATTTAGAACTTCTTGAGAAATATTTGCATCAGTAAAAATAAAGCCAAACATCGTTGCCATATTTGGAGCTATCATTCCTGATCCCTTTGCAATGCCCGCTATATTTATAAAATCTTTATTGGTTTGCACTGCTGCACAGCTCATTTTTCCAAATGTGTCTGTAGTCATAATAGATAAGGCCTGCTTAATCCAAGTTAACTTTATAGGTCTTTTTAGTTTTTCAATTAAATTTGGAAGAACGCCCTTAACTTTTGCAAGTGGAAATGGTTGGCCAATAACACCTGTGGATGCAAATAAAATTTGCTTGTTTGAAATTTTTTTCTTATCTGAAAAAAATTTTGCAAGCTCAATAATGCTATTTAAACCTTGTTTACCTGTGTATGCATTTGCATTTCTAGTGTTAACTAATAAAGCTCTAATATCTTTTCTATTCGCCTTAACATTCCAATCAATGCAAACAGACCTTGTTGAAGATTTTGTATAAACTCCTGAAAATATAGCGCCCTCTGGAAAATAAAATAAACTCACATCATCTCTATTTGTGTTATACAAACCTGCGCTTACTGTTGAAATCTCCAGTCCATCAATGCTTGGCATCTCGGGAAAATCTTTGGTAACTCTATTAAGTTGTTTCTTCTTAAAAAAGTTTTGAAATAGCGTAGTCATGTGTATTTTATTTAGTATTTTTTCAGTTATAAGGTAGTTGCTAAATTTATACTATTTAATTTATCTATAATAATATCTCAAAATGATACCTGGTTTAAACATTTTAAAAAAAATATTTAAAACATCTAATGAGCGTAAGCTAGTTGAAATACAGCCGTTAGTTCAAAAAATTAATTCATTAGAACCGCAAATCCAAAAGCTATCAGATCAAGATTTAAAGAGCAAAACGCAAGAATTTAAAAAAAGAATTAAAAATGGGGAAAATTTAAATAAAATTTTACCAGAAGCATTTGCTTGCGTTCGTGAAGCTAGCATTAGAACCATAGGTCAAAGACATTTTGATGTACAGTTGTTGGGTGGAATTATTCTAAATCAAGGCAATATTTCAGAAATGAAAACTGGGGAAGGAAAAACATTAGTTGCAACGTTGCCAGCTTATTTAAATAGCTTAACGGAAAAAGGAGTTCATGTTGTAACGGTGAATGATTATCTTGCAAAACGGGACTCGGAATGGATGTCAAAAATTTATAATTTTTTAGGAGTCAGTGTTGGCTGCATCATAAATGGTATTGATGATGTTAGTAGAAAAGCTCAGTACGAATGCGACATTACCTATGGAACAAATAATGAATTTGGATTTGATTACTTAAGAGACAACATGAAATATTCAATTGCTGAGATGGTACAGCGAAAACATTATTTCTGTATTGTTGATGAGGTGGATAGTATTTTAATTGATGAAGCCAGAACTCCTTTAATTATTTCTGGACCCACAGAAGATAATTCTTCTCAATATTTTTTGTGTAACAAATTAGTTAATCAATTAAACAAAGAACATTATGATACCGATGAAAAAGATCGCAGCGCCCTGCTGACTGAGAAAGGAATCGATTTCATTGAAGATAAATTAAGAAAAATAAATTTATTAAAAGGAGCTAGTTTTTACGATCCACAAAATTTATCTATCGTTCATCACATTAATCAGTCTTTAAGAGCAAATATGCTTTTCACTAAAGACAAGGACTACATTATTAAAGATAATCAAATTTATATTATTGATGAGTTTACGGGACGTATTATGGAAGGCAGACGATATTCTGATGGTCTACATCAAGCAATCGAAGCAAAAGAAGGAGTTCAAATACAAAATGAAAATCAAACTTTAGCTTCAATAACATTCCAAAATTATTTTAGATTATATGAAAAACTTTCTGGCATGACAGGAACTGCCATGACGGAGTCTGAAGAATTTTATGAAATTTATAAATTAGATGTAGTTGAGTTGCCAACGAATAGACCCATGGTGAGAAAAGATTTTAATGATAAAATTTTTAGAACTGAAAAAGAAAAGTTTAATGCAATTATAAAACAAATTGTTTCTGCTAATGAAAAAAAACAACCTGTTTTAATTGGAACTACTAGCATTGAAAAATCTGAAAGAATTTCAAAAATTTTAAAAGAAGAATCAATAAAACATAATGTTTTAAATGCAAAATTTCATGAACAAGAGGCGCATATCATTGCGCAAGCAGGAAGAATTGGTGCTGTTACCATTGCAACAAACATGGCAGGTAGAGGAACCGACATTCAGCTTGGTGGTAATTTAGATTTAAAAATTAAAGAAGGCGGAACTAATGATAAGGTTTTAGTTGCGAAAACTAAACAAGAGCATGAAGAAGAAAAAACTAAGGTATTAGATAGCGGTGGATTATTTGTTATTGGAACAGAACGTCATGAAAGCAGAAGAATAGATAATCAATTGCGAGGACGAACTGGAAGACAGGGTGATATGGGTGCTTCTATTTTTTATTTAAGTTTACAGGATGATCTGATGAGAATTTTTGGATCTGAAAAAATTGATTTTATGTTGCAAAAACTAGGGCTTAAAGAAGGAGAGTCTATAGATCATCCTTGGATTAATAAAGCCTTAGAAAAAGCACAGCAAAGGGTTGAGGGTAGAAACTTTGATATTAGAAAAACTTTATTACAATTTGATGATGTGATGAATGATCAAAGAAAAGTAATTTTTGAACAAAGATTGGGAGTAATAAAAAATCAAAATATTTACAATGTAGTAAATGATATCTTTGATGAGATAGTAGAAAATTTAATTAGCGAGATACGTAACTACAGGGACAGTGCTGACGTTAATTCTAAAAAATTAATTAAAACAAAAACCGAACGTTTATGCGGAACAAAAATTGATGACAATGATTTTAATGTCTGGCTTTCAAAAAGCAGCTCTGAACAAAAAGAATTTTTAAAAAATCACTTTGATCAAAGAAGAAACGCGAGAATTACTACTGCCGGAGATGAAATTAATAAAGATGTTGAAAAGAGAATTTTCCTGCAAAATCTTGATTATGAATGGAGAAGCCACTTACAATATCTTGAACAATTAAGACAAGTAATTGGTCTAAGAGGCTATGGTCAAAAAAACCCATTAGATGAATATAAAAGAGAAAGTTTTAATTTATTTAAAGATCTACTTTCAAAAATTAAAGAAAATTTGATTATGTTCTTAATTAATATTCAAGTAACAAAAGAAGATAGACCGTCACTGCCACAGCAGCCTGCTCCTCAAGAAAAAATTTCGAGAAATGCTTCTTGTGCTTGTGGATCTGGAAAAAAATATAAAAATTGCTGCGGTGCCTTAAGCAAAGATTAAAGCTAAAATAAATAAAATTATAATAATAGCGACTGTTGCAACTAATCTACGATTATTCTGAAGTAATAATTTCCAATTAAACGGATTAAAAGTAACGGTATTGATTTGTGTATCTTTATAAAATTCTTCTTTAGTAATCATCACATCTCTTCCTATGCTTAAAAATCTATTTTTTCGTTGATAAATAAGCTCTTCAGGAGAATTTTGCATTAGTTCATTTAAATTTTTTTTAATACTCAATGTAACATTTGCAGCTATTTCATTATGGTTTCGGTGGGCCCCACCCTTTGGCTCTTTAATAATTTCATCAATAATTTTATTTTCAAATAAATCTTGAGAAGAAATCTTCATAGCTTCTGCTGCTTCTTTTGCTTTTTTTGAATCACGCCAAAGAATAGATGCACATCCCTCTGGAGATATTACTGAATAGACTGAATATTCTAACATCAAGACTTTATTGGCAGTTGCAAGTGCGATGGCTCCTCCTGAGCCCCCCTCTCCTATAACAACAGAAATGATTGGAACTTTTAAATTAAGACAACACTCAATACATTTTGCAATAGCTTCTGCTTGACCTCGCTCCTCTGCTCCTTTTCCAGGATAAGCACCCGGCGTATCTATAAAAGTTATAACTGGAATATTTAGTCTGTCTGCAAGATTCATTAAACGCATGCTTTTACGATAACCTTCAGGTCTCATCATTCCAAAATTTCTTTGAATTCTAGATTGAGTATCATTTCCCTTTTCTTGACCGATAACTAAAACAGAAATCCCATCAAGAGTTGCAAATCCTGCTAACACAGATTGGTCTTCTGCATACAATCGATCTCCAGATAGATTTGTAAAATCTGGAAAAATGTTTTGAATATAATGAATAGAACGTGGTCTAAATTCATGTCTTGCTACTTTTGTTTTTTGCCAGCGATTAAGATTTGCATAAGCTCTCTCTAGCGCTTCATTCAATCTTCGTTCAGCATCAACAATCGTAGGGTTTTCAATGGTAGTAATTCCCTTTGCAAGATAAGGAGCTTTTAGCTCCTGAACTCTTTGATCTAATGTTTTAATATCGTCTTCAAAATCTAAATAATTCATTTAATAATTTTATTTTTAAACATATTGAGTTTGGGTAAAGTTTATATATAAATTGACGCCCATATGAAATCTTTTCCAAAAAATACCACTATAACAGGAAAAATTTCTAAAGAATTTGAAGAAATTTTAACTTTAGATTGCTTAGAGTTTGTAGCTGATTTACATCGAAAATTTAATTCACGAAGACTTGAGCTGTTAAAACGCAGACAAGAAGTTCAAAAAAAAATTGATGGGGGCTGGCGGCCTAATTTCTTAGATGAAACAAAGTCTACAAGAGAAAAAGATTGGAAAATTTTAGGTATTCCAAAAGATTTGCAAGATCGAAGAGTTGAAATTACAGGTCCTACTAATCAAAAAATGATTATCAATGCACTTAATTCCGGAGCGTGTTGTTTTATGGCAGATCTTGAAGACTCAGCAACTCCGACTTGGAATAACGTTATTGAAGGTCAAATTAATTTGAAGAATGCAATTAATAAAAAAATTAATTTCACAGACAAGGCTAACGGCAAAGAATATAAATTAAATGAAAAGCATGCGGTCCTTATTGTAAGACCAAGAGGGTGGCACTTAGATGAGGCGCATTTCTTAGTTGATAATGAAAAATGCTCAGGTGGAATATTTGATTTTGCTACTTATTTTTATCATAACGCAAAACAACTTCTGCAAAATGGAACGGGTCCTTATTTCTATTTACCAAAAATGGAAAGTCATCTTGAAGCTAGACTTTGGAACGATGTATTTACTGAGGCGCAAAAAAAATTAGGGATCAAGCACGGAACAATCAAAGTAACAGTTTTAATTGAAACAATTCTTGCATCCTTTGAGATGGATGAAATTTTATTTGAGTTAAAAGATCACATCGTAGGTCTAAACTGTGGAAGATGGGATTATATTTTTAGCTACATTAAAAAATTTAAAAACTTTAAAGACTTTTTATTACCAGATCGATCTAGCCTTAAAATGACTTCACATTTTTTAAGATCGTACGATCTACTGTTAATTAAAACATGTCATCGTAGAGGTGCTCACGCGATGGGTGGAATGGCTGCTCAAATTCCAATTAAAAATAATGAAGCCTTAAATCAAAAAGCAATGGAAGCTGTAAAACTAGATAAATTAAGAGAATCTAATGACGGTCATGATGGTACTTGGGTTGCTCACCCTGATTTAGTAAAAATTGCAAAAGATATATTCGATCAAAAAATGCCGCAGGCAAACCAAATTAGCAAAGTTTTGAGCGATATAAAAATTGAAGCTAAAGATTTATTATTAGCTGAAAAAGGAAATATTACTGAAGAAGGTGTTAGAAAAAATATTTCTGTAGGAATTCAATATTTAGCAGCATGGCTTGGTGGCAATGGTTGCGTTCCTCTTTATAATTTAATGGAAGATGCTGCTACTGCTGAGATTTCAAGAGCGCAGGTTTGGCAATGGAATAAACATCAATGCAAAACTGTTGAAGGCAAAACAATTAATCCTAATTACGTAAAAAATATTGTCAAAGAAGAAATGGTGCAGATTAAAAAAGAAGTTGGTGAACAGAAATTTGAAAAAGGGAATTACGAGCGGGCTGCAAAAATGTTTGAGGAAATGTCGATTGCTAACCAATTTGAAGATTTTTTAACTGTTCCTGCTTATAACGAAATTATTAGATCAGAAGTTAGATAAGCTTGTTATTTAACTGTATTTAATTTCTCTACTGGAATTTTTTCAATAATTTTTGTTTTTTCTATAACAATATCTTTTGAACCAAAGTAATAAAGAATACAAAGGATAGCTATCAAGATAGCTATGGCAGTTAAGATAATTTGTATTGAAGTTCTAAAAGGCATAACGGATTAATTATATAATATTTCAATTAGAATTATGTTAATAAATTATTCATTCAATAATGGCAACGCATAAAAGCTTAGTATTGGTTGGAATGATGGGTACTGGCAAAAGTACTATTGGAAAAGAAGTTGCAAAGAAATTAAAAATTGAATTCATTGATACCGATATATTAATTGAAGATGATGCTAATCTTACTATTGCTGAAATTTTTGAAAAAAATGGAGAAAAATATTTTAGAGAATTGGAAGAAAAAATTTTCTTAAAAATTAAAAATGATAAAGAAAAAATAATTTCTGTGGGTGGTGGAGCGTTTATTAATGAAATTATTAGAAAAAAAATTTTAAAAGAATATCTATCTATTTGGCTTAATATGGATGAAGATTTGATTATTAGCCGCATTAAGCGTAATGCTAAAAAAAGACCAATGGTAGATCAAAATGACATTGAAAAAAGTATTAAAAATTTAAAAAAAAATAGAGATCCGATATATAAATTGGCCAACTATCAAATAAATTGTAATTTAAATAGTAAGAACAAGATTATTGAAAAAGTTATAGATTTTTATGAAAAAAATAACAATTAAAGTTAATTTAAATAATAACAGTTACCCAATTATTATTGGTAAAGATTTATTAAATAATACGGGTACAGAAATAAAAAAAATTATTCCAAAGGCAAAAAAATTTTTATTAATTACTGATAAAAATATTCCAAAGTCTTATATTCGTTTAATACTATCCTCTATAAAATCTAAAAATAAATACCTGTTTACATTAAGTGCTGGTGAAAAATCAAAAAATATGAATTTTACTAACGCAATAATAAAAAAATTATTTAAATATAATTTTAATCGCGATGATTGTGTGATTGCTTTAGGTGGAGGAGTTGTTGGAGATTTATCAGGATTTGCAAGCAGTATATTTAAAAGGGGCGTTAGCCTGGTTCAAGTTCCAACAACTTTATTAGCACAGGTAGATTCTTCAATTGGTGGGAAGACTGGAATTAACTCTAGAGAAGGCAAGAATATGATTGGAACATTTTATCAGCCTAAGCTTGTTTTAATTGACCCAATAACATTAAAAAGTTTACCCCATAGACATTTAGTTGCGGGCTATGCTGAAATTTTAAAATACTCTTTAATTATGAACGCAAAATTCTTTTCTTGGTTAGAAAAAAATTCTCATGCAATAATTAATTTAACAGACATGAATCTAGTCATGCATGCAATTAAGGAAAGTTGCAGAAGTAAAGCAATTATTGTGCAAAAAGATGAAAAAGAAAAAAATCTAAGAGCAATACTCAACTTTGGTCATACATTTGCTCATGCCTTTGAAGCTGTAAAAAAATATTCAAATGATCTTATTCATGGTGAGGCAGTTTTATATGGAATGATGATAGCATCTTCTTTATCTGCAAAAATGAAAATGCTTAATATAAATGAATATCAACGTATCAAAAGTTTATATCAAAGATTAAATATTAATTATCAAATTAAAAATATTTTTAATAAAAAAGATATTAATAAAATTTTTGATTACATGAGGCATGATAAAAAAATCTCAGGGTCTAAAATCAATTTAATTTTATTAAGCAAAATTGGAAAAGCTAAAATTTTTTCTTCTAATTTAAATAGAAATATTAAACCTATTTTAATTGAACAATTTAATTAATTTTTATCTCAAGAGAGTGAATAGTATTTTTCATCTCTTCATTTAAAATTTCATAAATTTTCTTGTGTGCATCTATTGCTTTTAATTTTTTCAGTTCTGTAGAAGAAATTATTACTTCAAAATGACTATTATTATTTTTTGGTGACTGAGCATGATGCTGGTGTAAATGTGATTTATTATTCACTTCTACATTCTCGCACACGATATTTTGTTTAATTTTATCTAAGATAATATATTTTAGATCGGACATAAAATAATTTTAATCAATTTAAAAAATTACGCAAATGAGAAAGATCTGTGAATGGAGCAAATGTAAAGAGATAGCTTCTGGTCAAGGTCTTATAAAGAAAGATATCAATAAACAATACAAATGGTTTTGTGGTGATCATTTGAGAATTCACAACAAGACCAATGATAATTCGTGTGACTGGAAAAGATGTAAACAGCCAGGAGAGTTTAAAGCTCCTTCAAAAACTATAGGTGAATATAAATGGTTCTGCTCCGAACATATAAAAATTTATAACCATGAGTGGGATTTTTTCTCTGAAATGTCACAAGATAAAATTGAAGAATTTATTCATTCGGATATTACCTGGCACAAACCAACATCTAAACTTGGTTCAAAAGATAACTTTTTTAATAAAGTTTGGAGAAATATTTTAGAAGAGCAAGATATTTTTCCGGCAGATTATTTTAAACAATTTGAAAAAAAAACAATTTATAGCTCAAAAGAAATAGAAGCTTTAAAAAAACTAGATTTAAAAAGCAATGTAAAATGGAGCGAAATTAGAGAGCAATTTAAAAAACTTGTAAAAAAATATCACCCAGATACAAATTCTGGAGATAAAAAATTTGAGAATAAATTAAAAGAAATAACGATTGCCTATACTGTTTTAAGGAATAATCAAAAAAATGTAAATCATGGACAATAATATTTTTGAAAGCGCTCCCGATATAAAAATTTCTGTAAAGCAAACTTTTAATATTGATACAGATATGACTGTAGAAAGTTTTTCAAAAAAAAATCAGTTTGTTCCTGAACTAGACAGCGCTTATAAATTTGATCGCGATACAACTCTAGCAATTCTTGCTGGTTTTGTTTTTAATAAAAGAGTTTTAATTCAAGGATTTCACGGCACAGGAAAATCAACTCACATCGAACAAGTTGCAGCAAGATTAAATTGGCCTTGCATACGAGTTAATTTGGATAGTCATATAAGTAGAATTGATCTTTTAGGAAAAGATGCAATCATAATAAAAGATAACAAACAAGTTACTGAATTTAGAGAGGGAATCTTACCTTGGGCGCTACAAAATCCTGTGGCTTTAGTATTTGATGAATATGACGCTGGCAGACCAGATGTTATGTTTGTGATTCAAAGATTGCTTGAAAGCGAAGGCAAACTAACTTTGCTTGATAAAAATAAAGTAATTAAACAAAATAAATATTTTAGATTGTTCGCAACAGCCAATACTATTGGTCTTGGTGACACTTCAGGACTTTATCATGGAACGCAACAGATTAATCAGGGACAGATGGATCGATGGAATATTGTAACGACACTGAATTATCTAAAACAAGAGAATGAACTTGAAATTATATTATCAAAATGTCCTCATTTAAATAATGCTGATGGGAAAAAAATCGCACAAAAAATGATTCAAGTTGCTGATCTAACACGATCTGGTCTTGCTAATGGAGATATTTCAACGGTGATGAGTCCCAGAACAGTAATGACATGGGCGGACAATTATAAAATTTTTAGTGATATTGGTTATTCTTTTAGAATATCATTCTTAAATCGTTGCGATGAATTAGAAAGAGCAATTATTTCTGAATATTTTCAAAGGTGTTTTGCTAAGGAACTTACTGAAACATCCGCAAGTATAAAAATAAATCTTAAAAATGGAAAATGAAAAACAAGCTGAAAATTTTAAAATAGCTATCTCATCAACCATTAAGGCATTAGCTAAAAAACAAGATCTTAATATTTTATTTTCAGACGCACCAACTAAAGATAGCAATTTTATAAATCTTCCAAAGATTAGTTTCGATACTATAGATGAATATCAAAATATTAGAGCTCTTGCTGATTCTGAGGCTTTAAAAATAAAATATAGTAATTCAGAACTTTTGAAAAAATTTGAACCAAGAGGAATGATTGCAAAAAATATTTATAAAAGTGCTGAAAAAATTCGTTATGAAAAACAAGGCTCAGAAAATTTTGCAGGAATAAATTTAAACTTTAAAAACTATTATCAAAAGAAATTTAAAGAACAACACGAAGATACCTATAATAGCATCGAGAAAGCCTTTGATATTATTTTAGCAAACCACCTGCTTAATCTGGACTTAAATATTGACGAGAAGAAAAGTTTAAAAAATTGGAACAAGATTATTGATGAGCAGATTAAAAATAAATTAGATTTATTAAAAAAAAATATTTCTAATCAAGAAAAATTCTCTACTATTTTAAACTCTATTATTCAGAATCTAAAATTAGAAGAAAAATTAAGCCCTAATGACAGTGATAACGATAATGAAGAAAAGAATGAGAATAAACTTAAAGACCAGAATAATAATGAGATCAATCAGGATAAAAATTCCAATAAACAAGACTTTAATATTGAAAGCATAATTCCTGATGTTGAGATTGATGCAAATCAAAGTGAGCAGAAATCTTTAATTGAAGATGAAAATAGCTCAAACGATGAAATTAAATCTTCTCATGTTAAAAATAATAATGGCGAAGTTAAATATAAAATTTTTACAAATAAATTTGACAAGATTATTAATGCTGATGAGATGGTCGATCCTAGTGAAATGATTAGATTTAGGGAAAATTTAGATAATCAATTAAAATCTTTTCATAACTTTATCTCTCGACTTGCAAATAAATTACAAAGAAAATTGCTTGCCTTTCAAAATAGATCTTGGGAGTTTGATCTAGAAGAAGGAATGCTTGATAGTGCAAAATTAACTAGAGTTATCATCGATCCTCACAACTCTCTTTCTTACAAGAAAGAAAAAAATACAAATTTTAAAGATACAGTAGTAACTTTGTTAATTGATAATTCCGGATCAATGCGTGGTAGGCCCATCTCTATTGCTGCTATTTGTGCTGACATTTTATCCCGTACACTAGAAAGATGCTCCGTAAAAGTTGAGATATTAGGATTTACAACATTAAATTGGAAAGGTGGAAAAAGTAGAGAGCTGTGGTTAAAAAATAAAATAAAAAATCCTGGAAGATTAAATGACTTATCACATATCATTTACAAATCTGCCGATACACCATGGCGTAGGGGAAAAAATAATTTAGGGCTAATGCTAAAAGAGGGAATTTTAAAAGAAAATATTGATGGAGAGGCAATTTTATGGGCTTACCAAAGATTAAAAAAAAGAAGTGAGGAGAGAAAAATTTTAATGGTAATTTCTGATGGAGCTCCAGTTGACGATTCAACACTTTCTGTAAATCCAGGTAACTATTTAGAAAAGCACTTAAAAAATATCGTAAAATGGATTGAGAATAAAAAGGATGTTGAAATTAATGCAATTGGAATTGGCCATGATGTTACCAACTATTATAGCAAAGCTTTAAAGATTGCAGACGTACAAGAACTAGGGGATGCTTTAATTGATCAGCTTGCAGATTTATTTATTGAACAACCAAAAAAGAAGAAATTAAATTAGATAACTTTATATTTTGCTATTGCAAGCCTAAAAGGAAGTAACATCACAAAATCTACTAATAGTTTAACTGCAAAATCACCTAGAGCTAAAGTTATCCAATTAACGTCTGTGCCATAAAAAGCGATACTAAAGAATAACGCCGTATCTAATATTGAACAAAAAAGAGATGAGACCAAAGGAGGGATAAACCAAGACTTATTCCTTAAAAAGTCAAAAACTTTAATATCTAATAATTGCGCAGCAAGAAAGGCTATTCCTGAACCAATAACAATTCTCGAAAGTATAAATTCTTGAAGGCTTAAAATAAAAGATAATATAATCCCAACAAAAAATCCCGTAAATACAATTTTACGAGCGAACTCTTTTCCAAAAAAGCGATTTGCAAGTTCTGTTACAAAAAAAGAAACGGGGTATGTAAAAGCTCCCCAAGTTATAATTTCATTAAGTTGAAAATGATTAAAAGGAAATTGGACTAAATAATTAGATAAGCAGATAACTGCTGCCATAGCAGCCGTGTACCAAAATATCTTTTTTGAAAAAATCAAAATGAATTAACTATTTTTAACTTCTTTTTTTACTTTTACTTCTTTTCTAATTTTTTTAACATAAGGAACGATTGTTAATAAAAGTTTTCTTATCTTTTTAACTCTAGAAGATAAATTCTTATTTTTAGCTCTTAATAGAAACTCATCAATGCCCCCTCTAAAGTCTACGGCTTTAATTGCGCGAGTACAAATTTTAATACGAATATCTCGATTCAATTTTTCACTTTTAAAAGAAACTTTTTTAAGATTTGGGAAAAATCTTCTTTTAGTTTTATTATTAGCATGACTGACATTATGACCTGTTTGTGGTCTCTTACCTGTCAGCTCGCAAAGTTTAGACATATTTTCTCCTGCAAGGGATATAGTTAGATGATGAATTTACGTCAAGATATTTCTTATAAACCCTAGATTATTTGCAATAATTGATTTCTTGTTTTTACAAGATTAGTCCAATAATTATTGGTTAATATAAAATTCTCATGTTCCAAGTTTACCTGCCAATTGTAGAGGTTCATGTTAATATTTTATATTTGTTATTAATTAGCGGTTTTATAGGTTTCTTAAGTGGCTTACTTGGTATTGGCGGAGGGTTTTTAATGACACCTGTCTTAATTTTTTTCGGTATCCCCCCGATGCACGCAATAGCAAACGGATCTAATAATATTTTAGCATCTTCTGTTTCAGGAACATTTGCACATTGGTACAAAAAACAAGTCGATATTAAGATGGGTCTTTACATCTTAAGCGGGGGATTCTTTGGTGCAACTATTGGTATTTATTTTGTTAAATTATTAATTCAAATTGGAAAAATTAATACCATAACTTCAATATTATACTTTGTATTATTAACTAGTTTTGGACTTTTAATGTTTATCGAAAGTCTTGCTGAGTTTCGTAGAATAAAAGATAAAAAATTTATAAAACATAAATTTCGTAAACATACTTGGATTCATGGACTACCTTTAAAAGTTAGAATGAATTCTTCGAGACTTTACATCAGCATCATTCCACCAATTTTTTTTGGATTTTTGATTGGAATCATTTCATCCATGATGGGAGTGGGTGGAGCATTTATTTTAATTCCTGTGATGATTTATATTCTTGGCATGCCCGCTAAACTTGTTCCCGGAACATCTTTATTTGTAATGATCTTTGTTATGACATTTGTGACTTTTTTTCATGCAGTCACTAATCACAATATCGATCTTGTTTTAGTTTCTATTCTTATGGTTGGATCTGTTATTGGGGTGCAGTTAGGAACTAGACTTGGAATGAATTTAAAAAATGAAGAACTTAGAATTTTAATGTCAATTATCATTATTATTTTTGGATTAAAATTTGGTTATTCTTTATTCGTTGAAGAATTAAAATTTGGAATTTTTAGAAAAATAGAAAATCAGGATCATTTAAATTTTTTTCAAGATTTTATTTATCAATTTGTAAATAACAGTCCAATATTATACGGATTAACTGCCGTGGGACTAGCTATATTAATCGGATACTTCAGCTCTTTTATTTTTAAAAAACTACAATATTAATTATGCCAATAGAGAAAAAAAAGTTAGCAATAATATTGGGACATTTGGGTCTTATTCCCTTTTTTGCGCTGACAATCATTTTTTTTATTTCAAATTTTAATAACTATATTGTCGATGTATATTTATTCTATGCAAATATAATTCTATCTTTTCTTTGTGGTAGCCAGTGGAGTAAAATTTTAAATAGCAATATATCTAATAATAGAAATTTACTATTAACCTTAAGTGTTTTGATTCCAGTTTTTTCTTTTATTTTAGATTTTTTTTCAACGCAAGATATAAAAATTGCAATCTATATGATTTTATTCTTTGCAACTAATTTTATAGATTGCAAAATATTTTCTGAAGCTAGTAATGTTTGGTATTTAAATCTTAGAAAACGACTAACTTTTTTAGTAATTTTAACTTTGGTAATTAATTTATTCGCTGTCAACGCCTACCGCTTTTTGTAAAGAAGAGAATCCATCTCGTCTCAAAAGCTCAGCTAATTGTTGTTTAATGGTCGTTATAACAAAAGGTCCCTTGTAAATTAAGCCGGTATAAAGCTGCAATAAAGAGGCTCCTGCTCTTATTTTTTCATAAGCGGAAATTCCTGAATCAATTCCACCCACACCAATTATTGGCACTTTTTTTTTAATAATTTTAAAAAATTTTTTAATAATTAAATTAGAAGTTTGTTTGATAGGAGGGCCTGATAAGCCCCCCGTCTCATTTTTTTGTTTATTAATTAAATTTTCTCTTAATCTTACTGATGTATTGGTTAAAACTAATCCATCTAAATTAAATTCTATAATATTTTTACAAATCATATCAATATCAGAATCATTAATATCCGGGGATATCTTTAAAACAACAGGGGTTTTACTATTTAAAATTTTTCGTACATTTGCAATTTCACTTAATAGTTTTTTTAAATTTTCTTCTTCATGGAAATTTCTTAAGTTTTCAGTATTAGGTGAAGAAATATTTATACATATATAGGCACATAAATTATGAAAATTTTTAAAACATTCTACATAATCATCAATACGTGATGCACTATCTTTATTGGGTCCTATATTAATTCCTAAAATTCCTTCTGCTCTTTTAGTCTCAATTCTGCTTTTAACTTTAACTAAACCTTGATTTGGAAAACCTAAACGATTAATGATTGCCTTATCCTCTATTAATCTAAAAACTCTTGGCTTTGAATTTCCTTCTTGTGATTTTGGAGTAATTGTTCCAACTTCTGCAAAACCATATCCAAGCTGAAACATCTTATCATATACTTCTGCGTTTTTATCAAATCCAGCTGCAACCCCTATTGGATTTAAAAATTCTTTTCCCAGAATATTAATCTTTAAAATCTCATCATCTTTTGATGGGAAGAGAGGAGTATAAAAATTCTTTAAAAGTTGAATGGCTAGAGAATGAGCAAGTTCAGGATCAAGCTTATTAATAAAAGAATTAATAATCTGATAATTCATTTTTATGATTAATCATTAATAGACTTATTAATTAAATTGACTGTTTCTTTAATACCATAAAAACTTATAAATGAGCCCATTCTAGGTCCTTGTTCATCTCCAAAAAGCACTTCGTAAATCATTTTAAACCACTCTCTTAATCTCTCTTTTGAGTAATGAGTCTTTCCAACAGAATAAACTATGGTTTGTATCTCTTCTGGTTGAAGAGTTGGGCTCATTTTAGAAATTTGCTCAGCAAGGTCTTGTAATGCTTTTTTCTCAGTTGGGTCTGGTTTTCTAAATTTTTTATTAATTTTTACAACATCATTAAAATAATTAATCGCGTTCAAGATAAGTTTTGCAAGAATAGGGTGCTTTTCTTTAATTAAATTTGGACTAAAATTATTAATAAATTTCCAAATAACATCTTCTTTATCTGTATTGCTAACACTCACTAAATTAAGCAAAATATTAAAGGTGATAATTGTTTCTTCTTTTGGGGGATTACCATTGTGAACATGCCAAACTGGATTTCCTAATTTTTCTTTTGCCTCTTGTTTTTCAAATTTTTCTAAGAAAGAAAGATACTCATCAACTGCCTTTGGAATAACTTGAAAATATAATTTTTTAGCCCTTGTTGGATTTTGATACATATACAGAGACAAACTTTCTGGAGATGCATACTTAAGCCATTGTTCAATTGTAATTCCATTGCCTTTTGATTTAGAAATCTTTTCTCCATGCTCGTCTAAAAATAATTCATAAGCAAAACCGGCTGGTGGTATTCCTCCTAGAATTTTACAAATTTTACTGGACAGCTCTGCGCTTGGGATTAGGTCTTTTCCATACATTTCAAAATCAACTCCAAGAGCAAACCAGCGCATAGCCCAATCTACTTTCCACTGTAATTTACATGCTCCTCCCGTAATTTTTGTTTCAACTTTTTTATTCCCATTTTGATAAACAATACTCTTAGTATCTAGATTTTTTTCAACTACAGTAACTTCTAATACTTTCCCTGTCTCTGGACATATGGGTAAAAATGGACTGTAAGTTTTTCTTCTTTCCGGACCAAGTGTTGGCAAAACAACATTCATAATTTTATCATAATTTTTTAACACTACGCTTAGTGCATCATCAAATTCACCTTTGGTGTACAGTTCGGTTGAGCTTTTAAATTCATATTTAAAATTAAATTCATTTAAAAATTTTTTTAACATATTGTTATTATGCTCTCCAAAACTCTTAAATTTTTTAAATGGATCAGGAATTGCAGTTAATGGTTTATTTAAATTATCTTCTAAGATTGATTTGTTTGGAATGTTGTCTGGGACTTTTCTAAGTCCGTCCATGTCATCTGAAAATGTAAATAACTTAACCGGTATATTGGATAATCTTTGAAAAGCATTCATAACCATAGTGGTTCTACAAACCTCTCCGAAAGTTCCAATATGAGGAAGCCCACTTGGTCCGTAACCAGTCTGAAATAAAACGTAACCTTTTTTCTCTATTATTTTTAATCTTTTTTTTAATATTTCTCTGGATTCAGCAAAGGGCCAGGCCTCGGAATCTTCAAAAAACTTTTTATCAATTAACATTTTTAGATCTTAATTTAATTTGCTGATTAATGATAATTCTTACCTCTTCGAATATTGGATCTTCTAACCTTTTATTAAGTATTGTCCAAGTGTAAGGAATTAATTTTAAATATCTGATTTTCTTGTCTCGCTTATAAAGCCTTGAAAATATTCCTATAATTTTCATGGCTCTTTGCACCGATAGAATAGAAAATTCTTTTTTAAATTGTTCAGTATTAAAATTTTTCTCTTTTTTCGCTAATAATAAATAATAATTTAATACCTTTTGTTTTAATTCAGGACTAGTTTTGATCCTAACGTCATCTATCAGGGAAAGTATGTCGTAAGCTCTTGAGCCAATTAAAGCATCCTGGCTATCAATAATACCAATTTTATTTTTTAATCCATCTCTATATTCCATCATATTTGAGATGTGAAAGTCTCTATGAACAAAATAATTATTTTTAATAAAATTATTCTTTAAAATTGATAGCAACAGTTCTCTTAATTTTTTAATTTCGGAATTATTTTTTATTTTGAGTATATAAGGCAAATACCAGATAAAAAATAAATCTATTTCTTTTTTTAAGATTCTATAATTATATTTTTTAAATCGAAATATATTAGTTTTAAAATTTATTCTTTGTAACTTAATTAAATATTTAATTAGTGATTGATAGATACTAAATTTATTTTTAGATTTTTTAATTAACTGAAGATAAGTTTTATCACCAAAATCTTGTAATAAAGCCAAACCATTTTTATAATCATAATCTATTACTTTCGGCGCGTTAATCGCTTGTTTACTTAAAAAATTATTAATGAGAACATAATTTAAAATATTAGACTTTTTTTCTCGTTCTGCTGAGGCAAGAATATAAGTTTCATTTTTATGATAGATTCTAAAATATTTTCTAAAAGAGGCGTCTCCCTTTATTTCTTTAATTGTAAAATTTTCTATATAATTTTTTTTAAGTAAAATTTTTATTATTTTTAATCTATTTTTATAAATCATTAATACGATAACCTAGCCACTTTCCTTTTCCATTAAACTCTGCAGATCTAAGATCTTTATCAGAATCATAAATAAATTTAATTTGTAAAAAATCATTTAATAAATTCATAGCAATTTCTGGCCACTCAATAATATTTATAAAATCTTTTGCTGTGTCGAATAATCCTATATTTAAAATTTCTTTTTCTTTTTTTAATCTATAAAAGTCATAATGAGCCACTTTTAAATCTTTTCCTAAATCATAATATTGAACTATATTGAAAGTGGGGCTTACTATTTCTTCTAAAGAACGTTGATTTTTTTGCTGTAAATAATTTATTAAAAATCTTGTAAATGTTGTCTTTCCAGCACCTAAATTACCGCTTAGTAATATAAAGTCATTTGGTTTTAAATTAATTGCGACAGTTTCAGCAATTTTTTTTGTGGAATCTAAAGATTTTAATTCCATTTAATTGAAATTAATAACGATATGTATCTGGTTTAAAAGGTCCTTTTTCAGAAACGCTTATATAATCAGCTTGTTCTTTGCTTAATTTAGTAAGTTTTGCACCCACTTTTGCAAGATGTAACATCGCAACTTTTTCATCTAAATGTTTTGGTAAAACATAGACTTTATTCTGATATTTTCCATTGCTATTCCATAATTCAATTTGTGCAATGACTTGATTTGTAAATGAAGCGCTCATAACAAAACTAGGATGTCCTGTTGCACAACCAAGATTTACCAATCTACCTTCTGCTAATAAAATAATTCTTTTTTTATCTGGAAATTCAATTTCATGAACTTGTGGTTTTACTTCGTTCCATTTGTAATTTTTTAATGCACTCACCTGAATTTCATTATCAAAATGCCCAATGTTACAAAGAATTGATCTATCTTTCATTTTTCTCATGTGCTCGATAGTAACGATGTCTTTATTTCCTGTTGCTGTAACAACAATGTCAGCTGATGATATGGCCTCATCCATTAGTACAACTTGATAACCTTCCATTGCCGCTTGTAATGCACAAATTGGATCTGTTTCTGTAATCAAAACTCTTGCCCCACTTTGTCTAAGTGATGCTGCGCTACCTTTTCCAACATCTCCAAATCCAGCTACTATAGCAACCTTTCCTGACATCATCACATCTGTTGCTCTTCTAATTGAATCTACTAAACTTTCTCTACACCCATACAAATTATCAAATTTAGATTTTGTTACTGAATCGTTTACATTAATTGCTGGAATTAATAATTTATTATCTTTCTCTAGTTTGTTTAAAGCTTTAACTCCAGTAGTGGTTTCTTCAGAAACTCCCTTAATATTTTTTAATAAATCTTTGTACTTATCGTGCAATAACATTGTTAGATCTCCACCATCGTCCAGTAAAAGATTTGGTTTCCAATCTTTCTTTCCATTAATAGTTTGTTCAATGCACCACCAATACTCTTCTTCCGTCTCACCCTTCCATGCAAATACCGGTATTCCTTTTGCAGCAATTGCAGCTGCCGCATGATCCTGTGTTGAAAATATATTACATGATGACCATCTAACCTCTGCTCCTAAAGCTACTAATGTTTCGATTAAAACTGCTGTTTGAATCGTCATATGAAGACAGCCAATTATTCTTGCGCCTTTTAAAGGTTTGTTAGACTGATGCTCGCTTCTTATTGCCATTAAACCTGGCATTTCAGTTTCTGCTAGAGAAATTTCTTTATTACCAAATTCTGCTAGTTTTAAATCTTTTACTTTAAAATCTTGGGTCATTTAAAAAGTTAATTAACAATAAAACTTAGGTATATCAATTTTATTTATGAATTTTAGTCTGCTATTGGCAAATCAATCTCAACTACCGCGCCTCTTCTTCCTTCTTCTTTTAAATTATACGCTTTGATGTGTCCTTTATGAGATTCTACTATATTTTTAACTATATTTAATCCTAATCCAGAGTGCAGACCAAACATTTCTTTTGGTCTATTGCTATAGAATCTTTCAAAAACTTTTCCGACATTACTTTCGTTAAATCCAGGTCCTTCATCTGTAATAATTATTTTTGCATAGTTATTAGTGCTCTCAATATTTATTCTTAGAGTGCTTTTTTTAGGACTAAATGAAATAGAATTTTCTAATATATTGGAAATAACTTGTTCGATTCTACTTTCAAAACCAATAACAAACGTTTTTTTCTTAATTAAATTATTGATCTCTATTGAAATATTTTTTTTAGTATTCTCAATAACTTGCTGATATTCATCTGCAACTTTCTTTATAAGTTTAATTAAATCGAATTTAGTTAATTGCAATTTAGCTTCCAACGCCTCTCCTTTAAGCATGTTAGAATAGTCTGTTATTAGTCTTTCAATCCTCCCGACATCATCATTTAAAATCCCAAGTAACCTAGTTTTTTTTTCTGCATCTTTCGCATTTGGTAACAATTCTGATGCTGCCTTCAATGATGCTAATGGATTTCTAATTTCGTGAGTAAGATCAGAGGCAAATCTTTCTGCAAATTCAATTCGTTTATACAAATTATCTGTCATGCCTGAAAGTGATCTTGACAAATTACCAATTTCATCTGGTCGTAGATTAATTCTATTAATAATTTTACTATCAGGGTGGTCAGATATTGCTGAAGATGCATAACGTCCTAAAATTCTAATTGGTTTAATAATATTTGCATTTAAAAATATTGAAAAAATTAATATAATCACAGCAACACTTAATGCTGTTCTGATAACAAAGTTTTTTCTTTCAGCGACAGCATTTTCAATATCATTTGACTCTTCCGTGATAAGAATAAAGCCTTTGTTTTCACCATTTAAGATTAAAGAAGATAAACTAATAACAACAAAATTATTTTTGATCTTTCTTGAAAAAGTTAAAACTTTATCAGATCCCAATATACTTAAATTATCATTAATAATTTTATTAAGTAACTTTTCCTCTTGTCGAGTAGTTAGATCAGGCGTGTCTGGTAGATTGTCTGCTGTTAATTTTTTTTCTTGAACATCTGGTACTTTATAAAATGGTTTAGCATTTATATCTAAGGAGTGAGCATCTACTATGATTTCTTTTTTTAGATCATAAATTCTAATTTGATTAATATTAGGTAATAAATATTTGTAATTTATTAAAAAACTTCTAAGATTGTCTCTTTTATAAGGAATGCGCTGTAATTCCATGTTTAAAGCGATGTTCTTAATAAGTTTAGAATGTTCTTTCTTTTTGTTACCAACAAGCTCAGGTTCGATCGACTGGAGATATGAGTAGGTTGCTAGAGTTAATATTGAAAAGAAAAATAAATTTATAAATAAAAATCTCGCTAATAAAGATTTTAAATTAACAGAGAATTTCATTCTATCTAACTAACATTCCAGCGATAGCCACTTCCGTATCTTGTCTCAATTGCTGAAAATTTTGGATCAATTTTTTTAAATTTTTTTCTTATTCTTTTAACATGACTATCTATAGTTCTGTCTTCAATGTCATTGTCTTGCTTATAGGCAATATTCATTAAATAGGCCCTTTCTTTAACAACTCCAGGCCTTTTTGCTAACTCATAAATAATCTTAAATTCAGTTGTAGTTAATTTGTCGGGTAAAGCTTTTCCTCCCCATTCACATTCTAATTGCTCGGAGTCTAAGGTTAATCTTCCAACAGTTAAAATATTCTTTGGTTGTGAGGCAGTCTTGGGTTCTAACTTTCTAAATTGAACACGGATTCTTTCTATTAATACTTTAATAGAAAAACCGCCAGACTTTTTAACATAATCATCAGCGCCTAGTTTTAATCCTAATAATTCATCCACCTCATCATCTTTGGAAGTTAATAAAATTATAGGTATAGAAGATTTTTTTCTTAATTTTTCTAATAATTCTTCGCCGTTCATTTTAGGCATCTTCAAATCTATAACCGCTAAATCAGGAGGATTGCGCGTCATTCCGATATATGCGCTTTCACCATCAAGATAGGTTTGAACTTTAAATCCCTCATTTTCAAGCGCCATTGAAACGCTTGTTAAGATATTTCTATCATCATCAACCAAGGCGATTGTTTTATTCATATAAATTATTTTATAATAATATTTGTATAATCAAAAGTTTTAATGCGCGGTAGTCCAATTTAATCCTTCTTTAATATCTACGCTTAAAGGAATAGAAAATTTATAATCGGGTTCTGAGGCTTTTGACATTATTTCGACAATATCAGTTTTTGATTTTTTAATGTTATCAGCAGAAGATTCGAATACTAGCTCATCATGAATCTGCAAAAGCATTTTACATTTTAAATCTTGATCTTTAATTTTTTGGTCTATTTTAATCATTGCGAATCTTAAAAGATCTGCTGCAGTTCCTTGTATTGGAGCATTAATAGATGCTCTTTCTTGAAAAGTTCTTAAAGTATGATTTTTGTCATTAATATTTGGAAAGTTACATTTTCTACCAAATATTGTTTTTACATAACCATATTTTCTACAACTTTTTAATGTTTCATTCATATAATCTTTTATTTCTGGAAACTTCTTAAAATAAGATTTTAAAAAAGATTCTGCTTCAGAGTTAGAAACTGAAATTTGTTTGGCAAGACCATATGATGAAATTCCATAAATAATTCCAAAATTTATTGCCTTTGCTTTTCTCCTCATTTCTTCATTGATGTCCCCGTGCTTTACCTCAAAAATTTGAGCTGCTGTAATATTGTGAATATCTTCTGAATTTAAAAAACCTTTCTTAAGTTCTTTAACATCGGCCATATGCGCAAGTATTCTCATTTCAATTTGGCTATAATCTGCTGAAATTAAAAAATTACCTTTCTCAGCTATAAAAGCAGAGCGAATTTCTTTGCCTTCTGCAGATTTAATTGGAATGTTTTGAATATTAGGATCGCTAGATGCTAGTCTGCCCGTATTGGTGGCAGCAAGCAAAAAAGATGTATGAATTCTTTTAGTTTTTGGATCAATAAATTCTTGTAAACTATCAGTGTAAGTATTCTTTAATTTCGATTTTTGCCTCCAATCCAAAATAAGTTTAGGTAAATCATGCCCTTTAAAAGCCAAGTCCTCTAAAATATTAACATTTGTTGCGTAATTACCTTTTTTGGTTTTTTTAGTACCAACAATTTTTAGTTTTTTATAAAGAATATCACCAAGTTGTTTTGTAGATGCAATATTAAACTCCTCACCCGCAAGTTCATAAATATTTTTTTCTAGAACTTTTAAATCTTTTTCAAATTTTAATGATAGATTCTTTAAAATTTTTTCATCAATCTTTATTCCATTTTCCTCCATCTGTGACAAAACTTGAACCATTGGCTTTTCTAGTTCTTGATAAACCTTCAGTACTTCTTCTTTAAAAATTCTATTATTAAAAAAATTGTATAATCTTAAAGTAACATCAGCGTCTTCAGCCGCATATTCAGTTGCCTTATCGATATGAACTTTATCAAAAGTAACTTGTGACTTTCCAATACCAGCAACGTCTTTGAACGAAACCGTCTTATGATTTAGATGGATCTCAGAAAGTAAATCCATCCCATGGCGATTTATTCCAGCATCTAACACGTATGACATTAACATAGTATCTTCTATTGAATTTAGATGAATTCCATATTTTTTTAATATTCGAAAATCATATTTAATATTTTGTCCAATTATTTTTATACTTTTATCCTCAAGAAAAGGTTTGATCTTTTTAACAACAGCGTCGATATCCAACTGAGATTTAATCTGTTTATCCTCTTTATTAGAATGGTTTAAAGGTATGTAATAAGCATTACCCTCTTTTGCGCATAAAGAAATACCCACTAAATCAGCCTGCCTAATATTTAAAGAATTTGTTTCAACGTCAACAACGACTAAGCCTTTTTTTTCAACGTCCTCTAAAATTTTTTCTAGCTCAGATAATTTAAATACTGTTTTATAATTTTCTCTAGAAATATTTGTACTTTTAAAAATGCTCTCTTTTGTTTCTTCTAAAACAATATCTTGTTTATCTGTTTGTCCTCCATAAGCTTTTTCAATTCTTTCTAAAAGTCTGGTAAATTCCATTTTTTTTAAAAATGAAATAATTTTTTCTTTATCTAAGTCCTTAACTATAAAATCTTCAATTTTTTCAACTGTAGGAACGTCATCTTTTAGAGTTACTAATTTCTTGCTGATAAGCGCATTCTCTTTATTGTCAGAAATTGTTTGTCTTCGTTTTGGCTGTTTAATTTTATCTACATTTTTTAATAAGTTTTCTACTGAACCAAATTCATTAATTAACTCTGCGGCAGTTTTAACTCCTATGCTTGGAACACCAGGTATATTATCTGAGCTGTCGCCTGCTAACGCTTGTACTTCAATAACTTTATCTGGGGTTACGCCAAATTTTTCCTTAACTTCTTCAATGCCAATATCTTTATTTTTCATTGAGTCAAAAAGTGTTGTTTGATCATCAATTAATTGCATTAAATCTTTGTCAGATGAAATAATCTTAACCCTTGTATTTTTCTTTAAAGCTTCTTTTTTGTATGTAGCTATCAAATCATCAGCTTCATAATTTTCCATCTCTATACTAGGTAAGTTAAAAGCTTTTACAGCTTCCCGTATAAAACTAAATTGAGGTATTAAATCTTCTGGTGTTTCACTTCTATTTGCTTTGTATTCTGGATAAATATTATTTCTAAAATTCTTTCTAGCGGTATCAAATATAACAGCTATGTGTGTTGGTTTTTCATGACTATTTTTTGATTTTGCATCTTCTAAAAATTTGTAAAGCATATTACAAAATCCACTAACAGCCCCTACTGGCATTCCATCGCTTTTTCTTGTAAGTGGTGGGAGAGCGTAAAAAGCTCTAAAAATATAACCAGAGCCATCAATTAAATAAAGAAGGTCTGTTTTTTTAGAATTGGTCATTAAATAAATATTATCTTATAAATACTAAAATTATATTACATAATATTAATGGAAAATTTTTTAGCACTAGAAATTACTAATCTTTCAAAAGAATTTAAAACAAAACAAAATACAATCCATGCTTTAAAAAATATTAGCTTAAATGTTAATAAAGGAGAAATATTTGGTTTATTAGGTCCAAATGGCGCTGGCAAATCTACATTTATAAATATTCTTGCGGGGACAGTTATAAAATCTTCTGGCTCAGTAAAGGTATGGAATTTTGATCTTGATAAAAATCCTAGAGAAGTAAGAAGTTCTATAGGAATAGTTCCTCAAGAAACAAATCTTGATCCATTTTTTACTCCAAGAAAATTACTCGAAATTCAAGCTGGAATGTATGGAATAAAAGAAAGCGAAAGAATCACAGATAAAATTTTAGAAATCACCATGCTTCAAGACAAAGCAGATTCCTATGCTCGAAGTTTATCTGGAGGAATGAAGAGAAGATTATTAGTTGCAAAAGCTCTTGTTCACCGTCCTCCTATTTTAATCCTAGACGAACCTACAGCAGGTGTTGATGTAGATCTTAGACAACAACTGTTAGAAAATATTCAACAGCTTAACAAGCAAGGTGTAACAATTATTTTAACAACACACTATCTACAAGAAGCTCAACAATTATGTGACCGGATCGCAATTATTAATCACGGTCAATTAATAGCATTAGATAAAACTGAGAATTTACTAAATAATATATTAACAAAAAAAATAATTTTTAAATTAAAAGTTCCTAAAAATATTGGAGAAAAACTAAAGTCAGGTCTTACAATTAACTATCCAAAACCTGAACTTATTAGCGTTACCTACAATAAAAATGAGAATAAAATTGAAGAAATCATATCTGAAGTTAAAGAAAAAAATATTGAAATTTTGGATATTTTAACAGAAGATGCAGACTTAGAAGATGTTTTTTTAAAACTGACAAAAAAAAATGCTTAATAACAAAATTCAAAATAAAAAACTTTTTTTATTAAAAGAAATTATGTGGTTGCTTCCCGTAATTGTTTTTGCAACTTTTATCATTACTTTATCTGCAAAAACTAAAGTTCCATTTTATCCTGTGCCAATGACCATGCAGACATTCGTAATCATGGCCATCGGCGTTGCTTTTGGAAAAAGAGTAGGTCTTTTAATACTATTAACTTATTTTTTAGAAGGCTTGTTTGGTCTTCCAGTATTTGCTGGTACTCCTGAAAAAGGAATTGGATTAAGTTATATACTTGGACCAACTTGCGGATACTTAATGGGATATTTTATTACTGTATATCTTGCTGGAAATATCAAGGATGAAGATAAAATTCTAACAAGAATTATAAAACTAATAATCGCAATTATTCCAACTTATGTATTGGGAGTTATGTGGCTTGGTACACTATTTGGTTGGAATGATTCTATTATCAAATTAGGAGCGACTCCTTTTATATTTGCTGAATTATTTAAAATAACTTTACTGGCATTACTAATTCCAAATATTTTTAAGTTAAAAAAATATATAAAATCTTAAATACTTAATATCAAATTATAAATGTTCAAAAACCTTTTGGGTTCTTGGTATTTAAAAAAAAAAATATCAAATGGCTTTTTAGGTGAAGGTTTAGTTTCTTTAAAATCTAAAAAATTGAATAATTTTCATTACGAAGAAAAAGGCTTAATTCATAAAAAAGATAATAATAATGCACTATCCGCTTATCAAAAGTTTGATATTGTTGAAAATAAGAATTTTATAAAATTTTACTTTTTACTAGGTGATAAAAAAAATAAAATTTATCAAAAATTTAATAACACCCTGAAAGAAAATCTTGTTTCTTGGTACTTTTGTAAAAAAGATACCTACAAAACATACTTAAAAGTAATAAATAATAATTTATTTAAGATAGATCATTTAATAACGGGTCCAAACAAAAGAATATTGATACAAAACACCTATTTTAGATCTTCTAAGAATAGTTAGTTACTTTGGAGATCTTTTTGAAAGTATTCTTTGAAGGGTTCTTCTATGCATCTTAAGTCTTCTGGCCGTCTCAGAAACATTTCGATCACATAATTCAAATACTCTCTGAATATGTTCCCATTTTACCCTATCAGCTGACATTGGGTTCTCAGGAGGGTTTGCTTTCTTGTCTTTATCTGCCAATAAAGCGGCCTCTAAATCCTCAGCGTCTGCAGGCTTAGCAAGGTAGTCTATAGCTCCAGATTTGACCGCCGCAACAGCCGTTGGGATGTTTCCGTAGCCGGTTAAAACTATAATTCTACTGTCAGCTTTGACCTTGTGGATCTCTTTGACAACATCCAGACCGCTCCCATCGTTCAGTCTAAGGTCTATAATGGCAAAAGTTGGGGGCAAAGCTTTAACTATTTGGTTCGCCTCAGCAACACTAGAGGCCGAAGTAACAAAAAAACCTTTATTTTCCATGGCTTTTGAAAGCCTGTTTCGAAATGGGTCGTCATCGTCCACTATGAGCAAAGATTTATTGACGAACTGATCCAGACTGACTTTTGGGGTTAAAATTTTATTCATCGAGACCTGAATATAGTCCTTCCCGAACCCGATCTCAAGCTAATGACACAGTTTAAAAAAAATTTTTCTTACCCAAAATAAATACTTTACAAAAATTAAATTTTGCCCTAATTCACGACTCAAGAAGTTAATTAATAACAATTTTTTTTAACAAAAGGACATAACAAGAATTGAAAAAATTTAGTTCTGTTTCTGACTTAGTCAGAGAGCTTCAACCAACAAATCCCGTATATTGTATTCGACCAGAAAGTATAAAACTGGCTTGCAATTTTTTTGTAAATAATTTTCCAGGGAGACCCCTATACGCTGTAAAAACAAATCCTCACAAAAATGTTATCAAACACATTTATCAAAATGGAATTACAAATTTTGATGTAGCCTCTCTAGAAGAAATTAAATTAGTTAAGTCGATTGTAAAAGATGCAAAACTTTATTTCATGCACACAGTAAAAAATAGAAAGAGTATTGAAGAAGCATATTTTAATTACGGTGTGAGAGATTTTTCTTTTGATACAAAAGATGAATTAATTAAAATTTTTGAAGCAACTAAAGATGCAAAAGATTTAACTTTATATTTAAGAATATTTGTTTCTAACGAACATTCTGAAATTGATCTTTCTAAAAAATTTGGAGCTTCTCCTGCTGAAGCTATCGGATTAATAAAATTAGTAAGACCGCTTGTTAAAAAACTTGGAGTAAGTTTCCACGTTGGTTCACAATGTATGCATCCTATATCTTACTCAAAAGGAATTAAAGAAATTGGAAATATAATTACAAAATCAGGAATTGCTCCTGACATTATTAATGTAGGCGGAGGGTTCCCATCTAAGTATCCAGATCTATATCCTCAGCCATTAGAAAACTACATGGAAGAAATTAAAAAGGCAGTGAGCAAATTAAATTTACCTAAACAACCAGAATTAATTTGTGAACCAGGAAGAGCTATCGTTGCTGAAAGTGGTTCTACTATTGTTAAAGTTGAACTTAGAAAAAAACAAAGTCTTTATATTAATGATGGAACTTATGGATCTTTATTTGATGCAGGATTTCCAAATTTTATTTTCCCAACAAAAGTTATTGATACTGGAAAAGATTTAAGCAGACGTTTAACTCCTTTTAATTTTTATGGACCAACTTGCGATAGTATGGATTTTATGAAAGGTCCTTACATGTTGCCAAATAATTTAAAAGAAGGTGATTATATAGAGATTGGACAATTAGGAAGTTACGGCTTAACTTTTAGAACTAAATTTAATGGTTTTTACTCAGATGATATTTTCGAAATTGAAGATAAACCAATCATGTCTGTTTATCAAAATGAACAACAAGATGAGGAATACAAAAGCAATTATCTTGTTGCTTAATGAGCAAACCCTCAAATTCAACTATAGGCCACAACAAATCTAGCTTTTTAAATAAAGCTATAGAGCACATAGATATTACTTCTTTTGATGCAAGACCCATCATAGACGGCATGTCTAAAATGTCTTTTACATCCAGAGAAACAGCTAATGCAGCGCAAATCTATAACGAAATGTTAAACGATAAAAACTGCACCATTTTCTTAACTTTAGCAGGATCAACTTCTGCTGCGGGATGTATGAAAGTTTATGCTGATCTAGTTAAAAACAACATGGTTGATGCTATCGTTTCAACAGGAGCATCTATTGTTGATATGGATTTCTTTGAAGCGCTAGGCTTTAAACATTACCAAGGATCTCAATTCCAAAATGACAATGTGTTAAGAGAACATTATATCGATAGAATATACGACACCTACATTGATGAAGACCAACTACAAGCATGCGATAAGACGGTTGGCGAAATAGCAGATCAATTAGAACCTAGACCTTATACTTCTCGTGAATTCATTAGAGAAATGGGAAAATATTTAACAAAATATTCAAAGAAGAAAGAGTCTTTAATTCAACTTGCTTACGAAAATGATGTACCAATATTTTGTCCTGCCTTTGTAGATTCTAGTGCTGGATTTGGTTTGGTAATGCACCAAGAAAGAAATCCAAAAAAACATTTAACAATTGACTCCGTAAGAGATTTTAGAGAACTTACTGAAATTAAAATTAAATCAAAAACTTCGGGTTTATTAATGATCGGTGGTGGCGTTCCTAAAAACTATATTCAGGATACAGTAATATGCGCTGAACTTTTAGGAAAAGAAGTTGATATGCATAAATACGCTATACAAATTACTGTTGCTGACGTTAGAGATGGAGCGTGCAGTTCTTCTACATTAAAAGAAGCAAGCTCATGGGGAAAAGTAGATACAGCAAGAGAGCAAATGGTTTTCGCTGAAGCAACTAGCGTTATACCTCTTATAGCAAGCGATGCATTTCATAGAGGCTACTGGAAAAATAGACCTAAAAGGAGTTTTTCTAAATTATTTAAATAAACGATGTCTTCACTAACTAAAGTAGCTTTGGTGCAGATGAAGATGGACGCTGATCCAAAAAAAAATCTCTCTAAAGCAATTGAAAAAATAAAATTAGCGAAAAAAAAAGGCGCACAAATCGCTTGTTTACCTGAACTATTTCTTACGCATTATTTTTGCCAAGAAGAAAATCACGATAACTTTGCAATAGCAGAGAAGATACCTGGAAGAACTACTGATGCATTATGTGAGTTAGCAAAGAAAATAAGTATAATAATAATAGTTCCACTTTTTGAAAAGAAAGTTTCAGGCCTTTATCATAACTCATGTGTTGTGATTGATGAAAAAGGAAAGATCTTCGGTCATTACAGAAAAATGCATATTCCCGATGATCCTCAATATTATGAAAAGTTTTATTTCACACCAGGTGATTTGGGTTTTAAAAGTTTCAACACTAAACACGGTAAAATCGGAACTTTAATATGCTGGGATCAATGGTTTCCAGAAGCTGCACGTTTAACAGCTCTTAAAGGGGCAGAAATTATATTTTATCCAACCGCAATAGGCTGGCACTTACGTGAGAAAAAAGAATTTGGTAAATCACAATTAAATGCATGGCTTACAATTCAAAGATCACACGCCATAGCGAATGGTGTATTTGTTGTTTCTGTCAACAGAGTGGGCATTGAGGGCAAAAAGGATAAGGCTATCGAATTTTGGGGCAATTCAATCGTATTTGACCCTAATGGAAATATTATTGCAGAAGCTAGCAACGACAAGGAAGAAATAATTATCTGCAATATTGATTTAAGCAAAGTTGAGAAAGTAAGACAACATTGGCCATTCCTAAGAGATAGAAGAATTGATCAATACCACGGTCTATTAAAGAATCCTTCCGATGAATGAAAATCTGGCATCCTTGGGTTACAGAATGCCGGCAGAGTGGGAAAAGCAAAGCTCTACATGGTTAGCGTGGCCACATAATAAAAATGACTGGCCTGATAAATTTGAAAATATTCCGTCAACCTTTGCTAAAATAGCTTCAGCCTTATCTAAAGTTCAAAACGTTGATATTTTAATCCAATCAAAAGCTGTTAAAAAAAATATTAAGAGAATTCTAATTAAAGAAAAAACAAACCTTAATAAGGTTAATTTTCATATCATTAAAACAAATAGAGTTTGGACCAGAGATACTGGGCCTATTTTTCTAGTAAACGATCTTTTGAAAAAGAAGATCATGACAAATTTTCATTTCAATGCGTGGGCAAAATATAAAGATTACAATTTTGACAATAATATAAAGCCACAAATAGCAAAAATTAAAAATATAGAATTAATAGATGTAAAAGCAAAAATTAAAAACAAAGTTAAAGATGTTATACTAGAAGGTGGTGCAATTGACGTGAATGGAAAAGGAACTTTAATTGCAACAAAAGAATGTTTGTTAAGCAAAGTTCAAGAAAGAAATCCTGGATTAAGTAGAGAAAAATTAGAAATAATCTTAAGCGAAAGTTTAAATATCAAAAATTTTATATGGCTTAATAAAGGTATTGTCGGCGATGACACTCACGGTCATATCGATGATATCACTAGATTTTTTGATGATGATAAAATCTTTACAGCAATGGAATATCAAAAAAGTGATGAAAATTATTCAGCTTTAAATGAAAATTTAAAAATATTAAAAAGATCTAGAAATCACTCAGGCAAACAAAATACTATCGTAGAAATTCCAATGCCCTCACCTTTAATTATAGATGACACAAGAGTGCCTGCTAGCTACTTAAATTTTTATATAGCAAATAAAATTGTTCTTCTGCCAATATTTGAAGATAAAAATGATGACAAAGCTTTTCAAATTTTAGAAAAGCATTTTAAGGATAGAAAAATTGTTCCAATCAAGTGTCGTGATCTTATTTGGGGATTTGGAGCAATTCATTGTATGACTCAACAAGAGCCAGCTATATAAGCTTTAAATTAATTAAATCCTTTTTTTGCCAAGATATATCGACCGCAGCACCTTTATCTTCTAAATTATAGAAATTAATAATAGCAGACAGTTTTTCTAAAAAAACTTTTGCTATAAAAATACCAAGACCTAACCCTTCTTTATTATTATCGAGGTCTCTTTTGTTAATATAAGGATCACCTAAAAATCCTAATATTTGTTTTGAAAACCCCTCACCATCATCTTCCACTTTTATTCTCAGCTCATTTTCATTAGAGGATAAAAAAATCTCGATTTTATTTGATGAAAATTTTAAAGCATTATCAATAATATTTTTAAGACTGTAAATAATTTCAATTTTTTTCGTAATTAAATAATCTTTTTTATAGTCATTTTCATTAATAATTATTCTTTTTTTACTTAAATCTTTAAATGAATCAACAATTTCATGAACGAGAATTTTAAATGAAGCCTTATCAAAAAACTTATCTTCTTTTTCTGAATATGGATTTTTAGATATCTGTTTTAATATCTCACTACATCTTTTAGATTGTGAAATAAGCAAATCTAAATCTTGATTAAATTTTTTATTTGTTCCTATTTCTTTTTTTAATTCTTTAGCGACTAACGATATAGTATTTAGTGGTGTTCCTAATTCATGCGCTGCGGCAGCTGCTAGACCCCCTAAAGATTTTAATTCTTGCTCTCTTAAAAAGATCTGTTGTAAAAAATTAAATGCTTCATTTCTCTGTGCACTTTCTATTGCCAATCTTTGTGAATAGATAGCTAAAAATATTATCGTCGTACACAATGCTAGCACTAATCCTAAAATATAAAACTTTGGAAAAAGATAATTATTTTCGAGTCCAGGCAATTTAAAATAAAAGAATGATAAAAAAATAATTAATACGATTGATAAAAAACCTATCAGAACACTACTTCTTAAATTTAAAAATCCTGCAGCAATTGTAATTGGGGCAACGATTAATATTGAAAAAGGGTTGGTCAACCCACCAGTTAAAAATAGTAATCCGAATAACTGAAATAAATCATAAAGAATGCTAAAAGTGGCTTGTTTATTGGATAATAGATCAGTTTTTTTTGTTCTAATTTGGAGAAAAATATTAAGAAAAGAAGAAAATAAAACTAATAAATAACAGTACCCAATATTAAAATTAAAATTTAAATAGAAATATACAATCGATATTGTTGCAAACTGACCGAAAATTGCAACCCAACGAATGTTGATTAGCGTTAGAAGTTTTATCTTATTATCATTTAGCTCAGGAAGTTTTGCTAAATTCATTAAACTAGATATCTAGATTATTTACATTAATAGCGTTTTTATTAATAAAATCTTTTCTTGGAACAACATCCTCGCCCATTAAAATCTTAAAAATTTCTCTGTCACGATCACCCGGGTTAGTAGTTTCATTATCAACATCATTTCCAGAATAATTTACTTTTAATAATGTATTATTTTCTGGATTTAGGGTTGTTTCCCATAATTCTTCCGGGTTCATTTCTCCTAATCCCTTAAATCGCTGTATAGAGATAGATTTTTTTCCTTCTTCTATTATTCTCTTTAGAAAATCTATTGGAGAATAAATATCAATTTTTTCATTAGTTGAATTGATCATGTGACAATTTTTTCTAAAAATCTTCAACAAATCCCCTAATTGGCTTAATTCTTCCACATGTTTAGTATCTAAAAAATCTAAACTTAATTTCTTTGTAATTGTTTCTTCATAATATTTTTTTTCTAAAATAAATGAATTCTCTTTAAAAGAACCTATCCATAAATTATTTTCAACCTTATTTCCAAATCTATTTAAATATTCTACTGCTGCCTGTATGGCTCCTTCTTTTTTCTTACCGTTAGAATCATCTCTAATTAAAAAGTCTTTTTTATCTTTATAAAAACCCCCAACTATGGACAGAGCCTCAACTAAATCTTTATCAAAATCTTTTCCTAAATTTTTTATTTTTGAATCAAATCTTCTTGAATATTTTACAATCTCATCAAAATTTTCTTCTTTTGCTTTTCCACCCTCTTCTGAGAAAAATTTAATATTATCTTTGGCTGTATCAATAGTGATATCAAAAAGATCTTCGTCATTTTTAATGTAAGATATCTTTTTGCCTACTTTGATTTTATATAACGGTGGCTGTGCTATATAAATTTTTCCATTTTTAATAAGTTCGTTAAATGGTTCATTATTAAAAAAGGTTAATAATAAAGTTCTTATGTGAGATCCGTCGACGTCGGCATCGGTCATAATAATAATTTTTCCGT
>Ga0209086_10000421_pt1 | contig 36882 bp, 10 predicted proteins | sample M_130207_XF_Meta_FD_187312 | JGI IMG/M metagenome (GOLD analysis project Ga0209086, IMG submission 187312) | Freshwater microbial communities from Lake Montjoie, Canada to study carbon cycling - M_130207_XF_MetaG (SPAdes) (version 2) | ecosystem: Environmental > Aquatic > Freshwater > Lake... | reverse complement strand
TGGGCATTTAATAATGCTGCTAAATCAGTTGCAACAAACACTGCTAAATCAATTGTTAAACCTGTAACAAAAACAGTTGCTAAATCAATTAATAAACCATACAAAGGTTTTGGCGAAGGTTTATTTAACGATCAAAGATTGTTAACACAAGAAGAAATGTTAGATCAAGAACAAGCTTTTTATGAATCACAAAATTATGCAGTAAATGAAGGCAAACAAACATTAAATAAATTATTAACCCAATCATTATTACCTAAAGTTGGATCAAATAGTATATTACAATCACAAGGATTTTATAATAATTTTGCTAATCAATTCAATATAAATAATTTATTAAGAGAATCAAGTAAAATGTCAGCTCCATTTAGTCTTAGAGATTCTTACACAGGATTTAAAGATATATATAATACTGAAGGACATGTTCCTAAATCAAAGTATTTTGCTCCAATAGTAGATGCTGCATTTGCTGTATTTCCTTTTACAAAAATTAAAGGAAGTTCTATAAGTAATCTTATAGAAAGACCAGTTACAAAACTTTTTGAAAATAAAAATAGTGTAATTCCTGCTGTTAATTATTTTACAGCTAAAATGGCAGGCAAAAAAGCAAAAGGAGCAGTAAAAGATTTTACTAAAAATGAAGTTGAAACATTACTTGAAAATGATAATAAAAACGTTATACAAAAAAAATACGGTGGTAATAATCAAAAATCTATTAAAAAAGCAGTAAATTATAATAGAAGTAGTAAATTTGTTAATTCACAGGATTCCAATTGGTTAAATAAATATCAATAAACATGAAAGCACAATTCTTAAAAATAGCCGGAGTTAAATCTGAAGCAGCATTTTATAAAAAATTCCCTTCTGAAGAAGCGTTTTTTAATACTCATCCTGAAGCTAGAATAATGAAGTTTGGTGGAGCTCCAACAGCTGACCAATTCTTTGATTATGGTATGCAAGCTAAAGGACCATTACTAGCACCAGAAACTTCGTATAAAACAGGTGGTTCTAATGGTGTACAAGGTGGTAATATTAATGCTGTTGGTGGTAGTATTAAATCAGATTTTGAATCTTACATAAGAAGTAATGTAGCTAATAATATGATGAATGAACCAATGGATCAACAATCACCTGAACAAGAAAAAATGGCTTATGGTGGACAAAGAAGACTTAGAAGAGCTCAAGAAGGTATGGCTATGCAAGAACAAGCATCTATGCAAGAACAAGCGCCACAACAAAGTGGTGATCCAATGGCACAAATAGCTGAACAAGTAGGACAAGCTTTACAACAAGGAGCTAAACCTGAAGAAGTTGTGGTACAGTTATTACAAAGTCAAATGCCTCCTGAAGCAGTTGCTCAAATATTTGTTCAATTAGGTATGCCACAAGAACAAGTTCAACAGTTAATTACAACTGTAATTGAACAAGTACAAGGTGCTGAACAAGGTGCTCCTCAAGAGCAGATGATGCCACCTCAAGATCAAATGATGGCAGAAGAACAAATGGATCCTAATCAAGTTGAACAGATGCCTATGGCACAGTATGGTATGGAATTACCACAAAGACGAGGTAATTCATTTACTGATATGTATCAAAAACAATTAGATAGTAATGCTCAAGGTAGTAAAGATGCTTTTGGAAATCTTGTAGGTGTTTTTCAAAAAGATGTTGATTCTAGAGTACAAAAAGGTGCTGCTGATTTAAAAGCTAAAGATCAAGCTGCTTTTTGGGATCAGTTTAAAAAGAAATCAGAAAACTGGCAAACTGTACAACCTGTTGTTGATAATTCTATTACATCAGATGTAGATATGGGTCAAGGACAATCAATAGATTTAGCACCTCAAAATCCTAATCCATGGCAAATGAAACAAGGTGGAGCATTAAAGAAGTTTCTACCTAAGCATCAAACAGATGGTATAGTACAACCTTATGTTAGCCCGGTTATAGTAAATACAAAAAGAGATATAACTAAAATTAAAGAAGAAAATAGATTAAAAAATAAAACAATAAAACAAAAAGAATTAGATGATAAAGAAATAGCTATCATTACTAGAATGGAAAAAGAATTAGATTTATCAATTGAAGCTTATAATAAAAATCCAGGTGGAATACCGTATCCAAAAAATAATACGCCTTTAGGAATAAAAAGACCATATAATAATCCTGAATTTTACGAAAATTTAATTAAAGCAAAACAAGATGAATTAGATAAAACAATTAAAAATTATAATAAATCAAGAGGTCTTAAAACTGAAGAAGAATTAAAATATGATGCTGCTATAAAAGCTTCTGCTGCTGCAAATATTGCTAAGTTACAAAGAAGTGATTCAGATGCAACAATAAAACAAACAGAAAAAGAAACACCTAAAACTACAACTAAAACTAAAGTAGCAACTACTACAGTACCTAAAACTAAAACTACTGCAGTACCGGTAACAACTACAACTCCTGCAAAAACTGCAACTCCAGGTAAGACTCTTATAATACCTAAATCTGTATCTAAACCTAAAAGTGATACTATTTATACAGATGATGTTTTTAAACAAGGTGGTTCTTTAACTAAATATCAAACAGGTACAGTAGTTAAAACAGAAGTAAGTAACAGTACTAAAAACAGTAAAACTACATATAGTGATGGTACTATTGTAATAAAAGATCCACAAGGAAATATAATTTCTACAACTCCAGGAACTTCTAATACAACAACAAATCCACCTTCAACTACAACAACTACAACTGCTCAAACAGATATAGAAAAAGCAGTTAGATTATTAGCTGAATCAAAAGGTTTAGATCCAGATACAACTTGGAAAAATTATCAAGCTGGTCCTACTAACACTAATACTAATAGAGGTTATTCTGGATATCCAGTTAAAATTAAAGGAAAAACTTGGGATCCAGCAACTGGTAACAGAACAGGTAAAATTAAGATTAACCCTACTTATGGTGGATATAATATGTATAATGGTGCTGATGGTAATAATTCTAACTCATCTGGATTTATGCCTAATGCTGCTGAAATACAAGCTATGCAAAATCAAGCTTTTGCAAAAGGTTATAATATAACTCCTACATATGGTAAAACTTTATTTGGTAGAAAAAAACTTACAATTGAAATGAGAACTAATCCTGTTACTGGTGAAAAAACTCCTGTAATAACAAATAATGATAATTCTAAAAAATATTTTTATCCAGAAACATTTGTTGGTGCAGAAGATACTAGACAATTTAATCATCCTAATACTTATGTTGGTTCAGAAATAAATCCAATTAACAATTCTGTTGTACCTGCATCAGCAGTTAATCCTAATGTTCCATTAACTCAAACTGATTTTGAAAAACCATATGTAGATTTAATAAATCAAAATCGTAATACAGTAACACCTATTGTAGAAGATGTTACACAAACACGTTCAAATATAGCAGAAAACCAATATGAGTTTGATAAAAAATATAATCAAGGTGGAGCACTTAATAGATTCTTACCTCAACATCGATTTACTGGATCTACTGATTCTGAAAAAGGTGACTTAATTGGTAAATTTACATATAAAGAAAAAAAACCAATGAATGTAAATCCTTTTGCTGCTGATTATATGATGGCTGGTATGGGTGTAGCAGAAAGTGCACTTAATAGAATAAATGATCCTAGACTTAGAGATCAACTTGCTTATAGTCAAGAAGCTGGTCAACAATATGATTCTGTAGGTAAAGATATGGGTGACTATGTTCCAGATGGACAACAATATGGAGCTTTTAGACCAAATGAAATGATACCTACTTTTGATACAGGTTATGAACCGGGTAATGCTGCAGGTGATTATGGTAATTATTCAAAACAAGGTGGCCCAATATCACCTTATCCTTATCCTAGTCAAATACCTTTTATGCAAGGTAATGGTAACTCAAAAAATATGAGTATGTATTCAGGTTGGAGTCAAAGACCTGTAATGCAGTATGGAGGTGGTTATCAACAAAATATGGATGATGCAATGTATCTTGATGAAGATGAAATCAATCAGATTATAGCAATGGGTGGACAAATAGAATACTTAGATTAATACTTATTACAATGAGAAGAAAAGTAAGAATAGTATCACTTCCTAAAGCTGGAAATGGTATGGAAGTAAATAGAAGTCAAAGTTTAAATCCAGGTTTAGGATATGCTTTATCACAATCTGATACAATGAATAGACTTGCTAAACCAGATACTAAAGTAAATAAAACACTTAAAGCTGTACCAAGAGAAGAAGCAAATCTTGAAGCAGAAAAAGGTGAAACTGCATTTACTGATTTAAACGGTGATGGCATTCCTGAACAATATATGATAGGTGGCAAAAGACATTATGATGGCGGTACACCTTTGTATCTTCCAGATAACTCTTTTATCTTTTCTAGAGATAGAACTATGAAAATTAAAGATCCTACTATTCTTACTCAATTTGGTATGTCACCTGTTAAAAGTGGTTATACACCTGCTGATATAGCTAAGAAGTATGATATTAATAAATTTAGAAAAGTATTAGGTGATCTAGATACAGATCCTCTTCAAAGAAAAAGTGCTGAAGCTATGATAGCTAATTATAATATGAAATTAGGTAAGTTAGCTATTGTACAAGAATCAACAAAAGGTTTTCCTAATGGCATTCCTGCTATAAGTATGCCTTATATAGAACAAGCTGGTATAGATCCTGCTAGTTTTGTAAAAGCTGAACCTAATCGGAATCAAGAACAAGCAGTTCCTCAAAATCAAACTGAAGCACAATTTGAAGAACCAGCACCAGATCAAGCTAAATATGGAACAAATGTTTTATCTCAACTTCAAAAAAGAAAATTTGGTGGGTCTAATAAACGTAAGGTAAGAGTTATATTACCTCAACATCAAGCTGGTGCATCTACTGGTGTTAATCTTTCTACAGTTAAACCAAGTACTTCTCAAACTGTAACAAAACCAGCATCTTTTAAAAAGAAATTTGATACTTATGCTGATTTATATAAAGAACCTAATTATCAAGATTTAATTGATAGTGGTAACGCTTATATTAAAGATAAAGATGGAAAATATAAACAAGTAGCTTATACTCCATCTCAAGCACCAGCTGAAGCATATGATGATCGTTTAGGTAAATTTAAAGATGATTATGCTAATCTATATGCTGAAATGGGAAATCAAGCAGCTCAAGATGCTATTGTACTTGCATATAGAAAAAGAGTAAAAGCATTACCTGACAGCAATAAATTTAAAACTACTCTTACAAATAAAACACCTGAAGAAATTATAAGTGAGTTTATGAATTTGCAAAAACATAATTTTGCATTACAAGGTCAAGGTGTTAAACTTAATTCTGAAGAATGGAAAAATAAAAATAATCCAACACTAGCTTATAAAGCTGCTATTAAAAAAGCAGGATTAGAATCATTATCTGATATTGAAATAGCTTCTGGTCAAGTAGGTTTTGCAAGTTATATTGATGCATCTAAAGATGATCATAATAAAGAAACATTTAAAAATTTTAGAGCTCCGGACCAAGTTGGAAATCCTGATGAAAAATATGATATTAATAATCCAAAATTATCACCTATAGATGGAGTATTAGGAAACACTACTGCAGGAAATGTTGTAAGAGTAAAAGGTGCTGAAACAATAGACAAAGAATATACTGATGAAGTTGTTACAGATACACCTGAAGTTAAACGTTTAAATAAAGCTGCTTATACAGGTAATCCTGAATTTTGGGCTCAAGATATAATTAAGACATTAGGTGCAGCTGGTGATATGGCAAGAATTAAAAAATATAGACCTTGGCAAGCAACACCTAATGTTATGTTACCTGATCCTACTTTTTCTGATCCTACTAGAGAACTAGCTGCTGGACAAGAAAGTGCTAATACTTTAGTTAGAGGATTATCTGCATTTACAGGACCTCAAGCATTGTCATCAAGAGCATCTTCAATTCAAGGTCAAGCTGCTACAGCAGCAGCTAACACATTAGGTAAGTATGCTAATTTAAATGTTGGCGTAGCTAATCAATTTGAATTACAAAAAACTAGTATTCTTAATCAAGCATCTCAAAATAAAGCAGCATTAGCTACTCAATTATATGATAAGAATACTATTGCTAATCAAACATTTGATAATTCTAAAGCTGCAGCAAGACAAAATCTTAGACAATCTTATATTACTGCTTTAACTAATAAAGCGAACACATATAATTTAAACAGTTTGTATCCACAGTATGCAGTTGATCCGCTTTCAGGGGGTAATATAGACTTTACACATGGAGCTGGAATTGAACCAGATAATACTGAAGATAGAGATTTAGGTAAAGCATATGAGGAAGTATTAAGATTACATCCAACTCTTATTAAACAACCAAAACTTGCGCTTGAAATAGCAAAAAGTATGATTGGAATGCCTGTTACAACATCACAAAATATACAAGGTTATCAAGATCAAAATGATGCTGCAGGTTATCCAACTAATGAACAAACTCCAGAATAACTTTTATAAGTTTAGTAAACTTATAAAATTTTTTAGTAAATTTACATAATATAAAACATTAATATGGCTTCATATATTCAAGGTGTTACAGACTATATACCTCAGCTTCAACCTTTTCAGCCCGATTATAACTTTTTAGGTAATGTCTTACAAACAAAACAAAGTAGATATGATACCTCTCATAAGCAACTTAACAAGCTTTATGGTACATTATTATATTCACCAATGTTAAGAGATGACAATACTCAACAAAGAGATCAGTTTTTTCAAACTATTGATCAAGATATTAAAAAAATGGCAGGTCTTGATTTGTCTCTTCAAGAAAACGTAGACTCTGCTAATGAGGTGTTTAAGTCAATGTATGATAATAAAGGTATTATTAAAGATATGACTTATACTAAAAAATTTCAAAGTGAACTTGAAAGAGGTGAAAATTATAAAACATGTCTAAATCAAGAAGAATGTGGTGGTGGTTATTGGGATGTAGGCATTAATGCAATGAAGTATAAAGCTGATGAATTTAAAAATGCTTCAGCTGAAGATGCTATGCAAATGGCTGCTCCTACTTTTACTCCTTTTATTAATGTTACAGAAAAAGCTGTTAAATACACTAAAGATTTAATGGCTAAAGGTTTTAATGTAAGTACTACATCATGGTCACCAGATGGTAAATATATTGTTACTAGTAAAAATGGTCAAAATTTAACTATTCCTCTTTATCAATTATTACAAAATCAATATGGGGCTGATCCAAAAATTCAAGAAATGTATGAAACTTCAGCATATGTTCAAAGAAAAAATTATGCTCAAAATAATGCTGAAAAGTTTGGAGGTGATAGAAATGCAGCTGAAGATGATTATGTAAGAATTATTCAAGAAGAAGTAAATACTTTAAAAATAAAAGCTATAGAAGCACAAGAAAATGCATTAAATGCTGGTGCTAAAAAAACAGCAGTTGCTGAAAAAATTAAAAAAGAAGGAACTACTGGAGATGATGATTTATCTGCAGCTTTTGAACTTGCAGATATAGATTATACACAACAAAATCAAACTTCAGAATACACTAATCAAACAGCTAAAATTGCTAGTGCAATTACAACTTTTGGTGAAAATAGAAAATTAAAATTAGCTGGCGTTGATGCTCTTGTAGCTAGATCACTTATGGATGGTGATTTTAAAGAAACTGCTATTAATATTTCTAATCTTACTGGAGATACTTCAGTAAAAGAAGATCCTTATGCTAAAAGTTATTATGATCATTCTTTAGCAATGGCTAAACAACAGCAAGGTCATAAAAATGCAATGGAATTAGAAGTATTTAAAACACAACTTGAAATTAAGAAAAAAGAAGCAACAGGTGAAATAACTAATAGAGGTGCAGCTAACTCAGCGTTAAATTCTGGAACTTATGTAGATGCTCTTCCTGGAACAACAACATCTGCTGAATCTACAGATGAACAACTTGAAATGTCAAACTATTCAAGTGATAAAGCTACTATTATAGATGATCAAGCTAAATCATATGTAAAAAATTATACTCAATATTTGTTAAATATAGCAAGTGATGAAAATTATACACCAGCGGAAAAGACTAGTGCTAAAAGAGAATTAAAAAATATATGGAAAGATGTGTATGATGTAAATACTAATAACTTTTATAAAAACGGAAAAGTTACAGATTATAATTCAGTTTTAGTTCAAACACCTATTATACATTATAATGCCGCATATGCATCAAGAAAAAACGCTATTAATAATGGTTTATACGGTAAGTTTTTTGAAGAAACTTTAGATCCAATAGCTAAAACATATACTGAAGCAAGACAATTAAGTGATGCTAGTACTAAGGTATATAATGAGAATAATATAAAAGTAAAAGATTTTGCTTTATCATCTGATAGATATTTAGATGATGATGAAAAAGATTTATTTGGTTTATTGTTTGATAATAACGGAAGATTAAGAAATAGTAATGAGTATACTAAAATGGGTTTATCATCAGATGATTATGATGATATGCTTGAGATTTATAAAAAAGTATATAATAGTGGAAGTTCAGCAGGTAAAACATCAGATGGACAACCAGCACCAATAGTAAAAGCTTTTGCTGATGCTAATGCTACATTTGGTTTATATGCTGAAGGTAAAACTTCAGGTGGTGGTGTAAAGTATGGATTTGATTCAGGTGCTCCTGCAGCATTTGGAACTAGAGGACTTGTTACATTTGGGACTAATGCTAAATCTTCAAATGAAACTTTATATAGTGCTGGTATAGTTGGAGAAGTTGATGATGTAATAGATGATGATGATGCAGATCAATATAAAGATGCTTTAAATTCAATTATATCTGATATAGAAACAGGTGGTTCTAAATCTACTGATAAAGATAGACCTTTTGGTGCTGTAACTTATATGGATACAGCATTATCAGATCCTAATTTTACAGCTATGCACATTGATTTTTCAGCAGCATATATAAATAAAAATATAGGTACTAAAGATAATGAAGGTTGGGGTAGAAATAAAGATATTATAAAAAATGGTATTACTGTATATATTCCTAAATCTAATTCAAATAATGATTTCACTGAAGCATTTAAAGCAAAAAAATATGATATTTTATTAAATCATCAACCTGTCAATATTGACAAAAAAAATGGTGGTAAAATAACTGTAACTAAAAATATGACTACTGGTGAGTATAATGTTACTGGCAATTTAATTGGTTATGATAAAAATAATGTTCGACATAATGTTAATCCAAGTAGAATATATAGTTCTAATGTTGGAGGTGATAATGTTATAACAGGTCTTACAACTTATCTTGAACAAATTGATGCTGCTAATACATTGTTTAATCAACAATATTTAGCAGGTGTTAAAAATCCAAAAATATATGATGCATCAAAATTACTTCCTGCAATTAACAGAAGTATCTTACAACAAACAGGTCAAGAGAGTGACATGTCACCATTAGATAAATTTAATCAATCATTGCAATAATGCCATTAAATCCTCTATCAAATCTTAAATTATCTTTACCTGAAATTGAAGGTTCAGAAAATCCAGGAAAATCTTTATCAAAAGATTTATCTTCTGTAGTATCTAATATTGATTATTATAATCCTGTTCCTCTTTTAGCACCACCTACTCCTAATATTATTCCTAATGATGTTGATATTAATCAAAATTTAGTAGGTAATGAAAATACTGGTCCTAATCCAGGTGCTAAAGATGTTCAAGGTGGTACAATGGATTTTGTTTCTGCTACAAATAGTGCAATGGGACAAGCTGATGTTTGGGCAAAAGATAAATATAAATATGGTAGAACTTATTCTTATGGTGCTGGTTATAAGAATATGAATTTTGATAGATATTATGAGCATCCTAAATTTAAAGATTTAGGTTTTTCTCCATATAGAGATAATGAAGCTGCATATAATGAAAAAGCTACTTGGACTGATGATTTTAGAAGAATGGGTACTTCTTGGAGTAAACTTGTAATGACTGGTGCAGGATCTACTTTATTTTTAGTTGATGATGATGAAGCTGCTGAAGCAATGGAAAAAAACATGGCTATAGGTTCTTCTTCTAAAAAAGGAGCAGGTGCATGGCTTACAAATTTTGGTTTAAATTCAGCTTATACTTTAGGTATTTTAGGTGAAGTAGCTCTTGAAAGTTTAGCTTTAGGTGCACTTGAATATTTTTCTGGAGGTATTGCAACACCAGTTGTTGCAGCAGGAGCGGCAGATGTATCATATAAACTTGGAAAATTAGGTCAAGGTTTACATGGAACTTATAATGCTATTAAAGCTTTAAAATCTGTAGATACAGCTAAAGAGTTTTATAATATTGCAAAAATGGGTGCTCATGCTAAAGATTTTGCTAAATGGTTAAATCCTTTAGAAAATAGTGCTGAGTTTATGTCTAATATAATTAAAAACACAAATAGTTTTGATAAGTTAAGTAAACTTCAAAAAACAACTAAAGGTTTTGGTGCATTTTTTAATGATATGCGTCAAATCAGTCTTGCTGTAGAAGAAGGTGGAATGGAAGCTGCTACAGGTGCAAGTAAAAATCATCAAAAAAGAATAGATACTTTTTATGAAAAAAACGGTTATATGCCTGAAGGTGCTGATGCACAAAAAATATATGATGAAACAAAGTCATTAAGAAGTTCAATTCAATTAGCTAATAATGGAGTTATTTTTTATTCTAATAGGTTAGTTATAGGTAAATTGCTTAAAGGTTTTCCATCAGCATCTATAATAGCTAAGACTATAGGAGAAGAATCTACTAGAACTTTAGAAAAAGAACTTGCAGCTGATGTACTAACAAAAGGTGCACTTAAGTTTGGTGAAAATACTTTTGGTAAAAAAGCTGCAAAATTTTTAATTAGTTCTGAATATGTTCCGTGGTCTAGAGTTTATATGACAGGTAATATATCTGAAGCTCTTCAAGAAAATGCACAAGATGTTATTCAAAAAGGAGTTAGTGCATATTATGATAGAATTGATAAATCTCCAGTTCAAGCAGGTTTTTGGATGGGTGTTAATGAAATTGTTAATGCATCTGGAAAACAATTTAGTGCAGAAGGATTAGACACTTTTGCTTCTGGATTTTTTATGGGTTCTATAGCAGGAAGTGTACAAGGTGGTGTTATGTCAATTGGTAAAGGTGTTTCTGGACTTAGATCCGGTAATAAAACTAAATTTGAACAAGCTAAAGTTCAAGCAGAAGAATATGAAAATCAAGTACTTAATACAGTAAATAACATTGCTAAAAGTGCAATGGACATTGGTCAATCAAATAGTGAAAAAGCAGCTATTGTCAAACTTTATTCTGATGAAATGGATAAAGCTGAAAATGCAGGTAGTCAATTAGATTTTCAAAACGCAAAAGAAGAATTAGCTTCAGAACAATTTTATTTTTTAGCTAAAGGAGGAAAAATTAAATTGTTTACAGATCACATGGATGAGATGTTACAAGTAGAAGATAAAGATCTTGCAAATGCTTATAAAAAACCTATTGAAGAAATTAAAAATGTTAGAGAAAAACTTTCAAATTTAAAAGATAGAGCTAATAATTTTAAACAATCTTATGAAAAAGCTCAAGAAATTTTTAAAAACCCAAATGATCCTTACTTATTTAATGAAGAAAAACAACCTGAAATATACAATGAAGTTTTATCTAAATATCGTGCTCATGAAGCAGCAGTTAAAGATATTTTAATGCATACAGAATCTTCAAAAAGAATAACAAAAAGATTATTAACAATGGCCAATGAGTTTAATACAACAAGTAATTGGCTACAAGTAAGACAAGGTATAAGTATAATTTCTAATGCTGGTGCTAAAGATATAATGAGTCTGGTTGATTCTAAACAAATGGATAGTGAACAAGAAGCATTAATTACTGAAATAAGTTTGCTTAAAGAAGGAACACCTCAAGATAAAAAAAAAGCTGTTCTTTTACAAAAAAAATTAGATAGTCAAGTTAAATGGACAAATCAAATAAATGCATATACTGAAGAATTATCTTTTGATCCTAAAAATGTAACAAAAGAAGTAGCAGAAAGAAGATTGTTTGATAAAAGATTAAATAAAGGGGCTGTTATAAAAGAAAAAAATAGTACAGATGATTTAACAGTAATTAGTTCAACTACTAATACCATTACTGTTAAAGATAAAACAGGAAAAGAAAAAACTATACCTAAATCAAATATTGTTGAAATTACAAAAGAATCAACAATTCCAATAAAAAATACTGATGTTATTTTAAATGATTATTTAGAAGATTTGCATTCTATATTTAATGAGTATGCTACTATTATAGCTGAAGAACAAGGTGGTACTGTTAATAATATGGAATTAAATGAAACTTTTATTAAAATAAAAGATTTTAATTTATTAGAAAGAAAATCTAAATTTTTAACTAATAGTATAAACATACTTACTGATCCAACTTATTTTAATACATATGTAAAAATTCAACAATCTGTTCAGGCAAATAGAATTAAAAATGAACTTGAAAATATAAGAGAAGCTTTAAAAATATTTATGGAATTTAAAAAACCTAATGATTTTTTAAATAAATTATATGATATTGGCTTATTTATATTTACAGATACTAAAAACCTTGAACTTTTTAAAACAGATCCAAAATCTGTTACATATTATAGTGTACCAGATAAAACTGTTATTGATCCTGTAGCAACTAAACCTACAGATAAAAAAATAATAGAAATACAAAAAATTCATGATGAATTTTTTCCTAAACAAACAGTTGTAAAACCAGTTGTAGTTCCAGCACAACCAGCTAAACCACTTGTTACAACACCTGTTGTATCAGTTACACCAATTACACCAGTTACTGCTGCAGTATCTAATAAAGAACCTATTACATCTTTAACACCTATTAAAGATTTAGCTAAACAAAAAATATTAGTTACTGACCTTGTTAAAGCTTATAAAGAAGAAAGTCAAACAGGTGTGTTAGCTGGTAAACCAGTATTACATGGTGTTACTGATACTAATGCTAAAATATTAGAAGTTGATGAAAATGACCAACTTATTAATAAAGATTTTGAAAAGTTTCTTACTTTAACAACAGCTTCAGTTATATTTACTAAATTTAATAAAGTCCAAGGTCGTGTACCTATTGTTCCTCCAGTAATTGAAAAAGTAGTTCCAGTTGAAAAACCTGTTGTAGAACCTGTTGTAGAACCAATTACTGCAGGTACAATGACTCAAACTACTCCTTATGGTACAACAGCTGGTCCTGTTCTTACAACATCTACTCCTACTACAGATGTTAAAGCTGATATAGAAAGAAGAAGACAAGTTGCTCTTAATTCTATAAGAGAACAAATTTTTAATAATGGTTCAAGATGGGCAACAGATATAGAAAAGGGAGGTTTTACTTCTAGAGGTACACCATTAATGGAAGGTCATAGTGAGGGAACAAAAAAAGAATTAGAAGATTGGATCAACGCTAAATATGATGCTGAATTAGATGCTTTAAAGAATAAGGTAGTAGTTAGTGATGTAGATACTAAAGCTGATATAGAAACTAAAATACAAAATCTATTTTCTTATACTGAACGCGGTCAAATATCTTTAACTGGTGAAGAGTATGATTTAATTAATGCTGTTAGAAAAAACCCAACTAATGAAAATGTAAAAAAATTCTTAGAGTTTTATAAAAATGAAATAGGAAAATATGAGCAATCTATAGTTGATGAAGTTAATACAGAACTAACTGTTTTAGAAACACCCAAAACAGAGAGTGTTGGTGTAGAAAAAAATGTAGATGAAGCAAAATCTGTTGTTGCTATTCCAGAGTTTATGACATCTAAAGAATTTTATGCTATTAAAACTTTTGCTGATGTTCAAAAATGGCAAGATAAATTTAATGACTTATTAAACAATCCAGTTACAGCAAAGAAATACAATCTTACTGCTCAATATGTTGATAATAAAATTAATGAGTTTAAATTATTAATAGCAGAAAGAGTTGTTTTTGAAGATTTAACTGAAGGTGTTGTTATTTCAGATATGAACAATGAGCAAAAAATTGTTACTAAAAAGAATGATAATCAAGTAATAATAACTAATTTAGACGAATCTGGAGCACCTCTTTTAGAGACTTCTACGCCAATAACAAAAGCTGAAATAAAGCAAAAAATAAAATACATTTATAGACAAGGCATGGAAGACATTGATTTAAGTATTAAACTTACTGAAGAACAAATTGTTATTTCAAATGAAAATGTAAAAAATGCAATTGATATGTCAATTAAAGAAAAAACAGATAATGCTGTTAATCTTGCAAAAAAATTAACATTAGAAGAAAGAAGAAAAAAATTAAAAGATGGTTTAGGTTGTTAATAATAATTAAAAATAATTTAGATTTTAACTGATGAATTGTACATTAACTACTCAACAACAAGAAGATCTTCTGGTATATATAGCAGGGGATCTTCTTGATATTTCTAATGGTATAGAACTTTTTAATACCAAGAAGTATATTTTATCTTTATATGACTTAATAAAAGCATCTAATCCCGGAAAAACTTCTGAAGATACTGAAGCTTTAGCATTAGATTATGCTAGAATTGGTATTATATATATAGATCAGTTAGCTGCTAATGATAGAGAACTCAGTAAGAGTTTAAGAAAATTTGGTTTTGATTTTAATGATTTAAAAGATACTATTGATTCATTTGAAGATGAAAAAACAGGACTTGATACTTTAAAAAAGTATTTAAATATATCAGATACTATAGGTAAAGATTTAGCTAAAACTCAAGAACTTGTTAATATTCAAAAAAGTAATGAAGCATTAACTAAAAAAAATATACAACCTATTGGTATTAGAAATATTAAATTAGAAGTTTTTACTACAACAGGTGGTAATGAAGATGCTAAATTAAGTAGTGATGATATAAATATATATAATCTCAAACGGTCAATTTTAAACTTAATAGATGCTAATTCTACAATAGAAACTCCTGATGTTGAAATTGAAGGAATTGGTCCTGTATTTATTAAAATTGTAAGTGGTTCATCTTTAGATGTTAATCAAAGAAAAAATAATGTATATGATAGAACAAATACAGGATTTAATTTTGCTCATATAGGTATTTTTGTTGATTCAGATAACAATAATCTTTTTATTACTGAAAATGGTTCTTTATCAAAAACAGGAACAATAGTGGCATATACAATGATGCCAGTAATAACTACATTAGAGAAAAATTTTAATAAAGTAATAGATGACAATATAAAAATTAATAAAAAAAATAATAAATCAGAATTAACAGAAAAATTTAAAAAACAAATTGATGAATTAGAAGCAATATATAAATATATAGATGAAAACATTAAGGATAACTTTAAAACAACTCATATTGTAGGAGGTTCTTTAGGTTATATATATTCATCAACATATTCATCAGATAAAATAACTTTTGATGATTCAAATATTATAAATAAAAATTTAGAAATTAAAACAGATGATAAGGGTAAAAGTTATGTTATAATAGATAATAATAAAATTCAAATTAAAAATAACAAATTATCTCCTGATGATATTGATAAAATAGCAAATCTTGTTTTTGATACAATTTATAAAAAAGATAATATAACTGGTGAATTAATAGAACTAACAAATGATGAAAAAATAAAATTATTAAAACCTTATATACAAATAAATAAAAAAAATTCTGATAAAACAACTCTTTATGATATAAATGATATATTTAAAAACACAAATAATTATACAAAAGAGAACTTTAAAGAAATTCTTAAAAAAGTTTATTACAATATAAATACGTCTAATTTAAAAACTGATTATAATAATTTTAAAATTAAAACTGATTCAACAACTAATAAGTCTGTTTTAGAAAATAATATAAAATCTTATTTAACTGATTATGTTTTTTCTAATAAAAATTTTATTGATTTTATTGATAAAACACCACTAAACCCATATTTAAGTTTAGAACCTGTAGTTACATCAATACTTACTGAAAGTAAAACTATATCTCCTTCTCAAGCAGAACAGATTATACAAAATGTTGATGATGTTTTAGCTAAAGGACCAGCTGATTTAACAAAAGATGAATTGATTAAAAAAATAATAGAAAATGATAATCTTTTTGAAAAAAATCAAATATTAAAAGCTTACAATAAAGAAGAAACAAAAGAAGTAATTGATGCTGCATTAGACTGGTATAATAGTCCAGCAGCAGCGGCATTAAAAGCAGCTTTTCCATTTAATGTGGTATTTGCTGCTGTTAATTCTAAACAAGCAGGACCAGTAGGTAATTGGGCAGTAGGTGCTATTACATTATATCAATATTATAGAGATCCAAATAATAAAACTATAGATAAGAAAATTAGTGCTGATTATACAGATCTTTATCATGAAGCATGGCATGGATTTACTCAAACTTTTCTTACTCAAAAACAAAGAGATTTGATGTATAAAGAAGCATCAAAAATGAAAGGTTCTTTTGTTGATTATAATGGTAATTATGTATCATTTAGTAATGCTACAAAAAAACAACTTGATGAATATGTTGCTGAAGGATTTAGAACATTTATGATTTCAGGTGGTACAATTAAACAAAAAGAAACACCTATTAAAAACAACATATTTCAAAAGATACTTAACTTTTTTAAAGCTTTATTTGGAAATGCTACTGTTAAAGATGTTCTTTCTTCAAAAGAAACTGCTTCTTTTCCAGCAATTCAAGAACTTTATAATAAATTAAGAATAGGAGATTTAACTGGTTTTACCTACAATGAAGGTAATGTAGATAGAAAAATGAGTCCTTTTGAATCAACAATTAGACCTAGTTTAAAAAATATATTAGATAGAAGATTAAGTGTTAAAGATAGTGAAGAAGTATTTGAAACTGTGAATTCACTTTTTGTTAAAGCAATTGATGAAGCTAATGAACTTAAAAAAACAACAGCGTTTACTGGAGCTTTTTTTAAAGATGAAGAACGTGTAAAATTAGGATATCAATATGTATTTAATGAATTTAAAAATGTAATTATTCCTAGACTTGAAAAAGAATTAAGTGAAGCTAAAACAGATGAATTAAAAATATCTATACAAAATTCTCTTAATTTAGCTAATTATGTAATACGTAATGATAATTTTGGAGATATTAATAATCTTAAAAATAATAGAGATGGTAGAGGTATTATAGCTTATCATCAAATGAAATCACAATATATATCTAATGAAGATAAAGAAGCTTTTTTTAATATTTCAGATGAAGAAACACTTGAAAAAGGCACAGTTTTGTTTAAAAATGATGATAATACAGTATCTCAACAAAATTTAGCTAACCCAGATATAAATTTTTTATTAAATAGTTTATATTCATTTGATAAAAATAACAAACCAGTTTATAATCAATTTGGAGTTCAAAAATTAGCTGATTATTCTAATATGTTTAGTATGGTAGCTAAAACATTAACTGGTAATTTAGCTATTGAAAAAATGTGGAATTTGCTTAATGAAAAAGCAAAAACAAATATGTCAATTAAACATTTAATGACTAAACTTGGTCCATTAAAATCTGATACTATAAGAGTTGATGTACCAAAAGTATTTACTTTACAAACTTTATTTTGGCAAAGTTTTAATTTAACAAACATTCAACTAATGCAAATGAATGTTGAACAAGAACAAGAAACTGTAAATGGAATAACAAAATATAATTATAATATAACTATTGGTAAATCAAGTACACCAAGTAAAAAAATTGGTGAAGAATGGGAAAATACATTTAAAAGTATTAGTGCTAATAGTAATAATCCTAATGATCCTAATTATATAAGACTTGATGCAGCTGAAAATAAAAATAGATTAGATATAAAAAAAGTATTAAAAGATTTTTATCCAAATGATAAATTTGATAATGTTAATTCTTTAGCTTTTTTTACAGCAATAGGTTTACAATTTACTGAAAATCCAGCTATTGCATTAAAAATAAATGGAAGTGATGATTACGGAGCTGTTTATGTACTTAAAAATCTTAAAGTATTATTAGATAATGGTATAAAAATAAATTCTTTAAATGATATATTTAAAGAATATAAAAATTTAAATTTAAAATCAATGGAAGGTAATTATACTAAATTACAAGAACTTGAATTTAAATATTCTGAAACTTCTTATAATGCAATGGTTACTAATGCTGAAGGAAATAGTCAATATGAAAATAGTTTAAATAACACACTTACAATTAATGCTGATGCTATTAATAACGCATCTACTTATTATGAGTTAATAGCTCAACCTTATATGGCTCATTTGGATATGAATAAAAATCCATTAATAGGAGCTAGTATATGGATGAATAGATTATTTGATATGAATTCTATTGATAAGCGTAAGCGAGGAAATATAAAAATAATTATAGGTAATCTTAGTGGTGTTCAAATTATTACAGATGAAAAAACTGAAGATGGTATTGCAACTAATGCTGCTGATGAATTTACAAAATTCATACAAGATTATCATCTTATATTAAATGGTACACCTGAGTTAATGAGAGCTGCTGATAAAACTAGTTCTTTTACAGCATATATACAAGGTCATAAATTATATATTGATACTGATTCATTTTTAGATGATAAAGGATTTGAAGAAGCACATGGTATTTTAACAAAATATATTGCTGCAGAACTTATAAAAATTAATAAATTAAAAGATCTTCAAAAAAAGGTTGATGTTGGTGACAAAATAATATTTGATTTTAATTATCTTAAAGAAGGTCAAAAATTTGTAATATTTGAAGATGTACTTACTAAAGAAACACAAGATAAATTATTAAATGAAAATTTTAATGGTAAATCTGTAACTGAAATTGAAAATCTTATTTATGATAATAACGATATTAATTTAGATATAGTAAAAGATTTAAAAAATTATTTTGAAGGTACTGTAAGTGGTAAAGAAGGACAAGTAGAAAGAAACAGAAAACTTTTAAATGATGTTCAAGGTAAAGATGTATTATTAGGTAATAATTTTATTAATGATATTAAAGAAGGAAGTCCGGAAATTGATAATTCTTTAGTTTTAGAAGCAGCTTTAAAATCTTTTACATATAATTCTTTTATACATAATCTTGAAACAATATCTATATTTTATGGTGATATTGCTCAATATAAAATTGCTAAAGAAGAATTCCATAAACGTAATGCTGGTGCTGGTTCAACAGGTAAATTGTTTAGAAATGATAAAGTTGCTATTGATTTTGTAAATTCAAGAGGTAGAGGTTGGGCAAAAAGAAAAGGTATAAAAGAAAAAAAATTAACTTATTCTGGTGAAATAGATACAGCAGTATTAGATGATAATATAATTCCAACAGCTTATCTTAAAGATATTACAGATGCTATTACAGAAGATATAACTAAAAGATATGCTAATGCAAATCTTCCTGATAATATAAAAGCGGAAAGAATTAAAGAAGAAGTAGGTGATTACCTTGATAAGATGAAAGAAGGCGATGCTCAAGGATGGATTACTTTTGATATGTATCGTATTTTAGCTTATTTAGAAGGTAATTGGTCAGATGAACAAGAAAAATTATATAAACAAATAATAAATGAAGAAGAAGTATCTATTACTGATACTTTGACTTTTTTTCCTGTAAGAAAGTTTCAATATTGGGGAACATTAAAAAATGAATATACATCATTAAATGCATTTCATAAGTTTTCATTAATGCCACTTATTCCTAATGTTATTAAGGATAAGAAATTAATGTTATTGCATGATAAAATGATGAATGAAGAAATTGATTATGCATTGTTTGAATCAGGTTCTAAAATAGCTACTGTTACTACAAATGGTATTAAAGATAAATTTTATACTGATAAAGTTAATAGAGATTTTTCTGAATCAAGTTTTACTAAAAATACAGTATATCTACAATTTCTTAAAGATCAACTTGAAATTGCTCCAAAATATAAAGATAAAGCTACTTTTTCAACTCAACTTCGTAAACTTGTTGAAATAGGTTTAATGGAAGCAGGTGTGCCTATTGATTTTTCACCTGGGTTAGATTTAGATAAAAGAATTACTGAATGGAATAAACTTGACTCTAATGCTAAATTAGATAACTCAAGTAATTATAAATTAATTAAAGATTATGAATCTAATATTAAAAAGCTTGTTGATCTTAATAAAGCTAAGTTTATAAAAGATGCTGGTATTGAATTTAATGCAACTGGAGAAATTATTGTTACTGAAAAATTTAAAGAATATTTATTAAAAGAATTAAGTAAACAAGAATTAGCTGAACATGAATTAGCATTTATTAATATAAATTCTGAAACTAATATATTAAATGATTTATCTATATCACTTTCTTCAGATAAACTTGAACAAATACTTAACTCTATATTAATCAATAGGTTAATAAAACAAAAATTTAAAGGTGAAAGTCTTGTACAAGTATCAGGTGTTGGTTTTGAAAGTATAATACCAAAATTTACTAATGCAACAGAAGAAGAAAAACTTAAGTTTAAAGGTACTAATGATTTACCTTCCTATAGAAGAGGTATGGGTAAAAACGGAAATACTACTGCATGTAAGGTTAAAATAGCATTACAAGGTGATTTTATGAACCTTCTTGATATTATACATCCAGATGGTAAGAAAATAGAAACTTTAAATAGACTTAATGCTTTAATTCAAGATGATGCTTGGTTAGATGCAAATAATGGTGATAATCGTAAGATGATTACTATGGTAGGTGTCCGTATACCTGTACAAGGTCTTAATTCTATGGAATTCATGGAAGTATATGAATTCCTTCATCCTGATGCAGGTACTATGATTGTTTTACCATCTGAAATTGTTGCAAAAACTGGTGGAGATTTTGACATTGATAAACTTACTGTATTAATGCCTAACATTAAAGGTAATTTTAATTATGATAAATGGTCTACAAAAGAAGGTAGAACAGAATTAATAAAATTACAACAAGAAAATCCTAGTCTTAAAGATAAATTAACTCCAGATAATGTAAATATTATATTTGATATAATAAAAAATAACCAAGAAGATTATGTATTAGATCAAACTGATAAAGCAGTATTTAACTTATTAAAAATCAATAGTTTATATGATGTTAAATATGTCAAAGGTGATAAAACAACTGCTGGTCTTGAAAATGCTATAGTTAACAACATTAAGCAAATGCTAGAATTACCTAGTAATTATTTAAGTTTAGTTAAGCCAAATGGAACATATATACTTAAACCAATTGCTGAGATATTAGAAAATGATGTTACTAAATATAATCCTAAATATAGAATTAGTGGAGAAAAAACAAATAAAATTGCTGGAACAAGACTACTTGAAATAGGATATAACCTTTATAAACATAGATCTAATAATATAGGTAAACAAGTTTTAAGCATATTTGCTGTAAGTAATACATATAATTCTGTATTTAACAGAATAGGTATGAGAATGAATAACGAATATATTTTTGGTAAAGGAGAAAAAACTAAATTTAAAAAAAGATTAGATATAATGTTTAATCATAATATTCAAAAAGTAGATGGAAAAAATGTTATTTCATTATCTCATTTATTAGATGCTAATAATGAATACTATATAGCAGATATTATATCTCAACTTATCAATGGTTCTGTAGATGTTGCTAAAGATGCATGGTTGTTTCTTATTCAAGCAAATAAAGAAGTAGCCAGTTCATTAGAATTTTTAATTGAAGCAGGTGTCCCTATTAAACAAGCAATTTACTTTGTTTCTCAACCCATTATTAGAGATTACATATATGAACAACAAAAAGCAAAAAGTATAATTATAGATGTAAAAAAATCTGGAAACGTAAAAAATAATCCAGCTTTTCATCAATCTACAGCTAGAAAAATAATGCTTAAAAGAATTTTTAATCAAGAAATGTCTAATGTATTAGATAATCCAGAACTTAGTAATGATAAAAGACAAAAATATGTATATGATGAAACTATTAAGTTAACATCTACTAATAAATTTATTGATTTTGTTGCAATTAATGCTGAAACAAATTTATTAACTAAAATACAATCTAAAAATACAGATATATCTGATATTGATAAAGGATTACTTCTTCATTTCTTTGAAATTGAAGATATGGCAAAAACTGTTACAAGTGTAAAACTTGCAACTAGTTTTGATACAAGTACTCCAATTGGCTTATATGAAGCAGAAGAAAAAATTAGAGTTTCTGAAGAATTAGCTACTAATACCATGATTCCTAAAGATGTTTTAGAGAACATTATAGAACAATCACCTATTGGTCCATTTGCTATTCAAGATTTTTTTGTTAAAGTATTTAAAGGTTTTTTTAAATTTCGTAATAATGATACTGTAAATAATTTTGTAAATGATCTTATAAATGAAAAAAAAGATTTAATAATTGAAACTTTTAATAATGATATACCTGATTTTATTAGAACTTATAAAAATGAATTATTAAGTTTTATTTATCAAAATGAACTTAAAATTTTTGATATCGATGCAATAACAAATTATAAAGGTGTACCAGTAAGATCTGGTGTAAATGTTATTACTATTGAATCTGTAATGAAACTTAATTCTGGTGTAGGTGTTAAGAAAGTTGATGAAAAAAATATAATATACATAGATAGAGCACAACTTAAAGCTGATTATACCAATAGAGTAAGTATTGGTGGAAATCCTATATCAGTTGATAATAAAGTAATATCAAAACCAGCAAAGGTTGATGCTAGTGCTTTTCCTTTTGCTAATGATTATTATAGATTTGTTATTGAAAGAGAAATACTTAGAGCTAATTCATCATTAGATAGTTTTTCAGAAAGATTAGACTATCAAGATAATTTGAAAGAAAATAAAAAAATTAATAAAAAAGAATCAAATGAGTCTTCAGAAACATTTGATAATAGAATGAAGGTTCTTACATATGAAGAATTACTTAGAGATCTTGCATTAGATAATACATTTAATACATGGAAGATGTTTAAAAGCAATACAAGTGTAGCTAAGCAATTTATTAAAATATTAAATCAATATCCAGAACTTAAAAATGAAAATAATTATGATATTATAAAAAATTTAACTGGTGATGAAGAAAAAAAGAGTAAAGGATTACCAATTAATAATTTAATTTTAAGAGATAGACTTTATTCAGTTGAAAAACTTAATATATTTTATCAAGATTTATTAGAGTTAGCAAATCCTTCTGAAATTAAAATTAAAGCATCAGATGTTGAAAAAGCAAGAGTGTCATTATTTTTTGATAATTTAAGTAATTATGCTTTTTTTCAATCAGGAATGAATACAACTAGTAAATTTTCTATTATTAGAGTTGTACCTCAAGAAAGAATTTTAAGATTAATGTTATCTTTTTCACAATCTTTTTCAGAAGGTGTAAATATAAATTTATTAGAAAAATTTAATAGTGTATTTTGGAAAAATCAAAAACTTTTTTCTAAAAATAGACTTAATGATTTGCAAATTAATGATTATAACTTTAAACCAGTTAATTTTGATTTTTTAGAAATTGAACAATTAGCATTAAAAGAAGATAATAAAGGAAACATTATATATAAAGAGACTAATGAAATAAATACAGTTAAAGCTACTATTGAAGCTAATCCTAATGTAACTTTCTTATATGAAAGTACTGTAGATGAACCTCCTGGAATTTCAAATTCATTTAATGAAGCTAGTAAAGAATTTGGTAATACCCTTCCTTTAGGTATAAAACCAACAAGTACTACTAGTTATTCAGATGTTTCAGAAACAGAAGCTGTAGTGCTTGATAAAGCAGTAAAAGCAAGTCAATCTGGAATTGATAAATACATGTATTATGGTAAAGAATATACTATTATTACTAATAATGATATAGGTGTAGATGTAGTTGATTATAAAGGAAAAGAAACTAAAAAACAAGATTTACTTACTCTTTATAATACAGATCCTAATCTTGATGTACAAAAAACATTAAGTATGGGTTTAAATGTATATTGGAGAACACCTGTTGATAAAACAAGTATAACTAAAACTGATCCTAGTTCTACTAATACAACTGTTAAATCAACAATGACTTTTGCTGATGGTACTGTAATTAATACTCCATTTGTGCTTAATAATGAACAAACAGCTGCTCTTCTTGAACTTGAAAAATTTACAAAAAATACAAATGATGATCCTTTTTCTAAAGATGCTAAAGGTTCACAAATTTCATTATTAGGTTATGCAGGTACAGGTAAAACAAGTATAATTTCAATTTTTCATCAATATTTAGCTAAGAATTATAAAACTCCTGTATATAGTAGCCCTACTCATAGAGCTAATGCTGTAACTAAACTTAAAAATCCTAAAGCTAAAGTATATACCTTACATGCATTATTTGGTTTACAAGGAGAACTTGTTTTTGAAAATGGAGATTATGATTTAAACGATCTAACATTTGCTGCTAAAGGCAATCAAAAAAGAAAAAAAATTAGTAATGGTGATATATTAATTGTTGATGAAGCTTCAATGGTTAATGATGCATTATATGAATTTTTAGAATTAAATAAAGCAGCATTAAATTTAAATATTATATATGTTGGTGATCCAGCTCAATTAAAACCACCTGGTCAACAAAATGGTTCTAAAGCTTTAGATTCTGGTAAATTACTTCAACTTACTAAAGTTGAAAGAACTGGTGATAATCCTATTCTTGAAGAATCAACTAATTTAAGAAATAAAAAAGATTTTAATTATAAAACTAAACTTGTTGATGGTAAAGGTGTTGTTTATTCTAATAATAAAAGTTTTGATCGTAAAACAATAGCTGATAATTTTAAAAGTGAAGAATTTAAAACTAATAAATTATACTTTAGAGTTTTATCTGGTACTAATGCAGGAGTAAAAGATATTAATAATCAAATAAGACAAGATTTATATGGAAATGAAGCTGATAAACAATTAGTTGAAGGTGATATTTTAATGGGTTATAATAATTTTGATATAGACTATAAAACTAAAGAAGCTTTAATTATTAATAGTGGAGATTATGAAGTTGTATCAACAGTTTCTTCTACTAAATCAGTTGTTATAAATAATGAAACAGTATCTTTTAATGGTTTTAATGTAGTATTAAAAAATTTACTTAATACAACAGAAGATCCTAAAATTGTGTTTATTGTAAATAATAATGAAACTAATGAAAATATTTTAAAATTTGTTAATGAAATTTCAAGATTAAATATAGAAGGCGCAAATTTTATGAAAGCAGGAGATATTAGTGGAGGAGCTCAATTATTTGCTAGAGCCACCGGACTTCAAGCTAAATTAGCTTTTATGAAAGAAATAAAAGATTCTAATGGTAGACTTAAAGTTAAAAAAACATTAGATTATGGATATGCACATACAATTCATAAATCGCAAGGTGGTACATATAACAAAGTTTTTATTTTAGCAGATACTATAGATTCATTTAAAGATCCTGTAGATAGACAACAACTTAAATATGTAGCTATGTCTAGAGCATCAGAATTAGTATATGTATCAACAAATCATGCATTAGGTACACCAGAAATAGTAGATTCAGCTCAACCTGTTGTTACTGAAGCTATACCTATTCAATCATCTATTAGTGTTGATTCTAAAAAAGTTTTTAAAAACCTTATATCAATTGTTCCAGGGTCTAAAGCTAATATTAATGAAATATTAAATACAGCATTTACAAATGATAAAGGTTTTAATGTGTTACCTGAAGTAGGAATTATGGTTAAACCAAATGCATTAACATCAGAACAAATAAATTATTTTTTACAGTTAATTAAAAATAGTGAAAATGATGCTTTTTATGCTAATGTAGGTAAAGATGCTAATGTAATGCTTGTTCCTGAAGGTAAAATGTGGGATCAAAAACAACACTATACTGTTTCAGGTATTTATGGTGATAAAAGCCCTGTTGAATCTAAAAATACTAAAGTTGAAAACAACTCAGCTTATTCTTATTATGAAACAGATAAAGAAGGTAACTTATTAAAACCTGTTTCAAAAGAAACTTTAGATATATTATCATCATTATTTGGAGATAATCTTAATAATATAATTGATGCTACCATTGGTAATGTATATTTTAGAAATACAGGAATAGGTCTTCATAAAGATACAACAGAACCTAATAATAATGTAGGTGTTTACGGTGTTGTACTTGGTAATTCCTACGATTTACAAATAACTACTCAAGAAACCAATAATCCTAAATATGGAGCTGGAGCAGGTACTGAAATTAATTTAGAAATGAAACAAGGTACTGTTTATAAATTTGGATTAAATGATGATAAAGGTAATATTACAGGAAGATTTATAACACATAGACCTGTAGGAAATATTAATACTGAAGTTAAATCATCTAATATAAAACTTCCAAAATTAAATTTACCTGAAGTTAAAAAAGCAAGGTATAAACAAACATCTACCATTATACCAGCTACTACTATAGATCAGTATGGATTATCAATTACATATAGAAGTGTAATTGAAAAAAATGATATCCCTAAAGGACAAATTAAATCTGATTATACTAAACAAGAAGCAGTTCAACCTATTCAATCATCTACTAGTGTTAAACCTACAATTAAAATAGGATTTGATATATCTAAAATTGCTCCTAATAAAAAGGATCCTAAAAAAGCAGCTATTGCTACTGATATGATAGGTTACGGTAGAGATACTGCTACAAGAAAATCTAGTACTAAGAAATATCAAGATGCAGCTACTGCTCAAGGTATTCCTGTAAATTCAGGTAATTATAATCAAAACACAGTAGCTTTTATTTCAGTATCTGGTAATAATGTAGCTACAACAGAAGATATTGAACAAACAGTATATAGAGCTCAAGAAGTATTAGACGCTGGAGGATCTATTATAATGGATAATAAAGATAATAGAGAATCATCTTGGAATAAATCTGGAGAATTAGCAGTGTTTAATCTTATTACAGCTATAGTGCACAAATATAATTTAGAAAATATATCTAAAGATCTTGATTATGTACAACTAAAATTAAAAACTAAATCTTCTCAACCTACAATTAATTTAACACAATCTCAAAGATATTTTGCAACATTATTTAAAGTTGAGCAAAACTTTTATGATAAAAAACCATATCCTAAAGAAAAAGATTCTAGTGGTAAAGTAACTAAATGGGAAGTTTACAAATCTAAAACAGGTAAATCTTCAATGCAAGCATCATTAGATGGTGAAAGAACAGAATCTACAAGAAGTTCAGAACAAATAGGAATTCTTAATGATATTGCTAAAAATCAAGGACTTACAAATGGTATTACAGGTACTATTATATGGATGGAAGGACAAATAGATAATATTAAAAATAGTACTAATGTTAAAGGAGATTGGTTTAGAATTACATCAGAACCATATACGCCTAATAAATCTGATTTCAATGCATATGAAAATTGGGATTCTTCTGTATGGGAAAATAAAAATAATGAATTTAAGATAGGTGCAAAAGATGAATGGAAATCTATTAGGTTTGAAAGAATAACATCTACTCAAGCTAAAGCTACTGTAAGTAATGTTATAACAGGATATCCACAAGTTAATCCTATAGTTAAAGCCAATATAGATAAGATGATAGATGCTGCATTACAACTTAAAATTAAAGGTGGTATAATAGGAATTCCTAGTAAAGGATTTGGTCAAGATATGCTTAAAGGAGGTATAAATAACACTCCTATAGCTCGTCAAACTTTTATATATTTGTCAAAGAGACTTCTTGAACTTGAATTTATAAACCCAGGATTTGAAAAAACTTTACAAAGTGTTGATCCTCAACAAGATAAAACTGCTATAGAATTAATTCAAGAAAAACAACCCATTACTAACAAAGATGTATTAGATGGTTTAATACATTGTTTTAGTTAATATTTAAAAAAAATTATGAAAACTTGTCCAAATCTTAGTTTACCTGAAATTGCTGATAAATGGAAATCTATTGTTGATACTCCAGGATTAGGTAGAGTTGAAGCTATGCGTGAGTATTTAGAAGCTGAACAGGAAAATAGACCAATGGGTGATGCACAACAAGTAAAATTAAAACTAGCTGAAAGGTATAGACCATTATCACAAAGTGAAATTAATGCCATTAATACTAAAGAATCTAATATTATTAAAAGTTATATTGGTGAACCATTAGCTGTTATAACTGCTGAATCAGAAAGAGTAAATTATGGTATTGATACTGAAGTGAGATCAAAGTATTTTGCTGATAACGGTGTTTCTAAACTTAATGATGTATTAGAAAAAATTAGTGTTTCAAATCATCCTTTAGCTCCTTTAGCTAAAAAACTAATGACCGTATCTAAATATAACAACATAGATATAGAGTTAGAACCTTATAGTAAATTACAAAATAAAACTACTGAACGTTATAATACAAATAATACAGGAGGTCTTTATTATCCTATAGAAAATGAAATAAGTATAGCTGAATTTGCTAATTTTCGTAATAAATCAGCAGAAAAAACTATATTACATGAAATATTACATGCTTTATCTTTCTGGCAATTACATAAAAACGGTAGTGATGAACAACTTTCTGATTTTAAAAAATTATTTCAATATGCTAATGATAAACTTGATGTAGCATACAGATATGGTTTAACAAATATTGATGAGTTTTTTGTTGCATTATTTACAGATTCGGCTTTAATAAAAGAATTACAAGAAATAAAACCTTTAAAAAACACTAAAGAATACAAAAATTTATGGGAAGAATTATTAGATTATATTTTAAATATATTAAATATAAAAAAAGGAAATAGTTTATATAAACAAGCTTTTGCTTTAGCAACTAATGTTCTTGATGATAATTATAACATGCAAAAAGCAGATGAAGAATATGAACTTTATAGTCAAAACATGGATCCTACATTTACAGATCCTGATTCTTTAGAAGGTGTTTCATTATTATTAAACCCTTTTAATGGTAAAGATTTTGGAGCTAATGCTACTGATAATACTAGAGCTATTGAATTTATAAGAAAGTTTTCAGCTCAATTAAATGCCCCATATGCTATAGTAAGTCCTCAACAAGCAGTAGAACTTACAGGTGCTTCATTAAATCCATATGTTATTGGTAAAAGTCCTTCTTTCTTTTATGAAGGAACTGTTTATTTTATAACAGGTGCTTTAACTACTAATATGGTTTTTCATGAATTTGCACATCCTGTTATAAAAGCTATGGCAGCTAGTAATCCTGTTTTATTTGAAAAACTTTATAATACTGCAATATTAACAGATCCAAATCTTTTAGATGAAGCATATGCTGAATATCTTGATTTAAGATCATCTATAGAAAAAGAAGAAAATCTTGAAAATAAAGAAATTCTAAAAGCAAAATATGAATCAACAGTTAAACAAGAAGTTTTAGTTAAAGCAATGACTAAAATTGCTCAAATGAAACTTAACAATGAAGTTGTTAGTTCTGGATTTGCAAAATTTATTAATGACTTATTGTATAGTATTAAACAATTTCTTAGAAAAACTTTTGGTCAAAAAATTAACATATCTAAATTAGATGTATCTACATCACTTAATGCTCTTGTAGATATGTTAACAGAAGGTGGTAATTTTGAAATTAATACTAATTTAATAACAGATAGTGATGTTGTTAATTATATTGAAGCTAATCAACAAGAAATAGATGGTGTAATATATGAAGATGATCAAGCTAAAAAAAATCAAATAAGCACACTTACAAATAATGCATTTAAAATTGTAAAAGATCAATTACAATTATTGTTTGATAATGGAAATTTTAGTGAAATAAAAAAAATATTAGAAAATGTATATGGTGCTAGTTCACTTTCTGATATAAGTTATGACTTATATAAATATCAAGGAGATTCAGTTTTAAGACGTGATGAATTATCTAAAGAATTAATTAATTTAAAAGAAAGATTTGAGTCAGGTTCAATTACAGAAAAAAATTATAGTGAATTAATAATTGAAGCGTATACAAAAGATATTAATAAAACTGAAAATAATGTTGAAGCATTAGCTAATACATTAAATCATGTTGAAAAAGTTGTTACTCTTCTTAATAAAAAATTAGTAGAAATAAATAAAGATTCAAAAAATGCAACACCTGAAGAACATCAAGCTAATTTAAATAGAGTTGATTATTTTAAAAATTTCTTAGATTCTTGGCTTCAATATTTAAATTTAAGTATTAGTACATTAAAAAATATAGAAGGAGGTACTAATAATCCTATGTTTTTAAAAGCATTAACTATACAATCGGCTATAGAAACAGGATTAAATGATATAAGTAATATATCTACAGCAGGTGCTAATGATATTTTATGGGAAGAATTAAAAGATTTTAGTGTTAATGCTGATATAGAATTTAATAATATTATAACTCATTTAAAAAATTCACCAGGGCGTAATCAATCTTTAATTAATGCTAAGTTTATAGAATATTACGGTCTTGATGAAACTGAATATAATGATATGTTAGATTTAAAAGATAAACTCAATAGAGGTTTAACATTAACATATGAAGAATCAAATTTATTAAATGATTATGTAAGTAAAAATGAAACTGGTGCTCAACTTACTAAAGAAAAATTAAAAAGTATATTTAATGGTTCAAAAGATGCTAATTATTCTAGTGGTTTTCTTAGAGGTTATATGTATAGTTCTGATCCGGTATTAGCAGGTTTTGCAAAATATTATAAAAGACATATGTTTGAAGTTGATGCAGAAGTTCAAGTTAAAGCTGATGCATTTATAACAGAAATTGATAAGCTTAGAAAAGAAGCTAATATAAATTTTAGTTTAATTGGTGCTTATGGTAAAAAATTAGGATTTGTAGATGAATATGGCGGTTTAGATGCGGATGATAATTTTATAATTGAAAAAAAATGGACTTTGTTAAGTGAATATAAAGGTTTTAATGCTGTTATATTTAAATTTGATCATGATATTGAAAAAGCACAACTTCAATATGATCGTCAACAAGATGATGAAAGTAGACTTAATCTTGCAAAAGCTAAACAAGCTAAGCAAGAACATGCTAACATGTGGATGCAACAAGAATTTGTAGATGGTTTTTATGAAAAAGATAAAATATTTAATAAATATCCAAATGATGTAGTTGGTACAGAAGCACAATTTAGAAGAGATGAATTATTAAAAGAACTTAAGTCTATTTCTGGTAATTATAATGATGATGTTGAAGATGAATCTATTCTTGATGAAAGAGAAATTAAATTAAGTATTTTTTGGAATAAATGGCGTTTAATGCATTCATTAAAAAATAGTGATAATACTTTTAAAACAGATTCTTATGTTAATGCTGAAGGACTTACTATAACAACTAATGAAAAATCAATTGCTGAAAGACTTATTGAATATAGAAATGAAAGTTCTAAATATTATGAATGGACTCCAAAAAAAGGAGGATTTCAAAAACAATTAAAATTATATGAAGCTAGTTTAAAAAAACAACTTATTGATGAAGAATATACAGAAGGTAGTGATGGTTTTAATGAATTATTTAATGCTGGTAGAACTAAATGGATTGAAGCTAATTCAGTAATTAAAGTAAAAGCTTCTTATTATGAATATAAAAAATCAATTTTAGATGAAATATCACGTATTTTATCTAAATTATCTGATGAACAAAAAAAAGCTATTGATCAATCACCATATTGGGAAATAATTCTTGATGCTGTAAATGGACATAGAGATGACAATGGACAACCAATTGGCAATGATGTTACTGGAGTAGCTGATGTTAAAGCAGCACAAGAAGCAATAAAAAAAGCTAATGCTGAATGGGCTGGTAAAACTGGTTTATCATCTTTAGATTATAGTAAATTACAAGAATTATATAATAGAAAAGATGATCTAGAAGATCCTTTATCTCGTGAAGAAGAATTAGAATTTAATAGGTTACAAAGATTAAAACAAAAATATGGACTTAATAAAATTGAAAAAGAAAGACTTAAAATTGAATATGATAAATTAAAAAATTTAACTGAAAAAAATCCTACTAATTATTATTTAGAAACTATAAATCAATATTTAGAAAATGTTGATAATACATTATATGATACATTAGGTATTACAGAAATAACAGAAGAAAATATAAATTATGTATTAACTGAAGAAAATCTTGAGTTGTTATTTAATCAAACTGGTATTTATGAAGAAGCAGGTAATAAGTTTAGAACTTGGTTTGAAGAAAATCATATAGAAAGTACTTTTAAAAATAAAAAACAATATGAAAGATTATATATTTGGACCAAAACAATGCCATCTGATCCAGAATTATATTTAGAAAATACAGAAATTAAAGATGATGCAGGTAATGTAATTGAAACAATATATCGTGTTCCAAAACAAAAATATTCTAATCGTGTTGTTAAAAAACAATATAGAACAGGTTATACTTCAACAACTGACCCAACAACCGGTGTAGTAACTGAAAGAATTAATCTCATAATTGGTAAAAATATTGATAATTCAGGTAATTTTTTACCTAAAGATTTAATTAATAGTCCATACAGAAATGAAGATTATTATAAACTTCAAATTGAAAATCCTAAATTATTTAATGTTCTTGAAAAAACTAAAGAATATTTTTTAAAATTTCAAGAAAAAAAACCTCAAAAAAGTAGATTATATTTACAATTTCCAAGATTTCCTAAAAGTGATTTAGAATTAGTACAAACAATGGGTGCAAGAAGATATGAAGGTGAAAAAAAAGGTTTTGTACAACAAATAATTCAAAAATTTAAAGATTTCTTTTATGGTAGTGTATATGATTTTGAAAAAGGAATGAATCCTAAGTTAAATACTTTTAATTCTAAAAATATAGTAAAACAATTAGTTAAAGTAGATAGATTTAATGTTGAAAAACATGGTATTCCAATTTCAGGTTTATCAAATATGACAGTAGATGAAACATCTACTGATATTTTTACATCTATGTTGAGATATATGCAATCTTTAGAAATTCAACAAAAATTAATTGAACTTAATCCTGTAGCACAGGCAATAAGAAAAAATTTAAATAAAGATGAAGCTCAATCAATATTAGATAAAGTTAATGAATCAAATAATTCTAATAGAAATTTATTTGGTAGTATTGCTTCTTCAAAAAATAAGACAGGTAATAGTATTAGAAAACTAAGATTTGAACAATTTTATGAAAGAGAATTTTTAGGAGAATCAAATGCTGGATGGGCTGCTAACTCTCCTTTTGCACAAAACATAACAAATCTTTTATTTAAACAAGCATCAACTGCATTTTTTGCTTTAAATATTACATCTGCTGTTAAAAATGCATTAGGTGCAAGATTTCAAAGTTTAATAGAAGCTGTAGTTGGTAAATATTATACACCTAAAACTTATGTTCAAGGTAGTACATGGGCTTCTAAAACAATGGCTAAAATTTCTACAAATATATATACAGGAGCAATTACAGATGTTGATCTTTTATTAGTTGAACTGTTAGATCCAGAACAAGGAAGACATAGAGAAAAACTTGGTACTAGATTCACTAGAACATTAGGTAAAGATACAATAGATAGAAGTTGGTTAACTAGTTTTAGAAAATGGACTCAAGCAAATGCTACTTTAAGTGTTACTGGTGCTATGTTATATAAGCAAAAAGTAATGAAAGGAAATCAAGAAATTGCATTAAAAGATGCATTTGAAGTACTTAATGGCAGATTACAGCTTAAAGCAGATATAGATCCAGAATGGGGTATTATATATGATACAGAAGGTAATGTTACTATAGGCAAAAAACTTAATGATTATAGAAATACCATGCATATGGTAACTAATAAAATTGTTGGTGCTGTAGGTAAATTTGATCAACCTGGAGCTAAACGATTCTTACTTTATAAATATGCAAGTTTTATGAGAGGTTATTTTACTGAAATGTTCATGGATAGATTTGGTAAAAAAATGATGAATATTGGTTTAAATGCAAATGATGAAGGTTATTATAAAACTGTTTTTGATTCTATTGTAAATACAATTCGAAGTGGTAGTTTTTCTCATATGGGATCTGATCAAAAAAGAGCTTGGATAAAAACAACTGCAGAATTAGCTTTATTAATAATTATAGGTTTAATTTCTAGAAGTATTTTTGGAGGATTTGATCCAGATGATGATGATAGATATGCTAAACTTAAAAAGAAAACAGGTCCGTTACATATTTTTGGAGTATCTGATGAAGAAGATGATTTTAATTTAGTTGGTTTTTTAGAAGTACATAGTATGCTTATGCTTATGCAAATTAAAGCTGAAAATGAACAATTTGTACCTTTTCCTGGATTTGGTATGAATCAATTAACATCTATGGTTGATATTAAATCAATTGCTTTTGGCCCTACATTAGATTTATATAAATCAATTGGTTCTGACCTTGTTAATTATTCTGCAGGTAAAGATCAAGCTTATTATGAAAGAAGATTAGGACCTTATGAATGGCAACAAGAAGGATCATTTAAATTATGGTCTCATATTGCTAAAATGTACGGTTTTAATGCTTCTAATATATCACCTGTAGATGCACTTAAAAATTTCCAATCAGCACAACAACTTTCTTATAACAGATAAAAATGGCAAAACTTAAAGAATCAACAACTAGAACAGTTGTTAAAACAAAAAAGAAAAGACCTGGTGTGCATTCTAAAAAGAAATGCAGTAACCTAAAGACTTCTAAAAACTATAAGAAACTATATAGAGCTCAAGGTAGATAGTCAATATCTATTCCCAGCCTTCTTTCTTATTTAAGACGAGTCCTACTAACTCTTCTATATTTACTTTAAATTGCTTTGTTTTATCTTTATTATAAGATACTAAAGCATATTCTTGTTTTTCATTGATAAAGCATATGTATACTGGCATATTCTTATATTTAGCTGTTTTAATCATGTTTAACGAATTAAAAAAAATAGCAAGGGAATAACTCCCCTGCTATTAAATTATTGCAATACTAATCTTTATTATACCTATTACGGCTATTTGTAGACAATAAACTAACTATTACAAGATATATGTGTTTTAACCACCCTTTAAAAGTGTTTTTTCTTATATAATCTTTAGTTTCATCTATCTTATTTATCATAAATCAAAGTCTTGTAAATTTGGATTTACATTTGATACTGTTATGTCAAAAGTATCACTTTTCTTTGGTTCTTCAAAATCTATTGTTGCAGTTTGTATACTTGCAGATGCTTCCTCTACTCGTTCAACCCAACTTTTCTCTCTAAACTCTGGAGGTAAAGGCATTACATGTATTATAGGTGTTTCTTCACTATTTGTTTCTAAAGCATTTATTCCAAATTCTTCACATAAAAACCAATTAATCAACCTTTGTTGATCCATCCATGTCTTTGGGTGAGCTTTTTGCAGTGCGTAGCTAATATGATTGTAAAATACCCATAAACTATCTACAGGTGATATATAATCAAACATAGGTTCCTTTAATTGTGATTTTACAATACCCATTTGCTCACTTGTTACTAATTCTTTTTCAAGAAACAGTCTTCCCATAATTTCAGCACCTTTTTGAGTATTTACTGTTATAGTCTTCATCTTATCTTTGTCTTTGATAATTCTATTGAAGTTATCAGTAGCATTTAAGATTTGATTTTTAATAGTGTCAAGTGCTTCAGAATCAGCAGTTCCAGTGTGTTTTCTACCCCATGAACCTATATCTTTCTTAAGAATAAGGTTTTTAGATGTATAAACATATGCACCTACTGCACATTTAAATCTCATAGTTTTATCATAGCTGTTACTCCAGGCAAAGATCATTCCTAGTTCTTTATCATTTTCATTATTAATATGATAAATACCGGTAGCTACATTACCATCTATACTGCATCTATAAAGTTCTGTATTTACAGTTAAACCATTAGCTTTTAATTCAGCTAAAGCATTATCTATTATAAAAGCATGTGGTATGACTGTATATCTTCCCCCATGAGTAGGGAGAGATATAGTAGATAAATACTCTTTTGTTGTTGTTCCAGTTCTTCTTGGCATAATTTTAAGATTTTTTTAAAATAATGTTAATTGTCTAATAGGTTTTATAATGTTTTCAATTTCATCAATAATAGACTCTAAATAATATTTTTCGTTTATATTATAGTCTTTCCAAGGTTTGTCTTCATAGTTAATAAATAATTCTTGCATCCACTTTCCAGATTCTAGTTGTATTGTTCTATTATCTGTTTTGTTTCTTTTAACTATTTTACATCCCTTTTCAGTAATATAATATCTTAGAGTAGGTTGTAGTTTTTTTCCTATAACTTCACCATTTATTACACAAGTTTGTTCAAATTGCCAATCACCTTTAATTTTAACACCTCCACAATAATCAAAAATGTTTCTATTGTCTGCTAGGTATTTTTCTGGTGGGATATTATGAACAAAATAATTGTATATTGCTTTAGGTATAATTAAAAAACTTTTATTCTTATGTAGAGCTAGATTCTCAAAATCAAATCTGCCTTTACATTTAGCTTTACCTGCTGTATTAATAGCAATGTAGTTATTAACGTCTCCTAGTATAATTTTGTTATATTGATCATGTTCTAATTGTAAATTAGTGATCTTTTCCCATTCTGCGCAAATTTCTAAATACTTTTCTTTAGCATTAATAGGTATTATCATTTCTAAACCATCAGTGTTTTGCATTACTGGTGTGCTACCTGGTATGCCTTCTACTAACATTTCATATAACATAATCAAACTCAATTGACCATTGATTGTAATTCTCATTGTAAATTCCGGATCATATA
>Ga0209086_10000419_pt1 | contig 36920 bp, 41 predicted proteins | sample M_130207_XF_Meta_FD_187312 | JGI IMG/M metagenome (GOLD analysis project Ga0209086, IMG submission 187312) | Freshwater microbial communities from Lake Montjoie, Canada to study carbon cycling - M_130207_XF_MetaG (SPAdes) (version 2) | ecosystem: Environmental > Aquatic > Freshwater > Lake... | reverse complement strand
TGAATGGAAAAAAAACTGGTGTTTGGGTCTACAATAAAGAAAATAATGTTAAAAGTTATGAGGAAACCTATCTAAATGGAAAGCAAAACGGTAGTTACATCAGTTATTTTGACAATAAAAGAATTTGTTTTAGTCATGAATTTGTTGGGATTTTGTGATTTTTATTAAAATCAAATGTCTATAAGTGGAATTCTAGGTTTATCAGGTCCTTCCCAGTTAGGACCATTGGATTCGATATCAAAACTACTTAAGAATTTAGCATCTTGTTTTAATGAATTAGCTATTTCATCATTTATTCTAATATAGCTAATACCACCGCCACCAAATGCTCTTTGTATTTTTTGTGCTTGTAGTTTTGGGTTTGTTGATAAGTAAAATTCTCCGCTTGCTGTTCTGTATTTTGGGGTTTTATTAACTAAGTGATTATATATATCAGCAACTCTATAACCTTGTAATTTATATGTATCGTATTTCATTACTGATAACATATTTTTCTCTCTATCAGTTTGTAAAAGAACAAATACTAATTCCATTCCTTGTTTTACAACATCTGAAGACATTTCAAATTTAGAAGTTTCAGATGAGTCGGATTTTACGCTGACGTTAAACCCTAGACCCATGGAATTAATTCTATTCATTTGTTGAACAAACAAAGGACCATGTTTAGCATTGACATCTTGTTGCATCCAGAATACGTGAATCATTTCATGTGCCAAGACATCTTTAAAGAACCTATATGGTACTTTAAGGAATTGGGACATGCTAAGAGATTTGAGGGTTATTTTACCTGTACTTCTACTTCTAGTACCCTTAACAATACCATGTGCTCCTTTTCTTTTATTCCATAACATTGTTACAGGTTGAAGATTACCCTTAAATAGTAGCTGATTTAACTTATTGTATTCTTGTTGAAGGTCAATCTCATTAAAATCTACAATTTCGTCATCGGTGTGTTCTCTACCTTCGTTTATTGTAGATTCGCGTAGTAAGCTTTTAATGAATGTTTTCATTTCATTAGGACCTTTTTCGATTTTTTTTTTAATTTTTGTATTTCCTTTTTTGACATTATTTAATCTGCTTTCTTGCAGATATGGATAATCGGGATTTTTTGGGAATAATTCTTTTACGATATCAACCAATTCTTGACTATATGTAAAGATAGTATTTTCTTCGGTGCCTGGGTCCCAAGCTTGTTCAGAGATATTTTTTAAATATGTTTCAAATCTTGTTGGATTAACGGTATCGTTAGCTGCCATTTTTAAAAAATCTGCTGTAAATCCTTTAACAACATCTTGATTAACAATATCCCTAGCTTTTGCTATAAGTTCTTCTCTATTCATTATTTATATATTTCTGGGTGTTCTTCACCAAATTTTCTTATTATTTGTCCAGCAACTGAATTTGCCTCATTTTCAATTGGGGAGCCAGCTTCATTGTTTTTATCGTGTTCACTTTGTTCTAGTCTACCTTCGGTATCTTGTTTTAAGTGTACTAATTCATGAGCTATTGACCTCATTATATCAACCAGTGCTCTTTCTTTGGCATATATAGCGACAGCATCTTTGCTGTAACTTGCTGTTGTTACTAATCCATCCCTATTAAACTTTAAATGTATTTTTGGGCATTTAATACCTAAAAACTTACAAGTAAAATTAAGGAATAATTTTAACAGCTTTAGTTGTGGTTCAGAATTTTTGTCAAATAAATGTTCTTTTAGTAATGACTTTTTCATATCAAATAAATATAATAAAACCCACAAAAATGTGGGTTCTAATTATTATTCTTCGATTTTAACTGTTTTATCGGATTTTAAAACAATTTGGTTGGATGTTTTGTCTAGTATGATTTTAATTGTATCACCCTCTTTAACGTTACCACTTAAAATTTCATCGGCAACTGGGTCTTCAATAAAATGTTGGATTGTTCTAGCGAGTGGTCTAGCGCCATATGCTTCATCATAACCCTCTTTTGCTAAGAATTCAATTGCCGTTTTATTAATCTTTAATTTATAACCAACTTCAGATAACCTAGATTCTAGCTTTTCAATCTCCATATAAATAATTTTATGGATATCTTCTGGTTTAAGGCCGTTAAATACAATTGATTCATCAATACGATTCAAGAATTCTGGTTTAAATTTTTTCTTAAGTGCTTTTTCGATAATGGCACGTGCTCTAGCATCTTCGGTAGCGATTGAAGAGCCAGTATCAAAGCCCATTGATTTACCGAAAGAACTTAATTCTTTAACACCAATGTTTGATGTCATAATGATTAAAGAATTTTTAAAATTAACTTTTCTACCTAGACCATCAGTTAATTGACCTTCATCTAATAGTTGAAGTAATAAGTTAAAGACATCATCATGTGCTTTTTCTATTTCATCAAAAAGAATAACGCAATGTGGTTTTCTTCTAACTTTTTCAGTCAATTGACCACCTTGGTCATAACCCACATATCCAGGTGGCGGACCAATTAATCTTGACACAGAGTGTTTTTCCATATATTCACTCATATCAACTCTTACAAGAGCTTCTTCATCACCAAATACATGTTCAGCAAGTAATTTAGCAAGATATGTTTTACCAACTCCTGTTGGGCCTAAGAATATAAATGAACCGATTGGTTTATTCTTATCTTTAATCCCAATACGATTTCTTTTAATCGCTTTAACAACTTTTGTAACAGCTGGGTCTTGACCAATTACCCTACCCATTAATTCTTTATCAAGATTCATTAAGCGTTTGCTTTCTTGAGTTGAAATTTTTGTTAGTGGTATCCCAGTCATCATAGAAACAACTTCTGAGATTTGTTCAACGCCAACAGTTGTTATTTTCTTTTCTAATTTGTTTGACCAATCAGTTAGGGCATTTGCTAATTGCTCTTCAATTTTTCTTTCTTCATCACGAAGCTTAGCTGCTTCTTCATATTTTTGTTTGCTAACAACATCTTTTTTTCTATCTAAGATTTGATTTCTTTTAACCTCCAAATCTTTAATATTTTGTGGTTTCTCAATAGTTACATTTGTTGCAGCACCTGCTTCATCCAATACGTCAATAGCTTTGTCTGGCATTGACCTATCCATGATATATCTATGTGATAGTTTTACACATTCATCAATAGCTTCATCGGTATATTGAACTTTATGGTGCTTTTCGTATTTTTCTTTGATATTAGTTAGGATAATTTTAGTTTCATCCAATGTTGGTTCTTCAACAAGGATTTGTTGGAATCTTCTAGTTAAAGCACCGTCTTTTTCAATATGCTCACGATATTCGTCTAATGTGGTTGCACCAATGATTTGTATTTCACCACGTGCCAATGCTGGTTTAAATATGTTTGACGCATCAAGGGAGCCAGATGCATTACCAGCACCAATGATTGTATGTAGCTCATCGATAAAAAGAATGATATCAGGATTAGCTTTACACTCTTCCAAGATAGCTTTCATTCTTTCTTCAAATTGTCCACGATATTTTGTACCAGCGACAATTGATGCTAAGTCTAAGCTATATATTTTTTTATTTGCAATTGTTCTTGGTGCATTACCATCTTTAATTAATTGTGTTAACCCTTCAACGATTGATGTTTTACCTACGCCTGGTTCACCGATAAGGATTGGATTGTTTTTCTTTCTCCTAGAAAGGATTTGTGAAATTCTTTTAATTTCATTTGTTCTACCAACGACAGGGTCAATCTCATTTTTTTCAACCGCCTTACTGATATCTCTACAAAAGTTATCTAAAACAGGAGTTTTTGATGAATCATTCTTTTTTTTGTTTTTCTTAAAGCGGTCTTGTTCAGAGAAGTCATCATTGAATTGTTCTTCGTCTAGACCGCCCATGTTCTTCGTGTTGTTTCTAATGTCCATTGCTATTTTTTTAAAACTTTTATAATTAACACCCATTTCAGATACAATCTTTGTTGTTGGTGTTTTATTTGCTAGAATAGATAACATAACATGAGTTGTGTCTATCTTATTATCATTTAATTTTTCCGATTCAGCATCAACATTTTTAAACACTAATTTTGATTCGTCAGATAACGGTAATTTACTTCTACTAGTTTGTGTTATTCTTGGATTAAGGTCATTTTTTCTAAGGTAATCGCTTATTTTATCATGTAAGTCAGTCGTATCGATTTTTAATTTATTAAAAATTGTAATACATTCATTATCATTGTCATTTATTATAGATAAAACAATATGTTCTGGCCTGACCTTTATATCATCAAAAGATTTTGCTTCTTTTATAGCCTCCCTCATTATTAGTTTAACTTTTGGATATATCTCTCTATTCATTATGCAAACTTTTAGCAAATATACATTTTATTTTGAAACTTGTCAACTTGACTCTTAAGATAAATATTTGTATATTTGGATAAAATGTAAATAATGAATAGAGCACCAAAATTTGGAAAAATAGAGTTATTATTAAAGCAACCTAAAACCAGCGATAAAGATATTCAACCTTCAGAAAGGATTGAATTTTTTGATTCTGGATTAATGATAACAGGTAACCATATCATCGTAGTAATTGATGAAAAAGATGAAATAAATAACACATTAACTAGCACTGGCAAGATTTTTCATCTTGACAATGTTATCGCATATAAAACACACGCCGTTTAAAATTTAAATTTATGATATTAAAAAGAAAAGAAAAAGAAAACAAAATTAAAGCACTTTATGACTCATCCAATATATTAGGGTCAACGTATGATTCAAATACTGGTGATTTGACTTTAATTTTCAAAGCTGGAACCCAATACAAATATAATGGTGTTTCTAAATCAGACTACATGAGATTTGAAATAGCTGAAAGTCAAGGTAAAGTTTTTAGTAGCCATATTAAAAAGTATTCATATGTGAAGTTGGATAATGTTGACGTTTCAAAAATTTCACTTGAGGCAGATGATTTAAAAAATCAAGAAAATGCAGCGCTTATCGAGGCAAAAAAATTAGAAGTAGTTAATAGAATTAATTATTTGGCACATATCGATGATACTAAACAAAAAAGTAAGGAGTCGGATGCGTTATTTTTAGAAAACTTGAATATACTTAAAACAAGTATAGATGAATTTTTTAAAGTATTAAATAATGACTCTAGTTCGGCTTAATTTTTGAATATTTATTTTTAAAAGATATCTATGAAAAAATTAACACTGTTTTTTATATCTGTTTTTTTACTTAATAAAAGTTATTCACAGTATAAAATAAGAATAAACTGGAATCGACCAAAACCAAAAATTGTTTCTGAGGTAAAACCTAAAAAAAAACCTGTACCTGAGATTAAAACAGTGGAAATAACACAAACAGTAGTTGTTAAAGAAGAAAATATACCAAAAGTAATTGTTGAAGAAAAAAACATGCCAAAAAAAGAAGTTGTTAACACTGAAGATAAAATAAAAAAATTTATAGATGGTTGGTTAGGTGTTAAGTATGTTTTTGGTGGTGATAGTAGAAAAGGTATTGACTGTTCAGCTTTTTCTCGTAGATTATACAAATCAGTATACGGTATTTCATTACCTAGAACTTGTATTTATCAATACCAAATAGTAAAAAAAATAAAAAAAGAATGTTTAGAGTTAGGTGATTTAATATTTTTTAGAACTAAAGGTAGTGGTTCTGGTTGGCATGTTGGTGTTTTTTTAGGTAATGATAGGTTTGTACATGCATCAGGTAAAGGTAGAAATGTAATGATAAGTAATTTGAATGATTCGTTTTATAAAAGAATATACTTAAATGGTGGTAGACTTTAAAAAATTTATATGAATAAAAAAATAAGTTTAGATGAGATTGAGGATAATAATCGAGTAAAGGAAGCCTTTGAATCTAAAGAATTTAAAGAAGCTTTTAGAAAACAGGTTGAGGAAGATACTTGGGGTAATGATTTACCTATGGTCTATATGGATGATGATGGTTGGATGGTTTATCATTGGAAAGATGGTAAAATAGATAAAATCAAGAAATTAAAATAGAAAAGCGCTATAAGTTAGTGCTTTTTTTATTTTTTACTAATATTTATAATAAAAAACATTATGCCATTATTAAATGATATACATAGTATTATAGTTTCAGGTGGAAGTCCTAATTTTTCAGCACATAGTTATACCGAAGTATATGCTTCGGCGTCGGCAGCGCCAGTTATTAACGGGGTTTCTGTTACAATGGTTGCTGGGACATCAATAAAAATTGTTGTTAGAAGTATTTCTAACGGAGCAAATACTTACCTATTAGGTGAGAATATAAATACCGTACTTGGTTCACCTTATTTAGGTGGCTATTTTGCATAAAATTAAGATATTTATTAAATAAATAAAATTATGAACGAAAAAATAAATCCAGTTGGGCTTAAAGGTTATCAAGTAACCGAGCGCATGAAAGAGTTAATGGGGATTAAAACCATTAATGAAAACAAAAAAACATCGGTTGTTGAATTAACAAAAAAAGGACCAGATGGTAATGTTTACGGTATCGTAAGAGAAAATCACGAATATTATATTAAGATTACAAAAAAGCAAAACAATCTTGTTGTTGAAGATTTCCAATACATGGGTGGGCTTCAAAATAAGAAACAAGAAGTATATCCTTCTTATGCTAAAGCTATTAAGCATTTAAATCTTAAGTTCCATAGCCTTAATGAGGCTTATGGTAAATCTGGACAAGTTAATGTTTTCTTAGATGATAAACTTTTAACTGAAGACTATGCCGCTTTTGAAAGCATGGGTTCTGGGTTTAAACCAGAAGGTAATATGGAAGGACATATGATGAGCGAATGTTGCGGTGGACAAGTTATGGAAGGTATGTGCCTAGAATGTGGTGGACCAGCATATGGTGGCGGAATGGAAGAGTATGACAAATCAACTATGGCTAGCATGAAAAAACAATATGGCCCTGAAAAAGGTGAAAAAGTTTATTACGCTACAGCTAATAAACAAGACCGTGACCCAGAAACATTTGAGAAAAATGAAGGTATGGGTATGATGGATGAAAAAGAATTTCCAGATTTAAATGGTGACGGTAAAGTTACATACGCTGATATTTTAAAGGGTAGAGGTGTAAAATTAGACAATGAAAGTGAAGATTTAATGCCAGAAATGGCTGCTGTTCATGGAATGATGGAATATGATGATGACTATTATGATGAGGATGAAATAGAATTTGCTGACCCAGGAGGTAATAGTGCACTTAGAGCTGGAAATAGAGAATATCCATGTCCTACTTGTAATAGACCAAATGCCTTAACTGCTGCCGATGTTCATTTGGGTTATCAATGTGATGCGTGCGCAGATAGGGCTGAGGGTAAATATCAATACGAAGGTGAAGATTTAATGCCAGAAATGGCTACTATTAACGGGATGATGGAAGTAGAGGATGAAATGACAGATAAAGAAAAGCAATTTGCTGCTTTAGCTGAACCAAAAGATGAAATTACTTATGCGGATAAAATCGCAGGTGCAACTAAAAAAGAAGGTAAATTATCAATTGAAAGAGCAATGTCAATGATGGACGAGATGATTGATGAGTTACAAGAGTCTAGAAGTAAAAAAAAAATCTAATTGAGTCGTTTGAAGCTCCATTAGAAGAAGTAAAATATAAGTTGAAGCTAGGGGCTAAAGCGGCCCCAGCTCCAGCTGAACCTCCAACCGATTCAGCACCCGCTGAAGAACCTACCGATGATTTAGATTTTAGCACAGATGATGCAGGTACAGAACCCCCAACTGATGATACAGCACAAGATTCTGGTTCAGGTGATAAACCATTTGATGATGAACCATTTGACGCTGGTGTAGAAGCTGACGAAGAATCAGACCCTAAAAAATTCATAGAACAACTTACAGGTAAACTAGGACAATCTCTTAGAAAATATAATGAAGACCAAGGTGAACCAGATTTTGAATTAGAAAAATTTGCTGTAAATTCTTTATTATCAGCAACTCATACAGGTGAAATGGACGCCAAAGACCAAAAAGATATCATAAAGAAAGTGAAAAGTTCTGGAAAGGGTGATGGTGATGAAGAATCAACAGATGATACCGAAACAGATGACACCGATACCGAAACAACAGACACAGAAACTACGGATACCGAAACCACTGATGATGGTGAAACGACTGATACCGAAACTACAGATACTGAAGAAACTGACGATTCAGAAAATATGTTTGAAGCAGAGATGTTAGATGAAATGTCACTTAATAACCATATGGCTAAAGAACTAATAAACATATTTGACAATGGTGATAACAAAACTCAAGCTATTATATTCAAGTTGGTTTGTGGTAACGATAATTTAATCAAGAAAAGAGTACTAGACTTATCAAAAGGTGATGTATTGTCTAGTGGTGCTGAAATTGTTGCCAAACCATATAGTGGTGCTAGAGTACCTTCAGGTAAAATTTATATAAATGTTTTATATCCAAATAAACAAGATTATGTTACAGTTGCATGGGGTAAAAGTACAACAGTTTCGGTTGTCAATCCAGACAGAGAAACATTTTTAAAAGATTTATACGAAGATATTGATAAAGAAGAAATTAACTATATATTTTCTAGATTAAAAGAAATGGGGTTATTGAATAGCACAATGAAAGATATCGATGAAACATTTGAAAATGCAATGATATTGCAAAACCCTAAAAAAAATAACATGTTCCAACCAGGCTCAAATGATGTCCTAGATGAGAAAGATGATAGATGTACAAGAATTGCTAAACGTAAATATGATGTTTGGCCTTCAGCATATGCATCAGGTGCCGTTGTTAAATGTAGACAAGGTAAAATCTGGAAAAGCGTAGATGAAAACTATTTGGAAGAATTAGATGGTTTGGAAGAAAAGTGGTCAGAAAAGTATAAAAAAAGCATAGATTGTAATAACCCAAAAGGGTTTAGCCAAAAGGCGCATTGTCAAGGTAAGAAAAAACATGAGTAAAGAAATAATATATACTAAACCTAATTTTCAAGACGAATGGGAAGAAGCTATTCGTTATCCTGAATTTAAGCAAATGGGGATAAAAAATTGGTATGACGTTGCTGGGCAAGGTTATACTACTAAGTATTCAAAAATTAAAGATGTATTGGGTAATGTTGATTTGGATTTTGATAACTTAAACACAGATAAACAAGATAGGTTTTGGAAAGCTTATACTTCAGGTAAAGTAGAGTTACCAATTGTTGTAAAGTTTGCTGATAATGATTATGATTTGCTTGGTGGTAATACCCGTTTGTCTGGGTTAATATACTATGGAATTGACCCAACAGTTTGGGTTGTTGATTTGGATGCGTTTTCAAAAAAAATGGTTAATATGGCGCATCAAAATATTACTAGAATAAAAGGTAAGGAATATGCACCAGATGCACAAGAATTAGGTGCGTGGATTGTAAAATATTTAGAAAGTACTGGTGGGTTATTTACCGCAGATTTAGACGAAGCTAAAAAAACTGATTATTCAAGAGAAAAATCACAAGGGTTACATGGTTGGTTTGCTAGAAGAGGTGGTGGTGGCAGTAGCGGTTGGGTAGATTGTAACACATGTAGAAAAGACCCAGAAACAGGTAGAAAAAAATGTAAACCATGTGGTAGACAAGATGGAGAAAAAAGAAAATATCCAGCTTGTAGACCTACGCCAGCTTCTTGCGGTACAAGAGGCAAAGGTAAAAAATGGGGTAAAAAAAGTCATAATGAAAATGTTGTTAAAGAATCGATAGATAAAATTGCTGGTGTTTGGGATACAAATGAAAAATTTTCTGATGGTACTGAATTTAAAATAAAATTTAAAGTTAGTGATATTATTGATTTAGCTAAAGATAAGCCAGTAAGAGAGTTAAGACCTAGTGAAATTAATTATGATTTTAGCGGCAGACAAGAAGACCCTCTTGAAACTAATAAAAGAGTTATGAATGCTGATTTATCGTACCCTATTATAGTTGTTAAAAATGAAAATAATAAAATATTTGCTATGTTAGATGGTACACATAGATTAGAAAAAGCTTTGAATTTGGGATTGGATAAAATACCAGCCAAAATATTAGATAAAGAAGATTTAATTAAATTTAAAACAGACAATTTAAACGAAAAAAGTATGAAAAACTTAATCAAACAAAAATTACACGAAATTGTAGAAGAAGGACATGGTGAATTCCAAAACTATATGTTCTTTAATAACTTAAAAACAATCAAAGACGCAATTGACGAAATGCTTCAAATGGACCCACAAGCTGTTGACCAATTATTATCTGATGGTCATAACTGGGCTACAGACCATTTAGCAACATCAGCAGATGATATTGAAGAAGTATATCATTTTTTAAATGCTAATTTAGGTGAGCATGAGCCAGATTCTTATGATGGTGATACCCAAGTTGGTTATGAAGATGAGCATGGTAGCGTTGAAGATGGTATGCCTATGATGAATGAAGCCAAATACAAAGGTAAAAAAGTAACGCTGGGTAAACCAACGCATGGTGATGTTAAGAAATTTAAAGTTTATGTTAAAAATGCCAAGGGTAATGTTGTAAAAGTTAACTTTGGTGATAAGAAGATGGAAATCAAGCGTGATAACCCAAAAAGAAGAAAATCATTTAGGGCTAGACACAAATGTTCTCAAGCTAAAGATAGAACAAGTCCTAAATATTGGTCTTGTAGAATGTGGTCTAAAAAACCAGTTTCTAAAATAGTTGGGGAAAATTTTGGTTTTGATGAAAATAGTCGTATCTTTGTTAAAAATGAAAATATGACACAACCAACAACAAAACCATTGGTACCTGAAACAAAACCAAGAACAACAGAACCAAACAAGCCTGCTCAACCAAGTAGAAAAAATAAACCATTTTTACCAGAAGTTGCCCCAGGAATCAAAACAGACCCTAAAGCTATAACAGAAGGTAAATTTCCTGATTTTGAAACGTATCATAAGACATTAGCCTCTACATTAGAAGCAATAAGAAAGCATGTTGAAGCAAGAGGGTATGACCCAATTGAGTTTGATATGCCTGAAATTGAGCATGTTGCTTATGGTACAACAAGAAGAATTGAAAAACAATTAAGTATAGGTGGCATACCTAAAAGAAATAAATATTTACATGCTCAAATCTATAGAATGGATGGGGGTACATATGAATTAAACATGTATGTAGGGTAATGAAAGATTTGTATTTAATATATGTAAATCATGTAGGGAAAAACTATAAAGGGAGCCATATTTATGAGTTCCTTTTTTCCGATACAACAAGTGGTATTGATGGTGAAGATTGGGATACATTTCCTGCATCTGGACGACCAGAACCACCACATGAAATATTTATAAAATACGTTGGTAAATTAGATTCCAATTTAAAATTGGATGTTGTTCAAAATAGTGATACATTTGCTGTTTGGGATGCGGTTGACGGGGTAATTGCTTTGGCTTGGGAAAATGTAAACGCCTATGATTCATATCCAGAACACAGATTGTGTTTTAAGTTTGGTGAATCAGTAAAAGAAGTTGAAGATAAGCTTTATGAAAAAGATTTAATATTGGTAAATTTTGAAAAATATGAGAAACAAAAATAAAATAAAAGAAGATGATGTAACCAAAGGAAGTGACGGAACTGGAGATATACCATCAAAAACTGATACTAGTGCAACAACTGATACTAGTTCACCTAGCAAATCAATTTCAGCAAAACCAAGTCCTGAGGGTACTATTTATGTTAAAGGAACTGAGATGAATAAAACTAAAGTAAAAAAAGCGATAGAAAAAGCAAAACAAGATAAGATGGACGTTAAAATAGTTAATGAATCTGAAATGAATACACCTATGAAATTAGAATATCTATCCGAAATTAAAGATTCTGAAACTGGTGATGTATCTAAACCATTCACAATAGCAGATAAAAAATATCAAATGGTTAGGGCAATGACACCTGACAGACAAAAAGTTATGGGTGTGTATTGCATGGATGAAGTTGATAGCGAGGGTAATAATATCATACATGATGTTAAGTACTTTGAAGAAAACATAGCAAATAAATTTATTAAAGAAACTGGTGTTGTAGAACCTGATGGGCCTGAGGCGGCAACATTAATGGGGTTAGAAGAAAAAAAAGAAAATCCAAGTTTTGAAGGGCATAAACATTTTATTGTTAACCAAAAGACTGGTAAAGCTAGGAAATTTAAATCTATTGAAGAATTAGCTAAGGCTCAAATGGGTGAGGATGAAAAATATATGGGTATTAGAGAATTCAAAAAGTTTGTTGACGAGGCTTTATTTGGCGCTAGCAAAAGACATTCTATGACTGAAGTTGATGATGTTACTGGGAACGAGTCTGATGTAGAAATGAACGCTAAAGCTCAGAAATTAATGAAGATGATAGGTAAGAGAGTACCATCAACAGTGATTGATACAATTAAAACAAATAAAGTAGCACAAAGAGAAGTTATTGCGGCTTTTGCTGAATTGATAGGCGTACCTAGAAACGGATTATCTCAGTTACTTACTGGTATTAAAGATATTGCAAAGGCTAACCAACAAAAACAAGCAACTTCTGGTGAACAACCTGCTGCTGCTGCTGTAACAGAAAAAAGAATAATTAAAGTAAAAGATATAAAATAAAAATATGAGCGAATTTAAAAAATTAGCAGAAAAAGCATTGGCTAAATCAACGCAAAAAAAAGTATTAAATGAAGGTGTAATGTATCCAGAGGGACTAACTGAAAGGATGCACCCAACTTTAGAAGATGATTTAGTTAATCAAAGACACTCTTTAGGTAAACATCCAGCATTTCCAGAAGGGGATGAATCGTCTTTTGAGGAAAAGGCTTTAGGTGAGCGTTTTAATGAAGTTTGTAAGCGTTATAAAAGAGCATTTGACGTTGAAAACATAGATAACCAAAAGGTTATGACAGAAATGATGCCAATTGTTTATGAAACTATTGGGTTAGAATCTAAGCACAAAAAAGCCCTTGAAGAATTGGCAATTAAAATGATTAGAGAAGAGTATAATATGGGTGAAGACGCTGTTGAAATTGTTGCCGAGTTGACGCCTAATATTAATATAGAAGGTACTAAGAAAAACCCAAAACCAATGCCTGTTGAGGGTATGGAATTTGAGTCACACGATGACATGGTCAATGCAACTGATGAAGTTTATAAGAGAAGGTTTTTAAATGCTATGGGACAAGGTGCTGCTAAAAAATGTAATCACATGTTTCATATGGTTGATGATGAATTAACTGATATGGACCCTAGATTACCGAATAAGTATAACAAGATGATGTCAGCTGCTGATTATATGTATTATGTTATCCCTAAAATGGATAATCAAGTTAACGGTGGTGTTGTTAGGGTTGAATTTCCAACTGAACAAAACCCTAAAGCTAAAATACATGCACAAGCTATGGTATTCCCTGTATTAATTCATGAAATTGTTAAGGGTGTTATGGAATTGTTATCAGCACATGGTTTACCAAAAGATAAAAATATGGCAAACTATGTTGTTAATAAAGCAGATTTCTTAGCAGCAGAGCCATGGGATATGAGATTAGGTCCAGCTGTTTGGGGTAAATTTACTGACAAAATACCTGCCGATGATTTTGGTTTAAAACATCATATATATTCTGAATTAGCTTCATTACCAGCAAAAGAATTTCATAATCAAATGAGGGAGATTATGGCAGGTACTAAAAGAGGGCAAAAAGTTATTGATGAAATATTACATGGTGTTAAGCGAGGGTTACAAGAAGATGAGTTTAATCAGGCAATAAACGAATTAAACATGGGGGATGATTGGGAAGAAAACGGAGATAATTTTGACGAATTTTTATAAAAATTAAAACACTCATTATTGAGTGTTTTTTTTGTAAATTTTTATAAAGATTTATTTATAAAATGCAAGTGTAAGTTATATTTATTAAAAAAGCCTCACATGACAACCCCAAAAATTTTATTTGTATTAAAAAAGAGAAGATTGTACAACATGCCAACAGCAAAAACGTTGCATTCTGGATTATTTAACAGTGCAACATTTGTTAATGACATGCTTAACAGAAACGGCATTGAATCTAACTTAGTTCAGGTCGATGATAATAATTGTATAGATAGAGAAGTTTCAAAGTATAAACCAACACATGTAATTGTTGAAGCTCTTTGGGTTATCCCAGAAAAATTTGACACGTTACATAAATTACATCCAAGGGTTAATTGGATTATTAGACTACATTCTGAAATGCCATTTATTGCAAATGAAGGTATGGCTATGGAATGGATTTTTTTATACGATAAAATGGGTAAAAAAAATAAAGTTCAAATTGCACCAAATACTGAAAAAATGTACAGCGATTTGAAAAAATCTGGGGTGAATAATTTAATTTTTTTACCAAATTATTATCCAGTTATGAATGGAGAAAAGATTATTTTTAAAGATAAAAAACATGTTGATATTGGTTGCTTTGGTGCTATAAGACCAATGAAAAATCAATTAATACAAGCAGTCGCTGCAATTGATTTTGGGAATAAAATTACAAAACCAATTCATTTTCATATAAACAGCGAAAGAATAGAAAAAGGTGATAGCGCACTAATAAATATTAGAGCATTATTTGAAAACCAAGAGATTCATACATTAATTGAGCACCCATGGTATAGTCACAAAGATTTTAATGATATTATACGTAAAATGGACATTGGTTTACAAGTGTCACTAAACGAAACATTTAATATTGTTGCTGCTGATTTTGTTTCTAATGATATACCAATCATTGGCTCTAATGAAATTAGTTGGTTAAGCTGTTTTTATAAAGCTAGCCAAACATCAAGTGACGATATTGTAAAGAAAATTAAATTTGCTTATAAATTTAGAAAACTTAATATACAGAAATTAAATAAATTAGGACTTATTAAGACAAGTGAATTTGCAAGAAGCACATGGGTTAAATATTTCAAAAAACATTAAAATACGGTTTTAATCGTCTACTAGCATATTTATTAAATAAAAGAATATGTTGACAAGACAAGAAATAATAAAAGAGTACGCCAAGTGTCTATCTAGTCCAATTTATGCAATTGAGACTTACTTAGAAACATTTGACAAAACTCAAGAAGGATTTGTCCAATTCAAATTATTCCCAAGACAAAAAGAAATTTGCCACGCGTATGAGCACCATAGGTTTAATTTAATAACTAAACCTAGACAGGCTGGTGTATCTACAACAACAGCCGCTTATCTATCAATTAAGGTAGGTTTTGCCGATGAAGAGAATCCAGAAGCGGTTCTAATTATTGCAAATAAGCAAGAATTGGCATTTGAATTTTTAGCAAAAATTAAAGATTTTGTTTCACAGTTACCTAGATGGGTTTGGGGTCCAGAGTATTATGGTTCACATAAAAACGAATCAAAAAGTATTTTCATAACAGATTCAAAAAAAGAGATAAAGCTACCAAATGGTAGTCGTGTTAAAGCCGTAGCAACATCAAAGGATGCTCTTAGAGGTTTTACGCCGACATATCTTGTTATGGATGAGGCAGCGTATATTGATAATGGTGCTATTGTATTTGGTGCTGCTTTAACGGCACTTGGTACTGGTGGTAAGGCAACACTTATATCAACACCAAATGGTATGGATAAGCTTTATTATGAAACATACGCACAATCAAAAGCAAAAAAGAATAATTTCAATATAATTGAAATGAAATGGTATGAAGATTTAAGGTACAATAAAGACCTTAAATGGGTTAAAGGAGATGAAATATTTGATGAAATTGAATTTTGTTTTGATTCATACGCTAGAATGATTGACGGCGGTTATAAACCAACTTCATCTTGGTATGAGGAAATGTGTAGAGGTATGAATAATGATTCTAGAATGATAGCACAGGAATTGGATGTATCATTTATTGGTTCTGGTGGTAACGTAATTAACGAAGAAATTATTGAAGAACAGGATAGATTAAATGTTAAAGAGCCAGAATTTATTAGTGGTTCTGAAAATGAAATTTGGATTTGGAAACAACCTGAAGAAGGTCACCAATATATTATGGGTGTTGACGTTTCTAGAGGTGATAGTGAGGATTCATCTACTATTGTTATGTTAGATTTTACAACAATGGAACAGGTAATGGAATATCAAGGTAAGATTCAACCAGATTTATTGGCCCAAATTGTTGAGGAGTATGGTGAATTATACAAAGCATATACCGTTGTCGATATTACAGGTGGTATGGGTGTAGCAACAGTTTTAAAGTTATTAGAATTTGATTACAAAAGGTTACACTATGATACACCAAACGGTAAAATATTATCAACTAAACAAAAACAAATGGAGGCATATAAAAAAGATAATAAAGTCCCAGGCCTTCAAGTAAGTTCACTTAGAGCACAATTAGTTGCTAATTTAGAAGAAAAAATTAGAAATAATATTGTTAAGATAAGGTCTGCCAGAATGATATCTGAAATGAAAACATTTGTTTATAAAAATGGTCGTGCTGACCATATGGATGGTTATCATGATGATTTGTTGATGGCAATGGGAATGTGTTTGTGGGTTTTAGAACATTCATTTAAAAACCTTGAAAGATTAGAAAAGCAAACTAAAGCTATGTTAAATAGTTGGGTTGCAAGTACAGTTCAAACTGATACTGAGGCACAAAGGGGTACTGGTTTTGTTTCAAAAGAAAATAGACATAAAGCTGCCGCACCAAAACCAAATTTTAGCCCAACTGTGGCTAGAAATATGCAAGACCCAAAAGGTCAGTATATGTGGTTATTTAGCGGCTCAAAATAAAAAAATATAAAATGGCAGTTCAACCACAATCTAGAGGCAAATACGCTCTAAAAACTTACGGTAATTTTTTATATACTTGGACCCCCGAAGCGCCAACATATAATAACAAAATACGAAATAGGGGTGATAAAAATTCTTATTGTAATGCTTTGCCTGGGACACAGGGTCAAGATTGGATTTGTACTTATGTTTATGACATATCAGTATTAAATGGTGTGCAAGAAAGATTAGCATACGTAGAATGTGATTATGTCAAATAAACTTGATTTAAATTAAAAAATCGTTATAATTAAATAAAAAAAATGGCAAAAAATAATTTAACCATATTTCAGAAATTAGGCAAAATATTAGGGCCTGATGGGTTTAAAGTTAATGAACCCGCACCTCAAAGATTTAATATCAATAAAGATGTTTTATTAAAAACAACTGATAAGCAGGAATTTGAGATTGCAAAATTACAAGCACAACAAAATAGATACTTAGGTCAAGTATGGAAAAAAGTTGAGACAGGCTTATTTCAACAAGCTGTAAATTATGAAACAACTAGAATTGGTTCGTATTCAGATTTTGAAGCTATGGAATTTTATCCAGAAATAGCGGCCGCTTTAGATATTATGATGGAAGAATCAACAACATTAAATTCTAATGGTAGAATGATTAATGTTTATTCTGAAAGCAAAAGAGTTAAAACCATTGTTGAAGATTTGTTGTTTAACAGATTAGATATACATACATCTTTACCCATGTGGACAAGAAATACTTGTAAGTACGGTGATAATTTTGTCTACCTTAATATCGATGATAAGAATGGTGTTGTTAGTGTTAAACAAATGCCAAACTATGAAATGGAAAGACGTGATGGTGGTTTGTTCGATATGTTAACTCAAAAAACAGACGAAAATTATATAACAGATAAGGTTAAATTTTATTGGAGAGGCCGTGATGTTGAGTTTAATTCTTGGCAAATGGCTCACTTTAGATTATTAGGCGATGATAGAAGATTACCATACGGTACATCTGTTTTAGAAAAGGCTAGAAGAATTTGGAAACAATTAATTCTTTCTGAAGATGCTATGTTGGTTTATCGTGTTACCAGAGCACCAGAAAGAAGAATATATAAAATCTATGTTGGTAATATTGATGATAAAGATGTTGAAGCATACGTAAATGAAATAGCCAATAGATTTAAAAGAGCACCAATTGTTGACCCAGCAACAGGTCAGATTGATTTGAGATATAATCAATTGTCAAACGACCAAGATTATTTTATTCCTGTAAGAAGTGAAGACGCACCTAATCCAATCGATACATTACCAGGTGCTGCAAATCTAGACCAGATTGCGGATATTGAATACTTACAGAAAAAATTATTTACTGCGTTAAGAGTTCCAAAACCATTTTTAGGTTTTGATGAAACAACTGGCGATGGTAAAAATCTTGCACTTCAAGATATTAGATTTTCTAGAACTGTTAACAGAATACAACAAGCAATGTTACAGGAATTAAATAAAATTGTAATTATTCATTTGTATGTATTAGGTTTTGAAGATGATTTAGATAACTTTACATTAACATTAAATAATCCATCAACACAAGCTGAAATGCTTAAAGTTGAACACACACAATTAAAAGTTACGTTGTACAAAGATGCAGTATCTGATGCTGGTAATGGTTTTGGTGCTATGTCAATGACAAGAGCTAAAAGAGAAATTCTTGGATGGTCTGATGATGATATTAAACAAGACCTTCTTGAACAAAGAATGGAAAAAGCGGCAGCTGCTGAAATTGCAAACACAGCACAAGTTATTAAACATACAGGTATGTTTGATACTGTTGATAGAATTTACGGTGATATTGATGCTGCAATGGAAGGTGGCGGTGGCGCGGCAGCTGATGGTGGTGCAGCCCCTGCAGGTGGAGGCGGCGGTGGTGGTAGCACGTCTGGATTAGGTGGTGGATTTGGTGGTGGTGGTACAACTGAAACCGATTTAGATTTTAGTGGTGGTGAGGGTGGTGCTGAAGCTGGTGCTGAAGGTGAAGAATCAGCAGCAGCTACTGAAGCAGGTGGTGAGGCAGCGGCTGCTGGTGAAGTTGCTGGTGCGGAAGAAACAGCTGCTGAAACAACAGCCGAAGAAATTAAAAAAATTGATAATTTATTAGTTGAAGAGAAGAAAAAAATTCAAAATAAATTAAACGAAAGGTCCGAAAAATATAAAGGATTATTTATTAACAAATTAATTGATATGGTTGATAACGAACCAAAACCAATAGAAAATACTAAAATTTATAATAAAAATATAAAAATAAATGAAGGTATTAACACTATGATTAATGATATTGATGATATGTTGAAATAATAATTTAAGATTTTTGAAAAAATAATGATATTTATAAAGTAAAATAGTACTAATGCAAAATTTTGGTAAAATTAAAAATACGTTCAATAATTTACTAGTTGAAGCGATTGCAAAAAAAGACGAAAAGACTAAAAAATTGTTTAAACAATATATTAAAGCAATTAAAGAAAGTGAAATATTAAGAACGCAATTTTTAATTTATAGTAATATAGAAAACAAAATAAGCGACGATTCGTTATCTGTTTTTTCTTTTGTTTCAGAAAACTTAAGATTATTAGAGAAATATAGTCAGAAAGACATATTAAAAGAAAACACAAAATTAACTTCAATGTTAAAAAAAGTCAATTTTAATATTAGTGATAGCTATGATTTATTGAACCTGCATGAATCAATTACAAAATTGACATTTATCAATAAAACACCCCAGAATATTGAAACAGTAACGACAGAAGTAAAAAAAATAACTGATTATATTTTAGCAAACAAACCAAAAGAAGTCAATGAGAGTTTTGATTTACCATTAAGTATGATTTCAAAATTAATGGTTGAAAAATACAATGAAAAATATGCTACTTTGACTGATTCGGATAAAAAAGTGATTAAAGTTTTAATGAGCCCAAGTCTTGACGCAAAAAAAGAGTTTTATCAAACAGAAGTTAATGAATGTATTAAAATTGTGGATAAATTAATTAGCGAGGAGACAGGTGAATCAAAAGAAAAATTATTAAAAGTTAAGGGTAAACTATTAGAAGAGCAAGAAATTGATAATGAAATATTTCTAGAGAAGATTTCTAAACTCATGGAATTAAAAAATAACTTAATAGATAATTAAGATAACTTAATTTACAATTAAAATGCATAGTTCTATTGAAACCAACGAAAATTTGATAAAACTTAAGGAACTAAGTGATAAGCTTTGTTTAGATAGTTTTGAGGTAGAGGTTGATGATAATAATAACAAAGTTATTGTATCAGAAATTAATAAAATAATGGAATTTGAAGCGTCTGAAATTGAGAATCAAAAAGATAAAGACGAGAAGTTAAAGTGTTATAAAGAAATGTTTCAAAATTTAAAAATAATGGTAAGTCAATTTAAATTTTGTTAAAAAATGAATCCACAAAATGAAACTTGGGGTGACTACAGTAAGTTAGTCCTTAAAGAATTAGAAAGATTAAATGACAACTACGAAAGAATGAGACAAGATATTGATTCTCGCTTTCAAGAAATGCAAAATACGTTATCCGATTTTAAAAATACTGAAAGATTAGTTTCAGACCACAAGACTTGGATTGAGAAGGTTAATGACGTTTGGTCACCACAGCAAATGAAGGAAGCCAAAGATGAAATTTACAGTCAGAAGAATAAATGGGTTGCCACTGTTGCTATTGTCACATTTTTGCAAATTGTGTTAGGATTCGTTATATTTTTTATTAAAAAATAAGCCATAGGGTATTGACACATTAATTATTTTTTACTATACTTGGATAAAAAACACCAGGTATGAAAAAAGGAAAAGAATTAAAAGTCAATCAATTTAAAAACTATAATGTTGTTTACGGTAGTGTAAATAATAAAAACCCAAAAGCAATTTATATTAATATTTCGGCTTGGGCTGAACCAAAAATTGATGGTTTAGTAAATTACAATAGAATAATACGAGATACAGATAAAAGTATAAGACAAACAATCTATAACTCTATTGATTCAAATAATATTATCCCATTTTTTAAAGATAAAACAATCGTAGACTTTGATATTAGGCAGTCAGGTGTAAAATACGGAAAAAGAAGTTTTACAAATTGTGAAATGACTCTTTACATGAAGAATGAAATCCCAGTTAATTCAGATAGTTTAAAACCAACAATATATAATTTAATTGAAGATTCGATTAACTCAGTATTTGAAAATAACGAATTTTTTAAGTTTTATAAAACAAAAAAATAATATGAACTATTTTACGTATACAAGAACTGAAATGTATTATAATTACATTTTACCAATAAGTGAAATATTACAGAATTCGTTACTTAGTACAGAAGATAAGTTAATATCAATTAATGAGTTGATTGATTCTTTCCATAAAAACGATAAAAATAAAAGATAAATTAAAACCCCGAGATAGTTCGGGGTTTTTTTATTGTTCTAACATATTTATTGTAATAAACGATAGATATGGATTTAACATTAGTAAAAGCTGGGCAAGCTGGATTTGGTTATTTAATTGAGCATGATGCTGGATTTATATCCCCTAGCGACCCTAAAAATCAATCCTTAATTAGGGAGTTTAAAAAACTAGATTTAGGTCAAGATAGTCCAGATAGCCTAGTTGTTTATGTTGTACTTCAAAAGTACGGTGTAAAAAATAGAAACGGAAGAATATATCCTGAAGAAATACTTAAAACACAAAACGAAATTTATCAACAAGCAATTAGAGAAAGAAGAGCGATTGGTGAATTAGACCATCCTGAATCTAGTGTTATTGCTGGTGATAGAGTATCTCATAATATTATACAAACATGGTGGGAAGGAAAAACCTTGATGGGTAAGATGGAAATCTTAATGACCAAGGGTTATATAAACTACGGTATCGTATCAACAAAGGGTGATGAAGTTGCAAATTTATTAAGAAACAATATCATGATTGGTGTATCGTCTAGGGGTGTTGGTTCTTTAAAAGAAATCAAGGGTGATTTTATTGTTCAAGACGACTTTGAATTAATATGTTGGGACGTTGTTACCGCACCTAGTACTCCAGGTTCTTGGATGTTTAAAAACAAAGAAGAAGCAAAACCATATGTTGAGAACAGAATTATTAAAAAGCCAAATCTTAATGAGGGCTTAGATAAATTCTTAATCGATTAAAATAATCCTAAAATTTTTAGTTAAAATTGAATTTTTATAAATATGTACATATTTATTATGTAAGTGGGTTGTACTCACTATATTATTCTTTAATAATAATTTAAAATAACAAAAAAAAATACAAATGGCTGAAAAAAAATCAATTTATGAAGGAGCTCTTTTGGATATCAAAGTTATCCAAGAAGCTTTAAATGCCAATACCAAAGAAATACTTCGCTCCGTTGCGAGAGAAGAAATTGATGGTCTGGTGAAAGAATCACTTGAAGAAGGTGGTTACGAAGAAGAAGCCGTTGAAGATGAAATTGAAGGTCCTGAATCTGGAGATGAAACTGAATCACCTGAAGGTGAGGAAGGGGATATCGAAGGTGATGAGACTGATATTGAAATCGGAGGCGACGAATCTGATGAAGAAGACGAAGAATCTCCAGAAGTTGGTCCAGAAGACGACCAAGAAATGGGAATGGGTGCAGATGACGCACTAGCAGGAGATGATTTGGATATGACTGACGCATCGGATGATGACGTTATCGCTATTTACAAGAAATTGAGTGGTGATGATGAAATCGAAATTGTTGGTGATGAAATCCACCTTAATATCTCAGAACCAGGAGAGTACATCGTTAAAAAAGGTGCACTTGGAATGGACGAATCTATGTACGAATCTATGGATGAAACAAATGAAGAGTATATGGAAGAAGGATGGGATAGTATGGAAGAAGGCTATGAAGAAGAAGGATTAACTTATGAAATAGCTATGGATAAAGATTCAACAGTGATGGAAGATGAAGAAAAAGAAGAAGATGATGAAGAAATCGTGAAAGAAGAAGACGAAGATGCTGAAGAAAGTGCTAACCTAGAAGAATTCGAAGCTAAAAATAGAGTTCAACAAAATTTAGCTGGTGGTAATTTAACTAAAATTAAAGGTCCTGGCGCTAAACAAGGTGCTAAATTTCAAGGTGTTCAATCTGAATCTGTATCTTCTAAAAATGTTATCATCGAAGCTGAGGTTAAGTACAAGAAATTGTTAAACGAAGCAACACAATTAAAAGCCGAAAATGAAGACTTTAGAAAAGCTCTTAAGAAATTCAGAGGCATGTTAGTAGAAACTGTAGTTTTCAATTCAAATTTAAGTTACGTAACTAAGTTATTCATGGAACATTCTACTACTAAAGAAGAAAAGAAAAAAATAATTCAAAGATTTGATGAGGAAGTAACTAACCTTAAAGAATCTAAAAAGTTATACAAAACTATCATTAACGAATTATCTAGCAGAAAGCCAGTTAACGAATCAATCGGTAGTAAAATAATCAAAGAGGTTGCAACAAGTAGCTCAAAACAATTAAACGAAGCTACTGCGTATGTTGACCCTTCAACTCAAAGAATTAAAGATTTGATTAATAGAGTTGAAAATAAAGATAAATATTAAAAAATAAAAACCTAAAAAAATTATGTCACATTTATTAACATCTGGACAAGTTGGGAACATCGGATTAAACCACATGAAGGCTATCCGTAAAGAAACCCAAGCAAAATGGGAAAGCTTAGGTTTTCTTGAAGGTCTTAAAGGACACGTAAAAGAAAACATCGCTCAATTATATGAGAACCAAGCTTCTTCATTATTAACTGAATCAACAACTTCATACTCTTCAGGTTCATTCGAAACTGTTGTATTCCCTATCGTGAGAAGAGTATTCTCTAAATTATTAGCTAACGACATCGTGTCTGTACAAGCTATGAACATGCCAATTGGTAAATTGTTCTATTTTGTACCTCAAACATCTAGCCGTGTAGATGCTGCTGGAAATCCTGGTAATAACTATACAGCTAACCAACCTGGTTCTGATGTGTATTTAAATCCACCAATTTACTCAGCTCAAACTAGCTTTGCATCTTCTGGTATTCCTAGTTGCGTATTACCAGCTGCTGGTACTTGCGCTGTAACTCCATTCTTAGCTAAAAATCTTTATGATTTATTCTATGATGATGGTTTGTTTGATAACTCAAAAGGTACATTAACTATTCGTACTATGCCTAACGTTCCAGTTTTTTCTGGTAATGGTGATGGTTCATACACACGTGTGGCTACTAGTACTGCATCTACTGTAGGTCCAGTTGCTGCTGACGGTTCATTAAGACAATTAGTTGTTGCTGTATCTGGTTTCACAGGTGGTAATTCTAACAAAGCTATTTTAACTGGTCCTGATGGTAACCCAATGGATACAGAATCTTTCTTAGCGTCTTTGCAAGTTACTACACCTAATAATATCTTAGATAGCGCAGGTAACGTTATTGTTGCTGCTAATAGAGCTATTCCTTTCCGTGTTATTACACAGGTATATGGTCAAGGTATCGTACAATATAATACTACAACTGATTTAACTAATAACGTTGGTTATATCTTCTTGGGTCTTGATTTAACTCACCCAATTGGTACAACTGCATCTGGTTCTGCTTTTGCTGGTACGGCTACATTTGATGGTTACATCGGTGCGTCTGCAACTACATTAGCATCATTCTCTGCATTTACTGCTGCATGGGCTGAATACTCTACATTGGAACTTGAAACTGAAATGGGTGAAGTTTCTTTCACTTTAACTGACGTTGTAGTTTCTGTAGAAGAAAGAAAATTAAGAGCTACTTGGTCTCCAGAATTGGCGCAAGACGTTAGTGCATTCCACAACATCGATGCTGAAGCTGAATTAACAGCAATGTTATCTGAGCAAGTTGCTGCGGAAATCGATAGAGAAATCTTGAGAGATTTGCGTAAAGTTGCTGCATGGCAATTACGTTGGGATTATAACGGTTGGAGAAAAGCTTCTGCTAACGCTGCTAGTCCTTACACACAGAAAGATTGGAACCAAACTTTAATTACTAAAGTTAACCAAATTTCTGCTCAAATCCACAAGTCAACTCTTCGTGGTGGTGCTAACTTTATCGTTGTATCTTCAGAAGTATCTGCAGTATTCGATGATTTAGAATATTTCCACGTAAGTGATGCTAATCCTGAGCAAGACCAATATAACATGGGTATTGAAAGAATCGGTACATTAGGCGGTAGATATCAAGTTTATCGTGACCCGTATTCTCCAGCATACTCTGTAGTTATTGGACATAAAGGTAAGTCATTGTTGGATACAGGTTATATCTACGCACCATACGTGCCGTTGCAATTAACCCCAACCATGTACAATCCATTTAACTTTGCTCCAGTTAAAGGTATCATGACTCGTTACGCTAAGAAGTCAGTGAATAACAGATTCTACGGTCACGTAAGAGTTGATGGTATTCCTACATTTAACGTAGCAGAATTAAGATAATCTAATCTTATATAAAACATTAAACCCTAGCTTTTTAGCTGGGGTTTTTTGTTGTAATTAGATATTTATTAATATGAAATTACTGATTAGAAAATTATTGCGTGAAGGTATTTTATCTGAAAAATTAACAGATGTTGATACAGATGTTGATTTGTTGTATGATAGATATTTTAAAGATGATGTTGACGCTATTGAAAGAACTGGGTTTGTAACAACTGCTATGTTCCCAAAACTTGAAATTGACACATCAATTTTAACATCCCCAGATTCAATTAAATGTCATGAATTAAACCCATGCGTTATAAAAATAAACCCAGGTCTTAATTTCTATAACCCAAAAAATAAAATAATTGGTATTGGTTATTCTAAAAATGCTTATGATTTTGTTATAAATAATGCCAATGGTAATATAGAAACAGCATTGAAGCATTTAAATGATGAGAGGCAACAAAAAACTATGATTAAAGAATTTACTGAAGCTAGAATTAAAGGTAGTATTCACCATGAGTTAGCACATTGGATTGATGACACATTAAATAATAAACATATTGAAGCTAGAGTTGATAAGGCAAGGGAGCGTAATACAACTAGTTTAGGTGGTATACCAGTGGACGCAACAAAAATGGAAATTCAAGCTCAAATTCATAATGTAAAACAAGTATATAACAAATATAAAGATAAGTGGAATGAAATGACATTTCAAGACATGTTAGATTTGTCACCATCGTTAATGAGTGTTAATAATAAATTTACTGGTGAAACAAAAGCTAAATGGCGTAAAGAATTAAAGCTTAGAATGTACAGAGAAGGTCTACTAGGTAAAAATATGAAAAATTAATAAAAATGGGGCCAATAAGCCCCATTTTTTATACGTTAACTCTAGTTATTATTTTAGCATTTTTTTCCGCAGCTAGGGCAGAATTTAAATTCTGGTTTTTGTTTTGTTCCACAATTTGTACAATATCTTTTTACATTGATATCTTCTGTGGTGTTTATTTTTTGTGATACTGGTAAAAGTTTACATTCTACGGTATGGAAAGCATAATAATCAAATGATTTATTAACTGTTTGAAATGTTTGGTTTGAGTCGCTTCCAGCTTCAACTCGGCCAGTTTCAATGCTTTTAGAAACATTGTTTGTATTATATAATACTGCGCTGTTACTCAAACTATATGTAGCGCTATTGCTTGTAGTTAATGAACCAGCAATTGGTAAATTAACATACGAATTATAATTTGGTGTACCGTGAATTGTTAGTGTTGATGGTTGGGTTATGTAGGTTGTGTTTATCCCTAAACCAAAAAAAGATGTTGATTCCCTATAAAATTCAACTTTAAAATCACCGTTGTCTTCGATTGCTTTTTTAACTTCTTCAGTATTTGATACTTCGTATGTATCAAACATGAATTTTTTAGCGACATCTAAATAGCGTTCTAGAAACACACGTTGGCCAGGTTTTAACACTAAACCACCTTGTGATATAACATTTCCATTTAATTGAATCTTGGCTAGAACTGTGTTTTTTGTTGGATTAAATAATTCGATTTGAAACTCTTGGCCTTTTTCTAAATAATAAGTTGGTGAGGTTTCTTTGTTGTAGACTTTAAGTCTAGATTTGTTTATACAAATCTGTGCTTGGGGTACAGCGGTACCCGTGTTGATTAATACTTTCATTTTTTTAACTTTTAATTTTTGTTATTATGTACTAATATCTTTGTTGCCTAGACAACTCTAAAGCTTATTTCAGCTCGATACTAATACGTGAGTTAACGTATAAATAAATATAATAAAAAAGAAAAAAATGTCAAGTTAATTATTAGCTGTTTTAAGGCTTTTTTTCAGCCTCTGCGTCTTCTGGTAATTGTTCTGTTATTTCCTCAGATAATGGGTCTGGGATTGGCTGTATTTGACCATCTAGCATTGTTTCTGTTTGTATGAAACCATCGACGGCTTGTTGTAGGGGTGCAAACTTAGTTAATTTACTAATTACATCGTATTTTAATAATTTATCAGCTGACATAAATCTAAATGCTATCCACATAGTAATGTTACAAAGTGAAACATAAAAAATCCAGAAATTAACATTAAATGGTCTACATAATCCAACTATACCATAAGCAATAAACATAAGTAGGCATAATAAACCAATAAATCTCTTTGTTGAGTATTTGTTACTATCGGATAATAATATGCTTAAAAATTTTTTCATATAATTTATTTACAAATTGTTGATTGTATTGCAGCCCACCAAGTATTTGCTTCGTCTACTTCTGAATCACCTGTCATACCAATTTCTTTTTTTTCTTTATTTAAATTTTTACTAGCTTTTTCAAGCATATCTAGGGGTTTTTTTATCTTAGCCCATAATTCATGGTTTTCTTCTGGGTGTCCAATAGCTGCAATGATTCTACCCAAAACTTCATGATAGCTCTTTACACTCATTGTATTACATAAAGATTGTGTTCCAGCATTCATTTCTTGCCCATCAATAACTTCTTCAGTTATAACGGTATTAAGTCTTAGGTTTTCTTTTATAAATTGTTTCATTATTGTGATTGTCTTAGGTTTGATTCGCTAACAACAGTAAAATTTAAAATATTTTTTAACGTTGTTACTTCTAAATTAGATTCAACTAGTATGTCTAAATAATATACATTTGGAATTAGACTTAGGGTGTCTAATAAAAAATAATTATAATTAGATGCTAGTTCAACAGGTTGAAAATCAACTACAGTTAGTTCATTTTTACCTTCAGTTACATATAATCTATATTGTATATTTGATATGTTTTGTGTTTGTTCTACTGTATATGGTATTCTGGTAGATACAATCACTTTTCTAATGTCACCCCTTTTTATTTTTTCTTGGTTTCTAACGCCAGATATCGATACAGCAACTTTTTGTGGTAATGAATCGCTATCCCCGAGGTTATAGTAACCAAAGCTATCTTTTAATTCGAAATAAAGACTAGCGTCTGGTCTAGAAATACCATTAATCACTAAGTCTTCCCAAACATCATTGAATAGAGTACCTATTTCGCCATCACCTGTTGGAATATTTATGTCTATTGAATAAACGCCTTTAGTTACATGTTCAACTTCAGATGAATTATAAACACTATATATTGAACCGTTTTCGTCAAATATTGTTACGGCTGGTAATGTATCCAAATTTGTTGGGTTTCCAGCTAAATTAACATATAGATAAAGTTTATTTGGTTTATCTAGGAAGAAATTGTTTCTATCGTCAGTTATGTGATTGCTATATACCGTTTCAATATATGGTTCGTAAAATGTTTGGGTATATTTGGTAAAAAACCCAACGTATTGTAGATTTTGTGTACTTGTTAATTCATATGGTAGTGCATACGCTATACCCAATCCATTATTTGTATTACCAGTTATAACACCATTAACATAATTCGTAATATCTACTTCCATGTTTTCATTACCCAAATCAAAATGCTGAGTTGCTATTGTTATACCACTAGGTGTACCTGAGTAAACGCCAGAACCACCAGTCCAGAAGATACCAGTTTGTGGATTAACCCAAGTTGATGGTTTTGTTGATATTGCACAATCGCCAGTTAATAGATTACAAGATAGATAATCATAACCAACACCTTCATCCCATTCTTGATTAACTCTAAAAACAATTAAATCAAATGAACATGCCCTATCTTTTGATTGGTATGAGCCGTTTAAAAGGCCTTCATCAAATGATGCTGTATTAGTTAGTTTTAATGTGTGTTTTAGTTTGGTTAAATCAGTAAATGTACCATTATCATACATGTTGACCAATCTAGTTTCATCAAAATGAAATAAATAACGGCTATATTTGTTTTCACCAGAAGGTCCACCGTAAAACAACTCAGTTACAGGATTTCTGGCTGTATTAACAACTTCATTTCTAACTATGGTATTATTTTTGTCGAAAAATGTTCTAATTACCATTTCTTTTTATTAATAAATATCTGGTAATATTAATTTATACGGATGTTTTTGGATAACATTCTGTTTTCTAAGTCTTCAGCTTTATCGTTAAATTCTTTAACTGGAAGTGTTGTTCCAACTGTTAAATCGGTTGGTGGAATACCATTATAATTGTGTACGTGGTTTAAGAAGGCATTTTTTAGAAGTATTAAATATTGAACAAGTAAGTCACCAAAAGGTAACGGATGTGCTTGTTCAAGAATATTTAGAATTTCTTCATCACTAATTTGTGTTTCTTGATTCATTACATTAAATCTAGGCGCACCATCTTTATGTGTTATTAAGTTAATTTTATTACCAACAATATTGGTTACGCTACCCAAATCTTGGCCATCTCTAACTAGATTAACATTGTTTTTAATTTGTATGAATCCCTGTGTTGTGTTATTGAATTGAAATTTATATGGGTTATTTTCATTAGGTTTTGATTCAACAAATTTACCAGCTCTTATTAATATTTCGTTCTTTCTTAATATTATATCTGTATTATCTCTACCTTGTATCGCTATGTCATCTAGTTTTGGAAAAACCCCATTTAATGCTGGGATTCTATTCATATCAACACTTGGATTTACATTCGCAAATGTAAAGGCATTTAGCGCACTTACATTTAAAGCGTCAAAATTTAATTTATCTAATTGTGATATTATAGGACCAAAATATAATCTATCACTATGTGATTTTTGATTAGTAAAAGTCAATATAAAAACACCTTCATTTACTTTTGGTTGACCAGTAAAAAATTTAGAAACCATTGGATATGACCATGGTAATTCATCTACGGTAGCATCTGAGTCACCACCAACGTTTGCATTACCTGGAATTCTAACTTTAATTCTACCTAAACCATAAGGGTCATCAACACTTACAACAAGACCTAGTTGTACCGTTTTTACCTTATCTACTTCTTTAGATGTGCTAAGTTTATTGGTGATATATTTATTTTCAGCACCCATATTATTCTCCTTTTAATCTTTTAAGTAAAATTAAATTTGCTTTTTCAAATTTTTTTTCTATTTCGACTAATTTATCGTAGTCTTTTATCATCTTTAATTTTAATGCTTCATGGTCAGCTTCCATTTGTTTAATTTCAAATAGAATTTCATTATTAGATTTCTCATCTAATTCATCAAAAAAAGATTTTTTTTCATTTATATTCATAAAAAATTTTTTAACGTAAAACACCCCATCCAGATGCAAAAGATGTTGTAATGCCAAATGAAACAACAGGTGCACCTAGGTTTCCAATTCCCGTTGTTACAACTGGTATCCCAGGAGGTATCACAATTTCTATTTTGCCTTCGGTTAGTAGCGCGTTCATTATTTCTTCAATTCTAATTAATTCCATTGCTTCCGCAATATTGTTACCGTCAGCAAAAACATCACCAACAACAGCACCAGATTCAGATTGTCTAGATATTATTCTAGATGCAATTTCGGTTGAGGTTACGCCTGGGCGTAATTGACCACCACTTAATAATAATGGTGGTGGTAATGGTGTAACTGGTGGTTTAGGTATTTTAAATGCTGCCAATATTAAATTTAAAACACTATTAATTGAATTGAAATTCAAGTTATCTGTAGTAAATTCTGATTTTTTACCTGTATTAACGTCGCTCATATAAGTCCTTTTATTTGTCTAAGTACATCTTGCGGAACGCCAACTAAACTTAGCAATTGTGTTACATTTGATTTGTTTTTATCAATTTGTTTTTTTAATTGTGATTCTGCAATTAACTGTGTTATTCTTTTTATAGCCTTTTCTAATAATATTTTTATTATTATACCACTCACTCTTTTAATAACATTTTTAACTAAATTTCTATTCTTTTTTATAAAATCAACAGGGTCTGAAAATGTTTCATTTGGGCCATATATGATTTTAAAATTTAAAAGAAAAATTGTTACAATTTTTGGCGATAATAAAACATTAACAATAACTTTAACAAAATCATTTATGATTTGTTGTATAAAATTTAAACTTAATGCTTTGTGGTCAACCCTAATATTAGTAAAAGAGTCAAGTTTATTACTTAATTTTTTTAACTGATTATTACGATTATTAATTAAGTTATTAGCGTTATTTGATGCGCTTGATATTTGACTACTTAAATTATTTAATGAGGTTTTAATCGCTTCTTTTTTCTGTACTTCTGTTGTTGCACCAGATACAGAATTGGTCATGTTTTTTAGCGACACGGATGATATATTTGCATAAAATTCACCACCAGTTTTATATATTGCTTTACCTTGTTTCAATAAATTTGCTTCTTCTTCAAAAAGTTTTTTTTCTTTATTTGTGAAATCAAAAAATTTATCTGAAAGTATATCGTTGCCTTCGGTGTTTGTAATTTTATTTATAATAAAATTTGTTTTTGATTTGCTCTCTAAAAAGTTTTTAGATGTTTTTGCTATATTAGATACAGTACCAAATATATTATCAACAAGATTAGTCAACAATTTTGCCGAATCGAATAGTGTAATACTATTAATAAAATTATTATTTAAATCGCTTAATGATTTATTATCATACGCTGGGTCAGCTTTAATTGTTAATGTATTATTTGGGTCAACACCGCTAACGTCAACAGATTTAAATTGAAAGGTTAAAATATCAGCACCAGATGTTTGATTACCCCATCCATGAACAGAACCGTCATTTTGTATTACTTGGTATAGGAAAGTATTAAAATCTTTACTATTAATTAAGTTTGGTGTTAAGTCGGTGTAAATAAATTGACCAGTTTCTGAATTTGGGTCAACTTTTAATATGTGTGTAAAATCTATTTTATCAACAGTAAATTTTATACCAGTACCTGTTGATTTAATATAATCAGGTAAGCTTGGATTTACCCCGCAACTTACAATAGCTTTTAATTCTAGTTGCAACGCATTTTTAATCTCAGTTTCAAGCTTACCAAGATATTTTGTAAGCGTTTCGATTACGGTATCAACAAGTGATTCGTAACCTTCTAATGATTTAATTAAATCTGTTAAAAAAGCAACAACGTTACCACCATTATTAATAGATGGCATTGAAGAACTTAGCTTTAATTTTGGCATACCCTCCGTAATCGTCCTGTCTGCCGCTATGTTCCCAAAAATTTGCTTCTTTTTAACTAAAACAGACATAATTAATCTTGTTGATTTTCAATATCTTTATCGTTTTTAAGCATTTCTCTAATTGATTTAAAATCATTTAGAGATGCTTTACCGTCAGTTCTTTCTTGAATTGCGGTTTCGGCATCACCTCTATTTTTAAGTATATCGCTTTGTAATTTTGCTAATTCTAGTTTAATTCTAATTGCAGAGTCTTTAACCTTTAATAAACCACCTTTTTCTTTGGCTATTTTTGTTAAATCATCTACGTCTTGAGGTACTGCGCTTGATGCTAATTCGTTTATACCGCGTTGAGCATCATTTATTTGTAGGCATGCATCATTGTAAGTTTCTTGCATTAAACCTTCTAGGCTTTCGACGTCATTTACTTTTACGTCTTGTTTTTTCTTTCTTGGCATAGTTATATTTTTATATAAATACCTAACAAAAGACTTTTTTTACTAAACTTACGGATTTTGGTATTTTAAAAATTCATATAAATCTTTAAATCTTCTCATAGCCAATCGTATATCTTTTGTTGATAAATTGGTATAATTTCTCATGGTCTCTAGTACGGAGTTTTTATTATATTTTGAACCACCGCTCATAGCATCAAATGATGTTTCCCAATGTTGTAATATTTCGATTAATGACTGGCCAACTTTTTTTTCATTATCGGTTAGCTTTTTCTTGGGTGGTAAATTTTCATCATTTAATTCATCTTTAATACCATTCGTAAGTTTTTTAAAAAACTCATCCATTGAAAAATCATCTTCATCAATAACATAGCTTAGGTCTTTACGTTGTTCTATGTCGGAAGATATATCTTCATAGGATGCTGTTTGTTTGGTATGTTTTTCATCCTTGATTAATAACCCCAATATGTAATGTTTGCATATTGTCCCATAGTAAGAATAAGCTTTTTTACCTCTAGCATTTTCAAACTTATGAGCTTTTGTCATTAGAAAAGAAAGGGTGTCGCTATGTAAATCCTCAAACGTTTCACCCTTTCTATATAATTTATACTTTCTAATAATAGATTCTATCATTTTATCTAATGGTTCTTTTAACCATTGATTGTAAATTAAGTTTCTTTCTGTGTCATCAGTAGATGCTAAATATTCGTTAACGGCTCTTTCTTCATCTGGACCAAAATACATTTCGTTTTTTCTTTTGCGTCCTCTTTTGTTAACCATTTACACTTTTTGTGTTTCATATGTTATTTTCCTGTCTTTTTCAAAATAATATTCTTTTTTTGCTTGACTTAACCACCATCTTGCTTCGGCTGGGTCAATTGTATTTTTATAGCTATCAAATAAAGAACCAGGTCTTTGATTTACGTGTTTGTATCCGAATCTAGGGATTGTCATAACTTTAACATCTTTAAATGTCATTCTTAATAAGAACTCATAAATAAATGTTAATTTAATACTAGGTTTAAATCCACCATAAGTTTCAAATGTAGATTTTTTAACAACGATACCATCAATATTAAAATTCTGGTACATTAATAAAGCATTCAAATCTAATACACCTAACTCATCTGAAAAACCTGTGGCCCAAACAGCTTCATTAGTAAAACCAATAAAAGAACCATTTGAATCAACGTCAACAACAAGTGGCATGAAAAGTTCAACATTTGGATGAGTCTTTCTGTACTCAACAACATTTTTAAACCAAATGCTAGAATATTCGTCATCCAATTCTAAAAGTGAAATCCATTCAGATTTTGCTTTAGATGCACCAAAATTTACTTGGCTAGCAAAATCAGTTTCTCCGTCATTTTCATGGATAGATACAATACTTTTTATTTCACCAAAATCTACTGTTTTAAGATACTTAGCAACATCACTTCCCTTTGGAATTACAATAAGCAATTCGTCAGGTGTTACTGTTTGTTGTTCAACGCTTTTTACGGCGTTTAAAAACATTGGTTTTGTTTCTTCTGTTAATTCGTGTACTGGTAGAATTACTGAAATCTTTGATTTATTTTTTTCCATATTTTTAAATTATTTGTTTTCTGTTACAGCTTCTTGAGCTTTTAAAATGTTATTAAATTCTTCTTTTCTTTCCGCAGTCAATTTAGCGTATACACTTTCAATTGCTTGTCTTTGTTTTTCAGGTGTATATAACCCTGTAGATTTTTTTATTGATTCCATTAGTTCTGATGGTACTGAGTCCTCAAACCAAACTTTCATATATGTTGCAATCAATTCAGGGATATTAATTGTTGTATTTGTCCAAACCCCATTATTATTAATAATTTGGTTTCCAGTTTCGTCAATTGTTTCCATCCATTCTGGAACCATGTTTGGTATTTTACCAATAACTGGCGTACCACATTCCATTGATTCAATTGGGAATGTTCCAAATCCAGAATTGTCATCAACCCAAACAGCTAAACAACATTTAGATAATTCATCCGCAAATTGTTGTCTAGATAGGCCTCTTAATTCTTTAAAGCTAACCCATTTGTAGATAGGGTATTGCAAATAAAATGATTTAGCCAGCTTAGCTGCATCGCCTTGGTTTCTTGTTAAGATTGCGATTACAGGAATTTTTGGTTTTTCATTTTGTTTAAAATAACTAGGGATTGATACAGGTACTGTGTGTGTTTTAATTGCTGGGAAAAGACTTTTTAGGTAATTAGCTTGTTTATCACTAGTTGTAATTACATGCCCAAAACCATAATCGGTTTCCCATCTTTTACCGATTGGTAAAAGGTCCAATAAATAATCATAACACTGAGACAATACAATTTTTCTACACGGAAACCCTTTAATTTGGTCCATTAGTGTTGGGAATATTTCTGGAATTACAATAAAATCAGCTGGTGAAACATTTAAATTTTGGTTTTCAATAGATGCGTGTGGTAACGCAGCGTATTCTTCACCTAACCAATCGGCAATACCCATGCCAGATTCATCACCTTTTAATTTATAATCATTTTTCTCATGCAAAATTTTTGCATTGTAACCCAATTCGTTTAATACTTTAACGTGTTCGTAAATGTTTGCAATACCTGCAGTTGGGTTACCCTTTGTGTCAAGTGTGAAAAAATATAGACTAAAATCTTTTTTGTCTAATTTCTCAATAATTTCATTAACTTGTTTTGTTTTTTCGTCTACCATTTGTTTTTTTATTTTTATTTTTTATTATGGTTTTTCTTTTAATATGTTTTCCTTTAATAAGGTATTAAATACTATTTTATATCCTAGAGGTGATTGAGATAAAGCTCTATCGGCACCTAGTGTATCGTCGCTTTCGTCTTCGTAATCTATAATATACTCAATGAATGTTTTAAGTAAATCATATTTTGTTGCATCAATTTCTTTACCTCTTTGACTTGTTCGTTGAAATATTTCGCTCATTAAAACCTCACCTTTTTCATTTAGTGTTGTTTTTGTTTCTGTTTCAACATTTAAGTCTTCTGGGTTTTTGCCGTCAATAATTGTAATGGCTTTATCAAAAGCTTTTAAGTCTATATAAAAGACTGAGTCTCCAAATTCTAACATAGTTTAAATTTCTTCGTAAGTTGTTATTTTTGAATTTATGATTTTATCTCTTAATTCTTGGTCTTTAATAAAATCTAAAATAGAATCGATTTCGTAATCGGCAGATACATTTTCGTTGTATGGCGCTTTAACCTTTACACTGATTTTTCCGTTTGGTTTATTTTTAAGCGCATCTGGGTTGGCGGTAATTAGTAAATCAACATTGTCCCATTCGTTCATTGCATTTTGAACAAAATTTATTTTTTCGGCCCTGCATCCAGTTTTAGATAAAAAGAAAAATGTTGATGGAATACTTTTATTTATTTCTTTACTAACCAAAATAATTTGGTGTTCTTCCTCGTCTTTAATATCCATTAAAAGATTATTAAAGTGAGCCATTACGCCATCAAATTTTAAATCTGCATGGCCAAAGATTTCTAGGGGTGCTTCTAAATATAGAAACTTATTACATTCGTCTACGTTTTCGAATTTTAAAAATTCTGTTAAGTTTAGACTAGTAATTTCTGTTTCTTTAATATCAGTTTTTTCAATATACTTGTCATATGTGTATAATAACTGACCTAAAAAATCTCTTAAAACTTCATTTATTGATATACCTATATTCATGGTAGAATAATAGCAATTATAAGAATAAAGTCAAGTTATTTTTAAATAAATCGATAAAACTTTTAAAAATAGATTTTTTTGTATTTTTTTTATTTTGTTGTGGTTGCGGTTTGGGTTGTTCTGGTTCTTTAAATACATTAATAAAGTAGCTAGTAAGTCTATGCCTAACTGTTTCAGATTCGTTAAATTCAATAACCCCAACACCGTCAATTGGTGTTGATTTTACTCTTTCAATTAGCCTTTCTAATGAACTATCTTTTTTATTTTTTAAATCAATTTGTCCCGTATCACCTAAAACAATAACCTTAGTATCGTCTGAAAATCTAGTTAGGAATGTTTTTGCATTATCGTGGTTAATGTTCTGAAATTCATCAATTAATATAATACAATTTGTAAAAGACCTACCACGTATAG
>Ga0209086_10000418_pt1 | contig 36922 bp, 35 predicted proteins | sample M_130207_XF_Meta_FD_187312 | JGI IMG/M metagenome (GOLD analysis project Ga0209086, IMG submission 187312) | Freshwater microbial communities from Lake Montjoie, Canada to study carbon cycling - M_130207_XF_MetaG (SPAdes) (version 2) | ecosystem: Environmental > Aquatic > Freshwater > Lake... | reverse complement strand
GCATAGAAAGCCTCCTATGAAACTAGCGTATCACGACGCTAGGTTTCATGCCACAAAAAAAGAGAACTCGCGAATCATCACTTCCAAGTCGCACACCCCCTCGTGGAAAACAGCTTACCGAATCGCAGCCAACTGTGTCATCCTGGTTTCGGCAACCAACCCCTCTCTACACCTAAGATTCAATTAGTTTCGTGTCTAGCTCATGGAGTCTACATCATCACCCTATCGTTCGGACCCGTTTTAACCGATCTATCGTCTGGTGCTTGAAATGCATCCTATTCAGGATCAAGTTCGCTCATGAGAACAAACTCATCCTACTCCCCTGCAGCAATCGTCTTCCTATCGGTCACGACGACCATCGGGCTAGTAGCTTTGTTTCTCGGCCTCTTCCCCTTCCACTCCACTGATTCCCTCAAGTTCCTCTGCCACGCCGCCCTCGCCGTACTCGCCGCCTTCTTACGCGTCAACTTGCCCACCATCACTGGTACCCTAACCGTCAATTTCTTATTCATCCTCGTTGGTATCGTCGAACTTAGCCTCAGCGAAACCCTTTTGATCGCCAGTCTAATGACCGGCCTCCAATGCGCCCTCGCACAGGACCGACGCCCTACGTGGCTCAAAGGGCTCTTCAATATTGCCGTCATTTCCATCGCCACCATCGCCACCTACTTCGTCTATGCCAACCCGTACGTTACTGATTCCGGCGTCTCTCCCAAGGCCCTCCTCGTCACCGCCGCGTTTGTTCTCTATGTCATGACCACCCTGCCCGTCGCCATGGCCATCGCGCTGACCGAACGCCAGTCTGTTGTGCGCACCTGGCGAGAATGCAGCCTCTGGTCCGGGCCCTACTATTTGGCCGGTGCCGCCGTCGTCATTCTGTTCACCACGACCACCCGGATGCTCGGCTGGCAGATGGCCCTGCTCATCATACCCGTCATCTATCTCATCACCCGTTCCTATCAACTCTATATGGGGCGGCTCGAAGATGGCCGCAAACACACCGAGCAAATGGCCGAACTGCACCTCCGCACCATCGAAGCTCTCGCACTCGCCATCGAAGCCAAAGATGCCACCACCCACGATCACCTCCAACGAGTCCAAGTCTACGCCGTCGAAATCGCCAAAGAACTCGGCCTCCCCCTCGAAGAGATCGAAGCCCTCCGCGCCGCCGCACTCTTGCACGACATCGGTAAACTCGCTGTCCCGGAACACATCATCTCGAAGCCCGGCAAACTTACCCCGGAAGAGTTTGAGAAAATGAAAATCCATCCCATCGTCGGTGCCGAAATCGTCGAACAAGCCCAGTTCCCCTACCCCGTCGCCCCCATCATCCGCTCCCACCACGAAAAATGGAACGGAGAAGGATATCCCGATGGACTCAAAGGTAACGATATTCCCATCGGTGCGCGCATCCTCGCCGCTGTCGATTGCCTCGACGCCTTGGCCACCGATCGCCAATACCGCCGCGGTCTGCCTCTCGAAGAAGCCTTGGCCATCGTCCGCCAGGAATCCGGCCGCTCCTTCGATCCCACCGTCGTCGCCATTCTCGCCGCCAACTGCGTCGAACTCGAACGCAAAGCCAAAATCCGCCGTCCCGCTCGCGCCCGGCTCTCCACCTCCGTTCGCGTCGAACGCGGCGCCGCCCCCGCCGCTGGCTTCGCCGAAGAAGGGGCCGGGGCCATACTGCCGCACCAAGAAACCGAACGCCAACCCCTCGACTTCCTCACCTCCATCGCCGCCGCCCGCCATGAAGTCCAAGCCCTCTTCGAACTCTCGCAAAATCTCGGCAGTTCGCTCAGCCTCAATGAAACCCTTTCCGTCCTCGCACACCGCCTGAAGCGCATGATCCCCTTTGACTCCATGGCCATCTACTTCGCCCGCGATGGCAAACTTCTGCCGGAATTCGTCACCGGCGAAAATTTCCGCCTCTTCAGCGCTCTCGAAATCCCCATCGGTCAAGGTCTCAGCGGCTGGGTCGCCGAAAATCGCCAACCCATTCTCAACGGCAACCCCTCCGTCGAACCCGGCTATCTCAACGATCCCTCCAAGTTCTCCACACTCCGCAGCGCCCTTGCCGTTCCGCTCGAAACCGATACCCGCGTCGTCGGCGTCCTCGCCCTCTACGCCGCCACCCGAGACTCGTTTACCGCCGACCATCTCCGGGTCCTCCTCGCGATCAGCTCCAAGCTGTCCCACTCCATCGAAAACGCTCTGAAATATCAGCTCGCCGAGACCAGCGCCACCACCGACTTCCTCACCGGCCTGCCTAACGCCCGCAGCCTGTTCGTCCAAATGGATACCGAGCTGAATCGTTGCCGCCGCTTCGGCACCACTCTCGAAATCCTCGTCTGCGACCTCAACGGCTTCAAATCAGTCAACGATAAATTCGGCCATCTCGAAGGAAATCGCGTTCTCAAAGAGTTCGCCACCTTGCTCAAAGAGGCCTGCCGCGACTCTGACTACGTCGCCCGCATGGGCGGCGACGAGTTCGTCGTTCTCATCCCTGGCCTACCCCCCGAAGCCATCGCCCAGCGCATCGCGCAATTCTCTCTCCTCGCCCAGCAAGCCAGTTACACCGTCTGCGGAGATCGCTCGCTCTCGGTTTCTATCGGGTCTGCTTCCTTCCCCTCCGACGGTGAAGACACCGAAAAAATCATCGCCATCGCCGACCAGCGCATGTACAAAGTCAAAGCCGTCAGCCGTGCCTCCGTCCCGAGCCAAGCGGACCTCACGCCGAGCCCCGCACCCAAACCCTACGCCGCTCCTGTCATCCACTAGTCGAGCCGCTTCACCAACTCAAACTCACCCACCCTCACCCGGCTATCGGACAGGAACAGAAGGCCTCCCAGATTCACCTCCTCCCCCACCCGATATCGACCCCCATCTTCGGGCCCCTCGCTCACCCGCAGCACCAACTCCCCGCCCCCGCTCACCTCGTAGCTCCCACCGTACACGATCGGCACCCCCACACGGCTCACCTCCTCGATCCGCAATGTCCCCTCTTTCGTAAACTCAAATCCAAGCAAAGCTGCGTTCCGTCCCTTCTGCCGCGCCGCCGGCTGCCGCGCCGTCCACCGCCCCACCAAACGCTCCCCTGCCCCCTTCTCCCCCCGCAAAACTAGCGGCCACCCCAGCAAAATTCGCCGTCCTATCGTCATACCCCCGATTCTCCTATAAACTCAAGGTTCCCATGCATCCCCCCGCGCCTCCGATCGAACCTCCTTGGCGCGACCGCCTCCGCGCTCTCCGCAATATCCCCCCGCTCGCCGCCATGGTCTGGGAAACCTCCCCGCCCCTCGCCGCCGCCAGCATCTCCCTCCGCCTCCTCGCCTCCTTCCAACCCGTCGCCTTCCTCTGGATCGCCAAACTCATCATCGATCGCGTCGTTCTCGCCGTCTCCTCCCACTCCCCGCCCCTCGCCGACCTCTGGCCCCTCGTCGCCGCTGAACTCGCCCTCGTCATCGGCGGCGACATCCTCGGCCGCACCGTAAATCTCTGCGAATCCCTCCTCGGAGACCGCTTCGCCAACCACGTCTCCCTCCGCCTCATGCGCCACGCCGGCCGCCTCGACCTCGCCCATTTCGAAGATCCCATCTTCAACGACAAACTCGAACGCGCCCGCCGCCAAACCACTTCCCGCCTCGGCATGCTCACCCAACTCGCCGGCCTCGCCCAAAGCGGCATCACCCTCGTCTCGGTCTCCCTCGCTGTCGCCACCTTCTCCGCTTGGCTCCTCGTCCTCCTCCTCGCCGCCCTTCTCCCCGTCTTCTGGGGCGAAACCCGCTTCGCCATGCTCGCCTACTCCCTCCTCTACCGCTGGACCCCCGAACGCCGCGAACTCGATTACCTCCGCATGCTCGGTGCCTCCCTCTCCAACGCTAAAGAAATCAAAATCTTCGGCCTCAGCGACTTCCTCCTCGAACGCTCCCAATCACTCTTCCTCCGCTACTACAACGAAAACCGCAGCCTCGCCATCCGCAAAGCCATCACCGGCTTCCTCCTCAATCTCCTCCCCACCGCCGGTTATTACGCCGCCTACGCCTACATCCTCGCCCGCACCGTCCAAGGCCACCTCTCCGTCGGCGACCTCACCTTCCTCGCCGGCGCCTTCCTCCGCTCGCGCTCCAGCATGGAAAGCGTCTTCGGCGGCCTCTCCAACGTCTCCGAACAAGCCCTCTACATCCAAGACCTGTTCGACTTCTTCTCCACCGAATCCAACCTCGAAAACCGGCCCAACCCCATCCCCGCCCCCCGCCCTATCCGCCAAGGCTTCGAGTTCAAAAACGTCAGCTTCTCCTATCCAGGCCGCCCCCAACCCGTCCTCAACGACGTCTCCTTCCACCTCGAAACCGGCCAGAAAATCGCCCTCATCGGCGAAAACGGCGCCGGTAAAACCACCATCGTCAAACTCCTCGCCCGTCTCTACGACCCCACCACCGGCCAAATCCTCCTCGACGGCATCGACCTCCGCGACTACTCTCCCGCCGAAATCCGCCGCGAAATCGGCGTAATTTTCCAAGACTACGTCCGCTTCGATATGCTCGCCCGCGAAAACATCGGCCTCGGCAATGTCGAGTTCCTCTCGAACAACCCCCGTATCCGCGACGCCGCCGCCAAGTCTCTAGCCAACACCGTCATCGATTCCCTCCCCCTGCAATACGACCAAATGCTCGGCCGCCGCTTCTCCGGCGGCAGCGACCTCTCCGCCGGCCAATGGCAAAAAATTGCCCTCGGTCGCGCCTACATGCGCGACGCCCAACTCATCATCCTCGACGAACCCACCGCCTCCCTCGATGCCCGCGCCGAATTCGAAGTCTTCGAACGCTTCGCCGACCTCACCCGCGGCAAAATGGCCGTCCTCATCAGCCACCGCTTCTCCACCGTCCGCATGGCCGACCGCATCCTCGTCCTCGAACAGGGCCGCATCTCCGAGCAAGGCTCCCACGCCGAATTGCTCACGCTCAACCGCCGCTACGCCGAACTCTTCCACCTCCAAGCCGCTGGGTATCGATAGTTATTAAGATCACTTCAAACCGGTTCGCCTCTCTCCTTACCGGCCACGAAGAATGTTTCACCCATGAAAACCAAACATTGGGTTTCACCGCTGCTTTGCGTTACCGCAACAAGATCGTGGCCTCATCACCGGCACTGTCGCCGGTGCCCGCCTAATCGTCACCCAAACCCAAACGGACTCAAGATACTCGTCTGTCTCGACCGACGCCGGCGATTACACCCTCCCCTCCCCCTCCATCGGCACCTACACCGTCCGCATCGAAAAGCAAGCTTCTAAGCCTTCGTCGATAAAGACATCATCGTCGCCGCCTCCAGCGTCAATCGACTCGACACCATCCTCGAAATCGGCACGAGCCAACAGACCATCGAAGTCAGCGCCAGCGGCTCCCAGGTTCAACTGGAAGACGCAAAAATCCAAACCTCGGTCGCTAAGAAACTGGTCGCTTCGCTCCCGCTCGTCGTCTCCGGCAAAATGCGCAGGCCCCTTCGATCTCGCCCTCCTCGCCCGAAGCCAAAGCCCCCAACAACGGCGATAACAACTTCGCCCTCGGCGGACTCATGTCCTTCGTCTCCAAAGGCGACTCCAACGAATTCCACGGCAACACCTTCGAGCTCCTCTGTAACGAGAAACTCGGCGCCAAACGAGCCCGCCCCATCCTGAAGCAGCACGACTTCGGAGCCACCATCGGCGGCCCGGTCTCGATCACTAAAACCTACAACAGCAAAAATGAAAGCTTCCTCTTCGTCGCCTAGCAAGGCTTCCGCAACCGCGAGGGTGCGCCCCCCTTCCTTTCCGTCGCCCCGTGCGAATTCTACAACCGCGATTTCACCAACCGGGTCGACGCCGCCAACCGCCAAATCCCCGTCTTCGATCCAAACACGAAGCGCCTCGTCAACGGCGTCCCCAACAACCAAATGCCCGCCTCACGCATCGACGCCCTCTCGCGCCGCATGCTCGAACTCGTCCAAACCGCACTCCCTTACACCGGCGGTGGCCTTGGCGACACCTTTCTCGGTGGCTGGTACATCGGCGCTCTTCAAACCTACCGCTCCGGCACCCCCCATCAACATCGCCACCACCGTCGACTTCCCCATCTTCGCCGGCGCCAACCGACCCACCATCAGCACCTACGAAAACTGGCGCGCTCCCTACACCGGCGATCGTTTCAACCCCTTCTCGACCCAGCCCACCGACCGACTCGGCAACATAACCCGCTTCAACCCCAACTTCCGCTCCCTGCCCAACCTGAGCGAAAACCTCAGCATCCAGAAGCGGTTCTACCTCGGCAGGGATCGCTTCTACGCCCCACTCCGCGGCGAAGCCTTCAAACTGTTTAACCGCACCCAATGGGGCGGCGGCGGTGGCGCGCAAACTCTACAGTATCCGAACTTCGGCGTCGGGCAGAATTAGATCAACACCCCCAGCCGTCTCCAACTCGCCTTGAAGCTCTACTTCTACGCTCACCAGCGGAAGGCTTCCTCAAAGGTGGCCTTCTGCTACACTCTCGCCATGCGCCCCGCCCTCCTCTTCCTCATCTGTTCCCTACTCCAAGCCGAAAACTGGGCCGCCTACCGCGGCACTCAAGCCACCGGCGTCTCCGCCCAATCCGCCCCCCTCCACTTCAACGCCGACCCCACCGCCGGACCCCTGAAATCCGTCCTCTGGCGCACCCACATCCCCGGCCTCAGCCACTCCAGTCCCATCCTCTGGGACGACCGTCTCTATGTCGCCACCGCCGTCCGCGCCAAAGGCGACGCCCCTCTCAAAATCGGCCTCTACGGCGCCGGCGACTCCGCCGACGACAACTCCGAACAATCCTGGAAGCTCTTCTGCCTCGACCGTAAAACCGGCCGCGTCATCTGGGAACGCACCGCCCACTCGGGCCTCCCCCGCGCCCCCCGTCACACCAAAGCCACCCACGCCAACACCACCCTTGCCACCGACGGCAAGCACCTCCTCGCCTTCTTCGGCTCCGAAGGCCTCTACTCCTACGACCTCTCCGGCAAACTCCTCTGGAAGCAGGATCTTGGCGTCCTCGATATGACCCCCACCGACGACCGCAACCTCTCCTGGGGCTTCGCCAGTTCGCCCACCCTCGCTGGCGACCGCGTCATCGTCCAATGCGACGTCAAGTCCGGCTCCTTCCTCGCTGCCTATTCCCTCGCCGACGGCAAGCAACTCTGGCGCACCGACCGAAACTCGGCCTCCACCGCCAGTTGGGGCCCTCCCGGCGTCTTCGGCGATCTCATCGTCTGCAACGGCTACCCCTTCCTCGCCGCATACAACCGTCTTACAGGCAAGGAGCAATGGCGCGTCCCCGCCGGCGGCAACGTCCCCGTTCCCGTGCCTTTCATGGCCAACGGCCTCATCTACGTCGCCCAAGCCCACGGCAATGCGAGCCCGCTTTTCGCCCTCCGCCCCGATGGCTCCCAAGCATGGCGCGAAGAGCGCAACGGAGCCTATCTCTCCACCCCGGTCGCCCACGAGGGCCTCATCTACAGCATCACCAACAACGGTATCCTCAAGGTCTACGACGCCCTCACCGGCCAAAAACAGTTCGAACAGCGCCTCGGTACCGGAACCACCGGCTTCACCGCTTCCCCCGTCGCCGCCAAAGGCCGCGTCTACCTCACCAGCGAAGATGGCGAAGTCTACGTCCTCAAACCCGGTCGCCAATTCGAGCAGCTAGCCAAAAACCAGCTCGGCGAAATCGCCCTCGCCTCCCCCGCCGTCGCCGACGGAACCCTCTACTTCCGCACCAAGGCCCACATCGTCGCCATCCGCGACTAACTTGGTCGGAACGATTTCCCGCGTCGTTTTTATACCAGAGGGTGGAAACCTTCCCGCAAGGTCTGCGCTACTCTCGCCGCCTCCTCTCCCAGGCCCGCGCCTTCACTCTCGCCGCCGTTCTCGCCTTGACCCTCAGCATCAGCCTCAACACCGCAATCTTCTCCGTCGATTACTTCCGCCTCTTCGGAGCCCAAGTCCTCCGCACCCCCACGTCGTCCTCATCCGCGAATCCCTCTGGCGTCGCAGATTCTCCGCTCAGAATACAACCCTCGGCCAAACCCTCATCGGCGATCAACCCGAATTCTGCGTCCCTTCCAGCTCAATCTTCAATCCGGCGATCAGGGTCGCTATTGCAACTCCGCCGCCCGCAGCCGTCTCATCCGACAACTCCTCACCGAAAGCCTCATCATTATCAAGCACCGCCGGCCTCCCCCGCGTCGGCGAAAACGGCAGCTTCGTGAACCTCGACGCCCGCGTCCTCCTCTTTGGCCTCATCCCCGCTTTCCAAATCTCCCGCCTCGGCAGCGGCTTCCGGCAGAACAAATTCCGCTTGATGCTATTCGTCTCCGAAATCGCGATCGCCGTCGTCCTCGTCATCGGCGCAGCCCTGCTCATCCGCACCAGGCTCGCCCTCCAATCCGTCCAGCCCGCCCGGCTACACCAACGAATAGTCTTTACGATGCGCGTGTCCCTCGCCGCGAAGCAATACGCCGTCGAACGCCTCGGCCGCCCTCGGCCCTTCCACGGCGGCGGAAGCGGGCTCACCATCGGCCCCGGTCGCTTCGACGACGACCGCAACTCCGGCCCCGCCCGACAGGTCAGCGTCATCAACGAGCCCATGGCCAAGCAATTCTGGCCCGACAAAAACCCGCTCCTGCACCGTATTCTCCTCGGCAAAGGCGTCATGCCCGCCCTCGAAACCGAACAACTCCGCCAAGCCTCCGGCCTCCCCGCTACCGACGTCCGCACCATGCCGCCAGTCGCCTCTCGCTCCACCGCGCGAGACCGTTTCCGCATAGCCCGCTGCCCCCACCCATCCGCCCCACCCGCTTCGACCCCCGCGAGGCTCTGCGCCACCAGCAACTGTAATCGTTACGCAATGTAGCCCTGCTACACTCACGAAATCATGCGTCGTCTTCTCGCCGTCTCCTTCACCGTCCTGGCTCTAATCGCCACCTACCGCCTCACCGGCCAGCCAGACCCCAAAGTCTCCCCCGCCGACCTCCACCGCCCCTCCGCCACCCCCGACCGCATCATCCTCACATGGTCCGCCGACCCTGCCACCACCGCCTCCATCACCTGGCGCACCGCCCCTTCGGTCACCAAACCCGTCGTCCAATTCGCCCCCGCCGAAGACGGACCCGCCTTCGTCAAAACTGCCACCACCCTCCCCGCTCAATCCGAACCCCTCCAAACCGACCTCCACCCCGCCCACTACCACTCCGCCACCCTCACGGGCCTTCAGCCCAACTCACCCTACGTCTACCGCGTCGGCGACGGCTTCAACTGGTCCGATTGGAACCAGTTCCGCACCGCCGCCGCCGGCCCCGCCCCTCTCGAATTCATCTACTTCGGCGACGCCCAAAACGACATCTACTCCCTCTGGTCCCGCGTCGTCCGCGCCGGTTTCGCCGATGCCCCCAAAGCCCGCTTCCTCCTCCACGCCGGCGACCTCATCAACACCCCAAACAAAGACGAGCAATGGGGCGAATGGCACAACGCCGCCGGCTGGATCAACCGCTCCGTCCCCTCCTTCCCCACCCCCGGGAACCACGAATACGGCAACAAGGTCCTGAACTCTCACTGGCGCCCCCAGTTCACCCTCCCCGCGAACGGCCTCCCCTCCCTCCCCGAAACTAACTACTACCTCGATATCCAAGGCGTCCGCGTCGTTTCCCTCAACTCGAACGTCCAGCAAGCCGAACAAGGCAAATGGCTCGATCAACTGCTCTCGAACAACCCCAACCGTTGGACCATCCTCACCTTCCATCACCCCATCCTCTCCACCGCCAAAGGCCGTGACAACAAAGAACTCCGCGCCATGTGGCAACCCATCATCGACAAGCACAAAGTCGATATAGTCCTAACCGGCCACGACCACACCTACGGCCGCAGCAACCTCCAAACCGGCTTAACAACCAAGCAAGGCGGCACCATCTACGTCGTCTCCGTCTCCGGCCCCAAAGCCTACAATCTCGAAAAGGCCCCTTGGATGGCCCGCGCCGCCGAAGATACCCAACTCTATCAGGTCATCAACATCGACGACGACAAGCTCTCCTACCAGGCCCGCACCGCCCGCGGAACCCTCTACGACGCCTTCGAACTCCGCAAAACGAAAAGCGGAACCAACCGACTGACCAGCAAAATCCCTCCCACGCCCGAAAACCGGCGGCCTGTCCCCACCAAGTAGCGATTGTCCGTTTCCGGACACTACCGTCCCAACGCGGAACACCCGCCCCGTAGCCCCGTCTAATTCTAGGGCAGTTAGCCCCGGCACAAAACTGCATCCTCCGGCCCCATGGCCACCGACTTCAAACTCGCTCTCCGCCGCCTCCTCCGCTGCCCACCAACCCGACGAACGCCTCACCCTCGATTCGGTCCGCCGCGGTGACTCGAACCTCTTCTTTTCTTACCCCGACTACCGCGACCTCCCCGACCGCAACGCCGGCTTCTTCGGCACCGAAAAACTCATCCGTAGCGATATTTGGGCCCCTGGCGATGCAACTCCAAATCGCGCCCGGCAACTCCTGGCTCGAAAACCGCGCCGGAGAAAACATCGTCCTGTTCGGCCGCATCCTGCCCGGTGTCTCCGCTGCTCAGGCCACCGCCAACCTCCACCTCCTCTCCCGCCAACTCGGCGAAAAACGCCCCGCCGTCAACTGCGGTCTCGCCATCGCCCGAACCCCTCCCGGCCTCCATGGATCCAAATCATCGGTGTCAGCGAAGACGGAAAATACCGTTCCCCCCCAAAGCTCCCACCCCCGCCGTCTTCCCCGCCCCGCTGCCCGCAGCCGAATCCCTCGCCACGCTCCGCTCCTCCGTCCTTCGCCCGGGCCCCAATATCGCTCTCTGCAAGGAAGGCCCTCTCTCGGAGCAACTCCGCCTCACCCTTCTCCCCGGCCGCGCCGCCGGCACCGCCCTCTACCCCGCCCAACCAGCCACCCCCATTGCCCCCCTCACCACAAAATGTGGTAGTCTCACCCTCCTATGGACCGCATAAAATCCCTCGACGCGCTCCGCGGCTTCTCCCTCCTCGGCATTCTCCTTCTTAACATCGTCTCCTTCGGCCTCCCCTTCTCCGCCTACATGAACCCCGCCGTTTACGGCGGCGCCACCGGCCTCAACCTCGCTACCTGGTTCGTCGCCATGACTCTCTGGGACGGCAAAATGCGGGCCATCTTCTCTCTCCTGTTCGCCGCCAGCGCCGACCTCCTCCTCACCCGCGTCTCGGCCTCCATCTACTACCGCCGCTCCGCCTGGCTCATCCTCATCGGCCTCCTCCACGCCCATCTCATCTGGTCCGGCGACATCCTCTACCCCTACGGCGTCATCGGCCTCCTCCTGTATCCCCTCCGCCGCTTCTCTGCCCGCCAACTCATCATCGCCGGGGTCGTCATCATCGTCGCCCACTCCGCCTGGAACTTCAGCGGCTCCCTCGCCATGCGCGACCTGGAAAAAACCGGAGGCCCCGAATGGGACCAGGTCCGCGACTTCTTCGCCCCCACCCCGGCCAGCGTCAACGAAGAAATCCGCATCCACCGCGGCGGCTACCTCGACAATCTCTACCCCCGCAGCCGCGAATCGTTCCGGTTCGAGTTCCCCATGTTCTTCCAGTTCCTCTTCCTCGACGTTCTCGGCATGTTCGTCCTCGGCCTTGGCCTCGCCCGCGCCGGCGTCTTCAACGCCTCTCGCTCCGTCCGTTTCTACACCGTCATCTCGATCGTCGGCTTCGCCCTCGGCCTCCCACTCAACTATTGGGCCGCCACTCAATGGGCCAATTCCGGCTTCAACATCCCCCAGTATTTCCAATACGTCGCCGTCACCGCTGACCCCGGCCGCCTCCTCGTCGCAGCCGGCTACATCGGCATCGTAATGCTCCTTTGCAAAGCAGGAGTCGATTGGTTCATCACCCCCCTCGTCGCCGTCGGCCGCATGGCCCTCTCCAACTACTTACTAACTTCACTCTTACTCCCGCTCTTCTTCAACGGCTACGGCCTCGGCTACTTCGCGCACCTCGAACGCGCCCAGCTCTATCTCCTCGTCCTCGCCATGTGGGCCATTAACCTCACCATCAGTCCCCTCTGGCTCCGCCATTTCCAGTACGGCCCCGCCGAATGGGTCTGGCGGTCGCTTACGTACTGGAAGCGACAACCCTTCCGTCGCTTACTGAACTAACTCCACCCGTCGATTCCTCGCTCGTCTCGTTCGACGCGATCGGCCGCCCCGCCCACTGAATCGGTACGCCCTTCCACTGTTAACAGATGCCCCGCGTTCATCTTCAGCAAGCTCACCACCTCTGCGATCACCGGCCCCGCCTCCGGCTTCAACGTCGCCTTACCAAAGTCAAAATTCGCATACATCGCCACGTGCCCCTCGGCCTCCAGCGCCGTCTGCTACTCCGGCCGCGATTCTGTCGCCAACCGGTGCCGCTTCTCCACCTACTACTCCCCCTTCTTCGCCCGCTCAATCAGGAAATCGATCCGGGCGCTCTCCTCGTTCGGGCAAGCGTTGTTGATCGAGTTGAACCCCGTCCCCAGCATGTCCAAGTGGTCCGCACCCACACTCACTACCGGGTTCGGCTCAACCGAGCCATAATCACCGTCGCCTCCGCCACCGCTTGCTCAACGGTCAGCAAACGGGCCCGCCCTAAACAAAGCACAGCAAGAAGCCGCGCAATCACCGCTTACAGGGTAAAAAAACAAAAGGGCAAAGAGACATGCCTACGATTGGATTCATCGCAGCGCCCCATCAAACCAATGCTCCACCCAATCCATCGCCCGTCGCACCGAATCCAGCGTCGGCGAATGCCCGCTCCGATGGTTAATAAACCCTAATCCATTTACTCCATACAACGGCCGCGCCGCATCCAAGTAAGCCATGCTCCTGTCCCCATCTGCCGAGTCCCCCGCGATCAACAAAAACGGCCGCGGTGCCATCATCCCCAGTAACTCATGCTGATCCGTCCCCGCCGGCAACTCCTTCAGCCGCTCCCCCCAATACCAGTAGTCCTCGTAGTTCGAATACCCCAACCCCATCCCCGGCTCCGAAGCCACCGCCACCCGAATCCGCGGGTCCAGCGCTGCCGCGTACAGCGTCATCTTCCCGCCCAACGAATGCCCCATCATCGCGATCCGGTCTTGATCCACATCCTCCCGCGCCTGGAGAAAATCCACCAGCCGCTGCGCATCCCAAACCCATTTCCCCAGCCCCGTGCACCCCGGGTGCCGCTCGGCGAGGTTCGCCACCGCCTCGGTGTAGCTCTCCCCGTAGCCCTCCCCGAACCATCGGATCGCCACCGCCATATAGCCCCGCTGCACCGCTAGATAGGCAAAACTCCGCACCCCCGGCCCCGCAAAATTCCGTCCCCCCAGGTTCCTCCCCGCCGGCGCGTCCACGTCATAGAACGGCACAATCACCACCGGTAACTTCCGCGTCCCCGCTCCCGCCGGCCGCATCACCAGCACCTTCTCACTCCCGCCAAGCTCCACCCCCAGATACCCCAGCGTCCCGTCGTAGGTCGACTCCCGAAACGATTCGACCACCTTGAACTCCGGTACGAAGCCCTTCCCATACGGGCTCCCCAGTAACTTCACCCACTTCTCCCGCAACTTACTAATACCGCCTACCGCCGGCATCGCCGGCACCTGCGGCCGCGCCGCAAACGGCGCGAACCAATCCACCTGACTCACTACCTTCTCCTCCGGCCCCGGGTCATTCCGCGCCACCCGAAAGCCTGTGTACTTACTTTGCCGCCCCGGCTCGAGCGAAGACCGAAACCCCTTCGTCCAACCCGTCGCCGGCGTCAGAAAGCTCCCGCCCCGGATCACCCGTTCGATCCCGCCCGAAGGTCCCCCGGGAGTGACGCTTCCCTCGGCATCGAACCAATCCTCGCACCACTCCCAAACGTTCCCCATCAAGTCATAGACCCCCCGGCTATTCGGCTTCCCCGCCGCGACCTCGGCCGTACCCTTTATCCGCGGCTCCGCCAACGCCGCCATGCTCTTCGTATTCGCCGTCCCCAGCCGCCCCTCGCTCTTCTCCTCTCCCCCCGCCGCCACCCACTCCGCCTCGGTCGGCAGCCGATAGCCATTCCGCCGCCGATCCGCCCGCCCCGTCGCCGGGTCATACACGCTCAGCAGCCCCTCACGCTCACTTCGCCGATTGCAGTACCGGATCGCCTCCCACCAACTGACGCTCTCCACTGGGCGCTTGTCCCCCTTGTAAATCGCCGGGGTCCGTACCATCAGCTTCTCGTAGTCGCCCTGAGTAACTTCGGTCGCTCCTATCAGGAATGCCCTCGTTCTCACGGTTACCGTGACCCCACTCCGCGCGTCCACCCGCTCGGCCGAACTCGCCGGAATCCGCACCATCTCCTGGCTCCAGGCCCCGCCCGCCGTCAACAGCATGAATCCCACGATCAGTCTCATCACGCAGTTAGTATACTGGGCCAGGCCCAAATCGTGGGTCACTTCCGTGCCAGCGCTCCCGGCTTGCCCCTGTTCCCGCGGACTCGGATTTGGGACGACCGCATGTCATCGCTGTCAACGGCAAGAACGGCAAGCTCCGTTGGCGGTATCCCCTTCTGCACTTCAAGTAGGGCTTCGCGGGCAGCCGCTTCCTCATCTGATCGCTACCAACTGGAAGGACAGCACGCTAGCCTGCTAATTAAAGATCGCGCGCCACTGCGTCTTCAATCCTACGGGGCCCAGCCCACGCCCCTCTCGTCCATAACCGCGTCTCCAGCCACAGCCGACGACGCTAGCGAACTCTGGTGGGGCTCGCCTACGTCGCCGCCTTCAACATACGTGCCGACCCCGGCGTCCCCGGGAGTCCGCTTCTCCATCAAGACCTTCTTCGCCTCGAACGACAGAAACTAAGGATGGCGGCACCGGCGCAGGCATCGCCACCAGCCTCAACGCCGGCCCTGATCGGATCCCATATTGTCGTCCACTCCGTCGGCCACTCTGGGCCTTCGGCCTCAAATAGCCAGCCTTACCCCCCGGCTCTCACGACGGCCAATGCCCGAAGGTCCGGCACCAAACCAAGCGCTTGGTCCTGACGGGCAGCCCCGGCGGCAGCAAGTCCGCCATCCTACTGCTCCGCGCAGACATCCCCCCCCCACTGCCGTAACCATCACTTTTCTGCGCGACCATAGAGAGATGAAGGTCTATCTCTGTCTTCTCCTCGGGAGCCTCTTTGCCATGGCCGAGACATTCCCAACCCTCACCACCAAAAACCTCTCCGGGACCCAGGTCACTTTGCCCGCCGGCTTCTCCGGCCAAAAGAACTTGGTCCTCATCGCCTTCGAACGGGACCAGCAAAAGGACGTCGACACCTGGCTCAAGGTGCTCCCCCAGCTCCAGCAGGCCCATCCCACCATGGCCTACTACGAGCTCCCGACCATCAAGCGGATGAACGGCATGGTCCGCTTCTTCATCGACAACGGCATGCGCGGCGGCATCAAAGACCAGCAGCAACGCGCCCGCACCATCACCCTCTACATCGATAAGGAGCCCTTCAAGAAGGCGCTCAACCTGCCCTCGGAAGACCGGATCTACGCCCTCCTACTCGACAAGGCCGGCAAAGTCCTCTGGCGCTCCGAGGGCCTCTACGATGAAGCCAAAGGTAAGGCCCTCGCCGCCGCCCTGGCTCAGTAAAGCCGCTTGGCGAAGCTGTCCCCCGTAAACATCCGGACCACTTTCCCGTCCACCTCCTCGAACCGAACCACCTCTCCCACCACGCCGCCGCCCGTCGCCGCCGTGAACCGGAACCTCCCTGCCCCCAAGGCTTCCAAACGAACCGGGTTCTCCAGCGTCGCTCCGCCCAGGGTCAGGATCACCAGCCGCTGATTCAGCTCGACGACCTGCGAGTCGCCGATTAGGCTCCGGTAGACTCCCGCGAACCGGCTCCACGATGGATCCCACGAAACCGTCTTCGGCTTCTGCGCCCGGTCCTTCGCCACCGCATCGCCCACGCTGGCCAGGAGCTGCATCGCGATATCACCCGGGCTCGAATCGGCCGAGTTGGTCAGCACCACCACGCCCACTTTGCTGTCTGGCATGAAGTAGGTCTGCGTCATGTATCCGGGGTAGCCCCCGCTGTGCCCGACGTAGATCTTGTCCTTCTCCCGCTTCACGGAAAAGCCGATGGCGTGGCCGTTGGTCCAGGTGCTCCCCATCATCCGCACGCGATGCATCTCCCGCAGCGACCCGATGCTCAGGATCTTGCCGCGCTGAAACTGGGCCGAGACGAACTTGGCCATGTCCTCCACCGTCGACGTGATCCCCGTCGCCGCCGCCATCCCGCGCGCGTCCACAAACGGCATCACCTCCCGCGACCCATCCGGCATCTTCCGCCCATAGCCCACGGCCAAGCCGGTGTCGGGCTTATCGACACTCGACGACGTCATCCCCAGCGGGTCGAAGATATGCTTCTGCACATAGCCTGCCCAGGTCTCGCCGCTCGCCGCTTCGACGATCATCCCGGCCAACGAATACGCCAAGTTCGAGTACTTCCAACGCACCTCCGGCGAGAACGCCGCCTGCCGCTCCGGCAGCAGGTTCTTCAGCTCCGCCGACGTCGGAAACTCGAGCGTGCTCCAGTGCGAACCGGCTTCCCGCGGCAGTCCCGAAGCATGGGTCAGCAGGTCTTCCACCGTAATCGCCGGGTCGTCCGGGGACGCCGTCTTCACCTTGAACCAAGGCAGATACTTCGCGACCGGGTCGTCCAACCGAACCTTGCCTTGCTCGCGGAGCTGCATGATCGCCGTCGCGGTGAACAGCTTGCTGTGCGAAGCCATCCGGAACTTCGTCCCCGCCGCCATCGGGCGTTTGGCTGCCATATCGGCCATCCCGAACGACGAGGTCCAGACGAGCTCCTGATCGGCGATCACCCCGACCACGACGCCGGGCATACTCTTGGCCGTCATTTGGCCTTCCATCCAAGCGGTGAATAGACGCTGCGCGCCTTTGATGTCAGCGTCATCGGCGCGGCCCAGGGTCGCGAGGCAAAGGGCGGCAAGAAAGGATCGGAACATCGACGTAGTTTACACTAGGCTCGTGAGCCTTCTGCTATCCGACCTCGAACAGCGCGTCCTGGGAACCATGATCGAAAAGGACATGGCGACGCCAGAGTATTACCCGCTCAGCCTGAACGCCCTGACCAACGCCTGCAACCAAAAGAACAACCGGGAGCCGGTCTCGGCCTACGACGACAGTACCGTCGAAGAGGGCCACACGCTCCTGCGCGAGAAGCGCTTGGCGGTGATCATCACGGGGTCCGGCCGCGTCCCCAAATTTGGGCATCGGGCCCAGGAGACGCTCAACGTCACCAACCGCGAACTGGCGCTGATCTCCGTGCTCCTGCTCCGGGGGCCGCAGACGCTGAACGAGCTCAAAGACCGCTGCCATCGGCTGCATAACTTCGAGGATATCGACGCCGTCGAGTCGGCCCTGAAGAAGCTGATCGACCGCGAGATGGCAGTCTTCATCCCCAAGCAGCCCGGTTGGCGCGAGCCCCGCTACATGCACCTGTTCGCCGGCCCCGTGGACGTCGCCGCGCTGGCCGAAGCCCCCGCCGCCAAGACCATCGCGCCCAGCAACGACCGTATTGCCCACCTTGAGATCCAGATCGAAACCCTCCGCGCCGAACTCGACTCGCTACGCCAGGAATTCAACGCCTTCCGGACCCAATTTTCATGAGACTTTGTACTGGCCTCCTCCTCACCGCCGTCGCCCTGTTTGGACAAGGCAAAGCCTTCATCCTCGAGAACTACACGAAGTACGAATATAAGGTCCCGATGCGGGACGGCAAGCGACTGTTCACGAGCGTCTACACCCCGAAGGACCAGTCCCAGAAGTGGCCGATTCTGATGAATCGGACTCCATATACCGTCGCGCCGTACGGTCCGGATCGGTACAAAGAAGACCTCGGGCCGTCGACGATCCTCGGCAAATCGAAGTACATCTTCGTCTATCAGGACGTCCGCGGCAAGCATATGTCTGAAGGCGAGTTCATCAACATGACTCCGCACAAGGCCGTGAAGAACGGGCCGATGGACGTCGATGAGAGCTCGGACACCTATGACACGATCGACTGGCTGACCAAGAACCTGCCGAACAACAACGGCAAGATCTGCACCTACGGCATCTCTTACCCGGGGTTCTACACGGCGGCCGGCATGATTGACGCTCATCCGGCGCATGTCTGCGCTTCGCCGCAAGCCCCGATCACGGACTGGTTCACCGGCGACGACTTCCATCGCAACGGGGCCCTATACCTGCCCCACGCTTTCAACTTCCTGGCCGGCTTCGGCAAGGCGCGGCCGGAACCCGTAGCCAACGCCAAGCGGGAACCGTTTGAGCACGGGACGCCGGACGGCTACAAGTTCTTTCTCAAAATGGGGCCGCTCTACAACGCCAACGAGAAGTACTACAAGAACCAGATCGCCTTCTGGACCGATATGATGAAGCACGATACCTACGACGAATTCTGGCAGTCGAGGAACCTCCGGCCGCATCTGCAGTCGATCAAGCCGGCCGTAATGACAGTCGGCGGCTGGTTCGATGCCGAGAACCTCTACGGCGCTCTGCAAGTTTATAAGAGCGTGGAGAAGTCCTCCCCAGGGACGAAGAATATGCTCGTGATGGGCCCTTGGCGGCATGGCCAGTGGGCACGGGAAGATGGCGCTTCGCTGGGCGAAGTGACGTTCAACGCCAAGACCGGCTTGTACTACCGCGAGTTCATCGAGGCCGCCTTCTTCGACTACCACCTGAAGGGCAAGGGGAAAATGGAACTGCCGGAGGCGTACGTCTTCGAGACCGGGACCAACGTCTGGCGGCAGTTCGCGCAGTGGCCTCCGGCGGAGGCGAAGTCGATGACGCTCTCGCTAAACGCGAACGGAGCGCTCGGCCGCACAGCCGCGGGCACCGGCTTTGAAGAGTGGATCAGTGACCCGGCCAAGCCGGTGCCGTACATCGAAGAGGTTTCCAACAAGATGACCCGGGAGCACATGCTGGACGACCAGCGCTTCGCCGGCACCCGGACCGACGTGATCGTCTACGAGACCGAGGTGCTGGAAGAGGACCTGACGATCACCGGGCCGATCAAGAACAGCCTGCTGTTCTCGACCGACGGGACCGACGCCGACCTGATCGTGAAGGTGATCGACGTGTACCCGGACGACCTGCCGGAGAACGCTGGCTACCAGCAGTTGGTCCGGGGGGAGGTATTCCGGGGCAAGTTCCGGAACTCGTTCTCGAAGCCGGAGGCGTTTGTGCCGAACCAGCCGACGAAGGTGGAGTACGAGATGAACGACATCTTCCATACTTTCCGGCGAGGGCACAAGGTGATGGTGCACGTGCAGAGCAGTTGGTTCCCGCTGGTGGACCGGAACCCGCAGAAGTTCCTGAATATCAACGAGGCCAAGGAGGCAGACTTTGAGAAGCACCGGCACCGGTTGCACCGGGGCTCCAACATTCAGTTCTTGAGTTTGCCTTCGAGTTCGGTCCAGCGCTGATAGAGCCGATCGACTTCGGCCTGTAGCGTTTGGTGTTGGGTGTAGTCGGCGGCCGCCACGGCGGCCTCGGCCTGGTGGATTTTGGCTTCGAGGCCGTCCCACTCGCGTTGGTCCATGTAGCTGAGCTTGACCTTTTTCTTGACGGGCGGGGCGGCGGTCATCTGTTTGACGGTCTCTTTCTTAGAGCTTGGCCGGGCCCGCTCCTGCTCCCATTGGGAATACTCGGCGAAGGTGCCCCAGGTGCCATCGCCGTTGAGGGCGAGGACGGTGTTGGCGATGCGGTCGAGCAGATAACGGTCGTGGGTGACGAGGACCATCGCGCCGGTGAAGGCGAGGAGGTTCTCTTCGAGGACTTCGAGCGTCGGGATGTCGAGGTCGTTGGTGGGCTCGTCGAGGAAGAGGACGTCGGCGGGCTGGAGCATCAGATTGGCGAGCAGGACGCGGGCGCGTTCGCCGCCGGAGAGCTGAGCGACGGGCTGGACGAGCTGCTCTTCCTGGAACAGGAAGCGCTTGGCCCAGGCGATGACGTGGATGGGACGGCCCTGGAAGGTGACCGTATCCCCGGCGTCGCAGAGGGCGCGGCGGAGGGTGACTGTCTCGTCGGTAAGGCGACGGTTCTGGTCGAGGGTGACGATTTTGAGGTGCTCGGCGCGTTCCACCGTGCCAGAGTCGGCTGCGATGTCCCCACAGAGGATGCGGAGCAGGGTAGACTTGCCGCAGCCGTTGCCGCCAACGAGGGCGAGGCGCATACCGGCGGTGAGGGTGACGTCCAGACCTTCGAACAGCGTCCGGCCGCCGTAGCCTTTGGCCAACCCTTCGCCGACGATGAGGCGTTTGGTCTGGCGCTTGGAGGCGGTCATGTTGACGCCGGCGGTGGCGCGTTCGGCGTTGCGGTCCGAGACTTCGGCGAGTTCGTCGATGAGGCGGTTGGCTTCGTCGACGCGGGCTTTGGCTTTGGTGGTGCGGGCTTTGGCACCGCGGCGGAGCCATTCGATCTCTCGGCGGACGCGGGCCTGGAGCGACTCCTGATAGCGCTGTTGGGCCATGAGGAAGTCGCCTCGGCGTTCGAGGAACTTGGTGTAGTTACCTTCGACGAAGTACATGCCGTCGGGGTAGGTCTTGTTGATCTCGCCCATGTGGGTGGCGACCTGTTCGAGGAAGTAGCGGTCGTGGCTGATAAACAGGGCGGCGCATTCGGCCTGCTTCAGGGCGCCTTGGAGCCAGATGATGCCATCGATATCGAGATGGTTGGTGGGCTCGTCGAGCAGGATGACGGCGGGTTCGCGGACGAGGCCGGCGACGATGGAGAGGCGCTTGCGCCAACCGCCGGAGAGGGCGGCTGCCTGCATGTCGAAGTCGTTGAGGCCGGCGCGGCTGGCTTCCATCTCGATACGGACGGTTTTCTCCTGGTCCGACAGCGGCGCTTCGCGGAGCGCGTGTTCGAGGACCTCGCGGACGGAGATGCCTTCCGGGAAGAACGAGTCCTGCTCGACGTAGGCGATGACGGCCTGCTTGCGCACAGAGCGGGTACCGGAGTCGGGAGGTTCGAGGCCGGCCAAGATTTTGACGAGCGTGGACTTGCCGGCCCCGTTAGGACCGGTGAGACCAATGCGTTGCCCGTCGTGGATCGCCAGAGTCAAATTTTCAAAAAGCGGCTGGGCTCCAAAGCGTTTGGAGACCGCCGAAGCGGAGAGGACAACACCCATGTAGATACCAGTATGATTGACCGGATGGGGTTTGATCCAGAGCGGCAGTACGAAAACTTCCGATTGTCATTCGATTATCGGCTGGCCCAGTGGTGCGAGACGCTGCTTTTGCTGCGGGCGCCGCGGTGGGGAAGGCCCGCATTATCAGGGGTTCCGGTGCAGTTGGCCCATGATTTCCATGGCAAGCTGCGGCCAATGTGACGGGGGCAGTGGCGGGGCGGACGGCCCCGACAAAGTTGCTGCCGCCGAGCTACGGGGTGTGGCATCGGGCGGTGGTGACGCTGGACGGGCGGCGATTGCGGGTGGAGATCGACGGGGAGTTGGTACGGGATACGACAGTGGAAGGGCAGGCGACGGGGTTCGTCAGCTTCGCGCGGTTGGGGCACCCGTTCGAGATCTGGAAGATGGAGATTGAGGAACTGCCGGGGGTGGTGCGGTGGGACCGGTACGACTCGATTGATGGCTGGGGACGGCGAGACGTGGTTCGTGCCGGACGGGGCGATTGCGGGGGCGAAGGGGAACGGGATCCGCTATTCGCCGAAGGGGTATCGGGACTGTGAGCTGGAGACGGCGGTACGGACCCATAACCATGTGAACGCGGGGATCTTCTTTCGGGGGTCGCCGGACCAGGCGCGGGATCGGGGATGGGAGGTACATATCTTCTCTCCGCCGGATGCGGTGTACTCGACGGGTAGCATCAGTTGATGAACCGCGCACAACGGACTCGGTTCAGCCTGTGCGCTATGGGCCGGTTCGTAGCACGATCCCGTTCGACCATGAGGGGATCTGGGTATGGCTGCGGGTGGTGGTGCAAGGGACGACGTGCCGAGTCTGGTTCAATGGGATGTTGGCTGCGGCGGGCGAGGTGCCGGCCGGTGAGGGTCGGGTGGGGTTGCAGATCCACTTGGAAAAGTCTTCGGTTGAGTTCCGCGACCTGCGGATCAGGAGTTTGTAGATGATGACGGGCGTAACGGTGATGCCAGAGTCGATCCAGAACGAGGGGGTCGAGGCGATCTTGGATCGGCTATCGGCGGCAGGGGTGACGCATGTGGCGACGTCGCCGTATGTGATGGAGCCGGCGGACGAGAAGACGGGGAGCCGGGAGCCACCAATCGACGCGGGGGCGGGATCGGTGCGGCTTTTGGATCGGCCGCAGTGGGGCAAGCGGGAGCTGTTCGTGCGGACGTCGCCGAGCTTTCGGCCGGACAAGAAGATGTATGCCGGGCTGCGGTATCAGCCTTCGGAGCCGGACGGGCTGACCGAGCGGGAGGGGCCGATTATCGCGCGGTTCATCCGGGCGGCGCAGGCGAAGCATATCCAGGTGTACTTGCAGATTCAGGCGGCGATTCCGCCGGGGTATCGGGTGCAGTTCGGGGGGCCGATGGACGAGGACAAGCCGAGGTTGCCGGATGGGCGCGTGCCGCCGCGGCGGTTTGCGAACAATGGGTCTCTGGCGAGCCCGCACATTACGAACTATACGCTGGCGCTGACGCGGGACCTACTGCGGGTGTACCCGGACATTGACGGGATTCGGTACGACTGGCCGGAGTATCCTCCGTACATGCTGGACGACGTTTTCCTGGACTTTAACCCGCAGCTGGCCAAGCTGGGTGGGTTCGATTTTGAGCGGATGCAGCGGGAGGCGATGGGGGTCTATCGGCTGCTGCACGGGGGGCTGACGAACCGGCATTTGGAGCGCTGGCTGACCGAAGACGGGGGCAAGGGCCCTTTGCTGCAGACGCTGGTGGATCAGCCAGGGCTGGGCGACTGGCTGCGTTGCAAGGCTCGGCTTTCGAGCGAGTTGGCGGTGAAGCTGCGGGAGACGTTGCCGACGCGGATGGCGCTGGCGTTTGGGACGTTTCCGCCGCCGTTTACGACGGTGAGCGGGTTCGATTTCCGGGCCGTGGCGACGGCGTTCCACGTGAAGCTATTCACGATGCATTGGCCGGTGATTCTGCGGTTTTATGGGGAGCAGTTGAAGCGGAACAATCCGGCGGTCGACGAGGGACTACTCGTACGGGCGCTGAGCAACTGGCTGGGGATTCAGGATCAGCCGTATTTCTCTCGTTTGGAGCAGTTCAAGTATCCGGAACCGGAGGAGGCGCATCCGGTGGGTGAGGAGGCGCAACTGCTGAAGATCCGGGATGCGCAGCGGATGGCCGGGGAGACTCCGGTGGTGTCGTTTATCCATGGTTATGGTCCGGTGAAGGACTTTGCGCGGCGGTTGCAGATTGGCCGGACGGCGTCGAAACATGGGGTTTGGATCAACCGGTATGAGTATCTGCGGAACGAGAAGATTGCCGGGCTACGGGAGAACGGGTAGCGGGTTCTACTGGTTCGTTTTTTGGTTGACGGCCGTTTTTTGAGTGATTCCTGGTCGGTGAATTTCGGATTTAATCCCTCCTAAGTTATTTGTTTACTATCTTTTGCATCGTTTGGCCGGAGCATGCCCGGCTGGGTTCGTTTTTGGCCGAGTGGTTCGCGAGTTTGATTGCGCTGGCGAGGATTGTGAGCGACTTGCGGACTCACCTAAACGGGCAGGCGGGGCTCGATGCCCCGTCGGCCCGCCCCCCGTTTTTCGAGTTTTTCGTTGGACGCGCAACTCGGCCAGATGCCACTAAGTCTTTTATTTGCATTTTGCGTCGATCCGCGAGCGGATTGTCCCCGGGGTTCGTTTTTGGTTTGGCCGCTTCCTAGGCGGCCAGCGGAATCGGCGCGGCGGTCAATTTTTCGAGGAGATCGTTGACGTCGTATCCGGGGGCAATTTCGGCCATAAGTGCCTCGTTTAGAAGCATTTCCGTGACCCAATGGGGCAAGTCGTAGCTGGGTTCGTTTTTGGCGCGGTGGGCGTGAGCGATCGCTTCGGCGACTACCTCCGGCGGGGGCAACGGCTCTTCGGCCAAGTTGTTGTCCGCATCAGAACTGACAGGTTCTGGCGGGATCAGTCGAAAACCCAGACGGGTCTGCTTGAAGAGCCGATGATAGCTGGTGTAGGCGGCTAAGTGCGCTTTCTTGTCTCGTTGGAGCGCGCGCCAGAGCTTATCCTTTTGCAGACCTTGTTCGTAAGCGAAGAGTTCACGGTCGGCGTCCGATAGATCGGGATAGGCCCGGATGACGTCGTCAATCCCACGCTGTCGCGCATGCGTTTCGAGGGAGATCGTGCGTTCGAGTTGAAAGAGTTCGACGCACATGTGCCGGAGCAAGGTCTGCTCGCATTCCGCTTCCGGTTTGTACTGCCGGAAATGCCGCTGGTAGAGACGGATATAGGCTTGCCGGCAATCCGTCGTAAGCAAGGCGATGCACTCGGGCAGTTCCTCTTTGAGGATGTTCAGATGCTCCTCCGTGGTGATGCTGTTGAGAGAACTGATGAATCTGCCGGGTTCCGAGACGGGGCCATTACTCTTGGCACGGTTTGCCCGGGCGATTTCGGCACGCCTAGCCTTTTGATCTTCGGTCATGGTGACTCCCTTTTCGCGATGGTAGAAACAGAAAAGCGCCTGAACCCTGGATTGGGCACAAGCGCTCCCGCAGTTTTAATTTAGGAGGATGGGAGGGCTGGACCTGATCGAGACGATTTAGTCGAAATCGATAAGCACATTATTATCATAGCGATGCGGCGGTAAACTTTATTTTCTCACCTTGTGAATCCCCATGTTGGGCTTATGGTGCGACACAAGCGAAGGATGAAAATGGTTCGGTACCCGAGCGATTTTGGCAGCGGCTGACGGTGTCGTCCGCGATTTGCTTGCGTTCCCGGCCCGGGGGGGTATGGGGGAACGGATCCACGGCGCTTTCTCTAAGTGATAGCAGCATCGAGGGTTAGAGGCGGTAGTTTTCGAAGGAACAGGTTGCTGGCAGGCGTGAAAAAGTGCCGAGAAGCGGGGAAAACGGAGTGTCAGAGGAGCTCGTTTTTGTGTCGTGGCGCTGGTGGCGGTGATCCGGTTGACGTTGTTTCCGGTTGCGGGTTTCTGCCACGCGTGGACGGGGAAGGACTTGGCGGTGACTGCGTCGCATGGGGCGGCTCGCAGATGGGTTGGAGCTTGACCGTTTGGCCAAGGCCATGTAAGACTGACGGGCACTTGGCACGGCGGATTGGAATGCAGACGTGGGAGTCCATTCGTTTGACGTGCGGAAACACTTGGTGGGCGATTGTTTGCTTTTTCGGTGCGGATCGCGACGAAGGGGAAGTGATCTTCCGGCCTCTCGCTCGGTCTCTGCCATATCAAGCCAAATTAGTACGGTATGGGGGTGGCTTCAGGCCATGTCCTCCGGCGAGTTTTGAGCGGGACAGCCGATGCGGCGATCCGATTTGAGGAATTGTGCCATCTGCTCGAAAGCTTAGGGTTTGAAAAGCGTGTAAAGGGAAGTCATCACGTTTTCCGAAAGGCCGCTATTGCTTGCAAACGTCTTGCTTGTGGGTGGCTGAGGCTAGGCCGTGAGTTCGATGGCGGTGTAGGGGCCGAGGGGCGGGAGAGCTATCTCGGTGCCTCCGTTTATCGGGGTGGGGTGGAGGGTGGTTTGCGGGCCGGAGAGCGTCGTGAGGATCGCGGTTTGGTAGGGCTTGGCGGTCCAGAGGGTGGTGTTGTCGGCGGAGGGGCGGTCGGCGTAGTTGAGGAGGTGGACTAAGGCGGCCTTTTGGCCCGGTGATTCGATGTAGTGGGCGTTGATGGAGCCGGCGTTCCAGAGGCGGAGGGTGTCGTGGCGGCGGCTTAAGAGGAGATGGGTTTGGGCGGCCGTTTGGTAAGGGTCGGCCCAGGGCTTTTCGGTTACCGCAATCCGGCCTTTTCCTTCGGGGAAGATTTTGTGGCCGTGCTCGATGGGGGCTTCGCCTTGTCGGGTGCCGGGAGGGACGATGAGCAGGCCTCCGGCTCGGACCCAGCGGGTGTAGTCTTCGATTTGGACGGGCTGGTGGTCGAACAGGACGATGGCTTTCGCGGATTCCGTGTCGCCGTTGAGTTGATAGGGGATCTGGCGGCGACTTAGTAAGTTGAGCAACTCGCCGGCGGGGAATTCGTTGGGGCCGGCGAAGTCCGAGACGACGGCTAGTTTGGCGACGGGACGCCAGGTTCTCCAATGCTTGTTCGCTTCGAAGAAGGCAATGGCCTTTTGAGTTTTGGGGAGGGTGGCGGGGTCGGCCGTGGCGACCCAGCGGCCCCCGTAAGTTTCGGCTTCGGCAACGGCCAGTTCGACGTTGGGGGAGGCCGGTTTGGTGTCTAGCCAGACGGGTTTACGATCCCGGGCGCGGAGCATTTGGATGCGCCAGCCGTTCGAGTTGATCCAGGGGTCTCCGGTGGGGCCGGCCACGGCGCGGCCCAGGCGGAGGCTGGGCCACTGGGCGCTTGTGACTATGGTGATGGAGTCGCGGTCGGGGGCTTTCGGTCCGACCGCGTAGTTGAAGGGGTCGGGGACCGGGCCGGGGCCCGGCCAACGTATCGGGATTAGATCCTCGGGGTTCACCCTTCCATCTTCAACATCTGAATGCCGGCCTGGATGTAGCCGAAGCAGAACGCGAAGGCCTTCACGCCACCGGGATCGTTGTGGATCTTGGGGACGTGGTCGGGCATGACCATAGCGTCGTAACCTACCTCTTTGTACGTGCGGAGGGCTTCGAGCATGTTGACGGAGCCGTTGTCGGGGAAGGTCTCGGTGAAGCTGCCGAAGTTGCCTTCGATGTTACGGAAATGGACGTTGAAGATCTTCTTGCGGTTGCCGAAGTAGCGGATGTAGTCGTGGATCTCCTTGTTGGGATCGACGAGGCCTTCGCTGATGGTGCCCTGGCAGAAGTTGAGGCCGTGGTAGGGGCTCTCTTTAATGGAGACGAATTTCTTGAGGCCTTCGGGGGAGAGGACGGTTTCGACGCCGCGCCAGCCTTTGCCTTTGGGCATGGCGGGGTCGTGGGGGTGGCAGGCCATTTTAATTTTGTATTCGTTGGCGACGGGGATGACGCGTTCGAGGAAGTAGGTGATGCGCTCCCAATAGACGTCGGCGGGGACGGGGCCGGCTTCGGTGAGCGCTGGTTCCTGCTTGCCTTCGGCGTAGCGGAAACTGCGTTGGATGGCTCCGCCGCGGCCCTTGGTGGGCTCGGTGGAGACGACGCCGAGGATGGACATGTTGTACTTGACGGCTCCGATGCCGGCGGCTTTGACGTTTTTGATCATCTGGCAGATGTCGTCAATATTGCGGTCCCGTTCGGGGGACTTGCCGTTCATGATGGAGGGGTACTCGTGCTTGGTGATGTAAGCGGAGCTGAGGGGGAGGGGCACCATGTCGAGGTTGATGCCGAACTTTTCGACGCGGTCTTTGAGGGCTTTGAGGCCGTCGACGCTCCACTTTTCGTCGAGCTTGCGGGAGGGGAGAGTGGAGCAGATGTTTTTGAGGCCGAGGGCGGCGAGGAGGGGCAGGTTTTCGTTGTCGTCGTGGTTCTGGTGGCCGACCTTCATGAGGACAGGTTTGCCCTGACTTTTCGATTTGGCGGCGGAGGCGGGGAGTTGGGCGGCGGCGGCTAGAGCCGCGCCTTGGAAGAGTTGACGGCGTTGCATGATTAGAGAACTTTATTTCATGAATGGGGGGGCGGCGTCAAGCGGGGCGGAGAGGATGCGGGGGGAATGGGGGACCGGCGACCGGTTTCTTGCCGTGCGTTGGGGGCTATGTCGCCTTGATCCAAAGAATATTCTTGCCATACGCGGTCAAGCGTTCATCCACCGTAAGTAGCGTAAGCGACTCACACTGCGCTTGGGCGATCAACATCCGGTCGAAGGGATCGCGATGGTGCATGGGCAAATCAGCGGTGGCGTTCGCGTGCGCTCGTGAGATCGGTAACCATTGGAACTCGGAACCATCGACGGCCGCATCGAAATGCGCAGACACCTCGAGCTTTCCGAGCTTTTGTTTGATCCGAATCTCCCAGGCAGAAGCAGCGCTCAAGAAGACCGTGCGCGCTGGGTCGGCGATCAATGCTCGCATCGGCAGGGGAAGCCGAGGAGAATCGTCAAGCCACCAAAGCAGGACGTGCGTATCGAGAAGCAGTTTCATTCCGCCCCGAAGGATTCCGCGATATCGGCAGGAAGCTCGTCAAAGTCGTCGGCGATCCAAATCTGGCCTTTCAGGGCACCGGGACGGCGGGGTGCGGCAGCACCCTGGTAGCGGACGAGGCGAGCGACCGGTTTCCCTGCTTTGCCGATAATCACCTCTTCTCCGGCCTGAACGGCCTCAATGAGGGCTGAGAGTTGGGCCTTGGCCTCGGAGATATTGCAGAGGGTCATTAGTAGTAAGTTTAACATTGACCAGACCAGATCTGGTCTGTCCGTATCCGCGCCAGTACCACTGGAAGCTTCACTGCCTTGGATGACCTGGTTGGGGGGGGCGTCAAGCTGAGGTGTGGGGTTTGCGGTTCTCTAGATATTGGGGCGTTACGCTTTGGAGGTGCGTTCTTCGGCGTGCGACGGAAGAAGGGCATTCCGGATTGCGACGTTTTCGACTAGGGTGAACTCAGGCGGTGTGGGCATGAGTTTTGCGGTTCGAGTTGTGATGCGCTCGTGTCTTGGTTCAGCGTGAATATGAGGTTGAAAAACAGTTGGAAGAGAGAAGCCCTGCGGGCGGCGATTTGTAAGGCATGGGAGTCTATCGATTCGATACTCTTCTAAGGAACCGCGCACAACGGACTCGCTTCGGCCCGGCAGGATGGGCGAGTTCCTCGCCCGTTGGTGCCGAGCCTGCGCGGCCTGTGCGCTCTGCCGGCGCGCGGCTGGTGGTTTCTTGGGCCGAGACCGAAACCCCCCTGAATCGGCACGGTGCGAGAGCCCTATGACGGGCGCGGACTCGTCTTGGGAGGGTGAGCGTCGCCGGAAGTCCAAATGCGGAGGTTGGATGGCAGTTCGTAACGTCGATCCGCTTTCCTCAGATTTCATTTGATCCGATACAAAGCACAGACGTGGCTCGGGGATCTGATGCCCTCACTCAGTGGCGAAAGCGTCTGGCCCAATCGGGGGACAGTGGATCCCGACACCCCGGAGGCATTCGCGAACGCCGTGGTGCTTCACGGATTGATTAACCGCTCTTTGAAGCGAGAGAACCTATTTGACGGCATTCCCGAACTCATTGTTACTGCTTGGGCGGACTTCCCGGAGTTCCAAAAGCGGCAGGACAGCGGACACCTGCTGGTGTGAAGCCTGTGGCTAAAACCTTCTTTGGAAGCGGAAAGTGTTGATCGGCGCGTAGACCATGGCCACAGATTAGGAACGGGAAGTCGGCTTGTGTCTCCTAACCGGGATGCTGCGGTCGGATCACGCACAACTCGGACAATCGGTGTGAAATACCCAGGTTCCACGCTTACGGCGTATTGGAGAGTGTACCGGCTTGGACCTCATGCGCGTTTTTGGAGCTTGTCAAAACGGACGGCTCGCGTGTCCAGGGAGGCCATCGAAACGCTTATCGTTATGAGTCCGCAGGATCCGGCGGCTCTGTTCCCCATGTTAGAGAATGAGGTCCGCTTCCAGCAGGACAGGCGTCAAGGTTGGAGCGAAGAATTGGGGATATCGAGTGCGCGGCGGGTTAGAGGCATCGGTGGCGGGCGGAGAGGACGCGGGGGATTTTGGATAGGTCGGGGTGGATGGTTACGGCGGACCAGCGGGAGAAGTTGGTTTGGAGGGCTTCGGATTGGCCTTGGCCGAACTCTCCCAAGAGCCAGCCGTTCGGGCGGAGGAGGCGGCGGCAGATAGGTTCCAGGCGGCGATAGTGGTCGAGGCCGTCGGGGCCGCTGAAGAGGGCTTCTGGGGGCTCCCAGTCGCGGACTTCGCGTTGGAGGCTGGGTTGGTCGACGGCGGGGACGTACGGGGGATTGGTGACGATTCCGCCGAAACGGGCAGCGGCGAAGGCAGCGGCTAAATCGGCCTGGACGAAGTGGACGCGGGCTCCGAGGGCTTTCGCGTTGGCTTGGGCGATCGCGAGGGCGGGGCCGGAGAGGTCGGTCGCAAACGTCTCGATGTTCCATTCGAGAGATAGAGTGATGGCGAGGATGCCGGAGCCGGTGCCGATGTCGAGGATTTGGGTGGGTCCGTTTTGGAGGGCGAGTTCGATGACGAGCTCGGTTTCGGGGCGGGGAATTAAGACGCCGGGGGCGACCCGGAAAGGACGGCCGTAGAACTCCTGCTCCTGGGTGATGTACTGGAGGGGTTTGCCCTGGGTGCGTTCATGGAGCCAGCGACCGTAGTGGATCCAGGCGAGTTCGGGGAGGGGGGCTTCGGGGTGGGCGTAGAGGTACAGGCGCTCCTTACGAAGCGCGCGGCAGAGGAGGACTTCGGCGGTGAGCCGGGGGCTATCGATGCCTTGCTCGGTGAGGAACGTGGTCGCTTGGCGGAGGGCCTGACCGACGGTGAGGCTAGGCGGCTTGCTGGCCATCGCCAGACTGTTCCTTGAGCTTTTGGGCCTGGTAGTACGTCACGAGACCATCAATGATCGAGTCGATGCGGCCTTCCATGACTAAGTCGAGCTGGTGGAGGGTGAGGCCGATGCGGTGATCCGTGAGGCGGTTCTGGGGGAAATTGTAGGTGCGGATCTTCTCGCTGCGGTCGCCGGAACCGACCATCTTTTTGCGCTCGGCACCGATGATGGCGTTTTGCTTGTCGAGTTCGAGTTCGTAGAGGCGGGAACGGAGGACGCGCATCGCCTTATCTTTGTTCTTAATCTGCGATTTTTCGTCCTGGCAACTGACGACGGTGTTCGTGGCTAAGTGGGTGATGCGGATGGCGGAGTAGGTGGTGTTGACGCTCTGGCCACCGGGGCCGGAGGAGCAGAAGGTGTCGACGCGGATGTCTTTGGCTTCGACGTGGATATCGACTTCTTCGGCTTCGGGAAGGACGGCGACGGTGACGGCGGAGGTGTGGACGCGGCCCTGGGTTTCGGTTTGGGGGACGCGTTGGACACGATGAACGCCAGATTCGTACTTGAGTTTGCTGAAGACTTTGTCGCCGGAGATGAGGGCGATGACTTCTTTGACGCCGCCGACGGAGGATTCGGACATGTCGGTGACTTCGACTTTCCAGCGCTGGCTTTCGAAGTAGCGGGCGTACATGCGCCAGAGTTCGTTGGCGAAGAGGGTCGCTTCGTCGCCGCCGGTGCCGGCGCGGATTTCGAGGACGATGTTTTTGTCGTCGTTGGGATCCTTGGGCAGGAGGAAGATCATGAGCTCTTCTTCGAGGGTGACCATGGCGGGCTCGAGTTCGGAGATTTCGGTGAGGGCCATTTCGCGCATTTCGGCGTCGTCATCGAAGGCCATGCCTTTGGCTTGGGCGAGGGCGTCGTTGGCTTGCTTCCACTGGCGATACTTATTGACGACCTCTTCCATGTCACGGACGGACTTGGCGGTTTTGCGGTAGGCCTCGGGATCGCTGATGAGTTCAGGATTGGCCATCGAGCGGCTCAGTTCTTCGAAACGCGTTTCGAGCGCGTCTAGTTTATCGGCGTATTGCATGTTAGGCGATGACTAATTGGCCGCCCTGCTTCTGTTCGAGTTGCATGGCGCCTTCGAGGGCATGGATGGCGATGGCGGTTTGGTCGTCGGAAGGGGGTTGGGTGGTGATTTTTTGAAGCCAGAGACCGGGGATGGTCATGGCGGCGAGGAGGGAGCCGCGGCGCTTGGCGGCGAAGCGGATGAGTTCGTAACTAAGGCCGGCGATGACGGGGATTAAGATTACCCGAGAGGCGATTTTGGCCGGGATGGTGTTGAGCGCAAAGAGCGGGTCAACGATCATGTAGGTGGCCATGGAGATGAGCATGACGACGAGGAGAAAGCTGGTGCCGCAGCGGGGGTGGAGGGTCGTGAATTTTTGGGCGTTCTCGACCGTCACGGGCTGGCCGGATTCGAAGTTATAGACGACTTTGTGTTCGGCGCCGTGGTATTCGAAGACGCGACGGATGTCTTTGTAGCGGGAGATGCCGTAGAGGAATGACAGAAAGATAATGAGGCGGAGGACGCCATCGACGAGGCTGAAGAGGGCGGGGTTTTGGAGGGTGGGGAAGTAGTTGGAGAGTTGGCCGGTGGCGAAGGCGGGGAGCACCTTGTACATGATGATGAAGAAGCCGATAGAGAAGACGAGATTGAGGGTCATCATCCAGGCGGGGACTTCCGAAGAGGCTTCGGGCTTGCCTTTGGCGGCATTTTCTTCTTCCATGGCGACGTTGGTGGAGAAGCGGAGGGCCTTGACGCCGAGGGACATGGCTTGGCCGAGGGTGCCGACGCCGCGGAGGACGGGGAGCTTGAAGATGGGGTATTTGTCGCTGATGCGGGGGAGGGGGGATTCTTCGGTAGCGATCTCGCCGTTGGAGCGGCGGACGGCGACGCAGTAGCTGTGGGGGGCGCGCATCATGACGCCTTCCATGACGGCTTGGCCTCCGACGAGGGTTTCTTCGCCGCTTTCGAGGAGGGGCAAGAGTTGGGTGTGAGTTACGAGACGGGCAAAGTGGCGGGGGGACAAGAGAGTGCTTCCTTCATCATCAGTATAGCGTTTTGATGTTCGGGAAGCGTTTTTGGTTGCTGGGAGGTGTTGGCGAGGACCGCTGGTTGCCAGTCACTGCTTTGGAGGAATGCGCTGGGAAGCTTCCCCAAATCGAACTTGTTATAATGGTTATAGGTATAGACGGAGATACGCCATGACCTCGCTCAAACTGACCAAAGTCGGGACTTCAACCGGGACGATTATCCCGAAGGAGATGCTTGCGCGCATGAAGGTTGCAAAGGGCGATACCCTCTTTGCCATTGAAACCAAGGAAGGCTACCTGATTACGCCTTACGACCCGGCGATCGCGGACCAGCTCGATGCTGGCCGTGAGTTCATGAAGGAGTACCGGGAGACTTTCAAAGCGCTCGCGAAATGAGCGGTGAGCCACGCTGGATCAGCAAAAAAGGGCTGCTGATGCTGCATGAGGAGAGCCTTGCCATGTTCGGCGGCGCGTCAGGCTTGTGGGGCGAAGGCCTTTTGGATTCGGCGCTGGCGCGTCCGCTAAACACCGACGCCTACAACCCGGACAGTACGCTGGCCGACTTGGCGGCGTCGTACGGGTTTGGGCTTGCGAAGAACCACGCCTTCCTGGACGGCAACAAGCGCGCCGCCTTCCTATCGATTGGTGTGTTCCTGAGTATGAACGGTCATAAGCTCGTGGCCGATCAGGTGGATGCCATTCAAACGATGCTGGCGGTTGCGGCGGGAGAACTGGGGGAAAAGGGCCTCGCCGCCTGGATTCAGAAGAACAGCGTCGCCAAGTAGGGTCGCTCATTGTTTAAAGACGGTTTGGGCTTAAAGACGGTTTGGGTTTAAAGACGGTTTGGTTGCTACTGGAGTCGGCGAGCGAGCTCGTCTTCGACGTTTTTGAGCCATTGGCGGGCGACGTCACGGTTCGTGGGGAGGTTGAGGGCGAGGTAAGCCCTGAGGTGTTGGGCGGCTTCGGGGAGGCGGTCTGCTTCGGCGAGGAGCGGGGCGATGGAGAAGTGCGCGCGGCCGTAGGTGCCGCAGGATTTTTCGAGGAGGCGGATAGCTTCCGGTTTGTCCTTGTTTTGGCCGGCCAGGGCAATGCCGAGGAGGTAGAGGCCTTTCGTCGAGAGGGGGTCTGCCTGGACGGCTCGGCGGGCGAAGGATTCGGCCGAAGCGGGGCGATTGGAACGGAGATGGACGAAGGCGAGGTTCGTCAGAACCGGGTAGGCGGTGGGATCGAGTTTATAGGCTTGCGCGAGGTCGGCTTCGGCGGTGGCGAGGTCGCCCGAGAGAATGTGGGCGCTGGCGAGATTGTTCCAGGCTTCGAGATAGGCGGGGTCGAACTTGAGGGCGCGTTGATAGTGGCGAATGGCGGCGTCGAGGTGGCCGGCGGATTTGGCGTGTTCGGCGTCCGAGATTGGCGTTGCGGGTCTTCTGAGGAATACGCGCACAACGGACTCGCTTCGGCCCGGCAGGATGGGCGAGTTCCTCGCCCGTTGGTGCCGAGCCTGCGCGGCCTGTGCGCTTTTTAGGAACTGCGTGGGTGAGTTGATGCACCGAGACGGAGGCGGTGCGGGGCCGGGGAGCGACGACGCGCTCAGTCGGCTCAAGAGTGGGGTAACGCGTTTGGCGCGGGTCACAGATGGTGCCGACCGAAGCGGGAGGGATTTTGCTATCGGGAGAAGAAAGGCAGTTTTCCGAGAATTGAGGTAGAGCAGTAGATACGGTGAGGCACGGCGCCGGGAGTAGTCTAAGTGAAGACATGAGGCGGGATCCTCCTGGATTGGTCAGACAGTTATAAGAAACTGGCGGAGTTTCTAACGCAAGTGGAGGGGATTATGCAGCGACGGGGTTCTGCGTGGACAGGTGGGTTTTCAGTAGCCACCGGATCTGGGTGGCTTCGAAGGGGGCGGCGCAGTAATCGACGGCACCGGCTTCGACGGATGCGAGCCACTCCGCCGTTTCGGGAAGGCGGCTGGTGGCGATGATGCGCAGGCGGGGCCGTTGCAGGGCCGTCGCCTGGAGGAGATTGGTGAGGGATTCATGGTTGGCCGAGCAGAACACGAGGTCAATACTTTGCCAGGGAATCGGGTTAGAGCCGGGGGGGGCAGTATCTTCAATCGCAGGAACATTGCGGATTGTGATGAGAGCATCCCGTAACTCCCGGGAGAGTTCGGCGGGAAGGCCGTAGAGCAAGATTTTTGGGGACATTCTGTCCTTTCATGACAAAGAAGTAAAAGGTATCTCAAACCCGGAGAGTGTGCCGCGCCAATGTCTGACTTAGAGGGACGTTGCACCTACGATTACGGTATCGGATGGATAGGCCCGCAATCCAATCGAAAAAACTTATGGTTGCGATTTTAGGGGGAGGGGCGGGGTTGGTACACTTTTGGAATGGCTGCTTTTGCGCGTAGGAAGTCGGTGCCGGTGAACGTCGGCGGGGTAATGGTGGGAGGCGACAACCCGATCGTGGTGCAGTCGATGACGAACACGGACACGGCGGACGTGACGGGTACGGCGACGCAGGTGATGGCGCTGGCGAAGGCGGGATCGGAGATTGTGCGGGTCACGGTGAACTCCGAAGACGCCGCGAAGGCGTTACCGCGAGTGGTGGATACGATCCGACTGCATGGGTGCGATGTGCCGATTGTGGGGGATTTCCATTACAACGGGCACATACTGCTGAAGAAGTATCCGGAGTGCGCGCGGGCTTTGGCGAAGTACCGGATTAACCCGGGTAACGTGAATATCGGCAAGAAGCACGACGACAACTTTCGGGCGATGATCGAAGTCGCGGTGGAGTATCAGAAGCCGGTGCGGATTGGGGTGAATTGGGGGTCGCTGGACGGGGCGTTGTTGACGCGGATGATGGACGAGAACGCTTTGTTGGCTGAGCCATTGGATGCCAAGCAGGTGACGATGAACGCGATTGTGGTGAGCGCGTTGGAGGCGGCGGCGGCGGCGGAGAAGTACGGTTTGCGGCGGGATCAGATATTGCTGAGCGCGAAGGTGAGTGGGGTGCAGGATTTGATCACGGTGTATCGGATGCTGGCGGCGCAGTGCGAGTATGCGTTGCATCTGGGGTTGACGGAGGCGGGGTTGGGGTCGAAGGGGATTGTGGCGACGACGGCGGCGATAGGTGTGTTGCTGCAAGAGGGGATTGGGGACACGATTCGGGCGTCGCTGACGCCGCTGCCGAACGGGGATCGGGCGGAAGAGGTGCTTGTGTGTCAGCAGATATTGCAGGCGTTGGAGTTGCGGAGCTTTACGCCGCAGGTGACGGCGTGCCCGGGATGTGGGCGGACGACTTCCACCTTTTTCCAGGACATGGCGGACCAGATCCAGAACTATTTGCGGAACCAGATGCCGATTTGGAAAGACGCGCATCCGGGGGTGGAGGAGATGAAGGTGGCGGTGATGGGTTGTATTGTGAACGGGCCGGGGGAGTCCAAGCACGCCAATATTGGGATTTCGTTGCCGGGGACGTTCGAGGAGCCGGTGGCTCCGGTGTACGTGGATGGGCGATTGGTGAAGACTTTGCGGGGGGATCATATCGTGGCGGAGTTTACGGATATGCTGAATGCTTATGTTGAGTCGCACTACAGTGTGTTGACGGTTTGAGCGCACGGGAGGTGGCGTTTGACGCCGCTGTGCGGGTAGAGAACGGCGCTTGGGCGGAAGAGATTTTGCGCAAAGCGGTGGCGAAGCTGGAGATGCGGGATGCGGATCTGGCATGGGAGCTGGTGTTTGGCCCGTTGCGGGTACAGGCGCAGTTGGACCACTTGATTGGGTTGTATTCGGGGAAGACGGGGAAGCTGGACGTAGAAGTGCGGGTGGCGCTGCGGATGGCGATTTACCAACTGCGGTATTTGGACCGTGTGCCGGCGCATGCGGCGGTATCGGCGGCGGTGGATTTGGTGAAGCGGGCGAAGAAGCGTTCGGCGATGGGTTTTGTGAATGCGGTGTTGCGGAAGGTGAATCGGGAGGCGGTTGAGTGGCCGGGGCGGGAGGTGGAGTTGTCGGTGCCGGGGTGGTTGTTGAGTCGGTGGACGGCGGCGTTTGGGCGTGCGCGGGCGGAAGGGATAGCGGCGGCGGCTTTGGTGGCGCCGGAGGCGGGGGGGCAGGACGTGGGGGCGGCGTCGATTGTGCCGTATTTGGGGGTGGAGCCGGGGATGACGGTGCTCGATGTGTGCGCGGCGCCGGGGAACAA
>Ga0209086_10000417_pt1 | contig 36934 bp, 23 predicted proteins | sample M_130207_XF_Meta_FD_187312 | JGI IMG/M metagenome (GOLD analysis project Ga0209086, IMG submission 187312) | Freshwater microbial communities from Lake Montjoie, Canada to study carbon cycling - M_130207_XF_MetaG (SPAdes) (version 2) | ecosystem: Environmental > Aquatic > Freshwater > Lake... | reverse complement strand
ATATTGCCTCTTTGACAGCAGCGTGCGGGTTCCCATGATTCTCTCCGGCCCGCTGATTCCGGAATCGAAGCGAGGCACGATGGATGACCGTCCGGCGGAACACATTGATCTGGTGCCCACGATTACGCATGCCGTTGGCAAGCCGGTGAATCCCATGCTGCCGGGGCTGGATCTTCTAAGCGGGCGGAAACGCGCTGGATCCTTCAGCGAGTTTCATGGCGGTGTCTCCGATCCGTACCGGCTGGCCCCGGCCTACATGTGGCGCAAGGCGGATTGGAAGCTGATTCTATTTGCGCCCGGAAAATTGGATGACGCATCGGACGCGAAAGGGACTGCAAAAGGCGAGCTCTATCATTTGAGCGAGGATCCGCACGAATGGAACAATCTCTATCAAGATGACAACTATGCCGGGATTCGCGAAACGATGAAGACCGAGTTGCTGATGCATTTGGCCTGCGCCTGGGCGCGCGGGCCGATCAACGAAACAGGGATCGGGCAGCCGGTTCAAACTGGAAAGCCGCTCGCAAAATGAAGACAGCGCGCAAGGCATTCACGCTCATCGAATTATTGGTTGTGATCGCCATCATATCCATTCTGGCGGCGCTGTTGCTGCCCGCCCTGGCGAAAGCCAAGTCGAAAGCCAAAGATATCCAGTGCCTCAACAACGAAAAACAAATAAGCCTCTCGGTGCTGATGTATATTGGCGACCACAACAGCCGAATGGTTGGCTATCAGGCCAATTACACTTGGGTGGGCCAGTTGCAGACGAATTATTCAGCCATCAAAGCCGCAAGATTTTGTCCGCAGGCGGAGGAGAAATCCCCCTGGAAATCCCCCAGCGCGCTGAATGCGGCGGCCTGGGGCACGGCAGATTATCCCTGGAGCGCTGCGACCTGGATGAGTTATCTGGCGGATGGCAGTTACGGTTACAATGGGTGGTGCTATTCTGATTATTCCGCCGGATCCAAGTTTTTTCAGAAAGACACAGCGATTGTTTCCAGCTCCCGGACGCCATTCTTCGCGGATGCAGTCTGGTTGGACGGCTGGCCGGAGACAAATGATGTGGCCACATTGGATTTGTATAATGGACAGAGTGACACTGGGTTGGGGCGGTTTGCCATCGCTCGACATGGCGGGAGGAGCGCGTCCGCTGCGCCCCGCTTTGTGCCGCCGAAAAGCGTGATGCCGGGACGTGTGAATGTGAGTTTTGCCGATGGCCACGTTGAGCCTGTGAAATTAAACGCGCTTTGGAATCTGACTTGGAACAAATTATGGCAACCTTGAACGCGGCGACACCTGTGCGCAAAAATATAAATTCGATACTGTTGAAACCCCGCTTTGCATCAAAACTCATCCGGGCCGGCTGCCTTGTCGTGACGAGTCTGTCGGCGGCGGTTTTTGCTGCGCCGCATTATGAAAGCTGGAAGCATGCCGGTTCACTTTGGGTTTTGACCACGCCTGCAGGCGCTAATCTGGCGGCAACTACCACGGAAGTGGATTTCCCACTGTTGGTCCGCCTCAACCAGGATTTCTTTGATTTTCAACAGGCCGGCAGCCGGGGTCAAGACATCCGCTTTACCACCCCCTCCGACATTCCCTTGGCCTATGAAATTGAGCAGTGGGATTCCAGCAACCGCGTCGCCAGCATCTGGGTGCGCGTTCCGCGCATAAACGGTGATGAGCGTCAGGAGTTGAAAATGTTCTGGGGGAATGAAAGCGCTGCCAGTGAGTCGAGCGGGAAATCCGTATTCAATGAGTCGAACGGCTATGTCAGCGTTTGGCACATGAATGCCGCACTGAAGGATGAAGTCGGCACATTGACCCCGGCGGACGAGGGCACCAGTGCCGCGCTCGGAGTCATTGGAGAAGCCCGACATCTCGCGGGGGACCAGGGGATCATCGGCGGTGACAAAATCACTTCGTTTCCCACCGGAGTCGGCCCCATGAGCACCGAAGCCTGGTTCAAGGCCGAGAAGCCTAACACAACCGTGCTCGCGTGGGGTGAAGAGAGGCGCGCCGGAAAACTGATGATGAACTATCGCAGTCCGGGAACCCTGGCGATCCAATGCTACTTTGCCGACGTGGCCGGCAAAAGCGTCCTGGCCCGCGGCCAGTGGCATCAGGTGGTTCACACCTATCAAAACAGAGAATCGCGGGTGTATGTGAATGGCCAAATTGACGGCAGCTCCCAACCGGTTTTGAATTTTTCCAATAGCGCAGGGATGTGGATTGGCGGCTGGCATGGCGATTATAATTTTGTCGGCGACGTGGATGAGGTGCGCATCTCCAAAGTCGCCCGCTCGGCGGATTGGGTGAGGCTGCAGTATGAAAACCAAAAGGCGATGCCGACATTGGTCGGGCCGCTCGTTCAGCCCGGGCAGGAATTTTCAGTTTCGCACAGCAGCATCACCCTGCGGGAAGGCGCGAACGCGGCAATTTCCGCAAAAGCCGGGGGCGCGCAAAAAATATATTGGATAGTGAAGTGTGACGGGCAGGAAACGGTCGCCGCGGTTGATCAACTGGATTTCACTTTTGCTGCCGGTCGTGTTTCCGGCGATAAAACCCTGGCCTTGCAGCTCAAGGCGATTTACCCCGGCGAAGTCAGGACGCTCGATATCCCGGTTAAAATCCGCGAAGCGATTCCGGAACCCGACTTCACCCTCGCGGCGCCCGCGACATGGAACGGGCGCGACCGGATTGAGGTGTCGGCCCGAATCCTGAATCTCGACGCCCTGGGATCAGGGCGGGCATCCAAACTGAACTACGCGTGGACAGTTTCCGGCATTGCCACCACTCGGGAGGAAGCCGGGCAGAAATTAATTTTGTCCCGCGCGCAAAACAGCGGCCCGTTGACGGTTGAGCTCACCGTTGACAACGGCGGGGCGCCTGCCACGCATACTATCAAAATAGCCGTCCAGGAGCCGGCGCGCGATCCCTGGGTGAGACGTGCGCCGGGTTCGGAAGAGCGCCCGGAGGACAACCAATTCTATGCCCGCGAGGATGACAACCTTGGCAGGCTTTATTGCAATGGCATGATCAAGAAACCGGCCGATTCAGTATTCATCAATGTTTTCAAGGAAGACCGGCTTTATGAAAGGCAGACTGCGAAGCTGCCGGCAGATCAATCTTATGCCTTTACGGTCACATTAAAGCCCGGTTTAACAAAATACCGCATGGAAATGGGTGCTAGAACGGGGGATGTCGAATCCCTGCTTTACGCGGCGACAAATCTGGTTTGCGGGGACGCCTTCTTGATCGACGGCCAATCCAATGCGGAGGCGACCGAGTTTGGGGAGGAAAACTATACGTACACCAGCGATTGGATTCGCACATTCGGCAGTCCCTACAGTGACCGGGAGAATGGCCGGTGGAGGTGTTGGGGGAACGCGGTGGCGCGTCACAAAGGGGGGCGGTTGGCGATCGGCTATTGGGGCTTGGAACTCGCCCGCCGGCTGGTCGAGAGCCAGAAAATTCCCATCTGCATTATCAACGGAGCCGTCGGCGGCACGCGCATTGATCAGCATCAACGAAACCCAATGGATCAGGAAGATGTGGATACGATCTACGGGCGGCTTCTCTGGCGCGTTGAGCAGGCCAGGCTGACGCACGGCATTCGCGGCGTGTTTTGGCATCAGGGCGAGAACGACCAGGGTGCCGATGGCCCCACGGGCGGTTATGGATGGGAAACTTACCGGCAATTCTTTTTCGACATGTCCGCGGCATGGAAGCAGAATTATCCCAACATCGCCCATTACTATATGTTCCAAATCTGGCCGAAGTCCTGCGGGATGGGCGTCAATGGATCTGACAATCGTCTCCGGGAAGTGCAGCGGAGGCTGCCGCGGGCTTTTTCCAACATGCGCATCATGTCCACTCTGGGGGTTACTCCCCCCGGCAGCTGTCATTATCCCCCGGCGGGCTACGCTGAATTTGCACGACGGATCTGTCCGCTCGTGGAGCGGGATAATTATGGGCGTTTATCCACAAACAGCCTCACGCCGCCAGATCTGCTGCATGCTTTTTTTAAAGATGATAAGAAAAACGAAGTCGTCATGGAGTTTGATCAGCCAGTTGAATGGGACGATCAATTGATTGGGGAATTTTATCTCGACGGGAAAAAGGGCTTGGTGGCTTCCGGGAGTGTTTCGGGAAAACGGGTGAAGCTTCAACTGACGGGATCCACCACGGCGCAGACGATAACCTATCTCGACAGCAAGAATTGGAGCCAGGCGAGATTGCTTCGGGGCCAAAACGGGATTGCTGCCCTGACTTTTTGCGAAGTGCCAATTCAGCCGGTTGAACCGACGCCCTCATATTCATTCAAATGATTTCACTTAAATCCAAGACCCCTTACGTGCGCGCCGTGATTCTCGGTGCGGCAGCCCTGTTTTTCACCAGCCAAGCCGTCCCGGCCGCAATCAAATTCAAGCTGAATCCAGACTTGACCAAAGGCGAGACCAACGGCGTTCATCTGAGAGAGACTTGGAATCTCGGGCCGACCGGCATGCGGGGATGGATTTATACGCATCCGGGGAGTTACTTGGACAGCGTGCAGGGCCGCATCACGACGGAGAGCCGGCAGATTCTTGTCACCGATGTGGCCAGCAACACTCCCGCCGCGGGTGTGTTTCAGGTGGGCGATGTTATTTTGGGTGTCGGCGGCACGCCATTCACCAGCGATGCGCGCAGGAGTTTTGGCCGCGCGATCACGGACGCGGAGCAGGAGGCAAGTGGGGGGATTCTGGAGCTCATTCGTTTCCGCGCCAGTCAAACGGAGAATGTCAAACTCAAGCTCAAGGTCCTGGGCACCTACAGCGCCGCCGCGCCCTACGACTGTCCCAAGACGAGGCGGATTTTTGAGGATGCCTGCAAAGCGCTGGCGACGGAAACACCCCAGCAGGATTGGAGCGGCGCGGTCATCGGCCTCGCGCTGCTGGCCACGGGTGATGCTGACTTTCTGCCGCGGGTCAGGAAATTCGCCCGGGAGATGGGATCGCCCACCTTGAAACTGCAATCGAAGGACGGGATGGTGGTTTGGGACTGGGGGTATCGGAATCTTTTCCTTTGCGAATATTATTTGCTTACTGGTGACAGGGAGGTTCTCCATGCCATCAGTGAATACACCCTTGCCCTCGCCAAAGGCCAGAGCCTGTATGGCACGTTTGGGCATGGTCTTGCGCAACGTGCGGCCGATGGGAGCGCGCACGGCTCGATCCCTCCCTACGGACCTGTGAATGCGGCCGGACTGATTGGCAACATCAGCATTGTCATGGGAAAAAAGTGTGGGGTTAAAAACCGGGAGGTGGATGCCGCGATTGAGCGCGCCTCCAAGTTTTTCGGGTATTATGTGGACAAAGGAGCTGTTCCTTATGGCGAGCACGCGCCGTGGCCGTATCACGAAAACAACGGCAAGAATTCCATGGCCGCACTGTTATTTGCGCTGCAGGGCAATCAGGCGGAATCGGCCAAGTTTTTTGCCAGAATGGCTACGGCGGGATATGCGAACCGCGAATACGGCCACACCGGTCAGGGCTTCAGTTATCTGTGGGGAGGCTTGGGGGCCAATGTTGGCGGACCGGATGCCGCCGCCGCTTTTTTAAAAGAAGCTTCCTGGCACCTCGACTTGGAGCGCCGCTGCGACGGATCGTTCACTTATGACGGCGGCGAGCAGTATGGCCCCGGCGAGAAGAGCGCGGCGGAGAACACCTATTACGGAAATCCCAGTTACTCCGGCTTGAGCCCCAATGCCACCTATGTCTTAACTTATTCCCTGCCGCTGAAAAAATTGTTTATCACGGGCAAGGACGCCAGCCCGGAAAACTGGCTCACCGGGCAGGAGGTCAAGGAATCCATCGCTGCCGGACGATTCGACATGGACCGAAAAAAGATGACAGTGCCTGAGTTAGTGGCCGCATTCCGCAATTGGTCGCCGGTCGTGCGCGGCTGGGCGGCAGAGGAGTTAGCCGGGCACCCTGAGGCAAAGGCGATGGTACCCCAATTGACTGCCATGGCGGAAGGCGACGATGCGCACATTCGACAGGGAGCGTGCGAGGCGCTTGGATATATCAAGGATCCCCAGGCATTGCCGGTTTTGGTCCGCCTGCTCGGTCATCAGGACCGCTGGCTCCGGGTTAAGGCGGCGGAAGCGCTCAAGAATTACGGCGACGAAGCGAGGCCGGTGCTGCCCGGCATGCTCGAGGCTGTGATTAAAACCGCTGAGCCGCCCCAGCCGGTTGCGTGGAACGATCCCATCCAGATTGCCCAGGGACAGCTGGCGGAAGCCCTGTTCGACGGCCTGCTGAAAAAATCCATCGTTGGGGTGGACAGGAAGCTGATGTATCCGGCAATTCAGGCTGTTGCCAAAAATCCCGATGGAATGGCGCGGAAGCACTTGAAAAAGACTTTTGAAAACCAGCTCACCGTGGAGGATGTCCAGGCGCTCGCGCCGGACATATTGGATGCGGTAAATACACGATGCCCCGCCGACACGATGTTTGGAAACGAGATACGCATGGGCGCGTTCAAGGCGCTTGCAAAATATCATTTCAAGGAGGGGATCGAGGCGGGCGTCCACTTTGCTAAAACGCAGGGCGGCCATGGCAGCGAAAACCGGACCGGTGAAATCATGCAGGAGATGATCGGTTACGGGGCGGCCGCCCGCGAAGCGGTGCCGGGCCTGAAGGAACTGATCGCCCAGTTCAATGAACAATGCCGGAAAGGAGATTATCCGGCAGGCGAGCTCAATAACCGTCGAGTCAACGCCGTCAGGGATGCGATCCAGGCAATCGAAGCCGCCAAGGACCAGCCTGAATTGCGCTCCATCACGCCCGGAAACCCAAGAGCTTGACCCCCTTGAGAACCCCCTTGCGCTATTTGCCGCAACTCGCCGCTTTGTGCGGCTTGGGTTATCTCTTGAGTGCGCCCCTCGTTGCGCAGGAACCCAACCTGTATAAAAGCAAGCCGGCCGGGCATGAGAAGAATAAACTATTGGTCATGAGTGCGAGCCAGGCCAGCCTGAGGCGCGCTACAAATGACAGCGATATCCTGGTTCTGCCGGGCTTGATCGCCGACAAGCAAAAGCAGCGGGTTGAAGTGATGGTGGAAAGCACGGGGCTTGGCGAGAATGCGCCCTGCGAGTTCACGATCGTCGGCGAGAACAGCGAGCACGCCTACGAGGCGCTGCTGATTTCATTTTCCCAACCCAGCGCCGTCCGGCAGGCTCTCGAGTTTATCGGCAAAACACCGGGCCAGCCGATTGATCCCGATGGGTGGAGGTATTGGGCCAGAGGCGAATGTGTTGAGCTGAGCGTGGTCAAAAACGGCGAGCCCCCGGTCCGGTTGGAAAAGCTGCTGCTGGACCGGCGAACGGAAACAACTCTGCCGGAGGTGGGTTTCCGCTTTACCGGCTCACGGTGGATGGCCGATCCCAGTCATCCCGGCAGGAAACTATTTGCCGCCGACGCCTTGCAACCCATGGCGATGGTTTCTCTTTTCAACACAGCGCACTCGGTGCTGGAAGTCCCCCAAGTCGCCGCGCAGGGAGATGTTTACCAGAACACCAGCGTCAACCCGGCACATCGTTTTTCAGAGGGGCAATTGCTGAAATTGATCATTGAGCCGGTCAAAAAGGCGGATGCCAAAGGGGTGAAAGACCTTGCGTTGAGGGTTTCGGAAGGCAAAGGCTCGGCGACCACTCCACTTGTCGGCCTCGAACGCCTCAAGAACCTGACGTTCGAGCTCAACGATGGGGCGGCGCTGCTGAATGGGCAGCCCTCGATCAGTTCCGTGATGCAGGCGCTTGCCTTATGCGATAGAAAGAAGAACGAGTATTTTCTCACGGTCAGTTTCCAGGGGGAGGTGAAATTGGGGGAGGTTCAGGCGCTCGCGAGCCTTCTGTCCATCATGGACAGCGAGCGGGGCGTGAGGGTTGAGCCGCCGCAACCGGGCCAGCTGCACTACCGCGTGTTCACCCCGGACCGGGAGCTGCTGGACCGGGATAAAAGAGTTTTTCATCCATGGGAGTTATACTTGTCGGAAAAAGACAATGCGGTTTCGGGCAAGCTGCTTGCGATCCATTCCGTGTATGGCAGCGACGGCGCGCGCGCCGAACTAAAGTCAGCCGAACGCGTTGTTGCCAACTCCGAGGCGCTCGTTAAAGGAATGGAGGCCATGGATGAACAGGCCATAAAATCCGGTCAACCGCCCCGGCCGCCGGTGATCATGGTCTTTGCTCCGTCCACCCTCAGGTATGGACCGCTGGCCAAGTTTCTGGAGCGGGCGCTGCCATCCCGAAAATTAATTCACGTCTATTTGGACGAGACAATGCCGCCCCTCACCGAAGAGAAACCATGACCCTTATTTAAAAAATGAATCATCAATTCAACCTCCTGATAAGAACTGTCGGCGTGGCTCGACGGCTGAGCCGCGATGGTTCATTTCTTCGCCCCCGGTTATCGGTCCGGAGCGGTTTGGCTTTGGGTGCCTTTCTTTGGCTCTGGAGCGCCCCGGGCATTAAGGCGGATTCCCTGACCAATTCCCCCACGCCCACCGCGCTCACTTACAAGGCGGACTGGCGCTGGGTGAAGGGCGCGGTATTTATTCCGACAAAATATGTTAACGAAGCCCAGCAGTGGGACGAATATGATCCAGCCATCAACGACCGTGAGTTGCGCTACGCCTCGGTCTATGGCTTCAATTGCGTCCGCGTCTATCTGCACTATTACATCTACCTGAAGAGGAAAAACGCGCTGCTGGACAGCATTGATGATTTTCTGGCTCGGGCCGGAAAATACGGCATCAAGACGGAGTTTGTGTTTTTCGACGATTGCTGGAATCAGCCTGAGCAAGCGATGCTTTCACCGGATTACAAGTATCCCGCGCCCTTGTTTGGGGTGCATAACAGCCGCTGGCTGGTGTGTCCGGGCGATGATGTGCGCAGGGATTACGCCGGGCATAAAGACCGGCTCAAGTCTTATGTTCAGGACATTGTCAACGCGCATAAGGCGGATCCGCGCATTGCCTTCTGGGAGACTTATAATGAGCCCAATGACTCGCCGGAAACCAAAACCTTGCTGAAGGATTCGTTTGAATGGATTCACGAAACCGGCACAAAGATTCCGGTCACTGCGACCGGCCGCAATTTTTCCGGCGAGCCCTGCTCTGATTTTCAATCCTGGCACGAATACGGCGGCTACCAATACACCGGCACGCCCGATTCACTGAACACCGAATGCATGAATCGCACCACGCAGTCGGTGCCAGGTGTGGTGGATCACTTCAAGGACAAGACCGGTTTCATAATGTGGGAGCTTGGGATTGGACGCGACAATTGCCGTTTCATTTGGGACGAAAATCGCGAGCATCCGCGCGCCGACGAGACGCCAAAACCGTTTCATGGCGTGGTTTATCCCGACGGCCATCCCTGGTCTGTCGAAGACGTGAGGGCATTGCTGGGTGCGGAAGCTTTTGCGAAAGCGCCCCTGTTTTCCGTGGAGTATTTTAAAGATGCCGGGTTTGGTGAGCGCGCCAAAAAATCGGTGACGCCCATGATTGATTTTGACCTGGGAACGGAGCGCGGCACCGGTTCGCCCGACGCTTCGGCGGGCGTGCCCCGGGAAAATTTCTCCGTGCGCTGGAAGGGGACGATTTTACCACCGGTCACGGGAACCTATGTTTTCTACGCCGACGGCGACAATCGGGTGAAAATTTTTGTGGATTCCAAGCTGGTGATCAACAAGGAAACCAGCGCGCGCAAGGAAGTTTCAGAGGAAATCAAACTGGGTGGCGGAAGGCTCGTCGGGGTCCAAGTTGATTACGTTCACGCCGCCGGCGAACCGAGTCTGCACGTGACCTGGTCTGGCCCGGGATTTAAACGGGAAATTTTGACCCCGGTCAAAAACGCGAGCTGCGACTGACCGCCGTCTCAGAAGGCAATGCGAAATCAGGCTTATTATTTGTGATAGGTGCGACGCAAAAGGGTCAGTCCGGAACGCAAAATGGCAGTCGCCCGAACGGGCCTGTTATCCTAGCATATCCCGCGTCGTTCCGAATGAACTGAATTCAATGCTGGCGGATTTCGTTTTTGATCACATGAAAACAAGACAAGCAACCCACGTGGCGGCATCCTTGTTGGGCATATTGGTTGCGAACCTGGCTGCCCTATTGCATGCCGCGGCGGCCCCCGCCGCCCTGCCGTTGTCGTCCCCATCAATGATGCCCAGGGCTGCAGAATTGCAGGCTGCGATCGACCGTGGCACCAGCTATCTCCTCAAGAGCCAGAATTCCAATGGCTGGTGGTCCACTCCGGAACAGCCGGCGGTGACTGCCTTGGTGCTCGCGTCGCTTAACTTTAATCCTTCGCGTCGGGACCCAAAGAATGCGACCTCGGAAATCAACCGGGCCTATGACTTCATTTTGAGCTCGGCAAAGCCGGATGGAAGCATTCAGCGCAGCGGGTTGGCCAACTACAACACGGCTCTCTGTCTGATTGCGCTGGCCTCGGCGAACGATGGCAACTTCAAGCCGGTGATATTGGCTGCGCGCAAGTATCTGGCGAACTCCCAGATTGATTTTGGCGTCAAAGGCACGAATGACACCCCGTTCGATGGTGGGATTGGCTACGGCAGCAAATACCAGCATTCGGACATGAACAATACGCTCATCGCCATCGAAGCCATGCGGCTTTCGGAAGGTTTGCTGGTCAAGGATGGTCCCGGAGAATCCAAGCCGGAATCCGATGTGGATTGGGCTGCGGTGGCGCGCTTTCTGGAAAACTGCCAGAACCTGCCTTCCATTAATAAGGCCGACTGGGTGTCTTCCAATCCAAAGGATCTCGGTGGCTTCGTTTATTATCCCGGTGTCAGCAATGCGGGGGGAGTCACTAACGCTCAGACCGGGCGCGTGGCGCTGCGGAGTTACGGCAGCATGAGCTACGGTGGGCTGCTGAGCTACATCTATGCCCGCGTGGACGAGAACGATCCGCGGGTCGTCGCTGTCCTTGGCTGGCTGCGTGCCAACTACACGCTTGCCGAAAATCCCGGCATGGGGCGCCAGGGTTATTACTATTACTTGCATTTGATGACCAAGGCACTTTCCGCCGCCCGGGTGGAAAAGTTAAAGCTCTCCGATGGGAGTGAGGTTGACTGGCGGGCCGAAGTTGCCAGCCAATTAATCAAGCTGCAAAAGCCAGACGGGTCGTGGGTCAATCCGGAAAAGCGCTTTTGGGAAACGGACTCAATCCTCGTCACCTCCTATGCTCTTATGGCTCTGGAGATTCTCCATGCTCAGGCAGTCAGGATGAATTGATCCGGGAAAAGCATCGACTATAAAAGTTTAGACATGAATAAAACCCGATTTTATTTGAGGATTTTATTGGCGGCAGTGGGTGCATGCCTGCCGGGTTGCGCCACACACTCCCCGACCCAACCCGCTGAAAAAATTGAGGGTTTTACCGACACGCCGATGGAGCCGGGAGGGAAATGGCATGTGCATGACCCCGCCCGTCCGCAACCGCAGATGGTGACGCCGGGAGTGGCGTTCAGTCAGGGCGCTCCGGCTCCATCCGACGCGGAATTGCTTTTCGGCGGCGGGAGCCTGGCTCAATGGGAAACCGTTCAAGGGAAGGAGGCCACTTGGAAAACGCGGAATGATTTTATGGAAACTGCGCCGCGCGGCGGCGGCATCCGCACCCGGGGGAAATGGGCGGATTTCCAATTGCACCTGGAATGGGCATCGCCCAATCCGCCGGCAGGCACGGGTCAGGGTCGGGGCAATAGCGGGATTCTCATCAACGGCATGTATGAAATCCAAGTGCTCGATTCGTATAATGATCGGACCTATGCGGATGGCCAGGCGGCTGCGATCTATGGCCAGTCGCCGCCGTTGGTGAACGCGTGCAAGCCACCCGGCGAATGGCAGACCTATGACATTTTGTTTGAATCCCCCCGCTGGAATGACAAGGGGGAACTCATCCGGAAAGCCGTCGCAACGGTGCTTCACAACGGGGTCGTGGTGCAAAACCGCTACGAATTCAACGGCTGCACCGATGGCATCAGCGACGTGGTGCCATGGCGAACGCTGTCGAAATACCCCGCGCCGCATTCGCCCGCGGTTTTCATCCAATTGCAGGATCACGGCAACCCCGTTCGCTTCCGAAACATCTGGATTCGGTCCATGCACCTCGGCGAAAATTCCTAAGCTCCTCCGAACTGGTTTCTAAAATCATGGATAAATCATTTCAAATCTCGCGGCGCACATTCTTGGGTCGCTGCTCCGCCACGGCGGCGGCAACCGGTCTGCCCCTCTGGTTTGCTCAAGAACAGCTTGCGGGCGCCGCCGAAGCGGTGGCTGACAAACCCACGCTGCCCAGCCCAAACGACCGGCCCGGCATCGCGCTGGTGGGCTGCGGCGGCCAGGGGCGTGGCGACGCCAGCAACGCTGCCAACTATGGCGAGATTGTGGCCGTCTGCGATGTGGATCAGAGGCATGCGGCCGCGGCCGCAAAAAAATTCGCCGGGGACGGCAAGACGCCCGCCATCTACAACGATTTTCGAAAGGTCATGGAGCGGGATGACGTGCACATCATCGTCCAAGGGACGCCAGATCATTGGCACACCCTGGTCAACCTGGCGGCGGCGAAAGTGAAAAAGGATATATACGGCGAAAAGCCGCTCACGCTGACGATTGATGAGGGCAAGCATGTGGTCAAGGCCGTGCGCAGCAACAGGGTTGTTTTCCAGACGGGCACCCAGCAGCGCAGCGATATGCGGTTTCATCTCGCGTGTGAACTGGTTCGCAACGGGCGAATTGGCAAATTGCAGCAGGTGGATGTGTTTGTTCCCGCCGGCCTGCGCGAGGGGCCGTTTCATTCCGTGCCAGTGCCGGACGGATTGAACTGGGATTTCTGGCAGGGCCAGACCCCGAGCGTGGATTATGTGAAAGAGCGCTGCCACACGATGTTTCGCTGGTGGTTCGATTATTCCGGCGGACCGGTTACTGACTGGGGCGCGCATCACAACGACATCGCGCGCTGGGCCATCGGACTCGACGGGCCGGTGGATGTGGAAGCGAAAGTGGTGACCGGACCTATCCCTGGCGGCTACACCACGCCCGGTGAATTTGAGGCCACACTGAATTGGGCCAATGGCGTGAAGCAGGTGGTCAGAACCACGACCGACGATGATTGGGGCGGCTGGGTCCTCAACGAAAAAGGCCAGCGTAACGGCGTGAAATTTCAGGGCACGGAAGGATGGATCTGGGTCAACCGCGATGAAATTTCGGCGAGCGACAAGGAGCTTCTCCGCGCACCGCTGCCGAGCAATGCCATTCGACTGGAGGTCAGTCATAATCACATGGGAAATTTTTTCAGCTCCGTGCGCTCACGCAAAGACCCGATCAGCAACATCGAAGGCGGCCATCGTTCCGCTTCCGTCGGCCATCTGATTGTAATTGCGTTGCGGTCCGGGCGGAAGTTCCAGTGGGATCCTGAAAAGGAAATTTTCATCGGGGACGGGGCGCAGTTGGGCAACTCGCAGCTCGCCCGTGAAATGCGCAAGCCCTATGATTACAGTTTTATCGGGTGAGCGCGCTTCAGCAATCCGCGCAAAAGAGAGGGGTCGGGAGCTGGGGATTCCATGAAACATGCCCGATGTTCCTTGCGGTCACGTTTAACCCGAATTGCAAAATGGGGTAGATGGCGCGCAGCGCCGTCCCGGTCGCCGAGCGCAGCGCCAGGCGACGAAGCGAGTGGGGTGGCGCGTGAAACCGGGCACGCTTTGTTCCGCCCGCTCCGCGCCATTTTCCACAAAGGCTCGCTTCGGAATTCGGGTTTAAAACTGACCACTGATTTTCGGGTGGGATGAAGATTTCCCGGGGTGACCCGCCATCCCATCGTCGTGGCAACAAAAACAGGTCAAGCCCATCTGGGGATGGCGTGTACGCGGCATCAAGATCGTCGTGTCTTTCGCCGTTTTTAAAAGGCGGTCAAAGCTTTTATGGCGGGGCACAGTTTTGCCATTGCTCAATCCCCAGCGGCCAAAAAGGATGAAGGACACCCTGCTGGCAGATTCAAGTCCCCCGTCTTCAATCAGGGGAAATCAAGCGGCGGCGGCAGGTTTTTAAAGGCCACGGCGCCTGTAAACCCCGGAGGCAGAGGAAGGGTGCGAATCATCCACTGCCGCACCGCGTTCGGGTCGTCGGGCAAAGTGCGCAATTCCGGCTCTTTTCCGGGCGCCAGAGTGAGCTCGATTGCCGGCAGCGCATCGGTCAATCCTTCGCCCGTGGCCTTGAGGTAGGCTTCCTTGCAGGTCCAGCCTTTGAAGAAAGCCTCTTTCTGTGCCGGCTCCGGGAGGGATCGGAGCTCGCGGAGTTCGTGCGCTGAAAAAACATGGGCGGCCACCGGCAGCCAATCGATCAGGCGATGCATGGATTCGAGATCCACACCCACCTCCCGCCCGCGCGTCAGAGCGATGGCCACCAGGCCGCCCGAGCGAGAGAGGCTAAATCGGAGGTCGCCGGCGGGCTGGGCAAGGAACGGCTTGCCGCGCAGTGAATGGCTGAACTCCAGCGCGGCAGGGGCAATTCCCTTGCAGGCGCCCAAGAGTTGCCGCAGCAGGGCCCGACCGAACACGAATTGGCGGCGCGGTTCAGCCACGCGGAATTGTTGGGCGCGGAATTGTTCGGCGGGGCTGAGTAGGTTGGCGAGTACTGTCAGCTCCCCTTCATCGGCAGGCGTCTTGGCGATCCACACTTGGATTTCGTTTCCGCCGAGCGCCGCCACCCGGCCCCGCGCGATGGCGGAGTCGGTCCAATTATGAAATGACAGGAGCATGGGGCAATGTGCGTGCGTGATTGGCTTCGGATGTCCCGAATGAATGCCGCGATCTCCATTTCCGGTATTGACGCAGGAGAGAGGGGCGGGAATTTGCGGGGTTCATGGCTGGCCCGGTGATTTGAAAAGAGGTGAGCCATGAAGTGGATCGTCTGTTGCGGCACCGCTGGAGCGGTCGGTCAGGCGCCGTTTGAGCGTCGCCGCCAGCGTGTCAATGTTGGGTGGCTCGAAGAACTGGCCGTGTGCGCCCGCGATGATGTCGACGGTGAACCCTGCCGGGTAGGATTGGCGGAAGCCCGCTTCCGGATCCGCACCGGGCTGGTATGGGTTGAATGCGCTTTCTTTTCCGAAGATCAATGCGATCGGGCCTTCATAGAGAGGGAATGCTCTCTGTTCCATCAAGATGAGCAATGACACGGTGCGGCCCAGTGCGCGCAACTGCCGCGCGATGACGCGGGCGATCACGCCCCCCTGGCAGTTGCCGCCGAGCAGGAATGGCCCCTCCGGTTGTAGGGTCATCATTTCACCAGCGTAGCGGGAGGCGATGGCGGCTATGTTCTCATCGGTGTATTCCATGATGAGGTAGCCGGAACGCATGCCGTGCACGGGTTGATCGGTCCCGAGATGGTCGGCGAGTTGGGTCAGCTCCCGATAGCCTTGCAGACACCAGAAGAGTCCTGGCCGGCAGCCAGAATCGTTGAGGGTGACGATGAATGAATCGGGGGAGGATCGTTTTCCCTTCCACATCTTCACATAATCCGTCTGCTTCCCAAGGATCTCGGCGATTGGAATCAGTGGCCGGCCGGGGGCTGGAGGCTCAGCGGAACTGGCGGTGGGTATTTCAGTGGCCAGCCGCCCGGCCAGAGCTGCGGGGGTGGGTGATTCGAAAAGCATGCGGATGGGCAGATCCACTCCGGTGCGCGTGCGCAAGAGCGAGATGAACTGGATCGCCAGCAATGAGTGTCCGCCCAGATCGAAGAAGTTGTCATGGACGCCGATGGGTCCCTTCCCCAGCAGTGCCTGCCAGATTTCCACAAGGGCGCGCTCCGGCTCATTGCGCGGCGGCAAATAGTCGGTGCCGTTGGCCAATTCCATTCCCCCCAGCTTCGCCAGCGCCTTGCGATCCACCTTGCCATTGGCTGTCAATGGCAGGCTTGGAATCACCACGAAACGGGCTGGAATCATATAATCTGGCAGTTTCTTCTTCAGGTGGGCTCGCAAGTCTTTGGCGTGCAGGCCGGAATGGTGTTTCACCGGAACGATGTAAGCCACCAGGCACCGTTCCTCTCGGGCGTCCTCGCTTGGCATTACAAGGCTCTGGAGGATTTCTCCATGATCGGCCAATACGGTCGAGATTTCACCGGGCTCAACCCGCGCTCCGCGGATTTTAAGCTGATCATCACAACGTCCCCGGATCATCAGAGTGCCGTCATGAGCATACCAGCCAATATCCCCAGTTCGATAGATCAGATCGGAAGGGTCGATGCGGAATGGATTGGCCACGAATCGGGCGCGGTCGGTGTCGGAGGCATTAAGATATCCGAGCGATCTGTAAGGTGTTCGAATCGAGATTTCACCGGGCTCGCCGATCCCGCACAGCTGATTCCCCTGATTGAGCAAAAGAATCTGCGTAAATGGAAGAGGCTGGCCGATAGGTTGAATGCCAGCGCTTGGGCTGTCGGGCACAACATGGAAACACTTCGCCAAGGTGGTTTCCGTCGGGCCATAGAGATTAATAATCCCCGCCGCATTGCCGATCTGATTCCGCCAGTGCGCGATCAGCCGGTCTGTCAAAGGCTCCCCTGCAAAAAGGACCCATCGAAGTGTCGGCACCCGTGGCTGGGTGGGGAGGTTGCCCAGCCAGGCTTGAGCCAGCGAAGGGACCGCATGCAGAATAGTGACCCCTTCCTGCTGCAGCCATGCAACCAGCCGATCTCCCAGCTTCACCAGATCCTCCCCAGGCAGGCAAAGCATCGCCCCCGACGTCAATGCCAGAAAGATATCGCGGAGCATGACGTCGAAGGACCATCCCGTCAACTGGGCGACGCGGTCCGTATGGCTCACTCCCAATAACTGTCTTTCCCAGTCGATAAAATGACTCAACCCATTCTGACTCCCCAAAATGGCCTTCGGTTTCCCCGTCGTTCCGGAAGTAAAAAAAACGTAGGCGGGCTCGCTCGCAGCCGGTTCACTCAGAATGACATCATTCCCAGCACCTTCGCTGGGCGCTGCCAGGCAAACGCCGTCCGGAGAAATGAGACAAGTCGGGAGACTCCGGAACGCGACGCCCCAATCCTCCTCCTGATATCGTCCTTCGTCCACGCGAACCCAGTGTCGGCCACAGGCTTCTTGCAGCATCACGTCCCTCCGAGCGGAAGGGAGCGCAGCGTCCATGGGCAGGATCACGCCCCGGGCGCCGAGTGCCCCCAAAATGCCGGCGATAAGACCCAAGGAACGCCGACCGCTCACCACCACCACGTCCCCCGGCTGGACGCCCTCGGCGACCAACTGCTTCGCAATCCTCTCGGCGGCATCTTTCAACTGGAGATAAGTCCAGCCATGTCCATCACAGTGGACCGCGGGTTGGGCCGGGCTGACCCGGGCCGTATTCAGAAACTGCTGATATACCGGAATGCCGGCCGGGCCGAACAGGGAGGCGGTGGGATCCGGGAGCAGCCGCATGGTTTGTTGTGTGTGCAGGCCGTAATTGAGAATGAGTTGCTGCGGGTTTTCGACAATCTGCTCCAAGAGCCGTTGCAATTGCTGGAGCATCCGCTCGATGGTTTCGCTGCGGAAAATCGATGAGTTATAAACGGCCTGAAAGAGAATGCCATCGCCCTGCGCCATCGCGTAAAGTGTGAGGTCAAACTTTGCGTTCACGTCCGGCGCCTCCAGGGGCTCGACCTCCAGACCGGCCAACGCCAGCGGCGTCTTCTGCAGGTTCAGCAGGTTGAAAAAAACCTGGAACAGCGGGGTGTGGCTGAGGTTGCGTTCCGGCTGGAGTTTTTCGACGAGTTTTTCAAACGGCAGATCCTGGTGTTCGAAGGCCTCGAGCGTTGTGGTCCGCACCCGCCGGAGCGCCTCGGTGAAGCCCGGGTTCCCCGAAAAGTCGGTGCGCAGTGCCAGGGTGTTGATGAAAAAGCCGATGAGATTTTCCACCGTCACATCATTGCGCCCGGCCATGGGGGTGCCCACCACGATGTCCTCCTGCCCGGACAGCCGGACGAGCAGGAGTTTGAAGGCGGCCAGCAATCCCATGAACAACGTGCCGCCTTCGCGCCGGCAGAGCTCCGTGAGCGCAGTCGTCAATTTCGGGGGAAGTTGGAGGGTCCGACTTTCCCCGCGATGGTTGCCGTGGGCGGTGCGCGGATGATCAGTGGGGATGTCGAGCAGCGGCGGTGCCCCGGTGAGTTTTTGAACCCAATAATCCAGCAGCCGCTGTCCGGTTTCGCCTTCCATGGTGCGCCGTTGCCGGAGGGCGTAATCGGCGTATTGGATCGGCAGCGGATCCAGTCGGGATTCGCCCCGTTCCAGGAAAGTTTGATAGAGGGCGGAGAGTTCCCGATTGAACACGCCAGTCGACCAGCCGTCGGAGATGATATGGTGGCAGGTCCAAGCCAGGAGATGCTCCTGCGGCGCGAGCTGGAACAACCGGATGCGCAGCAGCGGTCCCTGGCTCAAGTCGAAAGGCTGTTTTTGTTCCAGATGCAACGCCCGCGCGAGCGCCTCCTCCCGATCCCCGGCTTCGAGTGCGCTCAAGTCCACCAGCGGCAGCGGGAGCTTGAGCAGCGGACTGATCACCTGATGCGCCGCTCCGGCAACTTCGACGAAGTGAGTTCGAAAGCTCTCGTGCCGTTCGATGATGGTATTGAAGGCCCGCTCCAAAGCCTGTGCGTCCAGGCCGCCGCGCAGCCGCCATGTCTGCGCCATGTGGTATTCGACGCTCCCCCCCTGGAACCGGTGCAAAAACCAGAGCCGCTGCTGGGCATAAGAAAGAGGGGCAGACGTCAGGTCGGCCCGCGGGGAAATGCCTGGGGTGAAACCGGCCGCCCGTCTTGACAATCCCCGCTCCAGAAGGGCTCGCTTGGCCGGAGACAAAGCGGCAATTCTGCTGCTGTGGTCGCTGGAGGTTGGGTTGGGGCTGGTTTTCATCAAGGGGCCTTCTCAGGCGGCATGCTGTTGAGTTTTCTCCGCAAGGAGATAGGCGGCCTTGCGCAAACCATCAAACTGTTTTTCAAGCGAAAAGCCAAAATCCGCCACCTGATGGGAATTAAAAGTCCAGACGTAACCGATGGCGTTCGCTTCGAGGATGTAAAGTTTCCCGGAAGAAACTTCGCGAATGATGTCGAATCCCAGCAAGGGATGAGCGGGAAAGGCCGCCGCCGCCGATTCTCCCAGCCGGATGATTTCCTCGTCATAATTGAGGCTCACCCGGGAGCCGCGGGCGCTGGCGACGATGGATCCCCCTCCCTGGCCGGGACGCCATTCCTCGCAGCCCTCATATCGGGAGGAATAGAGCACCTTTCCGAAGAGGGTGTTGACGCGGTAGTTGACGGGCCTCGGCCCGGTCTGTATGAACTGCTGAACGATCACGGCGGAGCTCGTTCCCGCGGCTTGAGTGGTGATCGGCTTCCATCGGACGCGCCCCTTGCGCACCACCTTCACTTCCGCTCCTTTGCCGCCATAGTCGGGTTTGCGCACCACATAGTCGCCAAACCCGGCGAGGTCGGGGATCGCCTCATCGCGCAGCGCCACCCATTCAGGGACGGGGAAGCCGGATTTTTGCAGAATCGAGTATTCCTCGCTTTTGCTCAACGGGAAGCCGCAGAAGGTTTTTCCGTGCGCCGCCAGCGGATGTCGCACGACCGCTGGTGAAAAAGTGAGGGTGGGGCACGCGGGAAGATTTAGCGGGGTCCGCGCCGGGTCGCGCTGAACCACGGCGTGAATCAGCGGGTCGAACTCGTGAACCATCCGGGCGACGTTTTGGAAACTCTCGGCCTCAAAATCCTCGTTGATAAGGATGAGCAAATTACAGTGTCGTTTTCCAAACCACGGGGATGGGAAATGGGGGCAATGGAAAGGCGACGCGGCAACCATGATTTTTTTATCATTGGTAGCGTTGCTGGCAGGGTGCTCCTGGTTCAGCTGGCTGGCGGCAGTTGCTTCCGGGAGTGCTTCCAGTTCAGTCAGGAGGCGCTCCATTTCTCCGGCTCCGGCGTTTTCCGCCTGCTTTTCAAGGAGCATGATGGCCATGCTTTCAATGGTGGGTCTTTCAAAAATGGCGCGCAGGGAAATCTCAAGATGGAACTCGCGCCGGATGCGTGAGACCACTTGAGCCACCAGCAGCGAGTGTCCGCCCAGATCGAAGAAATTGTCATGAATGCCAATCTCGCTGATGGGGAGCACCTCGGTCCAGATGCGGCCCAGCGTCAGCTCGGTCGGGGTGCGGGGGCGCGTCTGCGCCAGCCCCGCCTGCGCGCGAGTGAGTTCGGGCTGCGGCAGCGCCCGGCGATCCACCTTCCCGTTGGGTGTCAGGGGCAGTTTCGCCAAAACGACAAAGGCCGACGGAACCATGTAATCGGGCAGTTTCTGCTTCAGGAAGGTGCGTAGCGCGGCTTTGTCCGGAGCGGCGTCCGGAGCGGCTGGCACAACATAGGCCGCCAGCATCGTGTTTCCTGATTCGTCTTTCCTCGCCACCACCACGCCCTCAGCCACATCCGGGCAATCTTGGAGCGCGGACTCCACTTCGCCTAACTCGATACGGAAGCCGCGGATTTTCACTTGGTCATCGATCCGTCCAAGAAACTCGAGGATGCCATCCGGTAAAAAGCGGACCTGGTCACCGGTGCGATACAGACGTCCTCCGTCGGCGTGGAAGGGGTCTGCCCCAAAGCGCTCGAGGCTGCTCGCCGGCGAGTTTAAATAGCCGCGCGCCACGCAATCCCCCGCCACCCAAAGTTCTCCCCGATCGCCGGTGGCAACGGGCTCGCCGGATTCGTTCACGACATAGACTCGGGAGTTTTGAATCGGTCGGCCGATGATCCGGCCGGTTCCGGCGGAGAATTCGTTGGCCGGAATGGCGGCTTGCTTGTTGGCGCGATCCAGGAGGCACGCCACGGTGCAGTAAACTGTGGCCTCCGTTGGGCCGTAGAAGTTGAAAAGGCGCTCGATATGTTTCAGCTGCAGAAGTCGCTCGACCAGTTTTAAAGGAATCACTTCCGCTCCCATTCCGATGCAGTGGATGGAGGCGGGGAGCAAGCCTTGGTCGAGCAACATTTTCAACGTGGAGGGCGTTGTCCCCAGGTAGGAGAAAGCGTGGGTGCGCCCGGCTTCGAGCAGGGACGCCGAGTCTGGTAAGGCCACGAGTGTGCCGCCCAATGCCAGCGGCAGTAAAATCTGATGCAACGAGGAGTCAAAACCAATCGGGTCTACAAAGGGCACGCAGCGTGTGTCCGAAGCCAGAAAAAGCTTTTCCGTGGCAAAGTCGAGTAAGTTCGAAATGCTGCCGTGTTCGACCCCCACCAGCTTCGGCGTGCCTGTCGAGCCCGAAGTAAAAATGGCGTAGGCAAGATGATGCGGCTGGACCTCGTAATTCGCCCGCGGCACGTCGCGGGGCAGAGGTGAGTCCAGATCTTCCATCCTGTACTGGAGGATCTCGCTGGCTGGTAATCCGATGGCGGATGCCGTGTCGCAAAGAAGCAGTCTTGGACGGGCCTCGCGCAGCATCAAGGCCAATCGTTCGCGCGGCAGGCTCGCCACCAGCGGCAGATAAGCGGCCCCGGCCTTCATCACCGCCAGCAACGCCACCAGCAAGGTCGCGGAGCGCTCCAGGCAAACTCCGATCAGTTCGTCATTCCCGGCACCCTGGCTGTGAAGCCAGTGCGCGAGTCGGTTTGCCCGTTGATCCAGTTCGGCATAGCTGACGGACAAAGCTCCGTCAATGATCGCGATGGCGGCGGGAGTGCGGTCAACTTGAAGTTCAAACCACTGATGCAGCGCGCGTTGTTTTTTGAAAAATGGGGACATGGAGCCTGAGTGAAAGGTCGCGCTAAGCCATTCCCGGATTTTTGCGAGACAGGCAGCGGTAGCGGCGGCATTGGAGTCCGTTGTTGTCCACTCCCTGGCTGCAATGGATGGTTATAGTTTCCAATCCCGCTTCATCCATCAGGGAAAAAATGCGCGCGGCGTCTGGGAAGAATTCAAACCTTCCATCGACAGGCACGACGTAAGTCAACTGATTGCATTCCGGGGTTGTCACTATCGTTCCGCCCAGATGCAGTCGGATCGCTGCCTCCTGTTCCAGTGAAGAGGTCATGTCAGAGAGCTGATACGCTGTCTCGTCCCAGCGAATCCCGTGACGGCTCCTCAAATCATGGGCAGATGATTGGCGAAGATGCTGGGCCCCGGTGGCATCGGTGAAATGGATTAACGCATATCCCGCCGGCGACAGGATTCGGGCGGTTTCCCGAAGCAGCTTCCGGTGGTGCGCCAGCGGGAGGCAGTTCAACAGGAAATCCTGGAGGATCAGGTGGAAACTTCCACCCTGAAAAGACGGGGGCAAGTCCGCCGCATCCGCGATACGGAATTCGACCTTCGGCAGTGGGATTTTGAGAGTCTGATAAACCGCCCCGATGTCAAAAAGATCCACCGCCCATAAGCTCGGCGAATCAATGCCATGGTCGCAAAGAAAAGCCCGCAGCGCGTCGGCGTTGCCTGGCGTGGAATAACCTTGGATGAGGCAGGTTGCATTCTTGGGCAGTCGCCTCATGTGCTCGCCCACCACTGGTTGCTCCAACAACGCGTGTAAGCTCGTGGCCAGTGTGGGTGTCGTCGTCACCCCATCGGAAAACGCCGAAAGATACGGCTCCAAGAACGAGATGATATTCCGGTAACCTTTTCCCAATGGGCGCACACAGTCTTCACCCAGTGGGGAGCCTGAAAATTTCACCGCCGCTGCACTTGGAAAATTTTCGGCTAAAGGGTTCACGGAGTCGTTGATTAAAGTTTAATTATCTAGTCAGGCCAATGACTGGAGCAAGTACATATTGATGCGATCAAACCTAGGCGGGATTGAGGGGAGGGAACAAAACAGGGGTCTCGCCCCTGCTTCCCTCCCCAGGGGAGGCGGTGGGGAAAACGGGGGGCGACCGGTAGATCGACCCCATTGTAAGCCGGAACCCAGTAGTCCGAATGAACCGCCAAGGCGCGAAGGACGCCAAGGGGCAAGACCTGAGCCGAATTCATACCGGAATTGAAGAAGACCCGCTCACAAAACAAACCCGACGCTATTAGTATGACCCCTCTCATAGGATCACCCACCCGTGAGGAAATCCTGCTGCAATGCCGTAGGATTGTGTTCTGCAAGGGGGTTAAACAGTGATCGGTGTCTTGTTGAGTTCGGTCAGCGTTGTAACTCAACTGCAGGGTTCCGGTTAAGCCCGTTGCGGGCTGGTTCCGCGGAGCACCAGCTGGTCCCGATAGCGGGTGGGCGACAGCCCAAGGATGCGCTTGAAGGTGCGGTTGAAATGGGTCAGCGATTGGAATCCGACGTCGTAAGCGATTTCCGTCACGCGGAGGTGGGGGTTGAGTAAAAGATTTTTTGCCCGCTCGGTGCGCACGCGCGCGAGGTAGTCGGTGAAATTGATGCCAGTTTCCTTTTTAAAGATTTTGCAGAAGTAGAATTTGCTGGTGTTGACGGCCTTGGCCACTTGATTCAGCGACAGTTTCTCGGACTGGTGCTCGGCGATGTGCTGTTTGGCGCGGGTGATGACGGGCAGTTCGCCGTTCTGCTCTTGCACCACGATTTGATTGCACACCATCGAAAGATGCTCGGCAAAAATGGCCAGCAGTTTCATGGTGGAGGCGTGCTGCCGGGGCGTGAGAACCTGCGAGCCGAAATAGGCCTTTCGCAGTTTTTCAACGTCCATTTTCAAGCCCCATTCCGCCAGCAGTTTGAGGGTGCGGCTGAACTGTTTTTGGGTGGGTTTTTTGGCAAACACCTGGCCCGTGGTGAGAAATCCGATCAGCAGGTCCCCCGTCCGGACAGGCACGGCAATGTCGCACAATCCGGTCAGGCAGGTGATGGATTTAGGTTCGTAGGTGGCGGATTCGGAGAGCTGCTGCTGTACCTGGAGGCAGGCGGCGCAGGAGCGACTTTTTTCCGAGAGCAGGGCGCAAAAGGGGTTTTCAAAACGCCTCCCGCGGTGTGGCAGCTGCCAGGATTCCGCGGAACGCAAGGCGACCGGCAAACCGGTCATCTCGCTGAATGCGGCTTCGTAGTTTTGATAGATTTTCGAACCCGCCAAGATTTCGACTAATGGTTTTGCCACAGAAATTCCTTTTTTTAAGGCAATAATAAGCCTGATCAGTGCAAAATAGGGGTATCCGTTAAAATTAGCAACCCGCCTGCTTATCTGCCGCAACCGGCACCTGCACCGCGGGGATCGGGGGGTGTGGGTTCGTGCTTTTGCCTTGGGCTTGGGGAGGCGTGGGGCCCCACCTGAGGTTGGTTTTTGTTGCTGCTTATTCCGCATTCCGCCCGGTGGGTGTGACCCGGCACGCGTGCTGTGGATTCCGAGCGCATCCGCAGCGGACGGCGGGAATTCCTGCTGTCCCAAAAAGGAGATTCTGATAACCCATTGTCCGGGTCACCTCATGGTGCAATAAAAGGCTATCCTTTATTAAAAGACGGTTAGTCGGGAGGTCCGGCATGGTTGATTTTGTCATTCGCACGACACGAATGTCTCAAGCACCTCAAGCATCGGCCAAGACGCCTCCACTCAGCTGTGGATGTTTTCATTGTGGGGAACCGTGTTCGGAGGAGTCTTTTTCAGTCGACGGAAATCCCTTCTGCTGCTTGGGCTGCCAGACCGTTTTTACTCTGCTGCAGTGTTGCGGACTGCAGCAGTTTTATGCGCTGAATCCCCGGGCGGGCATCCGTGTTCGCGACAATGGGGTCGTGGCGCAGTGGGCATTCCTCGACGACCCGATTCTCCGGGAGAAGCTTCTGGATTTTGAGAGCCGGACGCAGGCGAAGGTGACCTTGCATCTGCCGGCCATTCATTGTGTCGCCTGCGTCTGGTTGCTTGAAAACCTTTTTAAATTACATCCCGGAATCGGCCGCTCGGTTGTGAATTATTCGCGCCGGGAAGTGGCGGTTGCGTTCGCACCGGACAAGATGAAGCTGAGTAATCTCGCGGCACTGCTGGCCTCCCTGGGTTATGAGCCGGCGCTGGATTTGGGAACGCTGGAAAAACCCAAAGCCACGGCTTGGGAAACAAAAACGCGCCTGCAGATCGGGGTTGCTGGGTTTGCCTTTGGCAACATGATGCTGATGTCGCTGCCGTTTTACTTTGGCCTCGACAGTGTCAGTGGACCCTGGTTCAAAAGCCTGTCCGGGTGGCTAGGGCTCGCATTGGCGTTGCCGGTGGTGACCTTCAGCGCGTCCGATTTCTGGCGTTCAGCAGCGTCCAGCTTCCGCCTGCGGAGGCTAACGATGGAGGTGCCCATCGCCCTCGGCCTTGCTGTGATCTATGCGACGAGTGTTTTCGAAGTGCTTTCTCATCGCGGTCCGGGCTACTGCGATTCGCTCTGCGGCCTGATTTTCTTTCTGCTGTGCGGCCGCGTGTTCCAGCGCCGGACTTATAATCGCCTCGCATTCGATCGGGATTACAAGGGATTCTTCCCGTTGTCAGTCATCCGCAAGACGGCTGCCGGTGAGGAATCCATTGCCATTTCCCGGTTGCAGGCGGGCGATCGTGTGGTTTTGCGGAATGGGGAGCTGCTGCCGGCGGATGCCTGTCTCGTCCGTGGCGAGGCCCGTCTGGATTACAGCTTTGTGACCGGCGAATCCGAGCCGGTCGCGTGCGACGTCGGCAGCCGCCTTTTTGCCGGCGGCCGCCAGGTGGGCGGCATGATCGAAGTCGAAACCGTCAAGCCCGTCGCACAAAGCTACCTGGCATCGCTCTGGGATCATGAGGCGTTCCGCAAGTCGCGGACGGACGATCTGGACTCGCTGACCAATCGTTACAGCCAGCGTTTCACGAAAAGTGTCATGGGTGTGGCGCTGGCGGCCGCCGTCTTTTGGCTTTTCAAGGATGCCGCCGTCGCGCTGAAAGCGTTCACCTCGGTCTTGATTGTCGCCTGCCCGTGTGCGCTGGCGCTGGCGGCGCCGCTCACGCATGGCACGGCGCAGCGGCTGCTGGCGCGAATCCGGTTTTATTTGAAAAACCCCCTGGTGGTCGAGCGCATGGCTGAAGTGGACACGATTGTCCTGGATAAAACCGGAACGCTGACCTGTGCCGGTGCCGGCGGGGCGGTGTTTCAAAGTGCAGCGGGGCAGGGGGCGGAGTTGTCTGCTGAGGAAGCCGGGTGGGTCGGCGCACTCGCCCGCTATTCGACGCATCCCCATTCGGTTCGCATCGCTCAGATGTTTCCGCAATCCGTGTTGCCCGTTGCCAGCTATAGGGAGACCCCCGGCGGCGGCATTGAGGGCAAGATTGCCGGTCACATAATTCAGCTTGGATCGCAGGCGTGGCTGGAAAAATCGGGGATACCCTGTGCGAGCCGGGGCGGCGAGGCTCCCGCCGCTTGTGCCGGTGAGTCCGAACCGGGCGGCGCCTCGGCATGGGTGGCGATGGATGGTGCCTTGCGCGGCGGATTTGTTTTGGGAAATGGGTTGCGGCCGGAAGTGGGACAAATGCTCGCCCGTCTGGGTGGCCGGTATGAACTCGCCTTGCTGAGCGGCGACAACGACCGCGAGGCAGGCCGTTTCAAATTGATTTTGGGCGAACGCGCCCTCATGAAGTTCAACCAGAGCCCGGCGGATAAACTCAATTTTATCCGTGAACTCCAGTCGCGCGGGCGCCGGGTCATGATGGTGGGAGACGGGTTAAATGATGCGGGCGCGCTGAAACAGGCCGAGGTCGGGGTGGCGGTGGTTGAGCGGGTGGGCGTGTTCTCGCCGGCGAGCGACGTGATACTGGATGCGGCGGATCTGCCGCGACTGGCGGCCGTCTTGAGGTATTCCAAGCGCGCGGCGCTGATTGTTCGCGCCGGATTTGCCGTCTCCACCGGTTACAACCTAGTCGGCGTCAGCATTGCGGCAGCGGGGCTGCTGTCGCCCCTTGTTTGCGCGATTCTGATGCCGGTGAGCTCGGCCACCATGGTGGTCTTTGCCTGTGGCGCCACCGTGTGGATGGGCAGGAAACTGAGCGCGCATGGGGCGGGGGAGCTGGCGGGTCCCGCTCCTCGCGGCAGGTTCTTCAACTCACGGCTCATCGCCCAGGAGGCGGCATGAGCGTCATCCTTATTCTCATTCTGGCGAGCCTGACGGTGGCCCTGCTGTTTTTGGCGGGCTTTGTCTGGGCGGTTCGCAGTGGGCAATACGAGGACACCCTGACGCCGTCCCTGCGGGTGTTGTCGGAAGAGGGTTTTAAGGCGGGGGTGAAACAGGCGTCCCCGACAGTTTCCGAGCAAAGACAGATCGGACATCAACCAAAAAATAAAATCATGAAATCACAAATAAAAAATACCGGGTGTGTTGTGGCATTGGCGGCGGCGCTGGCAGTTCGCGCCGGCGCAGCGGACGCCCCGCAAACAAGCTGGCTCGAAAAAACGATCTCCCCGGTGGCCAACCCCATTTTATTTGAGGACCCTAAGGTTACGAGCGAGGTGCGGCCGGTCTACCTGTGTCAGTTCCTGCCTGACACGTTTCATTACAGCGGCGGCAGTGTGCCTTTGGGCGGTCAGGTTCAAGTGATGGCCCTGCAATTGCGCTATGCCCTGACGGACCGCCTGGGGTTGATTGCGTCCAAGGACGGTTACATCCAGTTCCAGCCCCATCACACGCTGGGTCATGCCTATGGCTGGGCGGATCTGGCGGCGGGATTGAAGTACGCGCTGATCCAGAGCGAGGAAAATGAGTTCATCCTGACGCCGGGTTTCACCCTGACGGTTCCGACGGGAAGCCGGGATGTTTATCAGGGTAATGGTTCAGGCGTTTGGAATTTGTTTGTTTCAGCTGAAAAAGGTTTTGATGAGCTTCATGCCACAGCAAATGCGGGCTTTATTATACCAAATAACTTCAGCGATAACACGTCGCAAATCCATTACAGCCTGCAGGCGGATTATTATCTCAGCCAGTATTTCATCCCGTTCGCAGTGATGAATGGCTACACCATCCTGTCCAACGGCGACCATAATCAGTTGCCAGTGCCCCTCAATACGGAAGGTTACGACCTCATCAATTTCGGCAGTACGGACGCATCGGGCACCACGCAGCTTGCAGTTGGCGGCGGTGCCCGGTCGCGTCTGGTAAAAAATATAGATTTGGGCGTTTCCTATGAAGTGGGCGTGGGTAACTCAGTCGGGATTTTCTCGAGCCGAATCACGGCGGATTTAATCTGGCGCTTTTAGTCTTTTGAAATAGGGCGGCGCGGCCGGGTGGCCGCGACGCACAGGGGGTGAACTGGCTTGAATGGAATCATTATGAATGTCGATACCTTTAAATATGATAACCGGATCGTGCGCGCGTTTGCGGTGGCCACCGTCGTCTGGGGCATCGTGGGCATGCTGGCGGGATTGCTGGCGGCGGTGCAGCTGTTTTTTCCGGAAGCGAACCTGAATTTTCAGTTCATCACGTTTGGCCGAATCCGGCCGCTGCACACCAACGCGGTGATTTTCGCCTTCATCGGTAATGGCATGTTCATGGGCATTTACTATTCATTGCAGCGGCTGTGCAAGGCGCGGATGTACAGCGATTTTTTAAGCCGGTTCAATTTCTGGGGCTGGCAGCTGATCATCGTGAGCGCGGCGCTGACGCTGCCGCTGGGGCTCACCACGAGCAAGGAGTACGCGGAGCTGGAGTGGCCGATCGACATCGCCATCGCCGTGGTGTGGGTGGCGTTCAGCATCAACTTGTTCGGCACGATTGCGAAACGGCGCGAGAAGCACATGTATGTGGCCATCTGGTTTTTCATCGCTACCGCCATCACCATTGCCGTGCTGCACATTGTCAACTCGATGGAAATGCCCGCGGGTTGGTTTAAGAGCTATTCCATGTATGCCGGGGTGCAGGATGCGCTGGTGCAATGGTGGTATGGGCACAATGCCGTCGCCTTCTTCCTCACGACGCCCTATCTCGGTCTGATGTATTATTTCCTGCCCAAGGCGGCAAACCGGCCGGTGTTCAGCTACCGACTTTCGATCATCCATTTCTGGGCGCTGGTGTTCCTCTATATCTGGGCCGGACCGCATCATCTCCTCTATTCGGCACTGCCCGACTGGGCGCAATCCCTTGGTATGGTCTTCTCGCTGATGCTGATCGCGCCGAGTTGGGGCGGCATGCTCAACGGCCTGCTCACCCTGCGCGGCGCTTGGGACCGGGTGCGACAGGATCCGGTGCTGAAATTCATGGTGGTTGCGGTCACCGCCTACGGCATGAGCACGCTCGAGGGCCCGCTGCTCTCCATCAAGACGGTCAACGCGCTGTCGCATTACACCGATTGGACGGTGGCGCACGTTCATGTGGGCGCCATGGGATGGAATGGTTTCCTTACGTTTTCGATGCTTTATTACCTATTCCCGCGTCTTTACCAGACGGTCCTGTGGTCCGCCAAGCTGGCCAATTACCATTTCTGGATTGGATTGCTGGGCATGATGTTTTATTGCATCCCCATTTACGTCGCGGGTCTTACCGAGGGGTTGATGTGGAAACAATTCAATCCCGAAGGTTTTCTGCAATATCCGAATTTCCTTGAAACTATTCTGCAGGTCTTACCGATGTTCAAGCTCCGCGCGGTGGGCGGCACGCTCTATCTCGCCGGTGTCATCCTGATGGTCTACAACCTTTATCGGACGGCGAGGGCTGGAAATTTTGAACCGGACACGGAGGCGCAGGCGGCTTCCTTGGAACCCGTGGGGGGAGCGCATGGGAAGCCCGGCTGGCATCGCCTGCTCGAAGGCAGGCCGCTTTTCTTCACGGTGTTAACAGTAGTCGCCATCCTGATTGGCGGCATCGTGGAAATCATCCCCATGTTTCTCATCAAGCAAAATGTCCCAACCCTTAGCAGCGTGAAGCCGTACACTCCGCTCGAGGTGCTGGGACGGGATGTTTATATCCGGGAAGGCTGCGTCGGCTGCCATTCACAGATGATCCGTCCCTTTCGTTCCGAGACCGAGCGCTACGGCGAATATTCCAAAGCCGGTGAATTCGTTTATGACCATCCGTTTCTCTGGGGTTCCGAGCGCAAGGGGCCTGACCTTGCGCGCGAAGGGGGGAAATATCCTGATGCCTGGCATTACACTCACCTGGACGATCCGCGCGCCACATCGCCCGGATCCATCATGCCGCGTTATGGCTGGCTGCTGACGCAGAAAATGGACGTCGAGGCGCTGCCTGCGCGGCTGACTGCGCTTGGTAAAGTGGGGGTGCCGTATCCGGCCGATTTTGAAAACGGACCGGCGCAAAAAGACCTGCGGGCGCAGGCTGAAATAATTGCTGTGAACCTGAAGCGAGGCTCCATCACCGCCGAGCCGGACCGGGAAATCATCGCCCTCATTGCCTACTTGCAGCGGCTGGGCACCGATATTAAATCCGCACCGGCCGCTGCCGATGCCAAATAAGCTAAGGGAAAAAATGCTTTTCAATCTTGCCCATTCACTGCTGCGGGAAGCCGGAAGCGTCAACGGCTACGGGCTTTTTTCCTTTCTCCTCTTTTTTAGCTTTTTCATCGGAGTGGTGGTCTGGGCATTCCGGCTGAAAAAAAACTACCTGAACCACATGGGCGAATTGCCTCTGGACAGCGGTGAGCGCCCGATTCATTCAACGGATTCACTTCCATCCACAAATTATGAGCCACGACCCTAAGGAGCCGCTGTTGCTTGATCACAACTACGACGGCATTCAAGAACTCGACAATCATCTTCCGCGTTGGTGGGTGTGGTTGTTCTACATCACCATTATCTTCGCGGCGGTTTACCTCGTGTATTATCACGTGGCGGGCATCGGTGATTTACAGGCCGCCGAATATGCCGCGGAAATGAAATCCGGAGAACAGGTCAAGGGTGCGGCGATGGGCAAATTTGAGGCGGGACTGGCATCGCTCCCACTCCTGACTGGTCCGGCGGAGCTCGAAGATGGTCGCCAGACCTATATCAAATACTGCGCGCCCTGCCATCGTGCCGATGGCGGTGGTCTGGTGGGTCCAAACTTGGCCGATTCCTACTGGGTTCACGGCAGCAACTACACGGACACCGTCAAAATCATTTGGGAGGGTGTGCCGGCGAAAGGGATGATCACGTGGAAAACGGTCTTGAAGCCTCAGCAGGTGCAAACTGTGGCCAGCTATATTTACACGCTGCGCGGGGCAAAACTGGGATCCCCCGGCAAGCTTCCGGAAAATCAACTTCCGGCTAAGACCGCTGGGCCGGGGGCCTTCGAATGATCGCTTTCTCTTGAGCGATCACCGGCCATTGCCGAGTTTAAAACTGCTTTGAATAACACGCCGCAAAAGCAAAAACCGGAAAACTCAGTCCAGGATGTCGACTGGTCGGATTTCAGGGACCATATCGCCACCGCCAGCCCGGATGGACGCCGTAAATGGGTTTATCCGCGCCGGGTCGGCGGCCGCTTTTTTCGCCGGCGCACCGTCTTTAGCTGGTTGCTGCTGGTCATTCTCTTTGCCGGGCCGTTCATCACCCTCGGTGGCAATCCGCTCCTCTTAATCAATATCGTCGAGCGGAAGTTTGTCGTGCTGGGGCAGATTTTCTGGCCGCAGGATATGATCCTCTTTGCCCTCGTCTGCCTCGTCGGACTTACCTGCATCGTGGTCTTCACCGCCGCCTTTGGTCGGGTCTGGTGCGGGTGGGCCTGTCCGCAGACCGTGATGATGGAAATGGTCTTTCGAAAAATTGAATACTGGATCGAAGGTGATGCGGCGCGGCAGCGCGCATTGAACCTCGCTCCGTGGCGCCTCGGGAAAATAACGAAGAAATCCTTGAAGCACATGGTTTTCTACGCCCTCTCGTTTCTCATCGGCAATGTGCTGCTGAGTTACATCATCGGGTGGCAGGCGCTCTATGAAATCATCACCGCTCCACCCTCGCTTCATTGGGCCGGACTGGCATTCATGATGGGCTTCTCTATCTTGTTTTATGCCATATTCGCCCGATTCCGCGAACAGGCCTGCACGTTCATCTGTCCGTATGGCCGTTTTCAATCCGTTTTGCTCGACGAAAATTCAATTGTCGTCGCCTACGACCATCCGCGCGGCGAAAAGCGCGGCCCTCACAAGCATGCCCAGAACTTCGTCGAGCGGAGGGAGGTCGGCACCGGCGATTGCGTGGACTGCAACCTCTGTGTCGCCGTCTGCCCAACCGGGATAGACATTCGCAATGGCACGCAGATGGAATGCATCCACTGCACTGCCTGCATGGATGCCTGCGATGCTGTGATGACCAAGGTGGGTCGCCCGCCTGGCCTTGTCCGTTATGCTTCGCTCAATGGCATCGAACGCGGCGAGCGCCTTCGTTTAACCCCCCGCCTTATCGGCTATTGCGGGGTGCTGGCCGTCCTAGTTTCCATTCTGGCAGTGATGATCTTCACCCGCGCGGATGTCGAGGTCGCCGTGCTGCGCGCTCCCGGATCCCTTTTCCAGAAAATGGAGGACGGCCGTTTCAGCAACTTGTATACGGTGCGGGTCGTGAATAAAACCACGCGCGAGCTGCCGGTGGAGCTGCGGCTGGAATCCCCCGCCGGAACTTTGAGAGTCATGGGTGGCCAATTGGTCGTTCCGCCGCAAAAAATTTTGGAGAATACCCTGCTCGTTGAGATTGATGTGGCTGCCATGAAATCCGGTACCACACCGCTGGTCATTGGTGTGTATTCCAATGGAAAAAAAGTGAGTGCAATGAAAACATCCTTCATTGGGCCTCGAGATTAGCCCATGAAAACGAACCCGAATCTTTGGCCGTTTGGCATCCTTGCTGCCTTTGGACTTTTCTTCCTCGGCATGGCCAGTGTCGTGGTCATTGCCTCGACGCATCGGGAACATTTGGTCAGCCCGAATTACTACGATCAGGAACTGAACTACCAAGGCCAGATCGATGCCGCCGGCCGCGCCCTGAAATCCGGGGCAACCCTGCTTTATGATCCCATCGCCGGCCAGGTGGTCATGAGGTTGCCCCTCGACCCTCTGGCGCCTGATTTTTCAGGGGCCATGGCTTTTTATCGCGCCAACGCCCCGGAACTCGACCGCGAATTCCCTCTTGAACCACGATCCGACGGCACGCAGGCCTTTGATGTTGCCAAAATCGCCCCGGGTCCCTGGCGTTTGCGCGCCGTCTGGACGGCCGGTGGCAAAAGTTTTTTCCTCGAAGATAAAATCATCGTTCCTAAGCATTAAAAATGGATTATAGCCTCGCCTTCATTTTGGGCCTGCTCGGCAGCCTGCACTGCGCTGCCATGTGCGGGCCGCTGATGCTGGCGCTGCCAGTTCCGCCCGGCGGCCCCGCCCGATTTTTGGCCGGCCGGCTGGTCTATCAATTCGGCCGGATTATCACCTATTGTCTGCTTGGCATTGTGGCCGGCCTTGTTGGCAAATCTTTTTTCGTCGCCGGCTTTCAGCGCTGGTTATCTATTGCCCTCGGTCTGGGGGTGCTGGCCGGGTTCCTGATTTCAAAGCGCATCGCTTTATCTGCACCGGTAGTTCGATTGGTGGGATCATTGAAAATCGCAATGTCCGTCCAATTGCGGCAGCGCAGTTTCCGTTCGCTGGTGTTGCTGGGGATGTTGAACGGCCTGCTGCCATGCGGATTGGTTTATGTGGCCTTGGCCGGGGCCGCTGCGGCTACCACGGCCTGGGAGGGGATTGGTTCGATGGCGGCCTTTGGACTTGGCACCTCGCCGATGCTGGTCGCCATCAGTCTGTCCGGGAAAATGTTGCCTCTGGGTCTGCGCAATAAATTGCATCGGGCCATTCCGGTCGGAGTCTGCCTGCTGGCAGGCCTGCTGATTTTGAGGGGCCTGTCGCTCGGGATCCCGTATTTGAGTCCGGATTTGACATCGGGAAGAGCGCAGGCCTGCTGCGGCCGTTAACTCCGACTTCTGAAGTGGAGTCTGGCCCGTCCTGGTGGATGACAGCGCGCGGGCGGCATCACCTGCGCGGCGCGGGCGGAACAAAAGGTGAATTGCGCGTGTGGCCAACGTTATTCCGTTGTTTGACGGTCCTTGCGGATGGCCTCTCAGGCGGCCATAGCGCTGTGCTGCGGTCCTGTCCCATTGCCGGAATAGGCACCAATCCCCTGCGGGGGGTTCCTAGGGGAATTTCCTAGGTTTGCTGTACCGATCGCCTCGTTGTTTCTTGGAATTCCTCCCATTGTTTGCCTGTCAACAGCGGCCTAGGTTGGGGTCATGAATTTGAGTGGAATCCAGACTCTTGAGACGTCCCTGCAGGCATTGCCGGTGGCCTTGATTTTTTCGCGGCAGCTCATGTTGCCTCAGGCGCCTCCGGCCTCGGTGCCCGCGGGTCCGATGGAGGAGCCCGGGAGCCTGCGCGAAAACGGAATCCACTATATTTCGGCGAGCCTGAAAAATATTGAGGGTTACAGCCACGACGGGCTCAATGAATAATTTTCCCAAAGCAGTGTCCAGTGACGGACGCCAAGGGAGCGGGGACGGGGAACCCCGCTGAAGCACGTTCTGTCACTGGACTTGCCTTGGGGATTCTTTCGAACCGGCATCCTGCGGGTGCCGCTGTTTTCTTTCTGAGAATGAATCCTGTTGGCATCGGTCTTTCAGATCGCCTTTTTAGCCCTGTCTTCCTGAGGTGAAAATCGACATTCAGCATCCAGGGCATAACGATGATCGACTCGGGGAAAGCGGCGGGAGCTTTTTCCCCCGTGTGGGCTTCAAACCTGCGGCGGTCTGAGGAAAGCGATTGTGGGGCGGGATCGTGCGGGTCCGTTGGGGGGTGTCCCGCCTAGGGGGTTTCCGGTTTGAAAACGACCGCAAAGTGGGCGGTGGATCCGGGGCCCACTTCCCATTCCCCCTCCAGCTGACGGGCCAGATCCCTGAAAAGATTTACACCCAGTGATTTTTCACTCCGCTCCTTGAAGTTGGCTGGCAATCCGACGCCGGTGTCGGAAACACTCAGCCGGAATTGGGGGCCTCCCTCCACGGGTTTGAGCTGCACCCGGATTTCCCCGCTTTTATTTTCCGGGAAGGCGTGCTTGATGGCGTTGGCCATTAATTCATTGAGGATTAATCCACAGGGCAGCGCTTGGTCCATGGCCACCTGGACGCTGTCGACATCCACCTGAAGTCGGATTTTATGGGTCTGTCCGATCAGGGAACCAAAGGTTTGGTTTGCGAGGTTTTTGACATAGTCGCCCAAGTCGACCGATGCCAGGGAGCCCGAACGGTACAGCGATTCATGCAGCAACGCCATGGAGCGGATTCGGCCTTGCATGTCCCTGAGAACATTGCTGGCGGCGTCTTCCGGGTGACGGCCGGTTTCCATGCGCAACAAACTGTTGATGATTTGCAGGTTGTTTTTGACCCGATGGTGAACTTCTTTGAGCAGGGACTCTTTTTCCCTCAAGGAGACTTGCAAAACGGCCTGAGATTTTTCCAGTTCGGCCGTGCGGTGTTGGACGCGGGCTTCCAGTTCCTCCATTTGAAGATCCACCTGACGGTTGAGCAGCCATTTCTGGGTCATGGCGTGAGCGAGCTGCTGCACCTCCACATTGTCGAAAGGCTTTTTGAGCACGACCAGATTGTCCGGCTGGCCGACTCGGGCCCGAAGTTCTTCCCAGGAATAATCCGCGTAAGCCGTGCAGACGATGATCTGGATTTTGGGATAAACTTCCCAGATGCGGGCGATGGTTTCGACGCCATCCCAGCCCGGGGGCATCCGCACGTCAACGAAAGCGAGAGCATAGGGCCGGTTTTCCGCCAGCGCCCGTTTCACCATCTCCAAGCCCTCCTGCCCCTGATGGGCGGAGTCCACCTCAAATTTGAGCCGGGCAACCGCGGGGGGTGCCTCGCCAAAAAGAATCGATTCTATAGCCAGCATTTCCGTGTTCCCCTCATCTTTAGGGCAGAGAATCTTGCGAAAGTCAGCGTGGATGGCGCTGTTGTCATCGATGATGAGCAAGCGATGATTGGGCTTTTGCGTGGGGGTTTTCATGGGGTTGCGGGGGCTAATAGGAGGCGTTGGGCTTTATCTTTGCAACGGGCAGTTCCAGGGTGAAGGTTGCTCCCAGGCCGGGGCCATTGCTCTCGGCGGTGAGTGAGCCGCCCATTTCCTTGGCGGCGTTTGCGCCGCTGTGCAGCCCAAAGCCATGCCCGTCCCGCTTGGTGGTGAATCCGTGGTTGAATATCTTGATCAAATTTTCTGGCGGAATCCCAATGCCGTTGTCCCTGACGATGATGCTCACGATGTCCGGATTCGTTTGCACGGTTTGGATGGTGAGCTGCTTGTCGGCAGACGGTTTGGCGTCCAGGGCGTATTTGGCGTTCCTGAAAAGATTGATGAGAATTTGCAGCACCTTGTGGCGGTCGACGCAAACACGGGGCAGCGCGTCGCCCAATTGGCAGGTGATTTGAATCTGGTGCCGCTGGAAGGCGCCGGTATTCATTCGCAAGGCGTCCTCCACTAAATCAGTTGAGGAGATGATTTCCAAGGCCCCGGAGACCCGGGCGTAGCTTTGTTGCATCGCCACAATTTCCTTGATGTGTTCAATGTGCTGGCCCACAGATGTCATTTCCTCGATGGTTTGAGCCTGTTCGGTTGCCAGTTCGTCACCCACCCGGCACAAGTAATCGGGAAGCAGTCGGCCCTTGGGGTCGGCAGTGAGAAATTCGGCGAGGTGGTTGTTATTTTCGCGCAACAGATCGAGGCCCCGCCGGAGATTGATGGATTTGGATCGGCGCATCTGTTCGTTGACCAGGGTGGCGGACACGCTGACGCTGTTGAGCACATTGCCCACGTTATGGAGGACGCCGGTTGCCACCTCGGCCATGCCGGCATAGCGCGACGCCTCAAACAGCTTTTGGTTGAGTTTTTCGACCTGTTCGGCGGCTTTTTTCTGTTCCGAGACGTCCTG
>Ga0209086_10000415_pt1 | contig 36967 bp, 39 predicted proteins | sample M_130207_XF_Meta_FD_187312 | JGI IMG/M metagenome (GOLD analysis project Ga0209086, IMG submission 187312) | Freshwater microbial communities from Lake Montjoie, Canada to study carbon cycling - M_130207_XF_MetaG (SPAdes) (version 2) | ecosystem: Environmental > Aquatic > Freshwater > Lake... | reverse complement strand
CCGCAACCATGTAGCCAGTGTTGATGTTGAACAAATTGATGGATTCGGTGAACATGCCGCGGCCGGGTGCGTCGGTGAGGTATGTCGCCTGCACCGGTAGCGAGAAGTTATTTGAAAGTAACAAAACCGCGACAAACGACACGAGGTGCAAAACACCTGCGGCAATGTTGAGGCGACGTAACTGTGCGATTGCTTGTTCCATGTCGATCAGTCTTACTGGCTGAGGTTACGGAAGTACGGATTGTGACTTAAGTAGGGGTGAGAGCATCCCGATCTGGTCTGCCGAAGTGGCAGAAAACCTCGGTAATTCCCGACCAGATCGCCGTAGGTCAGTAAGCGGGGATGCGAATACTCGAATTGTTGGCTTCGATAGCTGGCCGGATCTCACGGAACAAGCGGCGATACCTGAAGAACGGAACTCGCGGATACATGTGATGAATCAAGTGATGGTCTTGGCCGAGCAACATGATGTGGCTGCCAATCCAACCGCGGATTTGAGTATTGCGATAACGAGTCGTTTCCTTAAACGGAACATGGGGGAGCCACACGAACCACACTTGCAAAATCAACTGTGCGAATTGCGTGGGCAACCACCACAACAACAAGAAGTTCACCCCTTGTCCAAAAAAGAATGAAACGACCAATAACAACAAACTGATTTGCAGATGTCGGTACAAACCTGGGCGATCTGATTTGAAGTACTTAATGCCGACGCTGACCTTGGACGGCAGAACTTTAAACAAAACATCGGCCAAGAACGGGACACAGGCAATGGTTTTAATGATGGTGGTAATCAACCAGCGGGGAAAAACTGCTTTGCCCGGTCCGGCCATGAAGTGATCGGGGTCTTTGCCCGGAATGTTGGTGTGGGCGTGATGCAGCAAATGCGATGGGGCATACGCCTGAAAGTTCAATTGCAATGGCAGCGAGGCGACGGTGCCCATGGCTTGGTCAATCCAACGTAACGACTTGTTCTGACCGCTGATATTTCCATGGTTGGCTTCGTGGTGAATGGTGTAGAAGAAGTACGTGATGATCGAGTTGATGATCATTCCGACGAACATCGGCAGCGATCCATTGACGCACAGCACAATTGTTCCGATGAACACGGTGCAGTTGAAGATGAATAACAAGACGGTTGGCCACGCGAAACCACCCATGTATTTGGTGGCGATGGCTCGTTCTTCGGCAGGAGTCATGACAGTGAGTCTGACACAAAATATTCCTCTAGCCTGAATCGTGTGAGTGCTTCGCTTCAAGTCCGTGGGGTGTCATTTTCGTATGGTCCGCGCGACATTCTGCGCAAGGTTGATCTGACAGTTGCTCCCGGAATGCGCGTCGGAGTTCTTGGCCCTAACGGAGTCGGTAAATCAACGTTGTTGGGTGTTCTGTCGGGGCGCCTGCAGCCCGATGAAGGCGCAATTATCTATGCCCCAGCGACCGCAACCATCGGCGAGTTACGTCAAGAGACCGAACGAGTGACTGGCGAGTCTGTCGAGACCTACCTTGCCCGTCGCACTGGGGTTGCTGGCGCGCAAACCGAACTTGATGCTGCGACCGAAGCCTTGTCGAAGAGCGAACCAGGATCGGATGATCGTTACAGCGAGGCGCTTGAACGATGGCTCGACCTTGGTGCTGCCGATTTTGAGAGTCGAGTGCAGACAGTGATGGCCGAAGTTGGACTTGCTGATGCGACGCTCGGTTCTTTGATGACCACGTTGTCTGGTGGTCAAGCAGCCCGTGTTGGACTTGCTGCATTGTTGTTGTCACGGTTTGACATTTTGATGCTGGATGAGCCGACGAACGACCTTGATTTTGTGGGTCTGGAACAGCTCGAGAAATTTGCACTCGACTTCAAAGGTGCACTTGTTGTTGTGAGTCACGACCGCGCATTTCTTGATCGGGTCGTGACGCACGTCGCTGAAGTTGATGACTACACCCACGCCATCAAAGTGTTTGCTGGTGGCTGGACGTCGTATCTGCATGAACGTGAAATTGCCCGCCAACATGCTGAAGAGGCGTATGCCGAATACGACGCTCAGCGAAGTGGTCTTGGTGCGCGTGCGCAACGTGAACGTAACTGGGGTCAAGTTGCAGTGAAGTCGTCGAGTGATGGCGACAAGATGGGTGCAAAGTTTCGCGCCAATAACACCGAACAATTGGCGTCACGGGCGCGACGCACCGAACGCGCCATCGAACGACTAGATGTGGTTGAGAAACCGCGTGAACCGTGGTTATTGCAATTCACGATTGCCACCGCCGATCGTGCGGGAGCAGTTGTGGCACGACTCGACAGCGCTGTTGTTCAACAAGGTGATTTCACGCTTGGTCCAGTGACGCTCGAAATTGGTTGGGGCGAACGCATCGGAATCGTGGGTGCTAACGGTGCGGGCAAGAGCACGCTGTTGCGCGCATTGCTTGGTCGCGTTGAACTTGCGTCTGGTGCGGCATGGATCGGACCAAGTGTTGTGATTGGTGAGATCGATCAAGCGCGTGCGCAGTTTTCTGGTGAACGATCTTTGCTTGAAGCCTTTATTGATGCTTCTGGATTAGTGATTGCCGAGGCTCGCACATTGATGGCCAAGTTTGGTCTTGGTGCCGAACACGTGAATCGCACATCAGATTCATTGTCGCCGGGCGAACGCACCCGAGCCGGGTTGGCATTGTTACAAGCACGCGGTGTGAACCTGCTGGTGCTTGACGAACCGACTAACCATTTAGATCTTCCAGCCATCGAGCAACTCGAGACGGCGATTACTTCATTTCCAGGAACCGTATTGTTGGTGACGCACGATCGTCGACTGCTCGAAACCATTCCGTTCACGCGCACCTTGCGCGTGAACGGAACAGTCACCGAAATTTAAAACCGCTGGAATTACTACCTAAGTGATAAGTGAACTACTGGTTGGCGGCGATGTAGGCCGACAACAATGCATTGGCTTGAGTAGAGGCATCAGTAAGTGCTGCTGCAACGTCTCCACCTTGCAACACTGTTGCAATGGCGCGAGCACTCAACGTACGAATCTCACGTTGCGGTCCAAGAATTGCACCAAGACTTGCCGGTGTATCAGCAACTTGCAACAGCTGATCGTAGGCAACCTTGAAACGCGGATCGCTCGTGTACTTTTCGGCGATTGCGCCAACTTCAAGTGCACTTGAACGAACTGGCACATAACCAGTTGCGGCGGCCCATGTTGATTGACTTTCGGCAGTGATCAAGAACGAGATGAAATCCCAAACTGCTGCAGCCTTTGCGGGGTCATCGTGATTGACGATCCACAATGACGCTCCACCAACAATGGCGCCTGGTGCATCGGCATCGCCAGGGGCGGGCATCGGACCAACACCAATATCGTCAGTGGTGATTCCAGGAATCAATCCACCAGCGACGGTTGAGAGAACTGTGCCAAGTGCTGCTGATGTCGAGATAGTCATTGCGGCCGGCTTCTCGGCATCTGCCAACTTGAGCAATGCGTCTTGACCACTGGCGTTGTCGCCTACGTTGTATGCCAAGCCGTCATTCACGAGAGCCTGAAGTTCGGTTAACAAATCGATGCCGGTTTGTCCGTCAAAGTTGACCTTTGTTGAAGGCGCGAGGCGACCGTTGTCATTGTCCGAATACAACTCGCCAAGCTTGGCGAACCACTGCTCTAAGAACCAACCGCCACCGCTGTCGGCGCCAGTATCAAGTGACAAACCAAATGCAGCTGCACCACTATCAACAATTGCTTGCGACATCGTACGCACTTCGGCCATGTTGGTCGGTGGCTTGTTGGGGTCGAGACCAGCGGCTTCAAAAACCTTCTTGTTGTAGTACAACACGGGGTCAGACACGTTGAATGGCATTGACCACTGCACGCCTTCGGTGAAGTACTGATTCAAAGCCTTCGGCAAGAAATCAGATGTGTCGTAGGCGGCTGACTCGAGACAAGCTCCAACAGGAACATTTGAATCGGTGTCACTCATGACCTGTACGGCGTATTCGGGCGCCTGCACCATGTCGGGGCGACTGTCTTGGCTGCTCTGCAAATACTTGTCGAGTGTTTGTTCGTAACCACCTTGGTTTTCGAGTGACACCTTGACCTTGGTCTGCGAAGCGTTGTATTCGTCAGTCAATGCGATTAATGCTTTTTCAAGATCACCGTTCATGCCATGCCAGAAGGTGATGTCGATGGTGTCGGTCACCGAATCAAGAGCGGTCGTGTCGCACGCGGGCAATGATGCCAAAGGTGTTGCGACAGTTGTCGGCGGTTCTGTTGGCGCACTGCTGTCTCCAGATGCGGGGGCTTTGGTTGTGCCAGGGTCGATGATGGAACTACTTCCACCACCTCCACATGAGGCAAACAACAATGCACTTGCGGTCAAACCAGCAAGTAATAGATGGGATTTATTGGGGGTTTTCATTTCATCCTTTCACTGCGCCGGCGGTGAGCCCACGCACTAATTGTTTTTGGAATACAACTAAGACAATCAAAATCGGAACTGCAGCAATGATCGTTCCCGCCATAATTAAGTTTGGCTTGTCAAGGTCGGATGACGCCAAGTGTCTTAAGCCTGTTTGTACGGTGTTCATGTCATCTTTTGTGGTGATGAGTGAAGGCCATAGGTACTGATTCCAACTTGCTAAGAACGAGAAGAGTCCGAGCGCTCCCAAAGTTGGTCGAACTAAGGGGATTGCGACTTCTTTCATGAAGCCCCAATGACCGAGGCCATCCATTTGTGCGGCCTCACGAAGATCGGGTGGGATCTGCATGAAAACTTGACGGAGCAGGAAGGTTCCGAATGCTGTCGCAATAAAAGGGACGGTCAAACCTTGGAATGAGTTGAGCCATCCGAGCGAATCAATCGTGCGGCGGTTGATCACCAAAGTGACTTCAAGTGGAACCAACAAGGTCGATAAGAAGATGCCAAAGACCAAACGCTTCAATGGAAACTTCAAAAATGAAAATGCATATGCCGAAGCGATTGACGTCACTAACTGAACCGACGTCACAATGACCGCGACAATTGTCGTATTCATCAAGTAGCGACCAAGACGACCTTCGGTCCAGGCATTCTTCAGAACATCAAGCGTGAATGCGTTGGGCAGAAGCGGGTTATCAAGAACTTTGTTGCCAGGCTTCAGTGCGGCGATCACTGTTGTGTAGACCGGGAACAGAATGAAAAGCGCAACGATCGTGAGCATTGAATAGCGAGCGAACGATCGCCAACCTTTGGGTGCGGTATCAAGAGCCATAGTGCACTCGCTTTCCGAATCCACGGAACTGCAAGGCCGAAAGTGCCAGCAAGATGACAAACAACAACACGGCGACAGCGGCTTGTAGTCCATCATTGTTTTTGATGATTGAGCTACTTCCGTAAATTAAATACGTCACTGATGTCGTGGAGTCTTGGGGGATTGGTCCACCATTAGTGAGCAAGTCCATTTCGCCATACGCCTGGAACGCGCGCGAGGTTAAAACAACTGTTGTGAACAAGAGTGTTGGTGAAATGAGTGGCAATGTGACGTTGGTGAAGCGCATCCAACCACCAGCACCATCAACGTAAGCGCTTTCATGCATTTCTTTGGGAACACTTTGCAATCCAGCCGTGACCAAGATGAAAGTGAAACCAAGGTTGGCCCAGATTGATGAGATTCCAACTGACCACAATGCAGTGCCGGAGTCGTTCAGCAATCCGGGCTCTTTGATAACGGGGAATATGTTGTGCAGCCAACTGAGATTGGCTAGAACACCAACAGATGGTTGCAACAAGAACAACCACATCAAAGATGCAACGGCAACCGATGTAGCAATGGTGCTGCTAAAGATCGTGCGAAAGAATCGCATGCCACGTAGTTGCTTGTCGGCAAGTATTGCAAGCCCAACACCTAGCACCAATCCAATCGGAACGGTGATCATGGCGAACTTGACCGTGACCCACAGTGCGTGCTGAAACTGATCACTCTTAACAACGTTGGTGTATTGACCCCAGCCAACCGATTTGCAATTCTTTCCTTGAACATCGCACGTTTGTTGCCCGAGCCACACAGCTTTGCCAAGTGGATACAAAACAAATGTGAGGAGCACAAGAAGCGACGGCCCAAGCATGGCAAACGCCAAAGGGATCTCTCGCAGACGACGTGACTTAATAGCCATCAAGAAATCCTGAGGCCCGTCTCAACATTGAAACGATGACGATGGTTTTCATCCGCTGTCACAAAGACCGACGCTCCGTTACTCGGAACTTCGGTGCCTGCTGGCAAACGAACAATCGCGCGATGCTCAGCATCAACGGTGCAGACAACTTGAATTTCATGACCCAGATGTTCGACGAGTGCAACCGTCGCTGCAACACCCGATGACGCAAGATGTGTGTGCTCAGGTCGTGCGCCCACAAGATGGCTACCAGTCTCAACACTTCCTGCTGGGAAGATGTTCATGGGTGGTGTGCCGATGAACTGTGCAACGAATACCGATGCGGGTTTGTCGTAGACATCTTTGGGCGTGCCAACTTGTTCGATGATTCCATCACGCATGACTGCAATGCGGTTACCCATTGTCATTGCTTCAACTTGATCGTGGGTGACGTAAACGAAAGTTGCGTCGAGTCGATGGTGCAATGCGACGAGTTCGGCACGCGTCTCGGCGCGTAACTTGGCATCAAGGTTTGACAACGGCTCGTCCATGCAGAACACCGCTGGTTGACGAACGATGGCGCGAGCCAATGCGACGCGTTGACGTTGACCGCCCGACAATGCACCGGGTCGACGCTCAAGGTAGGGAGTCAGACCTAAAACTTCGGCAGCTTGTTTGGCGGACTCGGCACGTTCGGCTTTACCTACGCCCCGTACTTTCAACGGAAATTCAATATTTGCTTGCACCGACTTGTGTGGGTACAACGCGTAACTCTGAAAGACCATTGAGACATCGCGATCTTTAGGTTCGACATCATTGACCATGTTGTCACCAATCCACACCTCGCCAGCGGTTGGGTCTTCGAGCCCAGCGATCGTTCGCAGCAAAGTTGATTTGCCGCAACCCGAAGGGCCGAGAAGGATCATGAAGTCGCGGTCGGCAATGTCTAAGGAAACATTGTGAACTGCTTTGACGTCTCCAAAGTGCTTGGATACGCCGACGAGTCGGATGGATGCCACGTCGTCATCGTATTGCATCTCAGGCGGTGTGCGAACCGAGGCACTCGGTTACTCATTAATAATTTCTATTAGTTACCTTTGGTCCACCAAAAGTTTCTTTAGGCCTCTGCTGAAGTGAGGTCTGGCCCAAGAACGATGGTGCCGCTGAAGTGCTCTTTGGCAAGTCCAATCCAGTCATCTTCTTGGCCTGGTTGAACTGCTGGTACACAGTGCGTCAACATCAAGGTCTTGACGTTGTTGCGAGCTGCGGTTTGGCCGGCCTGTGCAACTGTGCTGTGGTAATCCAAAATGTCCAAGAATCGTTGGCTATTTGGCAAGATAGTTGCGAGTTGTTTGACCATGTCGTCACGAATGACGGTCTGTACATAGATGTCGGCATTCAGACACAAATCATCAAGACCAGCACACGGAATCGTGTCGCCAGCCAGTGCGGCAACCTTGCCGTCGTGTTCAATACGGAAACCGATACTCGGATCAACAGGACGGTGATCGGTCGCGTGAGTTGACACCGATACTTCACCGATGGCGAATGTTTCCCCAGGTCCGACCTCTACAACGTCAACGGTGAGTGGACCATTGGCGCGCAAGTCGTCGTGGTGGGCGTGTCGATAACCCTGATCGAGGGTGAGCATGGTGAGCATGGCGTCAACCACTTGACGAGTGCCCACTGGTCCAACAACTTTCAACGGAATGTTGACCGGCATCATGACCCAGCGAGTGGTGACGAGGTCATTGAGATCGGTGATGTGATCGCTATGAAGGTGCGTGATCAAAATCGTGTTCACCATCCCAGGTAACACACCTGCGCCGAGCAGACGCATGATTGCAGCACGACCGCAGTCGATCATGATGTGTTGTTGACCCGCTTGCACCAAGGTGCACGGACCCCCACGATTGGGGTCGGGGATAGGACTACCGGTACCGAGAAGAGTGACTTTCATGAAATCAGTATGTCATACAACTGGCACACTGAATGACACTAAATTAGGTCCAAGCGGCAACTTGAGGATCGTTTGGAGCGACAAGGTGTAGGTGCTCTGCGTCGGCAGACCATTCAATTTCGGGCAAATTGCCCGAGGCTTGTTGCTTCAGTAACGAACGCATGATGCGCAGAAGTTGTCGCCGTTGAGATTTTGTCTCAGGTATTTTCAATACACCGATACCAAAATCAGCATCAATCGTCATCCAGGAAAATCTCGACGAAAGCGACTGGGTGAGGAGTGACCAAGCGGCCCATGTTGAGCCGCTCCACGCTTGTTGAAGATTCGCTGGAACTGAGGTACTTCTGAGTTGAGCATCGCGCGGATGGCAATCATGCATGACCATTGTTGCGCCTGCATGCAAATGAGCGAAGGCCATTTCAATGATTTGAAAAGAATCTTCTATCTCATGCCAAGGGTCAACAAAGGCAACATCAAACTTCGCTTTCATTGAATTTACTTGGACAGCAAGTTCGTCTAGGTCGGGGAATCTCGAAAATTGATCGTTGTGCTTCTTTTGAAGTTCAGATGCGTAGACATATCGAGAGTGATGGGCGAATGTACGAACTGGTAGTGCTTGTGAAAGTGGCACACCTGTAGAGACCGAAACAATCTCTAGTAATGACCACGCTTTACTTTTTGAAAAATTGCCGACAAAAGTCTCGGCAGCGAAAATTTCGTGAGACATTAAGCCGAGGCGTTGTCGAGGGCCTGGAGCAATGTGTTCCATGACAAGACTGCGCACTTGATACGCACCGGAAACTTCACGACACCTTGCAATGCTTCAAGATCGCCCAGCTTCACTTCAACAGCGGGGGCATCGTCGGCATCTTCTTCGATCGACATCATCACTTTGAAGCGATGTATTAAAGCCTGAATTTCAGCGAGTGACTTGCCCTTGACAGCCTGGCTCATCATTGATGCCGAACTCTGCGAAATGCTGCACCCCTGACCCGAAACTTTGACGTCAACTAAAACGCCGTTTTCAACTTGGGCATAGATCGTGATTTCATCGCCGCACAAGGGGTTGTGCCCCTCGGCCATGACGGCAGGGGGTGCAAGCTCGCCGCGGTTACGCGGTGTGCGGTAGTGGTCAAGGATGATTTCGCGGTACAGATCTTCTAAGCCGGGCATGGTTTCCTCTCGTGGCTATACACCAAAGATATCGCTTGCACCATCGAGGGCATCAGCCAAAGCGTCAGCATCTGTCTGGTCGTTATATATATAGAAACTGGCTCGGGCGGTGGCATTTGCCCCGAGCAGCTTCATGAGTGGCTTGGCGCAGTGGTGACCGGCACGGACACAGACGTTCTTTTCGTCGAGAATCTGGCTGATGTCGTGGGGGTGAATGTCACGGAAGGCAAAGCTCAATACTGCGCCGCGAACTTCAACATTGCGTGGTCCATGAATCACGATCTCATCGCCGTACCGCGCGTTCAAAGTGCTCAACGCATACTCGGTGAGATCCATTTCGTGTTGGCGAATATTGGCCATACCAATGTTGCTCAAGTAATCAACGGCTGCACCAAGGCCAATCACTTCGACGATGGGCGGCGTACCAGCTTCAAACTTTGACGGCAGTTCGGCGGTGGTGAAACCATCAAGTCGAACATCGCCGATCATGTTGCCGCCACCAAGAAATGGAGGCATTGCTTCAAGTAATTCTTCGCGGCCCCACAACACGCCAATACCTGAAGGGCCGACCATCTTGTGACCACTAAACATTGCGAAGTCGGCATCCCATGCTTGGACATCGGTGACGTTGTGTGGAACGTATTGACATGCATCAACAATCGCGATTGCACCAGCAGCATGAGCAGCCGCGCAGAGTTGCTTCACTGGAGTGATTGTGCCGAGAACATTGCTCATCGCAGTGAACGACAAAACTTTTGCGCCATCAAGTAGTGCTGACAAGTTAGAGAGATCGAGCAGACCGTCGTCGGTGAGTGGAATCCAACGCAATTGAATTCCGCGCTCGGCAACAAGCATGTGCCACGGAACGATATTGGCGTGATGTTCCATGTGAGTGAGCACAACAACATCGCCGGCTTGAAGATTTGCGCGGCCCCATGTTTGCGCAATGAGGTTGATCGATTCGGTGGCGTTCTTTGTGAAAACAACTTCATTCACGCTGCGGGCATTGATGAATCGCTGCATTTTGCTGCGTGCGCCTTCAAACAGATCAGTGGCTTCGCCGGCCATGCGATATGCACTGCGGTTAATCGGTGCGTAACCATTGCGCATAAAATCGGTCATCGCGTCAATGACTGCATTGGGCTTTTGAGAAGTGTTGGCCGAGTCGAGATACACGAGACGTTGGTTGTCGATCATGCGTTGAAGAACGGGGAAGTCGGCCTTGACGGCAGACCAATCAACGCGAGTCGTGTTCATGGACGGAACGACTCGTATCCAGAGACTTCAAGTTTTTCTGCAATTTCCATTCCGCCGCTTGCAACAATGCGTCCATCAACCATCACGTGTACATGGTCGGGAGCAAGTTCGTCTAAGAGTCGCTGATAGTGGGTAATCAACACGACGCCCATGGTGGGTCGGTCAGCGCGCACTGCACGAATCCCCTTGGCAACAATGCGCAGCGCGTCAATGTCGAGACCCGAATCGGTTTCGTCGAGCACGGCAACATCGGGTTCGAGAATTGCCATCTGCATGATTTCGTTGCGCTTCTTTTCGCCGCCCGAGAAACCTTCGTTGAGGTAACGGTCGACGAACGATGAATCCATTCCGAGACGCTTCATCCAGTCCATGGTGGCGAGGCGAAGTTCGAGAACTGACAGATCGATACCTTTGCGGGCACTGAGTGCTTGACGTAAGAACTGAATCACCGAGACGCCGGGAATTTCTTGGGGGTATTGGAAGCCAAGAAAGAGACCAGCCTTGGCGCGAACGTCGGTCGGCCAATCGGTGATGTCGTCGCCGTGCAAGAAAATCTGTCCGCTAGTGACTTCGTATTCAGATGATTTGAGTAGGCAACTAGCCAGGGTGCTTTTGCCACAACCGTTGGGTCCCATGATGGCGTGCACTTCGCCGGCGTTGACCGTGATGTTGAGCCCCTTCAAGATGTCGGCGGGAACCACGGTGTCAAGATCGTCGGTGGCCGGTCGGGCATGCAGGTCGACTACCTGGAAGAGGGGACTACTCATAGGGCGAGTCTAGAGCCGACCCCCTATTTCTCCTATCTCCGTAGTGCTAATTATCTTGTGATTCTGGTGTCGTTTTATTCGCTATTACCAATTAAAACGACACCAGAAGCACAAGGGGATTTAGGTGTGGAGGGCCGACCAGAGGGATCGGTAGTTGGGGTATTGGTAGCCCCGACCATCGCTAGCAACTTTGTCACTGCCGTCATTGCTACTGCCGTTCACGTTGACATACGACGAGTCGACCAGCATGCGGTGGTACTTGGGCAGATTGCGAAACGGGACGCCGGCATCAACATGGTGAGCCAAATGGAATCCAATGTTGAACGGCACCAAGAAAAACCGAGCTGCCCAATGTTGCTCAACCGAATGAGTGGCAATCCGACGATCATCAGACGCCATTAGCCCACCATGTTCGGCGACCGAACGCAGTCGATTGATGACGCGCCACACCGTGAGATACGGCAGCAACCAGAACAAGGGATACGCCCACCAATAGCCAGCAACAATTGCGCCGACAATCAAGACGGCCTGCACAGCCAAAATCTTGAACAGCGTTTGGCGCACCAATGCAACTTCACTGCGAGCACCGTGCAACTGATCGCGCAACAAACGCAAACCAGTTTGACCTTCTGCATCGCGTACCAATTTGCGTCGCCAACTTGCAGTACTAATTGGATAGTTGGCATACAAAGCGATATCGGGTTCGTTCGGACCGAACTCTTCGCGGTGGTGCGCCATATGCACGCGACGATACGCGTCGGTATTCGTGAACGCCGGATACCCAATCAACCAGCGACCGACGAAATCGTTCAATGTGCGATTGCGAAACAGCAAACGGTGCGCAGCTTCATGCATCAGCGACGCAACTTGCGCGTGCGCACGACCCATCAAGATAAAAACTGGCAACCAGGCAATGGGACCAAAGTGCACAGCTAGAAAAATTAACAATGCGGTTTGCACAAATACAGAAACAACTGACAAGCCATTGCGCATTGAAGGAATCTGACGCAGCGCTTCACGTCGACTACTTACTAATCGCCCATCAGGCATCACGTCTTCGGTCGTGTTTCCTAATGACAATGTTGCATGACGAACCATTCCGCCAAGGTGTGGACTACCAACCACGGTCAATCCACTCTTTCAGATGTGGTCGCTCGGTTCCGACGGTGGTGTCACTTCCGTGGCCCGGCAAAACAATCGTGTCTTCGGGATAGATCAACAACAAGTTGTCGATTGAGTTGATGATGGTTTCAAATGAGCCACCCTCAAACTTGGTGTTGCCGGGACCGCCAGGAAACAACGTGTCGCCGGTAAACAGCAAAGGAGTATCAAGCACACGGAACGAAATCGAACCTGGTGTATGCCCAGGGTTGTGAATTGCTTGAATGCGCAACTGACCGATTTCAATCATCTCGTCGTGCTCAATGAATCCGTCGTAACCCTTTTCGACCAACATCGGTGCATCGAGTTCGGTCACGGCCACGTGATAGCCAGCTTCGCGCATTGCCGGGATCGCCTGAATGTGATCGAAGTGACCGTGAGTTTCAAGAACCCGCGTGACACCAAGTCGTTTGCACATTTCAAGCAAGCGCTCGTGTTCATTGGCCGCATCAATCAGTATGGCTTCGCCGGTTTGATGGCAGCGCACGACAAAAACATTGTTGTCGTAATCGCCGACGACCACTTTGTGCACTTCAACTGTCGAATTAGACCAGTGCAACGTGTTTTCTACAGACGAACCCATGAAGTAAGTATCTCACGACACAGCACAAAGTGCGAAGGTGACGCCACCACAACAGGTGCGAGCCGTAAGGTCTCGGGGTGGCTTTACCCCCAGATCGTCCTGATTTCACAGACCTCGCCACGCCGAGTGAGCACAAGGCGTTGAAACGAATGGCCGAGATGGACACTTCAACAACAAATCCAAGCGATGCTGGCTTGCAGAAACGTGGTCCGTCGGGAGCGGTGATTGGAGCACTGGTTGCACCAGGCGCCCCGTCGCTTTTCCGCCGAAAGACTCTCTCGGCCGTGCTCCTACTACTCGGCTTTGTCATTCCTATTGCCACAGTTGTGGTTGCTCTGGTGCGTCGCAACGAAATCACGTCGTTAGTACTTAATGAGAATTTCCTTTTCGGACTTCAGACGGTCGCGGTGCTTTTCGTGTTGTCACGAATGATCTCGGTCATTGAAGTCATTCGCTCACGCTCTGAGGGTTCGCCGCGTCGTATGGCATCTGCGCTTGGTCTGCTTGGCGTCATTGTTTTGGCCTTGCCCGCAGTGTGGTCGGTGGCTCGAGCACAAGATTTATCGGGTGTCATCAGTGATGTCTTTGTGTCGTCGGGCAGCGACGCTCCATTAGCCGCAACAGGTGATGGTTCAACGTCGAGTGCAGGATTCAAAACTATTTTGCTCTTGGGTGGCGATGAAGGCCCCGGACGTTGGGCGCTTCGTACCGACACCATGATTCTGGTAACGATTGATGAAGAATCTGGTCGCATCGCCATGATTTCAATTCCGCGCAACATGTACAAGATGCAGTTCCCGCCAGGTTCGGCCATGGCCGATGAATTCCCTGAGGGTTTCCCCGAATTAGCAAACGCGATTTATCCCTATGTATCTGCGCATGAAGAGATTTCGGCGACGTATGTTCGGGGCGATCTGCAACCAGAGGCAATCGCACTTGCCTCGGCAATTAGTTATTCAATGAATATCACGATTGACGATTATGTGTTGGTCAACATGCAGGGTTTCCTAGAGATCATTGATGCACTAGGTGGCGTAACGCTCACGCTTGAAGAGAAATTGCCGATGCCCGGAAATGTTCCTGGAGCGAAAACTCAATACCCACCGTTCATCGGGCCAGGTGAAGTCACGATGGATGGAACGACTGCGTTGGGTTTTGCGCGATCACGTTCGGGCGATAGTGATTACGGTCGTATGGGTCGTCAGCGTGAATTACTCACTGCGATAGCGAGTCAAGTCGAGGGCAGCGACATTTTGTTGCGCTTCCCAAACTTGACGGAAATTATGCGTTGGACTGTGCGCACGTCACTTTCGGCCGGTGAGTTTTCGTCACTCGTTGATCGTTTACGAAGTGGTGCATCAATCAACGAGTCAGTCGGCCTGGTTCCGCCGCTCATCAATCCAGGCAACCCCAATTTTGTCGATATCAGTAATTTGCTTGACGCGTTGCAAGTCTCTATTCGAGATGACGTCGACTTTCCTTACGCCTGATTCACGAACTGACGACGTCGTAACCCATCGATAAAGCCACGGGTATTTGCGCTGGATCAAAGGTGATGAACCGCAGTGGGCGTGGCAAACGTTCGGCTGCTGCTAAATGAATTGCATCGTTGATATGTACGGGTTGTTCGCGCGCAATCATTGCCGCGCGATCAAGACACACTTGATCGACCGGCACAATGTGAATGCGATCCCACAACAAACGCACCGCATCTTCAACATCGTCTTGCAAGATCTGTTCATCGGTGAGCCGCGGCACCAATGCCAACGCTTCAGACAAAGCCAGAGCAGAAGCGCACCATTGCGCATCATTCTCTAACGCATCAATCACTACTTGTCGACCGCGACCTTCAATCGCAACACTCAACAACGCCGACGAGTCGAGAAAAAGTGTCATCGAATATCACGCAACAACTTGTCAATACGTCCGCCGCTCCACACGCTCACTGCAGGTGTTGGTTGATAAACGCCGCCTCGTCGCGGTGCAATCACTAAACCGCGCGCCACTAAATCGCTCAAACGTGCTTGACCTTCTGGTGCGCCAAGCGGACCCAACTGCGCAATCGGTCGACCACCAATTGAAATGACAATGTGTTCACCCGAGGCGGCCCGACGCACCGAGGCTGCGGCGTCGGCTCGTAGTTGACGGATTCCCAATTCACTCATGACCCCAACCTAACAACCCGAGAGCCAGATTGTGTACACAACGGTACACATCACAAGTTGTCATTCGCCTCACGACCGCGACACAATGAATCTATGAACTTTGCATTCTCAGAAGAACAAGAAGAACTCCGTAAAACAGTCCGTGCTTTCCTCGATGCCAAGAGCAGCGAAGCCTCAGTGCGCGAACAGATGGACACCGAGGCCGGTTTCGACCAGGCCGTGTGGTCACAGATGGGCGAGCAGATGGGCCTTCAGGGCTTGCACATTCCCGAGGCGTACGGCGGATCGGGCTACGGCTACGTCGAACTCGGCGTTGTGCTCGAAGAAATGGGCCGTTCGTTGTTGTGCGCCCCCTACTTTGCAACCGTCGTTTTGGCTGCCAACACCTTGATTCACTCAGGTGACGAAGCCGCCAAGAAGAAGTACCTCCCCGGCATCGCTGCTGGCGAGACCATCGCGACCCTCGCCTACACCGAGCCCTCGGGCAAATGGGACGAGAGCGGCATCACCATGCAGGCTTCGGGAAGCGGATCAGCTTTCACGCTCAGCGGCACCAAGATGTTCGTCCTCGACGGACACACCGCCAACCTGATCATCGTGGCTGCCAAGACCGGCAAGGGAACCAGCTTGTTCGCCGTTGACGGCAACGCTGCTGGCCTCACCCGCACCGCACTCAGCACCATGGATCAGACCCGTAAGCAGGCAAAGCTTGAATTCAACAACACCCCGGCCGAGCTCATCGGTACCGAAGGTGCTGGCTGGAGCGTCTTGTCAACAGTTCTCGATCTTGCTGCTGTTGGCCTTGCCGCCGAGCAGGTTGGTGGAGCCCAGAAGGTGCTCGACATGGCTGTTGAATACGCCAAGGTGCGCGTGCAGTTCGGTCGCCCGATCGGTTCGTTCCAGGCCATCAAGCACAAGTGTGCAGACATGTTGCTCGAGGTTGAATCAGCCAAGTCGGCTGCTTACTACGGCATGTGGTGCGCCAGCGAAATGAACGACGAACTCGCTTCGGTTGCTTCACTCGCCAAGGCCTACTGCTCAGAGGCGTACTTCCACGCAACCGCTGAAAACATTCAGATCCACGGTGGTATTGGTTTCACCTGGGAACACCCAGCTCACCTCTACTTCAAGCGTGCGAAGTCATCTGAATTGTTGTTCGGTGACCCGACCTACCACCGCGAGTTGCTCGCACAGCGCATCGGTATCTGAAGTCACTCACATATCTGACTTAACTGGGTCGGTTTTCGGACAGCAACTGTCTGGAAACCGACCCAGTTTTTTAATGCCCAGAACTTCGCAAGGGTTAGCCTGACTATGTGATTTGGTTATTTATTGTTCTTGCTGCGATTGGCGTATTTCTGATTGCGGCTTTGAGCATTGGTCGTGAAGCAAGACGCCTCGATGCAATGGCCCCGCGTGCGGTCTATCAACTCGAACAAGCCACCGATTTCGTGGCGATGTCACTACCCGAATCAACTCAGGCTCGGCTCACGATGGAAGAGCTTGAGCAGTTGCTCGTGATGCACATGAATTGGTTGCACGGCAAAGGTCTGTTGCCCGACAAGGCTGTCGATCATCGTCAAGACAACACGACTCGACTAGTCGTCACCGAAGAGTCGCTGATTGCCTATTTGCTGGGCGAAGCCGACAAAGCCGGCATTCAGATCGTCGATGATGTCGACTTGGTGAATGTCACCGAAGCCCACTTGGCGTACTTCGATGCGATTGGTGCAGTTGGGCCTGTGGCCGAGGATGTGTAATTGAGAGGTTCACGATTAGTCCTCTTAATTATTAGCCAACTAGATCATCATATTTAAAGCACTTGTGACTTTGCGACCGTGTTCACCATCTCCGCTATAGGTGATTTTGTCGGCGAGTTGTTGATCGGTTTGACGACCGGTTGCCAGTGCCAAGAAGGTTGCAGTGTCAAGCGTGATCCGAGATAGTGGTGCCTCTGGCTCTTCCTTGACCAACGCGGCACGCCCATCAACAATCGTGCACACGATATGACGCGGAACTCCACCAGTGATGTCGATCACCACACTCTGGCCCCCGGGCGTTGCGGCTCGTTTGCCAACCACAATCGGCACGGTACGAATCAAACGATCAATGGTGTGCTCTGCCGCAGCGCCAGAAAGATGACCAGGAATACCCACCGCTCGACGCATGTCTTGTTCGTGCACCCAACAATCAAGTACGCGAATATGCAAGAAGTCTGCAGTGGTGCCAGGTCCGTTTGGGGTCATAACTTCTTTGGCGAAGTACGACTCATTGGCAGTGCGCAAGAAATTCAAACGACGAGCCGCAACTTCATTCCATTCGGCCAAGACTTGCGCGCCACTGAGCGAACGACGACTGTCAATTTCGTTTTCGTTTGCTTCGCCAATGGGGTTGCGCACATAATCAAACTTGGGAGCCTGATGAGTCGTGCGGGCACCGCCGCTTTCGGCGCTTTCATACGCAACGATGTGCGACAAGTTGTCTTGCACCGACCAACCTGGGCAGTCAGATGGAAGTTTCCATTGTGCTTCGGTGAGTTGCGCGCCGAGTTCGGACAATGAAGCAAAACACAAGGCAAGTTTGTCGATCGTGTCGTGAGGGATCATGAGATTTCCTTTTTACGGGGCCGGATTCTGAATGCTTTGCCAATCACGAGCTTGTAGATATGGCGTAAATATTCGACCGATGAACTCTAAATCGGCCGGAGTCTTAGGGGTCTTGATTTCGTACAGTCCATCGACGCGCGTGTAAGCGACGGTGAGGTTCCACAGCGCCAGAGCTTGATCGCCCATAGGTGCCGGTACAACAACTGGACCGAAAACGGCCTTCTCTGAATGAGACCCTTCGGCTGGGAACAGCACAATCGGCACACCAAAGCCGGCGAGTTCGTTGATCACATAGAAGTGATCAGCCTTGACGTCGTCGTGGGTTGATTCATCGGCCAATGCTGCGTCCCAGTCGTCGGCCGAAGCACCAATAGATTCAAGCAATTCTTTGGCCACAGCGGGGTCGTGCGGCTTGCGGCCATCGGTGTGCAGTGCCTTGCCACAAGCCGCATACCAGGCGTCGCATAAAGCCATGTCACGGCGTCGCAGGCGGGCGGCAACTCGCAATGGGCTCCAGCCGTAGGCGAGAGGTCGTTCCCATGGGTGAGGCTTACCTTCGGGGCGGTTGACCTCTTCAAGACTAAAGAAGCGCCAATTGATTTCAAGGTCCGTAAGTCGCCGAACCTCGCGAATCCATAACGATGTTTGATACGCCCATGGGCACATGGGGTCGAAGAAGAAGTCAATTTTGTCGACAGTTTGCGCCATGTCGTCCTCCTTAAAAGGAAATCTCTGAACAGAACCTAGTACCGTTGAACCCTATGGAACGCCCTACAAAGTTTGAGCACACCCGCTTTCTTGGAGACAAGCGGACGCAGTTGGTGTACGACGTAGACAACTGGCAAGACACCGCGGTCATTGACGAAATCGTGGCGGCTGAATTCGGCTTGTGTTTTGGGCCAGATACTTTGGCTGAGGCTCGTAACCGTGGTTACACCTTGGCGATTCCGGGAAAAACCCGACGCCACCTCAAGCCTCGTGCCTGAAAGTTGCCGTAGCCGATGCTGAGCAACGGCACCATCGTTTCAGGCACATTGAACCTGCCCCGCTACTTGGTTCAACCGGCCGGCAAGACCGAGGGCGCGCCCGGCGTCATCATGTTGCATTCGTTCCCGTTTGGCCCCATTGATGCGCGCCACTCGGCGAGCAGTTTTCCCGAGTTGATGGATCGTCTTGCGAATGAATTGGGATTTGCCTCAATGTGCTTTACATTCCGCGGTTGTGGTGAAAGCCCCGGTGATTTTTCATTACAAGGTTGGGTCGACGATTTGCGAGCAGCGATCGACCACATGATCTCTGAATCAAACCCAACGGGATTGTGGTTAATAGGTTCAAACACTGGTGGTTCGTTGGCTATGTGCGTCGGGGCTGATGATCCTCGAATTAAGGGATGTGCATTGCTTGGACCACGAGCGGACTTCGATGACTGGGCAGCGCAACCACGAAAGTTTTTGGATCACTGTCGTTCGGTTGGTTCGGTGCAGACGCCGCAGTTTCCTAAAGACTTTGATGAGTGGACTCGCGAATTACGTCGGTTCAGACCAGTGCCGGCAGCTCAACGTTTTGCTCCACGCCCGTTGTTGCTGTTGCATGGCGACGACGATGAAAGTGTTCCCGCGACTGACACTCGACAGTTGGCAGAAGCACATGGCGCAGCTGAAATGCGCGTACTTGAAGGTGCAGGACATCGCATGAGGCATGATCCGCGAGCGATGGCGGTGCTATTTGGTTGGTTGGATCGTCAACGTTTAGATGAAAACTAAAGAGTGTCAGAGATCAATTCATTGATCGTTCCGACGTGTGCCAAAGTTTGTGAGTTTTAACCTTGCGATTGATGCCACTTGAATGCGCTGTTAATGATGTCTTCGTATGAGCGTGTCGCTGCCCAACCAAGTGTTTGTCGAGCAAGTGATGCTTCGGCGTAAACGATGGCTGGGTCGCCAAGTCGACGTGGTGCAAATTCGTGAGGCACTGGCTTGCCCGAGGCTTTCGCTGTCGCTTCAAGAATTTGCATCACTGAAGTACCGATCCCGGTACCTAAATTGACGGTGAGATTCGGCTGTCCGTCATTGAGGTAATCAACGGCCTTGGCATGTGCATGAGCCAAATCCTCAACATGGATATAGTCACGGACGCCGGTGCCATCAGGGGTGGGGTAATCGTTTCCTAACACTTTGATTGGTCCACCTGCGCCTAGGGCGGCCTTCATCACTAATGGAATGAGGTTGGAGGTGATGTCCCAATTTTCGCCGAGCACTCCATCACTGCTGGCGCCGGCTGCATTGAAGTAACGCAGGCTGACCCAACGCAAACCGTGTGTGACGCCATACCAACTGATGATACGTTCCATCATTGCTTTGGTTTCGGCGTACACGTTCTCGGGATTGATTGCTGCAGACTCGGTGATCGGTAATTGATCAGGGTTTCCGTATACGGCGGCCGACGACGAGAAGACAATCTGATGAACATTGGCAGCCAGCATTCCCTCGACAAGACCGACGGTTCCTTCAACATTGTTTCGCCAATAAAGGCGGGGGTGAGTCATTGATTCGCCAGCACTCTTGTACGCAGCAAAGTGAATGACGCTGTCAACATTGTGCTTGCGGCAGACCGATTCAACTGCAGCGCTATCGCAAATATCGGCAACTTCGAGAGTTGCGCCGAGCAGATTCTTTTCTGTTCCACGAACAAGTGAATCAAGAACTACTACGTCGCGGTGTTGCGCCTGCAGCAAACGCAACGTGTGCGAGCCGATATAGCCCGCTCCGCCGGTAACAAGAATCGTCACGATATTCCTTCAACTTCAACGAAGTGCTTGATCATGCGCTGCAACCCATCGCGTAGAGAAATAGTTGGTGTCCAGTCGAGAATATCGGTAGCCAAGGTGATATCGGGTTGACGTTGTAGAGGATCACCATCGCGTTCGGGCGGTAACGCCACAGAGATGATTTCACTTGATGAGCCAGTGAGTTCAACAACAAGTTCAGCAAGTTCACGCATGGTGAATTCGCCGGGATTACCAATGTTCACTGGAAGGTTGTAGTCGCTATCAAGCAACGCCATGAGTCCACGAACCTCATCGTTCACATGGCAGAACGAACGAGTTTGCGAGCCGTCACCATGCAATGTCAGTGGTTCACCCTGCAAAGCCTGAACGACAAATGTGTTAACAACGCGACCATCATTGGGTCGCATGCGTTCTCCATAAGTATTGAAGATGCGCACAATACGAACTTCGACACCGTGAACGCGGTGGTAGGCCATTGTGAGCGCTTCGCTAAAACGCTTCGCTTCGTCGTAACAACTACGCGGACCAATTGAAGAAACGTTGCCCCAATAGCCTTCGGGTTGCGGGTGAACCAGTGGGTCGCCGTAGACCTCGCTTGTAGAAGTTAAGAAGAAGACTGCACCATCGGCTTTTGCACGATCGAGCAGGTTGCGTGTGCCGGTACTGCCGACAGCGAGAATTTCAAGTGGCATAGTGGCGAAGTCGTTTGGCGATGCCGGGCTTGCGTAATCGAGAACTGCATCAAACTTTGCTGCAAGCGCTTGATGCGTGGGCCAGGGGAGAGTGATGTCGTGATTCACCAATGTGAACTTGGCATTGCTATTGAGGTGTGCAACATTTTCTGGGCGTCCTGTAGCGAAGTTGTCAATTGCAACGACTTCGTCGCCGCGGGCAAGAAGCGCATCGGCAATGTGAGAACCGATGAAGCCTGCGCCACCAGCAAGAAGAATTCGCATGTCTAGCGGCCAATTCCTTGGTAAGTAAAGCCAGCCCGTTCCCAGTCTTTGCGATCAAGCAGATTGCGGGCGTCAATGATTTGTTTGCCAGACATTGAAATGGCAATGGTTGACGGCGAAATCCATTTGAAGTCGTCCCACTCGGTGAGCACTGCAAGAACATCTGCTTTCAAGGTCGCTTCATCGCTCGATGTGGCAATTACTAGATCATTCGGAATTCCGGTTCGTATATCTGTGACCGTTGGGTCAAATGCCTGAACGCGAGCACCGAATTTCATGAGACGTTCAATAATCGCGATTGCTGGCGAATCGCGCAGGTCGTCAGTGCCGGCTTTAAACGTGAGCCCCCATACTGCCACCACCTTGCCAGACAAATTGCCGCCAGCAGCGATACGAATCTTGTCGGCTACCCGATCAAGTTGTTGGTCGTTGACAGTAATGACACCCTTCAAGAGGTCAAATGAGTAGTCGGCATCTTCGGCAATCTTGATGAGGGCCCGCGAGTCTTTCGGGAAGCAACTGCCACCCCAACCAGGTCCGGGACGCATGAAGTTTTCGCCGATGCGCTTGTCGCTGCCCATACCAACGACAACATCGTTGATGTCGGCGCCGACACCTTCGCAAATAGCGGCGATGGCATTGATGAAAGACAATTTTGTTGCCAAGAAAGCATTGGCTGCGTACTTAATGGTCTCAGCAGATGCCGGGTCGGTGATGATCACTCGGGTTGAGAGACCGTCATATAACGAGGCAACCTTCATTGCAGCTGCTTGATCATCGCTACCGACGACTACGCGGTCTGGATTTAGGAAATCTTGAACGGCGGACCCCTCACGCAAAAACTCGGGGTTTGACACAACCTTGACATCGGGGCGTTTAAGAGCGCGCTCGACAACCTTGGTTGATCCCACGGGGACTGTCGACTTATTAACGACAATCGCCTCAAAGGGCAGGACCGCGGCGATTTCTTCGGCTGCACCCTGTACGTAGCTGAGGTCAGCCGACCCATCTTCGCCTTGCGGTGTGGGCACGCACAGAAACGCGATGTCACAGGATTTGGCAGCCTCAACAGAACCTACGACAAATGAAAGACGACCCGAAGCCATACCTTCTTTTACGAGTTCGGCTAAACCAAGTTCGACGATGGGGATAATTCCATTTTGTAACTTTGCGATTTTATCTGGGTCGACATCTGCACAGATGACCTTGTGCCCGAGGTGAGCCAGACAAGCGCCAGTCGTGAGACCGACATATCCAGTTCCTATAATCGCAATTGCAGTTGACAAAATTGAACTCCCAGATAGTTAATAATGGTGACAAACAAGCACCGCGGGCAAAAGCGTAACTGAAAAATCTGCTTCTTACGATGATGACTGCGTAAGGAGAATGTTTGACCCTCATGAAGGTACTAGCCTTCAAAAGCAAGGAAAAGGAAACGGTTTCTTGGAAAATTCGTCAATTGCTGTATTGATTGCCTCATATAACTCAGCCCAGTTTTTGGACGTCACCCTTCAAGGGGTTGCTTGGCAGACCATGCCCGCATCAGAGGTGATCGTTGTTGACGATTGTTCCACAGACGAGACGGAAGACGTCGTGAATTCTTGGTTGGATCGATTGCCAATCAAGTACATACGAAACGAAATCAATTTGGGGGTTGGCGCAAGCCGAAATGTCGGTCTCCGGCATGTCAGCAGCGAGCTTGTGGCGGTTTTGGATGCTGACGACCTCTGGTTGCCGATGCATCTAGAAACGCTGGTGGGGTGTTTAAGTGATGACCGAACGATTGTTAGCCCCAAGGCGGTTGTTTGGCCTGGTGGTGGTGGATTATCGCTAGATAGCCGACACGCACTTGACGTTCCGAAAGGTAAAAATCAATTTCAGTTACTCTGCAAACAGAATTTTGTTTTTGCTGGTTCATTATTCCCCATGTCAATGATTCAAGAAATTGGGGATTATCCGAATGTTCGAATTTGTGAGGACTATCTACTTTGGATGAAAGCGACGGCTAACGGATATGTAGTTGTGAAACCAAAGTTTCCGACTGTTTTGTATCGCCGACACGAGGGCTCTTTGGGTGAAATCAGAGGGAGCTTCTTTAAGTCTCTGCAACTTCCAATTCTTGAAAGTTTGGAATTATTCAATGTTGGCCAACAACGGCTACTAAAAAGACTTGTCAAGGATTTGCGGATGCGCGAACTTCTTTCAGCACATGATGAACGCTCTGGGAGATTTCTCGCTTCTGCATTAAACAATTTGGTTCCCGTCGTCGGCAGAGGCACATTAAGGCTCAAGATGTCCGCAATTGCTCGACTTTTAGGGTTGATCCGGACATCACGTCACCAATAAATTCTGTAACCAGTTTTTTGCAAGCGGTTGAGTTTTCTGAAAGGAAGAGGGGAGCGACCGATTGACTTCTCCTGCTTTGAAAGAGGCTTGAAAACTGATTTTAGAAGAGACGAGTACTTCTTGGGAGAAGACTTAATTGAATAAAACAAGAACCAAGTAGACAAATGCAAATAAGAAATAGGTCGTGGAAGACTGCGCCAGGAAAGTATCTTCCGATTTCGCATTTGTCGAGAAAAATCCTTTGTGGTGAAATCTCTCCCCTTTTCACTGGGTTTGTGAATCACCTCTAAAGCTGGGTTATAGAAGATACGACCGTTGGCATTCGCGATCCTCAATGAAAGATCGGTTTCTTCATGGGCATAAAAAAATGATTCATCAAATCCTTTGAGATTCACTAAAACCATTCTCCGAATCACGAAACCGCATCCAACGAAATAGCCCACATCCCGCGGTATTTCAATGTTTTGAACCTTTCTTGCCGGAAACTCATGCTTAGCGATTTGTCCATTTCCTCTTTTTGCTAAACCGGCCATGACCGAAAGATTGGGATCTTTAGTGAATTCATCAATGACTTTTTGCAAATCAAATCCTTCAGACAATTCTGCGTCATCATCAAGGAATAGCAGGAGATCAGCTGAAGAAGATTCTGCAATTGCGTTTCGACCTCCACAAACCCCCAGGTTTTTGGAGGATCGTTGTAGATGAACATCTGTCCCTAGGGCGATAGGTGGCTCACTGGCGTTATCGAGAACAAATACTTCCTCGATTCCAGAAGTCCGGCACGACCTAATTGCGCCCTCAACCTCTTTTTGCCTATTGAAGCAAATGATCATCGCGTCAAGAGTGAGTGCTGGGTGGCTACTACAATCGGTCATGCCGCTCCAAGTCGTGAATCGCTATCAAAGTGAATGGAACTTTAGCAATGAGAATCGCATTACTAGTAGCAAAGTTTGAACCGGGGGGTTTGATAGCGGTTAATTCTCAGTTGGCTGCGGCGCTCACTGAAAAGGGCCATCAAGTTGTTTTGGTCAGTGCGACGATTGACCCTGGAACTACCGATCAAATACCCGAGGGCTCGATTGCGCTAGGAGCAAAGTCATCGTTTAGATCCATCTCGATGATTAAGTCAAAGTTGTTCAGGAATGATTACGACATTGTCATAGTGAGCCAACTCTTCATGGGCTTGATAGCCCTTTGGGCCCGCCCTCGGCTGTCTTCAACATCGCTGCTGCTAGTAGAGCATTCTTCGCTTGATTATTGGAAGGAGTCGCCGAAAGTTAAGGACAAGATTGTCTTTAGGTTAGGAAGGCTATTTTTGGGAAATGTTGATCAAATCGCGGCAGTTTCCCGAGACACGACAGCAGCGATCAACAAGCAGTTCAGAAAACTGAAACAACCTGCGGTGTATTTGCCGAATCCGGTACTGAACGGGAATGAACTGGTTTTCAAGGAGGAAGAAGAGAAGGCCGGAATCAGATCAGGCGTAGTCTTCGCCGGACGTCTCGCACCTGAGAAGCGCGTTGCCGACATAATCACTGCTTTTGCTTTATTAGTAAAAGAGGTTTCCGATGATCTAGTCATTTTGGGCGATGGGACGGAGATGAACAACTGTGTGGAACTTGTGGACCGACTGGGCATAGCTGATCGAGTTCACTTCAAAGGTTTTGTCAATAACGTAAAAGAGTATTTTGCAAAATCGCGATGCGTGGTTCTGGCTTCCGAGTTTGAAGGTTTGCCAACGGTTCTCATTGAGGCCATGGCACAAGGATGCCAAGTAGTTTCAACTAATTGCCCAACTGGACCCGCTGAAATTCTCGATAACGGGAAGTACGGTTACTTGGTCGAAATTGGTGATATCAAAGGTCTGTGTCACGCGATGAAATCAGAGCTTCAACTTTCTAGTACCAAGGAAGGTCTTGCTCTTCATCTGAAGCAATTCACAATGGACAATAGTGCGGATGCGTACGAAAAAGTTTGCCAAGAGACAATAAGCATTCGCAGGAAACTACTCACGAAATGAAATTGATAACAAAATTCGTTGAACGGGCATTCATCCAGTTGCGAGCCCTACTAGTACGGCCGGGAATTCGGCTTTCTGCCGGAAAAATACTTGCTGGTATGGTTTCAGCAACCTGGCTCATATTTTTAGTTCGGAAAATTGATAAAGACGAATTCGCCGTCGTCGTCTTGGTGCTTGCATTCGGTGCATTGACATCCGTACTGCATGACGGTGGGCAATTAGTGTTACTCGCTAAAGCAGTGGCTATTCGACCTGATTTCAAGGAAGAACTTTCATTCATTGTTTTCAAACGTCGGTTTGCAATGGCGATTATGGCGCTAGCAATAGTCACTATCATCTATTCCCAAACGACAAATGCCAGTGTCTTAACGATTTTTCTTATTTGGCCGTCAGTGTTGGCATCTGTCGGCTACAGCACGATATTCGCGGTGGTGCGAGTTTCTGGAGCCGTCGATCTTGAAGCCAAGAACGAGTTTTATTCGAGATTAGTGTTGATTGTCTCGGGCTTCACTTTGCTCTCATGGGGACTTTCGGCTCCAAAAGTTATTGCTCTGTATTCAGCTGTTGATGTTTTATCTTTCATAGTTGTTTCTCAGCGGCATCGCGAATTGCTTGGAAAGAAATCGGGTCCTGAGGCAAATACCTATGCGCAGCAGCAACTTCATTGGAAAGTGAGTTCGGTAGTTACGATTTCTGGGGCTGTGGGACTTCTGCTTTCCCGTACCGATCCAATTTTTATATCCGCCCTGCGAAGTCAGGATGAAGTGGCAACATTCTCCGTAGGAGTTCGGTTTGCTGAATTTCTCTTAGTCCCCGTGGGTACGGTCATTGTTCTCAAGATCTCCAAATTTACAAAGACAAATTCGTTGAGTGAAATCCTAAAAGTACTCAGGTCAATTTTTGTGTACAGCCTTTTAGCCGTATGTATATTGCAAGTTGTCGCATCTTTATTGCCATTTGTTTTTGGGGCAGAATATGCAAATGCCGAAACCCCGCTTCGGATCCTTGCCTTTTCAGTGATACCAAATTCTGTCGGATCAATTTTTATTGCATGGTTAACCGTGAAAAGCCCATCAAAATCACTCGCAGCACTATCAATAGGACTGATGAGCAGCGTCACGTCTCATCTGATTTTGACATCTGAATATGGATCAATTGGAGCTGCGTTCACAAATCTCTTTGCGAATATCATGGTGGCAGTATCTGCGTATCTATTTTTCAGAAGACAAATTTTACATAACTGAAAGTGCTCAAGTAGATCTATTGAATTTTAATCCAGGACGAATCTATGAGAATGCTCGACTCGGGAGCAGGTAGCCATGTTGGCGGGCAATACGCGAGGGCTTCGTTGTTTGAACTTTGAGCCAGTTTGACCGCCCACCAGCAGAAAGTACTGTTGGACATGACAATTCTTTGAGAGTTTGCGATGGTAAAGAAATCATTGAATGCTGATGACGCGCGAATTTCATCGTTGTTGTAGATAGTCAATCCTGCAGTAGACAAGCGATGCTCAAAGAGATCAGAAACAATTTTGTCGTCTGAAAAGATGGCGACCGGGCCTAAGGCGATGTTGCTATCAATCGCGAATGCTTTGTCGTAATAGCTCATCGGTAGGTCCCAGCCGAGTCGAACGTAGTCAGATCTTCGAAGGTGAATCGCCGTCAGGTTTTTGGGCGTGTGTAGTGCTGCCGTGTGACGGTGTAATTCTAGTTTTTTGAGAACAATTGCTAGTGAATCTAGGTACCACGATGGGTGTTGAAAATAGCCTTTAAGAAACCGAACGCGTTTGGAGTATGGCTCCTTGGATGGTGAAAAATCAGGAACCCATTTGGTTGTTAAGCGACTCAGCTTGCCGGTCGGTGCGGAATCAACTTTTCTTTGGTTCCTCGGCGTCATGAAATCAATTTCACCTACATATTTTTCAAGTCGCAATTTGAGTCCGGGCGAAAGTTCTTGTAAAGACACCTTGAAATTGAGTTGATCTCGTAACTTCAGTGCAGCGGAATATTGAAAAAGTAAATTACCGATTCCGCCTTCAAGGCTCACACTGATACGTGACATGTGTCGATCTTAGGGTTGAATTGAACGGCTAGATGACACGTTTGAGGCTGAACACTTCATGAAAGGGAATTCTTTTCATGCCCATACCTTCAAGTTCTACTTCTGAAATGCGGAAGTATCGACACAGTATTGTCAGATTCACTGATCTAAGTACGATTTCTCGTTTGGGTCAGGAGCACCATCAAGCGAGAGTGTCAATATGACTTCACAGGTCTGACGTTGCTGAGTGGTTATGCTTTAACAATGCGGGTTGATTCACTTCTGAAGAGGTTTAGGAGAGACAATCCGATTGATGAATCACATTTCTTCGCCCAAGTCAAGACTTGTCAAATTGACTCGCTTTGGTTTTTGTACGAGCAGTATTTTTCAGCAAAGACGAATGGGATTTTTGTAGAAGTCGGTGGTTACGACGGTCTTTTTGTCAGTAATTCTTGGGGACTCGCCAACGCTGGCTGGACGGGTCATCTCATTGAACCAAACCCTCAAATGGCGCAAAGATGCAGGGAAGCACATTCTCGGAACAAAAATGTAAGTGTGACTGAGGTGGCGATTGGGCCAGTTGGTGTCAAATCTATTGATCTACATCTCGCTGGTACTTTGAGCACTGCTAACCCAGTTTTGTTTGAAGAGTACAAATCTGTTGAATGGGCGAAGCAATCGTTGGTGGGGAGCAGCACCATTCGAGTCAACTGCATCACTCTTGACGAGTTCATTGAGGAGAATCAAATTCCAATCGGTTTTGACGTGCTCATAGTAGATGTAGAAGGTTTTGAAGCCGAAGTTTTTGCCGGATTTACTCTGGCTAAATGGAGACCCAAAATGATTATTGTCGAATTGGTGAATACTCATCCGGACTTGGAAACAACGAGGAAGTCGGATGCGCAGCTGCAAATGGCGGTGGCTGATGCTGGCTACCAGGTTGCTTTTAAAGACATGATTAACACCGTATTTGTTTGTAATGAAAATTGGCTCGGATTTCAGCAGGTTCAACACGAGAAAAGTGAAGTTTAAGAATGGCCTTTTATAGGGGAGCTTTAAAGCCCTTGTTAAAGGATGGTGAGAGGTTTTTTCGAAGAACGAAACGAATTCAATTTTTTCGGCGGCATTTATCTCAATTCAAGATTTCACTTGGTGCGTCTTCACACGATTGGAAATTCGGAGATGACTACCCATGCCTAGATGATTTTGAGGACTCGGCCGGAGTAGCCAAAGGCCACTATTTTCATCAGGATCTTTATGTAGCCCAATGTATTCACGCAGATCAACCGGACCGTCATCTTGATGTTGGCTCAAGAGTTGACGGTTTTGTAGCCCATGTCGCTTCGTATCGTGAGATTGACATTGCTGATATTCGTCCGTTGACAAGTAATGTGAGAAATATTCGATTCCACCAAGTTGATTTCATGAACATTGAACAAGTGAGACAAATGGGTACTTGGCCTTCGGTCTCATGTCTTCACGCCCTTGAACATTTTGGCCTCGGTAGATACGGCGATCCCATTGATGCTGACGGATGGCTCGTGGGGCTCAAGTCTTTGGCCGAGGTTGTTGAACGTAACGGACTGCTATACCTATCCGTTCCGGTTGGTTTTCAACGAATTGAGTTCAATGCTCACAGAGTGTTTTCAGTAGAGACAATGTTAAGAGCCACAGAGGTTTGGTTCAATCTTTGTAATTTCTCTTATGTGAACGATGAAGGCAATTTTTTTGAAGTCGAAGCGAAAACGGAACGAGAAATTCACTCCCACGTGGGCAGCATGAAATACGGTTGTGGGATCTTTACGTTTCGGAGGAAATAGAGTCCATCAAGATTGTCATTGATGCTGTGTGAGAGAGTTAAAAATGAGTTTCCGTTCAAAGATTAATTCCCTCATCCCAGCAACGGTTCGACGTAAAGTCAATGAGGAGAGAGTATTGCGAAGATGGCAGGCAGCGGGATGGTCCGTTCCTGCACCGCAAAAGGTGAAGATGAAGGTTCTAAGGCGGTATTCCCTCACAGGAATGATTTGGATTGAAACTGGAACATGGATGGGCGATACAACAAAAGAGCTTGCGGGAATGGCCTTGCACGTCCACTCAATTGAGCCTCAGTTGGAGTTCGTGAATTCGGCCAGGGAACGTTTCAGAAAGTCAAACAATGTTTCGCTTCATCACGGAACCTCGGAACAACTTTTCAGTGAGGTCTTGAACAGTTGTGGCGGGGACGTTGCGTTTTGGCTGGACGGTCACTTTTCTGCTGGTGCAACTTATGAGGGTGAAGTCGACACTCCAATCCTTAGTGAATTGCGAGCAATCAAAGAGAGTCTTCATCGATTGAACAAAGTGTCAATCTTTATTGATGATTTTCGATGCTTTGATCCGAGTAACGCTGAATTTTCCGATTATCCAGAGAAGAAAGTACTGGTTGAATGGGCAGCAGAAAATGGTCTGGTTTGGACAGTTGAGCACGATATTTTTGTTGCAACACGAACTTAAATTTTGAAATTTTCTGCTTCGTGAAGCTCGAGAAAATTTAATTATGGCTTAACCGATTGTGACTAAACATTCTGAATACCCACAGCATGAGCGCGAGAAGAACCAGTGGGTAAGTCAGCAACAGAAAATGTGTCGACAAAATTGGAGGATTCCATTTTGGGTGAGCCAGGTCTGTCCATGAACTGTTTAGTCCAACGCTATAACGGCGGATTGCTTGGAAGTATCCGACGATGCCTAGAGACCAAATCAATATGGAAATTGTGCGGATTGATCTGATATTTCCAAGTATCGAATCGGCAGAATTTTTCAAGCTGAATGTGGCGAGTAGTGGTGCGCCAATTAGAAGTGGAAGGGCATAGCGGCCTTGGAAATAGGGGAACTGAATTGATCCCACTTTGACGGGCAAGACTATAAAAACGATGCAAGCTATAAACATTGAAAGCCGCAAACGAACTCGAGCGACTGATGCCGATAGTAGAAACAATCCAATAAAGATTGAGCCCCATAAGAGATAGACGAAATCAGGCATTCGAGTATCTAGCCAACCGAGGACACCTATGGCTTCGTTGAAGTAATTCGGAATGCTGCCAAAAGCAGCGTGTGCGTTACCGGTCTGAGAGCCACTCATGATTGGCCCCGACTCAGCAAGACCTTGTCCGCCTGGGCCACCCCAAACAAAAACCTGTAGTAATAGCTCTGCGCCAAGTACACCGATGAATAAAAGCGTCGACAGTTTTTTAAGCATGTGAGCGATCGTTGACCAACTGATCAGAATGAGGAGGCATGCCATGATGGCGATTCCCCAAAGCATCGAGTCTCGTCTGATCGCGAGGTAAATCGTGAGTGGAATCATCAGGCTGGCGACAATCTTGGTGTCAATAAGATTTTTATCTGAATTTGAAATCGCAAGGCCACCAGACCAGGTGGCGAATGCGGCAGCAATTGCCATTCCACTGGGGTTGACCGTTGCGCACGACAGCATCACCATTGGGGTTAAGCCCAATGCAACGCCCACTGACAGTGCATTGGATCCCTTGCTCCGTGAAAGGGAATCTAACCCGAGAGCAAAAAGCAAAGCGCAAACGAATGCACCAATTAAGCGCGCTGCATATAGGGCGGTGAGCCCGTTACTGAGGAAAAAAGGCAGTGAAAATATCAAATGCGAGAAAGGCGGATACGAGGCAGCTGATGAGGTCGTAAGTACTTCTTCGTTGGTTTTTGGGAAGTCGAGGCAATTCGCCGTTTGATCGGGATTGCGAGCAAAGCAGACTTCTGTTGTGAGAATTTTTGGCACCGAATAAATGGGTTCCCCTTCGGCTTGGGGTTTGCCTGAAAAATCTCCGGTCGAGACACCATATGCTCGAACAAGATGAGCTGGTTCGTCAGGAACAGCAAACATCGGTGTCGCGATCGACCAATATCCGAAGCAAACAAAGAAAATTAAGGATGAAAAAAAGAATCGTTTGGTCCTGCTAGCGGTTGCTCTATCGAGCAACATTTTGATTCGCACAACTGGATGGCGATTGGTGACTTCAGGTTGGTCCATTGCAGTCTTTCAATCGAACGGCTACCAAGAATTTATGGAATGAACAGAACACCTAGAAGACAATACTCCATAAAAATATTGTGGAGATAGAACCCTTTCACTTAACGGCGGCCACCCTTGGGTTTGATATCAAACTTTCGGAAAGTGAAGATTCTGAAAACTCCTCGCCAGAAGCCGAGACCGTAGCTCCAATGGCAGATTGTTATTGCTTTTGTGACGTCGAAGGAGGCCACTTCAGGTTGTTTGCTCATACGAAGCCCAATGAGCGATGCACCGCCGAAGTACAGGACGAAAGGAATTGGAGAAAGCAAAGGAAAACCAATGGATACTGTTAAGGGAATCCATAGTAAGCAGAGCAAAACCATGAGCGCTGGAACCATTGGACGCCAATAGGGAAGAGTTTTGTGCTTGGCCAATGTTGAGGCTTTACACATTCCGTAGTTGTGGTATTGCCTTACAAGGGCACGAACGTTGTCTCGGGGAAAATACGTCGATTTGATTCGTGGATCGAGCAGGATCTTTCCACCAGCTTTGCGAATTCGGTAATTGAGTTCTTGGTCCTCGGCAGCCCATTGAAGATTGGTTTCATCGTATGCGCCAACTTTGATCACGAAGTCTCGGTCAAAAGTGCCCAAGTAAACGGTTTCAACTTCTTCAAGTTTTTCGCTGTAGTGAAAACGTCCTGGGCCAACGCCGAGAGGAGAGGTGGTCACAGCTGACACGGCACGCCCAAATGAATTTGTGCCGACAGGTCGCATTGGCCCACCCACTACTTTTGCACCTGACTCTTCAAAGGTCCTGACACTTCGAGAAACGTAGTCCGTTGCGTAAAGGGTATGAGCATCAACTCGTACATAAACCGCAGTTGAACATTCTTGAATGCCAATATTCATTGCGGCAGCAGCGGTCATTCTGGGATTGTTGATGAGACGGACATTCCCGCCCTCAGCTTCAACGATCTCTTGAGTCCCATCCTTTGAGCCACCGTCAACAACCAAGATCTCGACGACATTTAAGTAATCTTGACTTTTGAGACTCTTGAGACAATCACGAATATGGCCATGTTCGTTGAGTGTCGGGAGAATAATTGTGATTGGAGTACTCATCGACCTTTAAATCCTAGGACATGTCTAAATGTGCGAGCGATTATTTGGAGGTCAAGCCACATCGACTGGTTTTGCAAATACCAGAATTCATATTGCAACTTTTCAAACGCGTCAATTTCGTCGGCACCGTATGGGTAGTTCACCTGGGCCCAACCTGTTAGCCCGGGGCGGACTAGATGACGTGAATGATAATAAGGAATTGATTCGGCGAGCTGATTCACGTAATGGTCTTGTTCGGGGCGTGGTCCGACGATTGACAAGTCGCCACGGAGAATATTCAGAACCTGAGGTAATTCATCAAGATGGGTAAGTCGGAGAAACCTGCCGAATGTGGTGATTCGCGAATCATTCTTTTTGGTCCATTCTCCAACTGAACTACCCGGTGTCATTGAACGAAATTTGAGAATACGAAATGATGTTTGACCTTTTCCGACACGTTCCTGAGCGTATAAGAGTGGACCTTTGTTGCCGAGAAAATTTCCAATCAAAACAAAGGGGATAGCGATCATTAATGCAATTAACCCAAGTCCAGCGATACCGATATCAAGCATTCGGGAAACCCGCGAATAGCCGACATGATGAATTTCACGTACATCAAAAAGAAGTGCAGTTTCACCCAACTCACGTACTGGCACCTTGCCAATCCAGTTGTTATAAAACGCGAGTTGCGTCCTGATACGAACACCACGTGAATGCAGGGGAGTGATGGCTTCAATGATCTGTGAATTTCTCACCGCCTCATTGTCCAGAACTATTAATGAGATTCGGTATTCGTCAATGATTGTTGAAAGGTCATGAATTGCGAGAGCTTCAGCAATGGTGAAATGTCGTGCGAGTAGGCATGGCACTTCGGTATGGAAATCAATATCTTTTTGGATGATTTGAGCATCTTCGAGAGTCGAAATGAGGAGTACTTTTTCGTTATCGGCGACGGATTGATCTAATTTCGAACAGAGTGCGGAAACTAAGTTGAGGACCACCAACAACGTAGGGACAGAGGCAGCGATGACGAATCGTGGAAGGCTGATTTGCCCAAGAACTACTTGTGCGATGGCAATGATGAAAGCAGAGGTGACTCCACTTGCTAGAGCAGCCTTTGTTCTGGCCGACCAGGTTCGTTGATCAGGAAGCCCAAATGAATAAGCGACAACAAAGCAAAGCAGCGAGTAAGCAATAATCCAAGCGAATCGGCGAGATGTTGTCAGGTCATAATCTCCGATAAATGAAGCATGAACCTTGGCAAGAGCAGCGATCGTACAAGTCACCGCTACAAGAAGAATGAGCTTTGTAAACGCCTTGTGCGATCGCATGAGTTCTATTCTGCCGTAAATACTGAAATGAAGGGGTGACACACAGCAACTTGACCCATCTCATCGTGTGTTGGATTTAATGAATTCCTTGGTGTTCACGATTGAGATAAGAGCCTTTCTTGTGCTGGACACGTGATTCGTCGGACACGCAAGATTGGCTCCAGTAATGGGTAACTAACGACTTCCGGGTTAATGACATATTACGAATAGGGGTGCCCCCATGCGCTAAATCTTCGTGCCAGATCAGCACATCACCGGCTTTGCCCAGGAAATGTTGAGGTTGAAGTCCATGTGAAGCCAACTTTTTGGCCATCATTTGGTCGGCTTCATCTTGATCTACTGACGAGCGAATATGTCTTCCACCATCTGGATTTTGATATTGCGGTAGAAGATGTGAATCAGGTATGTATTGAACAGGCCCCGCATCTGGGTGGATATCTTAAAGGCAGATTGACGTAACAATCAATTTCCCACCAGGTGGCGGTGGCATGTAGTAGGTATCAACATGAATATCTTGCTGCGATCCTCGTTCAAAGATGAGGGAATTGCAGATACAGGGGTTTTCGCCGATGAGTTGGCTCAGCGTTGTAGTTATTCGGTCGTTCAGAGCAAGATCTCTGACGTAACTGAATTCTAAGTACGCATCATTCAGTTTGTAGATGGAGTTCTTCGCCTCAATTGGGACTTGTGAAAAGATTTGCCGTCCCAAACGCGGGTGCTTGTTATCGAGATAAGTGTCGATTGTTAGAGACGGGCGCTCAATCCAAAGTTGTTCCAAAAAATCGCGAGCTTTTTGCATTTCATTTTTTGAAAAACATTTCCGTAGCACTACGAAACCATGTTGCTCCCAATGTTCAAGTTCGTGTTTGGTCAACTTACGAGAATTGTTGCCCCAAAGACGCATGAGAATTAATCAGTTAATGTCGGCTAAGCTAAACTCAAAATTTGGCAAGTATTCGTCTTCAGACAAGACCACCGAACGCCAACGATCTTCAATTCGGAATGTCTCGGGTTCGCTTACTTTGGGGTCACGTGACAGTGACTCAAAGTGGAAGACTTCAACGTGTGGTGTCCAAATCATGCGATAGCCATACAAATTCAGTTTGTTACCAAAATCAACGTCGTTATATGCGCCCGGGAATTCGCTACACAAACCGCCAAGAAGTTCAAAAACTTTGCGCCGGATTGCCACGCAGGCCATTGTGAGCCCCGAGCGTTCAGATGGGATTGTCAAGACTGAGAAGGGACCGGCTTCCCGATAGGCGCGTCCGCTAGCTCCGTTATGAGCACCATTTTTATAATAATGACCAGCACTTTGGATACGCATATCTTCTAGCAAAAGTTTGGGTCCCACCATGCCAACATCAGATTGCTCGAGGAAACAGATCAAACCCTCAATCCAATCGGGTGAATGAATCTGGGTATCGTCATTGAGCAGAATCAATACATCTCCAGTGGCCCGAACTGCGCCGAGGTTGATTTTTTCGGAAAAGTTGAATGGCTTGGTGTACTCGGCGAGTAGTAAACGTGAGCCTGCGATCTTGGATAATCGTGTGAGTACCTCAACGGGAGTGTGGCTGTCGTAAACCACAATTATTTCGTAATCGTTATAAGTGGACCTTTGGACGATGCTGGCAACTGCAGTTTCAACGAGCACCATGTCGCGACCCCACACCCGTTTATCGGTTCCACAAGTAGGAATGATGATGCTCACTCTCGGGCGCTGGGTGAGGGTGCGAATTGTTTTCAGATAAAACTCAGGTGTCGTTTCAACAGTCCCTGGAATTCCGACTCTGTCAAGATGTTCTTGAACCGCTTTTTGAGCGGCGATCAACGCATAGGGCTTTGCTTCCGCGTCAAGCGAAGCCGAACCTTTGACTGATCGCCAGTGATACAGAACTTTAGGGATATGAGCAATAGCACGGGCTTGCTCGGTGACTCGGAGAAACAGGTCGTAGTCCTGGGAGCCATCAAATCCCTCGCGAAATCCGCCGAGTTGTTGCGCTAATGAGGTGCGTATGACCGAAAAGTGACAGCAATAGTTCTGTCCACGAAGCCGCTCGGGCGAAAAACGGGGTTTACTAAAATGACCGAAGAAATGGCCGTCTTCATTGACTTTATCTTCGTCTGAATAGACGTAATCGATGTCGGGGTTTTCGATCAGAAGCCTTTGGACTGTTTCGAGTGCATCTGTGGTCAATAGATCATCATGGTCGAGCAGGGCAATGAACTGCCCGCGCACGGAATTGATCCCATTATTGGATGCAGCCACAATGCCTCCGTTTTTTTCGCGGCGAATCACTGTGACTTGAGGGTTCATCTCGATGAAGTCCAGAACCTGGATGACTTCGGGATCGGTACTGCCGTCGTCAACCAAAATCCACTCCCAGTCAGAGCACACTTGCTGAGCTACCGAATCAGCACAATCACGAAAAGCTTTGATTGGTGGATTGAAAACTGGGGTGACGATGGAAAAATAAGGAGACGTGGTCACGGCTTGCCCCGTGCCCGTAAAACTTGTTGTGCTTTGCCGGCTGGTTTCATAAAAAAGCGACCGATGCGCCACGTCCG
>Ga0209086_10000414_pt1 | contig 37002 bp, 33 predicted proteins | sample M_130207_XF_Meta_FD_187312 | JGI IMG/M metagenome (GOLD analysis project Ga0209086, IMG submission 187312) | Freshwater microbial communities from Lake Montjoie, Canada to study carbon cycling - M_130207_XF_MetaG (SPAdes) (version 2) | ecosystem: Environmental > Aquatic > Freshwater > Lake... | reverse complement strand
CTCTACATATTCACCTTGCACCAAAAACTTGTATTGTTGATCCGAAACATTGACCGCGCTATGATGGACGAAAATATCATCACCAGCCTTCGCTCCGTCAGCGATAGTAATAAATCCATACCCTGTCTTGTTGTTAAACCACTTGACGCGTCCAGTTAAACTCTCGGGAGTGGAAGATGTAACCGTTTCAGTTGACATTCTTTATAATTTATAATTGGTTTTTGTCTTTATATTGTTTTTACAAAAAATGTTTCAACAATTTGTCGTAACTTTCCGGACTATTTATTTTGCAAACGGGTACAGTTCCGTATCCATTGACACACCCAGAATGTCTATAACAAATATTTACACATTCATCTACTTTTCTTAGCCAACGAATATGTCGTTCATTTATAATTATATTGTCATCTGCCTTAATATATGAAGATGCATCGTCTTTTGCATTCGAACCACCTACTTTTTCCATATGTATAATGATATAATTATGCAATATATCTTTATACCTTTATTGGAGAGATTTATCTGACTTGCGTTTGCGTAATGTAATACACATGTGTCAACACAAACCGCTCCAAATCGCTCGCCTTTGTTATATCCACATCTTCCAACCCTATTTTGCTAAAATCGTATAATAAAATTTGATAAAAATCAATATACTCAAAAAACACTGATAAATCTATAGTTGGTTGCACAAGCAATTCTCTCAAATCAATTTCATTGTCTTTTGCGGTTTTCACCATGTAGTTATAAATAATGAGAGCAATGTATTTGGATTTTCGGTCGCCCTTTTCATCCGATTGGTTGTTTACAATGTGAAAGACATTGAAAATTGTTTGCACATATTCTTTGATTTTGTCAAAGGACATTTAAAAAAAGAATGTATTTTTATTTTCTGGTTTAAACACATCCACCTTTAGAAAAGGTGGAGTCAAAAATTGGTTCGACCTTTTTTAAAGGTTGAAACTTTTGAAAAGGAGGCGAATCAAACAAAATTCGGCTCCACCTTTTTTAAAGGTGGAAAAGAATATAAAGATAGTAAAATAAATCAATCAATCATGTCTCAAGCAAACACCATTCTTTTTACACTTTTATCAGGCGTTGCTTTTACCTATGCATCTGTGCATATTTTTACACCCTTTGAGAAATTTGAAATGTCCAAAAGAAGTTTAGCGCTCAGTTTATCTGGGTTCGTGGGAGTAACTATTTTAGGATATTTTGTGCTGGATGATTTTTGCAACCTTATTATGGATGAATTGAAAGAAGTGCAAGTTGAAATATTCAGCAACAATACAATTGTTCTTAGCACTCCTAAAGCTGGAGAATTCGCGAGTTTAACTAAAAATATAAATTCAACCCTTAAGAAGTAGGATTTTCCATTTGTATATCCACGTTAAAACCACTAGTGGTTGAAGTCATCAGTTGGGTCATGACATTTGTCACACTACTCATTAAAGCAGTACATGCTGCATTATTCGAATCTATTTTGGTAGTGCCACAGCCTGTTGATGAAACAGTTGCACTTGATGTACCATCAGCATTAGTTTGTACAACAGTTGCAGTCATTTTTGTACAAGGTTGCATATTATCTGGAACAATAATAGTATCTTCATATGTTAATAAATTGTTAGGTACAGTTGATACTGTTTGCACATAATTACCTTGGTCTAAAATAGCAAATTTTATAAATAAATAAGTTGAATCTAAATAAAAATTTGAAGGGTAATATGAGGCTGGGATAGTTTGCTCAATATGTCCGGACCAACAATGTCCTTGTCCATTTATTGTAATAAAATTTAAAACACATTCAGTTTCACCGTTTTTGTAAGATGACCAACTATAGTCAGAATTTGAACCTGAATAATATTGTGTCAAGTTGTTATTTGTAATAATTGAGGTTACAAAATTAGGTATGTTCGTTGTATAAGTATTTGTTGTTATTGGTCTTGAACCAGGATTTACTGTTGTGTCAATTGTTTTCCACAATGAATCTTTGCTGTCGTATGCTTTCTGATTCACATAATTTGCACCGTTATAATACGCAATTTGATCATTTGTGCCATGGAATATAAAAACCGGAATATTTTTTTTTGGAATTACTATATTATATGGTACAATCATACCATTATTAGAATTTATATAACTATTTTCACTATTATAAATCCCTATATTATATTGACTATTTAAACCAAAATAAGCCCCAGAACATACACAAATCCCTTTAATATATGTGTTATATTTTGATAAGTTAGAATACAACATTGCAAACCCAGCACCGTCAGATTTACCTGTTAAAAATAAATTTGGCATTTTATTGCTAAACAATGAATTTAATACACTATCCACAAATAAAACATCGTTATTATTTGTTTTATCATTATTTTTTTTATCATTATTTTTGTCATCATATAACCACGGAAAAGCATTTTGAAACGTAACACCATTATTCGATGTTTGTCCTAAAAAAACTATAACGGTATTCGAAATACTGCTAAATTGTGTATATTGACAAAAATCTTCTATAGTTTGACCCCCTCCAGGAAAACACAAAAGCACTTTATCATTTACAACAAGATTATTCAAATTTATTACGCAATATTCCCTCTTTGTGCCATCTATTGTAATGTCTGATATAACTAATGACATTTATATATTATAATATTATAATATTATAATTGTTCAATTTGTTTTTATAAATCTGAACCACCTGCAAAACCGATTTCAATATCTTTTTGCAAGACTAACTGCTTCAAACAATCTTCCGCAGGTTTTTCTATTTTTTTGCGAGAAACAGTTAAAGTGCCATCGACGTCAAACAAAATAAGCGTTGTCATAATATATTTGCAATTTTAAAAAATACAGGACTAAACTCAAATGCATTATAAAACAAGAAAAAAACGTAAGATCACGAATTTGGTTCCACACAACCTTTAAAAAAGGTTGAACCAAATCAACCTTTAAAAAAGGTTGAACCAAATCAACCTTTAAAAAGGTTGAACCAAATCAACCTTTAAAAAGGTTGAACCAAATTCTGTATTAATCTTTGCACTAATCTTTGGCTCCACCTTTCTTAAAGGTGGAAAAAATTGAAATCTTTTTTTACATCTCACACAAGGCATATTCCATCAACCCCGGCTCCTTCGAAGCAATTTTACCTAATCCAAACCAACCGAATAACATAAAATGGCTTTTCAAGACAATGCAGTCAATGTTATTGAACAAGTAGAGGAAGAAGAACTAACAACTCGTATTGAGTTTAAACGTAGTGATCTCGGAGGTATGTATTACGAAATCAACGGCAACAGCATCTTTTACGATGCACACTATCCTGTGCCTTGGGCGCTGGAAGACGAAAACAATAATTATAAAAAGTTGTCCGAGTGCGATAATTGTTTGCATTTTGGACGCATTCGCGGTGTTGTGGTCGCATGCTGCTCCCATTGTGCGGAAGACAACGGTCGTCGCGACGATGGCCACCTTCAAAGAGGGTACATGGATGTTTGCAAAATGTCTCAGCAAGAGATGTATCGCGAATTGGATTACATGCACGGAGCCATTCTTGAGCAAATCGGCTTCTCCGATGCTCCTCCAAGAGCTCCTGCAATGCAACAAGAAGAACAAGAACAAGAAAAAGACGGAGAACAAGAAGAAGACGGGGAACAAGAAGAAGACGAAGTAAGCGTCAGCACCCATAGTAGCATGCCGTCGCTAGTTGAATGCAGCGATGAAGAACAAGAAGAAGAACAGTACAACCCTGTGCAACAAAACTTCATACAGCTTTACCCGCAACTGTTTGTGAATGCTGATTATGAATCCAACTCTGACTCAGACTCCGACTACCTGAACATAGAACCAGAATTTTACTACGATGGAGAAGGTCAGCTGCAACCGTATCGTTCACGTGAATAAAAGGAATTTGTTTGTCATATATTTTGTAACCATATAATATTGCTTTAACTTGTCTATATAAATTTTAATTAACTAGCAACTTTTTTCTTTTGTTCTTCTTCTATTTCTTTAGAAAAAAGCTCAATCAATTTATTGTAATCCGGTCTCTCTTCAAAGGAAAGTTGCTTCACTATTTTAAAATATTTGGACAATATAGGTGGCACCTCTCCACTATTTGCAATTGATTCTTTCATTTGCAACACTTCCATACTGCTCTGGCAATGCTGCCACTCCAAACTTCCCGTCAAAAAATACAAAAGCATGTAGCCAAGTGACTCCAAATCATCACGACGGCTTTGTTCAAAGCACATGTGTGTGCAAACACTTGCATACATCAAACTGCCAATCAGCGCGTTTGTTTTTTTTAAAGGATTATATTCTTTTAAAAAAGGTTTGCAAAACCCAAAATCAATAATGTGCAACTGTTTAGCTTTGTCTCCGATTCCCAATAAAAAATTCTCAGGTTTTATATCGCGATGTATTAAACCACAATCATGAATGCTTTTCAATAAACAAATTATCTGAATTCCTACTTGTAAAGTAGAGATTAGAGAGAAAACATAAACCCTATTTTTTACGGATTGTAATGACTCACCTAGCAAATTGATTACCATATAATAGCGCGCGTCATCTTTACCAAACCATTTTACTTGTGGTAGTCCAACCATCTTCGCACAAGAACTTTGTAGATACTGATAAACAGTCGATTCATTTTTCAATAATTTGGCACAGTCCTTTATAGATTCCATTTTAACAGCAACCTTTTCTTTCGTGCGCACATTTTCGCCAAGATAAATGGAACCAAAAGAACCTGAACCGATTTTTTTCAAAAGAATATATTTGTTGTTGATTTTTATGACATTATTTTTTGTATTATTGTTTGCAATATCCATAATAATAATAATTTATTATAAAAAGAATTGTTATTATTTTAGGTTGTTTCAGCATATTATCAATTTTATTTATTTATTAAAGTCCCATTCACAATTTGGAAATCATCTGCTCTTGTAGATGTAAATTCTGTATAATCATTATTAAAAACTACATTGTGCGTCCTATAACCAAATCTTGCTACAATGCGGTAATCATCTACAAACTCATAATCCCCTTTTCCAAACGCATCCATTTCAAAATTCGGTAAGAATGTTATTGTTGAATATTCCCAAGTATATGTTTTATTTTCTAATTTCTTATTCTTGCGCCATTCTAAAAACATCTTCATATGCTTTAAATCAAAAATAGATTCATCTCTTATATTTATAAGTTTTTCTCGTTCATTAAATGTTTCTATAAGTGATGGTGTTTTGTCTAATATTAATTTATCTGTAGAAGAATATTCAATAATTGAATTTAACTTTAAAAATTTATTCATTTCTTTTGGAAGAATTAATTTGCAACCTGTCGTAAAACTTGTAAATATAGAGCTAGTTACAATTTGGCAATTTTTTTGCAAATGTGCGTTAAGTAACGTAAGATTTGGAATATAACACATATAAGTTGATTCCGATAATAGTTCAAACATTTTTTTTGCGGGAATACCTTCAAAAAAGAATGTATTTGGCAAATTGAGTGAATGTTTATTAGGAATGTATTTATCTATAATATATATATCAAAATCGCTAATATTATCTATTATAGATAATGAATCAATGTCCTCTATAGAAGTGGTAGTTCCAACAAATGAAATAACTGGTCTTCTTTTCTGAGTTAAAAGTTTAACTTTATCATGATAATTTATGTATTCAAATACTGGTAATGCATATGAGTTAATATTTTCTCCAAAAGGTGCAATCGGTATATGATGTTTTATTAACGGGCGTCTATTTTTATAATAATGATCGATACAAACTATGTTTCCATTTATTAAATTATCAGGAAATGATTCATCGTTGTCGGTTAAAAGCATGACAAATAGATAATGATTAATGTTACATGGCAATGATTCAAAAACATTAAAAATATATTGAGCTTTAAAAAAATCTATCCACAAATAATCAGGATATTTTAGAACTAAATCAACTTCAATCTTATATTTTTTAGAAAATTCGAGAATAAACCCAATCACATCATAGTGAAATGGGACGCCGCTGTAAACCAGAATTTTGTTATATTTAATAGGAATCGTAATTGGTTGATCCCAACCACAATTTAAATCTATTCTTTTTACAACTAAATTGTTGTTAATAACTTTAATGTCAAACCTATCACACCAGTTGTCGTTTTTTTTATTCAATAAATTATGCCCTAACAACGGATTATTTTTTAATTTTACAATCTTAGTATTTTCACATGAGGAGCCTATATATACTGAGTTTTCACAACTCGGTATAAAAAAATCTAGGTCTTTTATACTGTGATTTGGATGATTGCCATAGTCTAAACCATCAATAGGATATTGTTTATGAATTTTTTCCAAAGGTGTATTAAATAATTTTTTGTTTATGTATGTCACTTCAAACACTTCTGGTATATTTATTTCTGTAAAATCACAATTTATATTGCGAATATTATACAACCCGAGACCATTATTACCATGAACATGTATAATATAATGCGTTACGTTAAGTTTCTTTAGAATATTCATACGGTAAATATCAAAAGGCCAATGAAACTCAATAACAATCTGACTAAATTTGTCCAACTCTGCTTCTGACATAGAATCTAACCAATTGAATTCAGAACCTTCAATATCCATCTTTAAAAATATGTTTTTGTAATTTTTAATGTATTCCTTTAAATTTGTAGTTTTTTCTGTATTTAAATGTCCTATATTTTTTGAAATCCATTCGATTTTGTTCCTATGAAATGGAAATGATTGAATTGTTCCATCGAATGCAAAACATTTTATGTTATGAATATCCAAAAATTCCTCTTCAAATCTAACATCATTTGCTATGCCGCACGAAATAAGTAAATCATATTCAAACCCATATGCAATAACATATCCACCATCTTCTCTAGGACCTATTCTAATTAAATTATTTGGTATATTATATGCAGTTAAAACATTATGATCAAATGTGTGAAGTTCCTCTCGATTATATTCATTCCAGTTTGTAATTTTAAAATTACTCAAAGTATATGTTTTTTTTATTGAAATATTATATTTCAATGTTTGACTATCATATAAATTATGTTTAAAAGCATTATATACTATGTAAGGTTGGTCATGGCAAATAAATGGATGCGATCTGTGCAGCATATCTTCTTTAATTTTGCAAAATAAGTCTTTTATTTTTTCACAATTATTAAATAATAATATTTCAGTTGTAAAACCATACAAATCTGCATATTTATTTATTTCATCTCCAAATAATATATTTGCTCCGTAGAAATAGTCATTTACTGTAAAAAAATCTTCTTGTAACACATATAAAAGATCGTTTTGACAAACATTAAATATCTTATTTATATCATCTTTTATTAAAATATCAGTGTCCAAATAAAGTATTTTAGTATAATTATTTATAGATTGTAAATTGAATAAATCTAATCTCGCGTTACATGATTTTTCTAAACTATTGTAATTGTCATTGATTTCAAAAACAATTTTATCATTAAATAAATGGCTTTGTTTTATCATATTCATAAATGTGGTTGATGTATACACTAATATATTTGTATTTTTATCCAGATTACCGTAGGTAAGCAAACTTTTTAAAAATAAAAAAAACACATCAATATTTTTTGTTTGATTAAATATGCATGTAAAAATACAATTCATTATTAAATACATAGATATTTTATGAATATGATTCAAACACACTTTTATAAAGTTCATAATAATCAAATATACAACGACTGATTGGTCACAACAAATTTCAGGACAAGATGCGGAATATCTCGTAACTTTTTCAGCAGCGCAATATCTCCAACCATTTCAGCCACTTTCTCCAATTCACTCGCCATGTTACTTATTTTCAAGACCGCTTTCACGAACTCACCTAAAAAGAGTTCCTTCTCTTCGCCCATTTTTTGCAATAGAAACTTACAATCCTCCACATTTTCACATTTTGTCCATTCGTCCATATACTCTAATAAATCGTAATGGTAAGAATAATCCGTTCCAGTATTGGTTCCATTTTGCAATTCTTCCTCCTGATAGAAAGAATACATATTTGTCACTTTTTCCAAAAGCGGCGTTCGGGTTTCTGGAGTAATCATTTTTCTATCTTCTTGGATACGAACATTTGTAAAGCAGCTCAGCAGCGCGACAATTTCTTCTGAAGACAAAGAATCGAACTCTCTTTTTTCAATTAGTTCGGAAAAAACCAGACAATGCGTTTCGTGCAATTGAGATGCAATTTGTCCCTTCAATGTCATGCATATATCGCTCTCATCACCTGATCCAACAAATCCATTTTTCGTTAAAATGTGTAGTACATTTTCCACACCGGAAGACAAATACATTTCCGCGCACTCCATCTCGCCTTCTAATGCTTCCTTTTCTCTCTGTTTTAAAATCCACTTTTCAAAATAAACATTGTCTTGCTCTACTGTTTTGTAGGCTTCTTTTATTTTTTGTATTTCTCTTTCCGCATCCTTCCTCTTTTTATTTACAAGTGTTGGAGCGCGCTTTTTCAAGTCCGCATATTCTTTGAGAAGATTATGCGGAGTCTTTAAATTATCGCATGTTTGTTGCAGCGCGTATAACTCTTTTCCAACAATTTGCCATTTTTTTTCCGTTGCGGAATGTTCATTCGCCAGATCCTGTGTCACCATACTTCGTTTGGCAAATTGCGTAATCTGTTGGTCGCCAATAGAAAGCAAATTGAGAACAAGTGAAAAAGAAATCTTGAATTTTGATTGTAGTGTTTGTGGTTTGCCGTCCATCATTCGCTTGTAATGAACCGACTCGACATCGTGGAACAAATTGTTCAAGTGAATCACGTGTCCTACCGTATCGTGCCCCAGTCTTCCCGCTCTTCCAGCTGCCTGAGTGTATTCGTGGCTGTAAAGTGGGCGCACAATGGTGCCATTGAATTTTTGAATATCGGTAAAAATTGTTGTTTTTACCGGCAAATTGATGCCAACACTCATGGTCTCGGTGCAAAAAAGAATCTTGATAAAGCCCTGCGCGAAAAGCAGCTCTGTCATTTCCCTCAAAATAGGCATCAAGCCCGCATGATGAATGCCGACGCCTTTTCTCAACAACTTCACCGTATTCACATATTCAGGCAAGTGCAAATATTCTTCAAAATTGGGGAGCTTCCTGACAATTTTTTCGCATTCTCTATCAACAATATAAGGCACTTTACTGTCGAATTCTAATAAATTAGTTGTCATTTCTTCAGCACATCTTTCCAACTGCTTTCTGGAAAAAACATAGCATAGCGCAGGGAGCATTTCATTCTCCACCAAATAAGAGGCCATTTTATTCAAGACGTGTTGCCGTTTCAAACGGATGTCATTTTTATCAAAGAGGTCTAACATTTTATTCATGGTAGAAAACGTGGCTTCGTTAAACCGATTTTTCGCATCTTGTAAAATCTGAGGCTTGTCTGCAAAAGCGCGGATTTCCTGTTGCAACGCTTTATCGCGAATAGTTTTGAAAACGCCCGCATGGGTTGCAATAAAGCTGTAATGAATAAGTGGCACAGAGCGTTCTTGCTTTCGGATAAGGAAGACTGATTTATTCAACGGAGATAATGGTTGCCCTTTGGTCTCCAACCATGAAGCGAATCTTTCGGGATTGTCCAACGTAGCTGAAAGACCGACCATTTGGACATGTGGCGGCAACATCATGATAGATTGCTCCCACGCATGTCCGCGCGATTCATCGTTGATCATATGAATTTCGTCAAAAACGACGCAACCTAACTCATTTTGAATGTCAATGTCAAAGGAAATGGAAGAATTTGCAGGAACGTTTGTTAAACTGCTTTTGGTTTGATACAATTTGTTCATCAATATTTCGGTAGTGCAAATGATTACGTCGGCATCAGGATTCATTTTAATATCGCCTGTCACTAAACCAATGCGCAAATGTGGATATTTTTTTACGAAACTATAAAATTTCTCATTCGAAAGCGCCTTAATAGGCGTAGTATAAATTGTTTTTTTGCCCTTTGCAAAAAAATAATCCAGTGCGAATTCTCCAGGCATCGTTTTGCCAGAACCTGTCGGGCAACAAATCAGTGCATGGTTTCCCGTAACAATGGCTTCTAATGCCCATTTTTGAAAATCGTGCAATTGATAAGGGTATTTTTTATAATACTCTGTGTATTCTTCTTCTTCTCTCTCTTTAGGATATTCTGGAGTGCAAATTTTGACCATGGTTGTTCTACGATGTTGCGATAATAATATTAATATTGAGGTCTTTTTATATGCTTTGCAGACATCTTTTTCACTGTATAATATATAATAGAAAATGTCGTTTGGATACAATCCTAATGCCTACAAAGATTTAGGTTTACAGTCTCCATTTCACGCTCTTACTCGGTTAGACACTCAAAAAATAGGACCATTTATTTTGAGTGCTGGTTACTCAATAAATGGGGAAGGACCTTTTTATGTGCAAAATTATGACCAAAATACAGGCAATTACATATTCAAGCGAATTTGCAATAATGTTGCGATTCCTTCACACCTAATTGGCACTGATTATCATTTTGAACAGGTGAGTCAAAGCGTGTTAGGTGGGTCTAAGGCACTGCGTTTGAAACAAAGAACATTAACTAAAAGGAAAAGAACCAAACCGCGTTCTAAAAGTAAGAGAAATACATACCTTTCTAGAATGAAAAGAATATAGAAAAAATGTATAATACATTGTAAAATGATTCAAGACCAAGCACTAGTAGTAGCGTATTCTGCTACGACAATTTCCATATTAGGCAGATTTGTCTTTATGTATTTGCTCTATACACGAACCTCTACCAACCCATATTCTCTCTTGTTCTCTATTATGAACATGATTTCTTCATCTCTTTGGATTACCTATAGTCAAATGATAGTAGATGAACCGTTATTGGTAAGAGGATCATCGGATTTAATATTATTCACAATTTCCACTGTTTATATTTTGCGGAATCGAAACAATCAACACGAGCTAGATAATATTTCACAAACATCTTTTTCTGTTATTGAACCATGTGAAAAGAAAAATAGTGAAACAATTGTGGTCGTATAAGGATTGAAGCGGATTATATTATTTCCCCTTTGATACAATCCAAGTCACCCTTACGAATAGAAATAAAGGATGTATAACTTTCATTCATTTTTAAAACATGAGCATAGATAGACCAAGTTGCTTCAATCGTGTATTTATCTAGCCACTTATAAGTGCCTCCAACCCATGAAGTGCGCAAAAAACCATTGTCTTCGAACAGGATGTATCCATCCCCCCAACTATATCGATTACCAACAATAACCGTTTTATCATAAGTTTCTGGTTGTTCATGCGCATTGTATATATTTATATGGTTGTTTAGAAGATGATTCATGTGTGAAATCATTCTCTCTTTTTTGTGATTTGCATCTCCAATAGGCCATACAAAGTGAGACAACACAATGTTGTTTGGATCAGAAGGAGGAGGCGGGGGGTCAATGCAATATATTTTACAGTAATTATCCAATAAAGTTGTATCTTGTCTGCTGTGTTTAATAAAATGATAATTAATAAAGGGTTGATCACCGAGTGGTGGCAACGGTTTTTTTAGTAATATGTGCTTTTCAATGTCTTTAATTACATTCTTGAATATTTTTTGCATTATTTTTGTATTTTGGAATAAAAGAATGCCGCTGTTCATACCATGTATATCTTTATCGATTGTATTAAAATCAAACATAGGACCACCATGGTATTCGTGTTCAATTGTCCCTTCTTTCAATGCATAAATCTTGTTTTCTATTTTTAAATTGAATATCTCGGTCAAATCATTTTGCGCAAGTATGTCAGTATCTATGTATAATATTTTTTTATAAAGGTGTATTTCTTCATAATCAAAAATGTGAGCTCTAGCGCAGAGTGCTTGATGCATTGAATCAATTTCTATAAATTTTGTTTTTATTGGTATTTCTAAAAGAGATGAAATTTCATAAATATCTTGTTCAAACTTTGCGTTTGTAAATACCAAAAAATCAATATTATCTATCTTGGAATAAAACTTAACACTGATCATTAACATTTTCAGAAGATTCACATATTCTTTACTGTTGAACACGCATAAATACACTAAATTATCACACGCCATATAGTAAATTGAGAGAGAAAATGATTTTTTTAAACGCAAATTTGAAAATAAATAGAATAAATAGAATAAATAGAATAAAATTGAAAAGAAAGATAAATAAAATAAATATGTTATTATATGGTTCAAACAATGAGCTTTTGCAAAGCTATAACACAAATATCATTTGATTGCAATTTAGAAAAATCCAAATTGCAATCTATTATGAACTCCATTTTAACGCGATATTGTCAAATGAAAGTGTCTGGTTACAACAAAAAAGAAGACCAATTTTGGTCAAAGAAGCTGAACTGGAAATGCGAATGCATTGTGTTTCTTATTATCGCTGTCCAATCACTCGATTATCACTCTTCCCAAGTTATTGTTACACCAGTGCTAGGAAAAGAAAAGGAAATTGCTTTATTTATAACGAATTTTAAAGAAGCGCTGCAAGACTACAAAGAGATTCCTTTTGTAAAACAATTATTGGAAATCAGGTAATTCAATTGCACATTATTTCAGTGTATATTTTTCAGCCAAAGGATCAATTTTTATTCCTTTGGTGAATTGTTGCACTTCGTATTCCAAGAAATTTGTTAAACCGATGAGTGCGGCAATAAGCACTATGCCAATAAATATATACAAATAGGGGTTGCGAGTATGAAAAATATGTGCAACTTTGTGAATTGCGGCACTTAAAAACATATTGGGAAGCATAATGGAGCAAAAAATGAGAACCATTCCACTTGCCACACCGGTGGCATATCCGTACATAAGCGTATTTTTTCCGATAAAAAGCATAATTCCAAAATAAGCAATCAAATCAATAATAATTTTATTACGATAGTCGTGATGCCTACATATAATTTTTTTTATTCCATTTGGAATCGTTATGTCTCCTAAAATGGTTTCATCAAAACACGAACTGTAAAGCCCACGAAATAAGGGTAATCCGGACTTGGTAAGGACAATAGCGGTTTCATTTGCAAAAGGTAAAACAATTGACAAAAAAGAAATAATGCGTGCTGTCTCCATATAATATATGGAGAAGAAAAAAGATATTGACCAAGTAAGCGGTCTCACTTTTATAATGGTTTAGTTATAACAATTACAAGATTTGGATTGGATAAAGCAATTATGATAAATACACTACAGTAATATACTTTTTACAATAATAGTAGATTTTTTTTACAATGCAGGCAAGCTTGAAATAACAGCTTTGCTCATTTTGCTGAGGCTTTGTTGGTTAGTCACGCGAGCAGAAGGGACAAAGTCGTCACGAATGATCTGAATGCGGCGTCCAACTGGGCAAAAGAGCTCGGTTCCTTCTTCACCAAGCTTGATATGCGCATCGGTTTCCGTCCAGTACAAACCAGTGGAAATAAACGCAACATCCGAAATAATGCGACCAAGGATGCATTCGCGCTTCTTTGCAAAAGGAATGAGGACAATATCGCCGATTTGCATCTCCTCGACAAAGCGTTTGTCTTGACCGTTGGAACCGCGACCTCCTACGCGGTCAATGTGGTTCGTATTGTACACGCCGTCCACCACATTCTGTTTTGCGACTCCCCAGCCGCCCCAGGGGCAAGCGACAAAATGTCGCAACAAAATAAGGTCTTTCATTTGTTCTTGGTCGGTTTTCTCACAGTAATTTTGGCGGAGAACCCAGAAGTTTTGGTTGGTAGTGGTTGCCATGGTTTTTTACGAAAAGGTTGATTAATTGATATTCTTGAGGTTTGGTTCCGAAGGTTTGATTCCAAAGGGTTGGTAGTTATATCTCCATCCTTACTTCAAAAAAAGCTTTTCATTTTTTTTGGAATTTTGAGAAAAATGTGAATCACTAAAAATTTATTTATATCATGATTATATTACATAATGACTAGTTTTAGCACAACATTTCCACATTTAGCCGAAGGGCAGGGATTATTATTAACAGGAGGGATTCAATATGGACATCATTTAGTAGAAGAAACTATTTTAGGAATAGGTCAATTTTCACCAGAACAGGATTACGCTTTAACCAAAAATACGAATGTTCTTCAAAAACAACCAAATGGTGAATATGTAACGGACATCAATGGACAAATTGCAACGGCACGTGCAATAAAATATTATCAAGAAACTACAAGAAATGCTGCATTTCTATTTGCGCCAAACGAAAAAGGTGCGTTTCTTTTTAGAAATGAAAATGAATTTGTAGAAGATGACCAGTCAAAATTTCACAAAATTTTGAAAGCAATAGAAAAAATTAAATGGTTCAATATGGTTGGATACAATTCGCAAGGAGTTGTAACGCCTTATTACGCAATATTTTTAGATACGCCAAATAAAACCCCGTCGGTAAGCAGCATGAATTATTTTCATCAAGATCAACCTGCAGGGACTTTTTTAGAACCGTTTGTAAAAAAAGTGCTGCAAGATTCTGGAATAACGCACGTGGTTCCTTCTCCTAGAATTGCACAACCAAAAGAAAGTAAATACACGTGTATTGAATATGGCAACGAGTGTCTTTCTACGACTGTTAAAAATCCTTACATACCGGGAGACATCATTCGCTTTGTTGCTTGTCCGGGAACTATTTTATGTGTAGAAAATACCTCACAACAACATTCGACTCCGTTTGACACGAGTGCATACACAAGTAGTGAATCGATTACAGATCCAATCACTCAATATCAAACTAGTTATACGGGGTTTGACCGCGGTCCTGGGAACCAATATCTTCAGCAAACGGTTCCCTCTGGTAGAAAATTATACAGAACCCAATATGTTCCGGTTACTTTGGAAGAGGCGCAAACAGTTTTTTCTAAGCTTCAACAAGGTAAAGATTACGTATTTGTTTCATTAGAGAGTGTAATGCCTGCCTACAATGCATTGCAGCCTTTTGGATCGATGCCGATGAGCGAGTATGTAAGCAACCCTGCATATAGATCGCAAGAAAGAGGAGGTAAAAGAAAAAAGAAGATGTCTCGTCGTTTGAAAAAAATGTCCAACAAAAAACCAAGAAAATCGAGAAAATTTCACGGTTAGAGAAGAGTATTTTATATCATTTGATTTGAATATTTCACCAGGTTTTCTCATAGAACCCATATTACCTACCTAATAACTAAAGTCCGACGCAGAATTGATTACCATAAATTGTTCTGGTGTTTGTAAATCTACTACTATCAAGTAAATGATATTTTCATTCGATTTGTATAATCCGAAAGATTTATATCCACATCCGCCGAAAATTTCGTAGTAAGGACCTTGATAATTTGTCATTCGACCAAACAATTTTTTGCCGTCATCTAAATCACGGCATGAAATATCAAAATAATGGACATTTTTTTCGCGACATGGTTGGTTACTAGCAATAAATGTATCCAAAATTGCGAACCGGGCGTCTTTTTTTGCTTCTTCTGCTGACATATTCTTGACTTATTGCCTTTATTTTTTAAAGGAAGATTAATTTCAATTTTTTTGTTATATATAATTTGGCGAAGTCACGTTGCTTGCATTATAATTTTCATTAAAATTACCAGATACGTTAGGATAAGAAGTTCCAACACGATTTATTCCTAAATAATTATTTATAATAACATTCGATAAAGCAGTTGGTCCAATCTCAACCCCGTACTTTTTGTTGTTTACAATCACATTGTTTTTACCTTTATAGTCCCGAACCACATTTTGTGACGCAAGATTATCTATCAGTATGCCACTTTCTCCGTTCGCTAAATTGGCAGTTTGATCCACATTGGTGCCAATATTGCAGTTATAAATCGTGTTGCCTGAAGACATGTCTGAAATAACAATTCCGTTTCGCAAATTTCCAGATATTATATTTGTAGGAATGATTGAATTTACTACGTCGCCAATCTTTACATTTTGCGAATTTCCATGAATGAAGATTCCATTTTGATTATTGGGAAGTGGTTCATTGCCATCTGTGTTGGCACCACAAATCAAAGCTTCGATTTCTATGTCACATGCTTCATCTGTAATTTCAATACCGTTTTGCGCATTTCCGGAAAAAACATTTGTTCTTGCTGCATTTTTACCTATTTTGTGTCCAGTGCTTTGTTTATCAATAAGGAGCCCATTTTGTTGATTGGGTGCAGCTCCTCCAAAAGCAAAGAGACCGCCAAACGTGTTATAAGTTTCGAAACCAGTAGAATCCGCTGACAAATGAATTCCGTTTCCATTGTTGCCCGAAATGACATTTCCCAAAGGAATCACGCCTCCAACAGTTACAACATTAACCGTATTTCCTATATAGAGTCCGTCGAGTCCGTTTCCAATAATGCCGTTGTTTTGAGAATTGATCCCGATAAAATTACCTTGTATAGTGGTATTATTAGAATATTCAATTAAAATACCATACAAAGAATTGCCGCTAATTACATTATAATATACAAATGGATTGGTATCAATACTGCATCCATAAAGGCATGTATTGTTGGAGTTCAAAATAGAAAGACCATTTCCTTTATTTCCAATATTTTTTGTTCCATCGGCAGAAGTTCCGATAAAGTTTCCATAAAAGTAACAATTTTGTGACGATTCCAAACTAATACCTGCTTTTAGATTTCCTGATATTACGTTTCCTAGAGGAGGAATCACAAATACGGGAGGCACTGTGCCTTTTGATCCCGTTGGATTGTTCTCTACACCTTGATTGTCTATATAATAAGGACCACCAAATGTGTTGTAATGGGAGTAATTGCTTACTAAAACACCATGATTCCCATTTGGTAATGCATTTTTCCCCGTACTATCTATTCCAATAAAATTATTGTAAAGAAAATTGTTCAAGGAAAAATACATTTGGATCCCATTATTACCATTTCCACTAATTATGTTGGATGGCAACTTTTTACTAGGCTCCACCGTGCTATACTTTAAAGCACCTATGATATTATTCGAAGATCCGCTTAAAAAAAGTCCATTGTTTGCATTCGAGGTCAAAACGCAATTAGTAATTGTATTGTAGGAACAATACATTGTGATTCCATTATTGTTGGATCCGCGTATTTCTAAACCATTCATAACGCATGAATTATAATCAACGTTAAAGACAATCCCGTCATTATGGTTGCAATCAATACAAACAACTGGCAAACCATCAGGGTCATAGTTAGGTGCGGTTGTGCCATCAATGACGCAAGAAGAGGTAATTATTGGTAATGAGGAGGTAAGCACAATAACACCGGCTACAGAAAAAACAATTTTAGAGTTAAGCGTTTTGCTGGTTTGAATAATGCAATCCCTAAAAGTTCCTGATGAATTATTGTCTTCCAAACTAGAAACCGTAAAAACGAAGTCGGTTGCTACATTGACAAGAGATACACTTGTGTTCGCGGCTGTATTGGATGCATTTTGGGCTTGGATCGTTGCTGATTGCAACGCATCGGCATAAGATGTTGCCGATGTCGCTGTGGCGGTACCAGAGGCGGTGATTTCTCTTCCTAAGTTTGTAACACCGTTAGAAATAGCCGTGGCAGTTGCTTCAAAACTCATGTATAATAACGTTATAAAATATTTTGAGAAATAATATATATTCCAAAACTACTTAAAGAACTTTCCAATTTTTTCGAAAAAAAACCCAAAAGTATTTTCCAAAATCGAAAATGGACATTTATAAATGTCCAAAATCGGTTACCTCCGATTTAATCTTGAAAAATCTTGAATTGTGACGATAAAAAATTTTTAAGGTCTGGACGCCAAAAAAATAATTTCAAAATTGTTACGTCAATTTTTAAAACTTTTTATAAAAAAGTATTTAGGAAGTTTTTCTGTTGATAACATATGGATTCGACGTTGATAAATTTCATTCCAAAAACTTACCCAAAATTTTATTGTGAAAAATGTAACTATAATACATGTCGAAATAGTCAATATTTAAGACATATATCTACTAGAAAACATAAATTATCAACAGATTCAACATTTTATCAACAAGTATCAACAAAAAAAACTTCCACATCATACAATTGTAACTGTGGTAAAAAATATAAAAATCGTGATGGATTATGGAAACATGGTCAAAAGTGTATTTTTGTATCAAATAAATTAATAAATCAAACCAAGGAAGAATTGTCAGAGAAAAATGATTTTATGGAATATTTAATAAAAGAAAATTGCAATTTCAAAAAAATGTTATTTGAACAAAATAAAACAATTCAAAAAATGTGTCAAAATAATCAAAGTAAAAACATTTTCACAAATAATACCAACAATTGCAATAACAACAATATAAATATTAATTTAAATATGTATCTAGACAATTGTAGTAAAGAAGAAGTTATGAATTCAATAAATTTTGAACAATGCACATTGGAAAATATAGGAGATTCCGAATTTATAAATAAAATTATGGAAGTTTTTTGCGAAAAAAAAGTATATTTTCAAAAAGATACATAAAGAGCCTTCCAAGTTTTCCGAAAAAAACCCAAAAGTATTTTCCAAAATTGAAAATGGACATTTATAAATGTCCATTTTTCGTTACCTCCAATTTAATGTCGGAAAAAATATGAATTGTGACGATAAATAAAAATTAAGATATAGACACAAAAATAATAATTATATTTTTGTTACGATAATTTTTAAAACTTTTTATAAAAAAGTATTTAGGAAGTTTTTCTGTTGATAACATATGGATTCAATGTTGATAAATTTCAATCCAAAAACTTCTCAAAAATTTTATTGTGAAACATGTGACTTTAATACGGTTCGAAAAAGTCAATATATAACACATCTAAGCACTAGAAAACATAAAATATCAACAGATTCAACATTTTATCAACAAGTATCAACAAACAAAGCTTCCACATCATACAATTGTATCTGTGGTAAAAAATATAAAGAACGAACAGGGTTATGGAGACATAAGCAAAAATGTAATTTTCAAGATTCTATTTTAGAAAAAGAAGAAAAAGAAGAATTTACAGTAAAAGATTTTTTAGAAAAGGAAGACTTTATGCAGTACTTGATAAAAGAGAATTCTGAATTTAAAGACATGTTGGTGGAACAGAACAAAATGATTGTGAAAATGTGTGAAAATAGTCAGGCAACTACGGTTTATAACAATAACAATAACAATAATAATAATAATCACAACAAAACATTCAACCTGAATATGTTTTTAAACGAGACGTGCAAAGACGCCATGAATATCACTGATTTTGTTCAGTCACTCAAAATTCAGCTTTCGGATTTGGAGAATGTGGGAAAAGTTGGTTTTGTGAATGGCATCACTGATATCATTGTGAAGAATTTGAAAAACATGGACATTACTCAAAGACCAGTTCATTGCACGGATTCGAAGAGAGAAGTGCTCTATGTAAAAGATGAAAACAAATGGGAGAAGGAGGGGGAAGATAATGTAAAGTTAAGGAAAGCGATAAAGCACGTGGCTTTCAAAAACACCAAAATGCTGCCAGAGTTCAGGAAACAACATCCAGATTGCGGCAAAAGTGAGTCCAAGTATGCAGACCAATATAACAAGCTAATTGTGGAATCCATGGGCGGTAAAGGCGACAACGATGTAGAAAAAGAGAATAAAATTATCAGGAATATTGCAAAACAAGTGGTTTTAGAGAAATAAAGTTATTTAGTTGGTAAATAAATAACTTTATAATGTATGGATATAGAAGATGAAGCTAAACCCGAAGCCGAAGCTAAAGATAATTATGATAATAATTCTGTCATTGGTGCTCGTGAAAGTAAACCAGAACAAGACATTTGCTCCCAATTACTACAAAAATTAAAACTTTTATGTCAAGATGCAAGTGACGCTGTCTCTGATACAAGCCAATTTAAAGATCTTTCTTCATATGATAAACAGTTATATGCTGCAATTGTCGTTATTTCAGAAATTTTAGATGGAGAACATGATTTATCGCGTACTCCAGATGAAAACAACCCACTTTATGACTATATTATCACGTTAGGTGCAATAGGAGGATCTAATCCGTATTTATTAACACTTATTAATCTTCTTACAAAATTTAAAGTTTGCTTCGACAAATCACAGACGGCGATCAAATACACCATGAAAAAAATATTGGCGGAGTATTGTCACAAAGTGTCTTATTTTCCAAGCCTAAAATTGATTCCTTTGATAGATGAAACTTTTGAACAAAAACCTACTGGTTCATTGGAAGAGTTACAGAATACTTTAGGAGGGGATCCGTATTTTGTAAAAAATGCATTAGTTGAAACACATAGAGGTGGATCCCCACGTCCACAGAATGCTGCATCAAAAGCACCTGATAATTCTTATACTGATTTTTGGAAATCTCAACTTACAACTACATTTGATAATAATTGCAAGGAAAACTCAGGATTTTTAAGTTTAACTATTGACATGTTATTTCCTTCCGTATCTAATGATAAACAATTTGTGAAAGATAGATTATATGATAATTTTTTTCCCCAATCATTCAGCATTTTTTTAAAAGGCATTGATGAAATTAGACACTTACAAACGAATTGTGAATCAATTTTGAGTGAAGTGCAAGAACAAATAATTGCGATAACAAACACACGTATAGATGTGTTAGATTTGCACGGCATTTGTGTAAAACTAAGGAGTTTTTTGGATTTAGTTGTTGGAAAAATCAATAACACCACGCAAATAGTGTTGCTTCATATGTTTACTGCTTTTTTAGATAATGATGAAAAAAAACCAATTTTTTCATTGCAATATGACCAAGTAACCGCAGACCAAGTTACAGTTGAACTATTTGGATATGCCAAAAGAAGTCCAGACTCAACCCCTCCATCTTTAGATACTCGTGTTTTCTTTGATAATGATGATTATTATTCTAGAAATCCACTTATTAAACAAGTTGTAAAATGTCATGCATTATATGCCAAAACATGCGGAGACGGCGCCACTATTTTTTCAGCAAAAGTATTTAAACAAAAGGGAATACATGGTTCTCTTGATGATATTGTTCCTGTAATAACAAGTGACGCTTTTTGCATGTATAGGTCACTTTTTGTAGTAAGACAATCTTTTCGTCAAGCGCCTTCCAAAAAGAATGGTGAAGGAGGTGATAGAATAATTCAATTAGTTAGAAATGTAAATTACAACTTGGGTAAAAATGTGCAAGCAATTGATGTTTGTTTTGGAGGATTTTGTAAGAATTTTGCAAACATTATTTCTAGTAATATTGACTGCATTGAAGAAATCAAGCAAGCTATTCGAAACTATGTTGAAAGTAATAATTTTCACAATGAATACAACATGCTGTTAAATACTAAAACTAGTGGATTAATAGAGGAACAAACAGTAAGAAACCCATGTATGGATTTAAATACTAAAACAATGATATTTAAGAGCTTTATAGAGAAAAAAAGACAACTAAAAGTAAGTGAATTAGATAGTGGAAATAATCCATTATTGACTGAATTTTGTAAATTTATAGACTTGCTTCGAAAAGTGAATCTAAATGAACATGTTAAAGAGGATGAAAAAAATAATTTGTGCGCTTACATCAGAACATTTTGTGATTATGATTATTCTAAATTATTTCAAATAAATATAGTGAATGAGTTGAAAGAGTTTGAACAAAGATTATCTAATTTTTGTGAAAAAATTAGTAACTTTACTCCGAGGTTACGTCAGAGTATACGTAACAACTCAACATCTACAACTTATATGAGTATTGATGATTTTTTAAGACAAATAGCAACTTATTCGAATTTATTAAATGAAGCAGGTTTTAATAAAAAAGACAGTCGTCTTTTTGCATCGGCAGTTGTAAAAAATAAACTTTTAAATGGTGATAAGATAAATAACGCATTTCAAAAATATTTCACGGATATTGTAGGGTCTATAAAAGAATTGATTGAAAGTATTAATCTTCCCACTCAGGATAAACAAGAGTTAATTGATTACGATCTTAGAAATTTAAATGAGGAAAATTGTAAAGAATTATATCGTACGGTTGTTGATATATACAATAAATTTGTAACATACAATAAATCTGGAATACAAAATGATGAAGGCGATCAATACAAAATGAAAGAAAAACTTAAACAGCAGATTTTTTTTCTTGGTATTTTGTTTAGAGCTTTGCCTGGGTTTAACCCTGAAGATGTTGATGTACCTACTCCCATGGCAACCCCCGCACCTAGCATTCGAATTCCAACATCTTTTTCAAGAGGGAATACTGTTTCACGAGCATCAGTTTCTCAACCGCAATCACTAGTTGCTCAAAGAGGCACTGTTAGAAATATTGATCTTTATCAAAAACTTGCACAAAAAATTTCAATAAATCACGAAAATAACTCGTCTCCTGCATCATCAGTATCTAATCCTGCAAAAAAACTAGAAATTAATACTCCTCCACTTTCAACAACGAGTGATATTGCAAATTCACCTAAAGGTTCGCCTTCATCTCCATCATCAACGGTGTTAGATGATAATCAATCTATAGAGTCTCGAAGCAGAACACCTGATCAATCATCTCATGCACTACCCGCATCTGATACACAACCCGTAGCAACCCAGCTTTTTGATCTGGAAGAACCTTTTAGAATACGTACGCCTGAGGGAACGCGTACGCCTGAGCCACACGTAATACAAGAAACACTCGCAAGACAAGATACACTTTTAACACAATTAAGTAACCAATTACAAAGACAAAATGTGAATCCAGTATTGGTTGGACACATAGCTCAATATATCGCATCACTACAAAGTCACGATCAAGAAGATGAAGGCGAAATATACAACTTTATTGATGATGAGAATGACTATGAAAATGAATGCGATAATTCTGAACTAGCTGCAGAAGGAGAGGCGGGTTCCGATGCAGCACGTGCAAGCAGTGACAATATGGAACTAGTAACTACAGAAGGAGTAGTTCAAAATCAAGAACCCGCAGTAGTTCAAAATCAAGAATCCGCAGTAGTTCAAAATCAAGAACCTGCAGTAGTTCAAAATCAAGAATCCGCAGTAGTTGAGCAACAAATTTCCCCCCCCAAAAAAAGAAATCGCTTGCAGGTGTTTAGTGATTATTTTTTTAGAAAGAGAAAATCCGGCGGCGGAACCCGTCGCAAACCAAAACAAAAGCGACACCAATACACCAAAAAATATAGTAAGAAAAATAAACTGAGAAAAACAAATAAAAATAAAAGAAAGAAACAACATCGCCGAACAATCAAAAAATAATATATATTTCAAATTGAATTATTTTTTCATAAAATTGATTTATAAAAAAATGAAAGAAATACTTATACAATATGCATTATAATTACTATATGAATAATCGAAAAATGGATTTACAAATTGACGCAATAACCACATCACTTTCACCATCAGTGATTGATGATTCTAACATAATTAGAATACAATCATGGTTCAGGGGATGCAGTTTGAGATTGAAACAATTACCTTTAATTATGTATAAGATTAAAAAATATTTGGCATCACAAGCATTTCAGTTTTCAACCCAAAATGAAGATGGTAGAATAAATAGCTGTATTGATGAAGATGAAGTAATTAAATTACTTTCTGAAGAGTTTGGTGAAAAAATAAAAAGGCCTAAAATTAGAATGTGGTATGATATTTTAGCATTTGATTATATGTATGGTTTGATTCCGATCAATATAAAAACAACTACTACTACAACAAGCGATAATACTGGCAATTTGGCCATGTGTGTATATGCTTACACGGATGAAATATTGGATATTCAAAGGGATAAATCTTATGAAAATGGTAAGATGAGTGATTTACTTTTCAATAAATTAAAAAATAAAAAATATAACGCTAATAACAAAAAAGATTACTATTTCATAGTGTTAAATAAAACAGATGCAAGTGATATAATTGTTAATAGTGTAAAAGGTTTGACAATATTAACACCAAATATAAATAATTTACCATTTCAAGTTTGCTGGGATAAAAATAGGACATTTAAATATGAAAATATAAATAAAAAGATAAAACTGTTTATTGATTGCTTACAAAAACCAAAACCAAGTTGGAAGGAAACATTTATGTCAAATGTAAGGACATTAGATTTATAGATATTCATTAGGAATAAATGAATTTGACAGAGAACGATGACCTATTTTAAACCTTCCAGAAAACATAAAATTATCCTTGAATGTGTTACTATTCATGTATGATACTATATTATTTAAATTACACTTTTTTTTTGGTTTAAGCATTATTAATCCACCACCAAAATAATTAACTTTACCTAAAAACGATACATTTTGTCTCCGTGTTAAATTATAAATATAAATACAATCTTTACCAAGATTAGTGTTTATGGTAGTAATATTTCTCGGTGCTCCCCATTCAAACCAATTATTTTCATTAAACTTTCGTATTCCTCTTTCAATAAGTTCTTTTTTGTGGTGCAATAAATGTTTATTAATTTTCTCATTATCACAAGGGTAGGTTTCAATATAAATATATTTATCAACTTTATCTTCACCATTTAATACTTCTATATTACCATGTTCTTCATTTTTATAAACTTCTTCTTTCCCACTAACAAGACCAACATAAATATCAAAATAGTCCCGAAACAATACACCATTATTATTTTCTTCTTCTCCAAAAGTAATTAATCCATTGCTGTTTGTAATATAGAGTAATTTGTCATTATATAATATTTTTTTATCAATTAAACTATTTTTACAATATCTAAACACAATAACATCAATAGATGCATTCTCAAACATTTTTTCATTATGAGGATGGAATATATGAGTAAATGATCCATTTGTCATCATAACATTCAATAATTTTGAAGCACTTGTTAATTTAAGAAAATCAGCTGGAACAATAAATATTAACTCACCATTGTCGTCAAGTAAATTATAACATTTTTCGGTAAAATCGATGTATAAGTTGCCTTTTTTAGTTCTAATATAAGGTGGATTTCCTACTATTGTTTTGTATGTTTTTGTAATTGTTTGTTTCATAAAATCACCATAAACAACCTTATCTTTTTGTATTTTATCCAATAATTTAATTTTTGTATCAATTTCATACATATCAAATGTTATACTTGGTATTTTATCTGTAATAAATGCAATTAAATCACCTTGTCCAATAGATGGTTCTAAAATATCAGACGGAACATTTAAAATAAACTCAAATACCTTTTCTTTGAGTTCATTATGAGTTGTAAAATATTGTCCTAAATCATGTTTCGTTGTGATAGTTTGCATTTCGGTGTTTATAGTATCCTCCAAATCTTTTGAAATAAATAAATCATTTTTTTCTTTTTCATTATTAATTTCATTCAGTTTTTCATGAACAACTATGCCTATAATTTCTTTAAGTTTTGTTTCATTAACACAAGGTAGTTTTTTATTGGTATGTTTATTGTAATGCCCCTTTTGACTAAATTGTTTACCACATTTTTCGCAACTATAAAAAACCATTTTTAGTTATATACATAGTATACATTTATTTCTTTATATTTATTTTTATTAATTCCTGAATTCAGAAAATAAACACCCCACCCCCTCTACTGATTATGACTCCATGGATAAGAAAAAATAGGATAAAATTATCAAAAATATTGCCAAAGAACTTGTGATTCAAAAATAATAATTAATATATATTCCAAAACAACTTAAAGGACTTTCCAAGTTTTTCGAAAAAAACCCAAAAGTATTTTCCAAAATCAAAAATGGACATTTATAAATGTCCAAAATCGGTTACCTCCGATTTAATCTTGAAAAATCCTGAATTGTGACGATAAAAATTTTTTAAGCTCTGGCCATAAAAAAAATAATTTCACATTTGTGACGAGATTTTTTTTGTAAAATTTGCAAAAATAAAATATTAGCAACCATTAAGCAACCAATGGCAACCGAATTTGTCGCCAAAAATCGCAAAAAATTTGAGTGTGAAATATGTGACTATATTACATGCAACCGTTGCGATTTTAACAAACATCTAACTACCCGTAAGCACAATTTATGCAGTCAAGCAACCAAAATGGCGATTTTAGCAACCAAAAAGCGACAAAAATCGCAAGATGATTTGTCGTGTGTGTTTTGCAAAAAGATATATAAAGATAAGACGGGTCTTTGGAGACATAATAAGAAATGTGAAAAAAAGATGGAGCCATTTACAGAAAGTGAAATGTTGGAAAATATGCTTCAAAAAGAAGATTTAGTGCAATATTTGATAAAAGAAAATGGAGAATTCAAAGAAATGTTGGTAGAACAGAACAAAATGATTGTGAAAATGTGTGAAACGACGAATTCCGCTACAATTTACAATACTAATAACAATTGTAACAATCACAACAAAACATTCAATCTGAATATGTTTTTAAATGAGACATGCAAAGACGCCATGAACATCACCGATTTTGTTAAATCACTCAATATTCAACTCTCCGATTTAGAGAATGTCGGTGAAGTGGGTTTCGTAAATGGCATCACCAACATCATTGTAAAGAATTTGAAAAGCATGGATATTACTCAAAGACCTGTTCATTGCACTGATTCCAAGAGAGAAGTTCTCTACGTAAAAGATGAAAACAAATGGGAAAAAGAGGGAGAAGACAACGTCAAATTGAGGAAAGCGATTAAACACGTAGCTTTCAAAAATACCAAGATGCTTCCTGAATTCAGGAAAGAACACCCTGATTGCGGCAAAAGTGATTCCAAGTATGCAGATCAGTATAACAAGCTCATTGTGGAATCCATGGGCGGCAAAGGTGACAATGATAAGGAAAAAGAGGATAAAATTATTAAGAACATCGCCAAACAAGTTATTTTAGAGAAATAAACAATTTATGTGTATAAAATGTTTATTCTTATTTTTTATTCTACTGAAACAACCTTTGCAAGATTTTTTGGAATATCCGGATTGATATTTTTATTTATAGAAAGATGATATGCTAAAAGTTGTAACGGTATTAAAGCTAAAAGTGAGCTAAATGAGTCATTTTTAGGTATGGTAATCATTCTGCAATCACGATCTTTGTTCAACTTGATTTTTGCATTGTTTGTTATAAAAACAATAGGTGAATTTCTTGAATGTACCTGCTCAAAACAATTTATAATTTTAGATTCATGCTCATTGCAACAGTTCAACAGTATAGTTGGAAAATATTCGTCCAATAAAGCAAAAGGTCCGTGCTTTAAAGAACTCGCAGAATAGGCCTCAGAATGAATATAAGAAATTTCTTTAATTTTTAAACTGCCTTCGCGAGCGATTACTTCATCTGTGCCTTTACCCAATAAAAATACATTGTTATATCGAGTGAATGTGGTCGCAAGATTTTTTATTTCTGATTCAACATTTTCCAATGTGAGTGTATAATGATTTGACAAATTTTGTAGGTCTTGAATCAATTTGGCTCGTTTGTGTTTATTTATGTCATTTATTTGCGCAAACCAAATAGACAACAATGCTAAGCACACCACTTGACTCGTATATGCTTTGGTGGAAGCAACCCCCATCTCTCTTCCTGAATTGCAATAAATGCCGCAATCCACTTCTCGTGCAATAAGAGAGTCTACTACATTCACGATTCCAATTGTAAATAAATTATTGTCTTTTGCAATTTTGATACATCTATGCAAATCTTTTGTTTCACCTGACTGAGTAATCAGAATGAGGATGGTTGAGCCTATTGTAGGAACATCTTGAACCGTAAAATCCGCTCCATCCAATACAACGACAGTGTTAAAATTGCAAATATTTTTCATAAAATGCATACCGTATAACCCAGCGTGAAAAGAAGTGCCGCAACCAAGAATTACAATGTTGTTTGTTTTTTTCAATAAATCCATATTTTTCTCCAGTCCTCCTAATTTTACCGAATGTTCATTTTGGATTCTTCCGCCACGGTTGATGCTGTTAATAATTGCTACTGGTTGGTCAAATATTTCTTTCAATGTCCAATGAGTGTAAGGAGACGGTGTCAAATCACTCAAAGAAACAGATACATTTTTCAAAGTGTATTGAAGATTTGTTTTTATTTTAAGAGTAGAGTCGTTTAACAATTCAATTACACATAAATCGTCGTTGTTCAATGTGATGTATGTATTGACTAATGAACAAAATCCGCTTTGCTCAGAAGTAACTATTGCGTATTTTTCTGTAAAACCAAGTAACATTGGGCTTCCGTTTCTTATTGCGTATAATTTATTCGGTTCGTCTTTGTTTAGAATGATGAGCCCATATGTTCCGTCTAAATCCAAAATTGTTTTTTGAATAGCTGTCTCGGTTTCACGCGTTTCTTCATAATAAAATGCGATTAAATTGGCAATGACTTCGGTATCGGTTTCCGAATAAAAAGAAAATCCCTTTTTGATCAATCTCTTTTTAAGGGTCACGCAATTTTCGATTATTCCATTATGAACAATTGCAATTTGTTTATTGCAGGATATATGAGGATGTGCATTGATGTCTGTTTTGCCACCATGAGTTGCCCATCGATTGTGACCCATACCTACATGTGATTCATTCGATTCCAAATGCAATTCTATTAATTTTTCAATGGATGTTTTTTCGTTCGTAGATGCAAATTTGTAAATGCAAAAATGATTATTTTTATCTAAAGTAGTTACTCCAGATGAGTCGTAGCCACGATTTTGCAATTGAATAAGTGAATCAATCATTGTTTTGTATAAATTGCAGTATGGATCGTTTGTTAAAATACCGTACACTCCGCACATTCTTGGTAGAGAGAAATTATTTTATAGATTGTAACAAATTTGTATTTACAATTTGTATTTACAATTGTATTTACAATTGTATTAGTTTTATTCGTTATAAAACTTCCAACCTTATTTTTCTCTTGAACCTCTCTTCATCATGAAACAAATGCAATTTAACTGCCTTTTTCGCAAAATTATCAAAATTATCTCGCAGTGTAATCCTGGAAGATAATTTCAGCTCCGGTAAATACACAATGTACTGAAAAAGACCATCGTTTCTCTCTAAACGATCAAAAAGAAAGCCATCGTATTCTTTGTTCAGCAATTCTTGATTGTTACAACACACGTCTAAGAGTGAGCATTCACACTGCACCTTTCTTATCGACCGCATCGTCGTATTAATATAATCGAGTTGATCGAGCCATTTATTGTAAAAACGGTCGCATTCTTCAGAAAAGGATAAAAGGTGGTAAGCCTTTTGGAACTGAATCATGTTGAGTAAATCCACAAGCCGCCTTATCGGGCTGGTAATGTGAATGTAAGCATCCACCTCTAGCAATTCATGTTTTAACTCCTCAGAACCAACGTCTTTTTGCAAATCAATGTACTGCGCCCCCGCACTGTTCCACGACTTCATGAACTTGGCCACTTCTCCCGGCAACTCTTCAGGAACACGATAATTCCCTTTTATCAACGCGGATCTGAAAATACCGCATCCTTTTTCCAGCATTTTTTTCGCCGACCAGTAATTCATCCAAATCATCAAATAACACACCACATCATGACTTGTTTTAATACTATTCGTGTATTTCCATTGTGACGAAAGTGCCTTCACCGTCGCCAACAATTGTTGATACGATTCGCTTTCCAATAGCGCCGGCTCTTCATAAGCATAATTCTTTTTTACACAAATAGTGCAGTTGTGAAACTGCATATCCAGAATCTTGGTTCCGTTCGCACTAATAAAAACATCCAGGACAAAGGCAAAACGAACTCTTTTTTCCTGCAAACTACAGAGTCCTTCAGAAAGCAATGTTGGCAACATGGGACGCTTTTTATCAGGCAAATAAATTGTGGAAATCCGCTGCGAAAAGGAGTCCCACAATTTGAGCGCATCCATCCAAATGGTTACATTGGAGATGTAAATACTGAGCTGCTTTGTCCCATCATCGGGATTCATAATTAAGCTAAAAGCGTCATCGTAGTCCAAACTGTGTGCCGGATCAATAGAAAAGATATTCCAATCCTCACGGTTCTGAATACCGGGATTTGCTTTAACAATCGTATTGAACATTTCCGACGGTTCGCCGCGTTCAAACGATTTTGCCGTAGCGCGCTGAAACTTTTGAATAGAAGCATTCAGGCTTTTACAAAAGAGCTGGTATTCATAAAAATTAGGCAAAATGTCTACGTCTCCTATCACGTGACTAAGAATCCCAGTTGGGTGCTTTCCGGACCACTCATTAAAGGTGAATGTTACGTAAATGTTGGCAAATACTTTGGAGAACCCGATTTGCTTCATCTCGTAAGGTATGATGAATGCGGGAACGCGTGTATCATCAGGCACACATTTATATAGCATTTTCTTAATACCTTTACTCCTGCTATTAGTATTGCATTGGCCATAGGTTTTGTTTCCTTCGAGCAAGAGCACCCCTGGAATGGCGCCACCGGAGCGAATGGAAGAATGCAAGAGCTCGACTTTACCCTCGGCGCTCAAAGTAAATACGTCATTCGAAAATAATTTGTTCTCTAAAATCGGCAAGTCAAGTTCTACCTTTTGAAAATTCGCGGTTTCGACAATTTCCCAACTTGTGTAATTGCGGTCATGAACGGTGACTTTATATGTCGTCATATTTGTTGAATCAAGATATTATAATATGATGGATAGTCTTTATTACCATTTACAAAAAATTGAAACTCTTTTTCTTAAAATAAGTGTTTTAACCCTCTTTCTTAAATAATAGAAAAAAAATGAACCAATCAAGACGTCGTTGCTCCTATTGCCGCCAAGAAGGGCATTCTGTGCATCAGTGTAACAGCGAAGTATTAATTGAATTAAGAAAAATGTGCTTTTGCCAACGTATTTTATTTGATTACAGAAACCAATCTCGCGCGGATTTTCAGCAATGGTTTATGGAATTGTCGCAGATGTCTCCGCACGAAGTGATTGCTTTTACGGCGAGATTTTGCAATGTTCCGACAAGACTCGATTTTATAGACCGCATGGAGATTGCTGCGAATTATATTTATAGTTTTCCTGCAGACCAATTGCGACAAGAGGCTAATCCAGAAAATAATCCTTGGACAAACTTGGCTTTGCAAAATATGAATGTGTTGCGAGACATGGACCTATTTTCAGATCGTTTGGACTACCTTTTGGAAACACGCGAGGCAATCATGAAACGCCAACAAAAAATAAAGGTGAAACTTGTTTTACAAGAAGAAGGAGAACATTTGGAATCTGATTCCGAATGTTCCATTTGCTATGAAGAGAAATCCAAGACACAACAAGCTAGACTAGGATGTGGGCACACTTTTTGCGGAGAATGTATTGTGAAGACAATAAATACAATGAAGACGAGTAATAAAACACCAGTTCGCTGCAGCTTATGCCGTGAAACAATAACAACTATTATTGTGCACAATGTAGATTTGGAAACCGAAATGAGAAAAATATAGTTTTGGCCAATTTTATCAGCTGCTTTGCCCCGTAATAAATAAATGTACTGGATAAAGCGACGTCACATATTAGGGGAACCAAGGTTCCCCCTAAGACCCCCTCCTTTTATGAAGATAATTTAGACTACACTTTTTAACATGATTGCATAATAAATGCATATTTCATAACGAGTGAAATGAAAAATATGCAAGATAAAAATGAGGATTCATCCAAAAGTTTGACTCCATCTTTAGAAAGGTATATTTGTTTCCAACCCTTTAGAAAGGTTGATTTGGCGGTGGTCCTCATCCCCCACGCATTCTTCTTCCTCTCATTCTACGTGTTCCTTTACGATGGCGGCGATGACGACGCATCTTTTTCGTTTTGCCGAAAATACTTTCAAGCCAGTGCATCATGTTTATACTATAGGCGAATAAAATATTTTTTATAAAGAATTGTCTTTTTTTTCTTCTTTTTCTTTATCATTAACTTCTTTTCCTAATTGTTCTTGTTCTTCTTCTTGTTCATCCTTGACTTCTTCTTGTTCCTCTTCTTCTAAAACAGCAGCCCCTCCTTTCTTAATATTGTTCATTTGTAACACATGCATCCCGATTTCCGGCAAAATAGCTAAATGATTCATATAAGTCTTGTAAGACAAACGAACCACGCTCGTCCGCGGCTCTGTAAATTTAATACTGTAAAACCAATAAGGAGGAAGAGAAAAGACCTTTCCCTTTGCTAAAGGAAATTCCATGCATTTCACCTTGTCAAAATCCGCCACATACTTGGGCTCTGGCGACCACGGGTTGATAGGAGACCGAAACTCCAGATGCTCATAATCATTCAATAAATGCAAATGCTTTTTACAAAGAGGTGGGGCGATTTTTATAACAACCCTTCCTTCCGTAACAAAAAAGAAGTTGCGATTGTTGATTTCGCTACGAAACGGTGTAAATGAATTGACACTTCCTAAAAGAACATCGCAAATCTGCTGAGACATGAACGTAGGTCTCAAAAAATAATCTACATTTGTCATTTGTTTAGCAATGCTTGTTTCCTGCAAAAAATCGATGTTATTTTCGGAAAAATATGCGCCTTTTTTGTCTTGGGAAAATAACGTATTTGCGGCTTTCAAAGTGAGAGGAATGTACAAATCAGTATCATTATCATTATTATCATTATTATCATTATTATGATGATTATCGTACTTGTTTTCCAATACTTTTCGAATTTTTATATCAAACGACCCGTTTTTGTTTACCAGGGTGGAATAGTTGGCTATGTTTGTAATTTTGCCCATGTCGTCCCAATAAAAGAAAGCTGGTTGCCGAATATCCAATACGTCGTCCAACTTCTCTTTCGACATTGGTTCCAAATCGTATATCTCTAAATCATTACTTGTTTTAAATTGGTGTTGAATATGCAAATAAACAAAAAGAACAATGCAAAAAATAAGTATTCCTAATAATGATTTTATCATTCAATATGAGTAAATAATATTACATAAAAAAGATAATAATATTTACGTTTCGGAACGAACAACAAAAAAGAACCTCATAACCAAAAATCATTTATTCATCTGACATACTTGTAAAGGTAGGCATAAATTCTTGTTTTATAAGATTTTTTAGTTCAGATGATAAAATTTGGTCGGTTTCACCGTGTTCCGAATTCTCTTCTATTTGTAGTTCATCCGATTCAGTATTTTGCGTCTTCTGAGACAAAGTGGTTTCAATCTCGGTAAAAATAGACTCGTGATCCACAAACTTTTGTTCGTGATCCACAAACTTTTGTTCGTGATCTACAAACTTTAGATCTTGTTCTGAAAACTTGGTTTGTAACTCCTTTGTAAAGAGTTCATACTTGAACATCAAGTTCAGCAACATGTCCTTTGTTTCCTTTAGTTCTTTTTCTAAACGATTCAAGGTTTCCGAAGAACCAGAGGATTCCTTTTTTTCCAAACTGTCTAACCGATTGATCATGCTTGTTAAAACACTAATGTCAATCAATTTCATGTTGTCGGGAATAGCGGGTGCGCTGTGGTTTCCACTGGGTCCTCCTTCTTGTTGCGTGTCAATCAAAAATTGTTCGACTTTACCTAAACGCAACGTAATGAGACCAATGGCATCTGAAACCGTCAGTTTAGTAAAAGGAAGTCCATTTGAAGATTGCTGTTGGATTGGTTCTTGTTGAAAGTGGCGTTGTTGTTGTTGTTGTTGCATAGGTCCTCGTCCTCCTTGGTATTGTTGTCCTCCTTGGTATTGTTGCTGATGATGTTGGGCAAAAGCAGCATGCGACGCGATGGAAGTGCCGGGTCTCGATATGGCTTGTTGTTGTGGCTCATTGGAGCGTCTGTTTTTAGCGGCGGCTAGAGATTTCAAACTACTCATTTACTTTTAATAATAATAATAATAAACAAGTTGTTTTTAAATTGCTTACGCACAAAAATGCCTAAATCCGACCAAGAATAAGTATAAGTATAAGAATAAGAATAAAAACATTTCCTTTAGCAACAAATGCAGAAAACCCCCATGTTAAAAAATCCACATTTTAATTTCTTTTTATAGCTTATATAAGAAAATGGATAGTTCAGACAGTTCGAACACAAATTTTTTTAAATATGTTTTTAATTTTGACAATGATTCTAAAACAGATATATTGAACGTGATACAATACGCTTTGCTTGCAGTCATACCCCTTACCATATTGTTGAAGACGATGCATCGGTTTGTCCCCGAGGCAGACGATCGAAAAGGAAGTGTTGAAATCGCTGCTGAAGTAGTGGTTCAAATCATTGTTATATTTTTAGCATTTCTATTCATCAATCGCATTATTTGTTTCATACCCACTTATAGCGGTGGAAAGTACCCACAATTTCATGGCGAATTAACCGTTTTAGCGGTTTTGACAGCCTTTTTAACATTCCAAACCAAAATAGGAGAAAAGGTAAATATTTTAGTAGAGCGTCTTACTGATTTATGGGAAGGAACAGATAAAAAAGCTGCAAGCAAAAACAAGAAAAAGGGGGGACAGAGCGCAAATGCTAGTTCGTCTTATTCGGCTCCTTCTTCTATAGGACAAACACCTAATCAAGCAGCCATGAATCAATCTTTGTATACAGACGGCACATCCATCAATTCACTCCCCTCTAGTGATGCTGGACAACCGTTGCCCGATTACAACAACATGTACCGTAAAGACACGACTCCCTTGGTGAATGCAGCGACGCCGGGACAAATGGGAGGAGATAATGGTTTCATGGAACCCATGGCAGCCAACTCAGTCTTAGGTGGCGGCTCCTTCGGCTCGTGGTAAGTAACCCATTAACGTGTCGATCGTTGTGCATTTTTTCAAAACATCTTCAGGAATTTTTACCAAGTTTTGCGCCTTTTTCACAGTAGGACGGATCTTGTGTTGTCCTCTAAGACCATATACCGTATCGTCTTCTTCGTATTTGATTTCTACGTTTTTAAAATCGTGCTTAAAAGGCTCCCATCCACAAAAAGTGTAAATCTTTTGCACCGTTTCTTCGGTTTGGCTCACCAATTCATCGTAAGAAATGAATAAAAAATGTGATTGGTTCAATTCTGTTAGTTGTTTTTTGATCGCCATGATTCCATGAATCGAACGCATAATCGGTTCTGACAAGGGAATTAGAAAGGTATTCAAATCTTTTTCTAAATGGTTTTCTTTGTACAAACGAGCAAATGATTTGATCACTTCGGTTACAGGTCTCTCTAGAACAATGATTTTGTAATCTTCGGCTACATATTTTTTTAAGAGTTCAATGTTCGCATCGATTGTCCAACTGCGACATTTATCCACCACGATTTTGCCCGCACAGTCCTTGTAATAGAGGTGAGGAATTGCACTGACCAAATCATGTGCCGTTTGTTCGCGGCGGTTTGCCGCCAATTGTTCGCGGGCTTTTAATACACATGACTGCTGCATGTCCCACATGAGCTGGCATACAGCAGAATTACCCTCGGCATGAATGAGCGGATTTTGACTAAGAATGGCGGACAACAGGGTAGAACCGGTTCTAGGGAGCCCGCTGAGACAAACAAACTGTTTTATTTTATCACTAGTCATTTTAAGTGATAATATAAAACAAAATTATAATATTATTTTTAAATCTTTTTTATAAAAAAAGATTCTAAAAACTTCTTTTTAACACAGTATAGTATAGTAAAAAAGATGGACACAAACAAACTATTGAAAGCGCTCGAAGATGAATCCAACGAAGCCCTTTTCAATTTCACCAGTAAAAAGTTGAGAGAAATGACGCTCAGCGTTTTAAAAGAACTCAATTTGACAAAACCAGAGCTTTTGGACATGGCACGCAAATTGAAAGAATACAAATACGTGGATGAAATGAGCGACCTCAAATACGGCACCTATTTGCGATGGATTCCCATCGATGATCCCGAAAATGTGCATTTAACCAAGGGTGCGCTGTTTTGCGAAGTCAAGATTACCGACAATGGCGTTTTTCTCGTATGCAAGAACTACGGACAAATAAAAAAACATTTTTGTTTGAGTATGGACAAGAATTTAATTTTTCAGAAGCTTACGGATCAGGAGTTAGTATTATTGAGCGCGTTAGACCATTTATCGGGTTAATCAGACGTATTACAGTGGTCTGTTTCTTCGTCAATAAGTTCCATATTCGAAAACTCTTTCAAAAATCGTTGCGAACATGATTCTACCAAAAGACCATTTGCATAAATGCCATAATTCATAAAATAATTCTCGTGTTCCAAAGCTATGTGATAGATAGTATAAGTGCCTTCTTTTTCGTATATAGTTGCTCTTTCATCCACACATGCAGGAAGTCGTCCTTTTTTGTCTGTGATATAAATTTTACCAAGAACGTCTCTTACTTTTTGTCTTTGTTCTTCTGAAGAAAAACGTTGTACTAGGACAGAATGGCATCCAGTTAAAACGAGATCTTCAAAGACTTCGTCTATTTTTCCAGCAGAATATTTGTACAACTGATCTTTGATTCTTTTGGTCGAAGCAGGATGATAAATTTCTCTCTTACCAATCAAAACAATTGGTTTGTATCCATTTAACAATGTTTTTACAAGGTCGCCTTTTTTCAATTGTTCTACCGCTTTGTAACCATTCTCAGTAAGAATCTTTGACCCTTTTTTGAAACAAGGTATATAACCAGTGTAAGTAAATTGATCATCCACACTTATTGCAGAAGTTCCATCAGGGGTTGTAACTGTAACATCAACGGTTCCTGCTGCACCTGGTGGAGAAGTTGCGCTAATGGAAGTGTCATCATTTACTGTAAATGATATGGCTGACGTGGCGCCAAAATTCACCGCAGTAGCTCCACTAAAATTAGTTCCTGTAATGGTGACACTATCTCCTCCTGAGGTAGTACCACTATTTGGTGAAACACCTGTAACGGTAGGTGGTGATATATATGTGTATTTGTCACCCGTACTTATTGCAGAAGTTCCATCAGGGGTTGTAACTGTAACATCAACGGTTCCTGCTGCACCTGGTGGAGAAGTTGCGCTAATGGAAGTGTCATCATTTACTGTAAATGATATGGCTGACGTGGCG
>Ga0209086_10000412_pt1 | contig 37048 bp, 39 predicted proteins | sample M_130207_XF_Meta_FD_187312 | JGI IMG/M metagenome (GOLD analysis project Ga0209086, IMG submission 187312) | Freshwater microbial communities from Lake Montjoie, Canada to study carbon cycling - M_130207_XF_MetaG (SPAdes) (version 2) | ecosystem: Environmental > Aquatic > Freshwater > Lake... | reverse complement strand
TAAAAGAAAAAACAAAAGCTACTAATTTGGAAAAATATGGTTGTGAAAACCCACAACAAAATAAAGAAATAAAAGAAAAAAAAAAAGCTACTAATTTGGAAAAATATGGTTACGAAACCCCATTACAAAATAAAGAAATAAAAGAAAAAATAAAAGCAACTAATTTGGAAAAATATGGTTATGAGAACGTATTTAAAAATGAAGAAATCCAACAAAAAGGAACCACTACTATTTTAGAAAAATATGGAGTTGAACATATTTCACAATCACAACATTTTAAAGACAAGTTTAAATCAACTTGTTTAGAAAAATATGGATGTGAATATCCATCACAAAACGCCGAAGTATCTGAAAAAGCATCAAAAAACGCATACAAATCTTATGATTATACTTTTCCATCTGGAAGAATAGAGAGAATACAAGGATACGAAAATTATATGTTAAATGATTTATTACAAAAAGAATACATTTCGGAAGATGATATTGTAGTTAAAAGAAGCGAAGTGCCTTCTGTCTGGTATGAAGACTCAAATGGTAAAAAGAGGCGATATTTTGTCGACTGCTTTATCAAGTCACAAAATCGTTGTATAGAAGCTAAATCTACATGGACAGCAGCCAAGAAAAAAGATTGTATTTATTTAAAACAACAAGCTTTAAAAGATGCTGGTTACAAATGTGAAATTTGGGTTTACGATGGTAAGGGAGAAATTGTTGAAAAGCATTAATAAATTTCAACACCATATTTGTTAAGTATATAAGAAGAATTTGTTAGCTCAACTATGCTAATTTTTTTACTATTCGCATAATTAACTGCTTCTTCTTCAGTAAGCCATCCCATTCTTTCTGTTAATAAATCTTCCATTTCATAAGTTTTTAGAATATCAAACATATTTTGTACATTTTTAATATTAAATTTTTCATAATCTTTCTCTCTTAATCCTTCAAAACAATCATAACAAGGTAATGCTAATTCAATATCATGTGGCTGCAAATACTCATAATGCGAACAATAAATGCAACCACATTTAAGCTGCTTATAAATTGTTCCATTTAAGTCCAAATATTTATCATTAATAGTAGTTCCTTCACGAATGACACTGGATGCTGCTCCCATTTTATTAATTTATTTATGCAGATTATATTAAAATAAAAAAGTATTTCAATTTTATTTTAATCAATTTTTAAGAATATAAGATTGTTAACATTAAACTGATTTACAGGTAATTTCTCTCCTTTAATTTCAACTTGACTCAAAAATAAACTTTCAGGATATAACATTTCGTCATTCCAATATAATGAAATTTTATCATATGGTATATTAGACCTATATGCTATATCAAGTTTAAGTGTTTCAATAGTAGAATACAATACATTCATTTTTTGTGATTGTATTACTTTACCATTAGGAAGTTTAACTAATAGTGTGTAAAAATATTTTTTTAATGAATCCATTTAATAATATTTAGAATTATACATTTAAATTATAAATATTAAATATTAAACTCAGGAATGCTATAAATTTCTTCATTTTTTACATATTTCGCGATTATTTTTGGGTTCATTTGATTTTTAATAATATCTGCCGTATCGTAGACATTATTAAACTTATCGATATAATAAACTATGCCTTGAATATCTTCTGCCCAAACTTCGACCTTTTGTGTGGTTACCTTTGTTTCTGTTTGATTATCCATTATACCGTGAGAAGTTCCTTTCATGTGGGGTTCCACAATATTCGCTGCCATCCTTTCTTCGTCTTTAGCTCGTTTTGCACAAAATCTTTCGTAAATCGGCACAAAATTCTTTACATGGTTTCTCTTCTTAAAAATCTTCCTTATTAAACGATAATCTATCATATACATATTGAAGAAGTTGAGTTGATTTAATATCACTATTTAAACCTAAATGTGTCGCCTTCTCACGAATGCAATCCTTAAAATATGTAATATAACTTTCTACTTTTCATTTCTTTATATTGTTTATAAATATATTTTAATATATAATTATATTTATTTAATTTATAATTATATTTATTTAATTTATAATTATATTTATTTAATTTATAATTATATTTATTTAATTTATAATTATATTTATTTAATTTATAATTATATTTATTTAATTTATAATTATATTTATTTAATTTATAATTATATTTATTTAATTTATAATTATATTTATTTAATTTATAATGGCAACGCAAATTTATGATTTGTCTGGTAACGGATTTAAAACATTTTCTTACTCCATTTTTGATTCAAAAACTGGTGATATTTATACTTTAGGAGTCAAAACAATAAATAATACTAAAAGTAAATTATATTTATTCAAGTATAATGAAAAAACAAAAAATTACGCTTCGTCAGATCCTTTAATTATTAATAACACTGATTACATTTATAACTCTGATGTCATGAATAACGATGATTACACTACTATTTTTGAAATTAATGATGTGCAAATTTTAGGAGATTATATTTATGTTTGTTTAGGGGGTTATATTTTACCGAATATAAAGTATTTAACAATAATAAGAATTAATACGACAAATATGGCACAGAGTGTTGTTTATAATAAAACTTTTGGTAATGATGATTCAACACAAAAATCAATTATTGGATGTATGAATTTAAACCCTTTATTTGGTTTTTTAGGAATATATATATTAAACAATAATAAATTATATTATGTTGATTTTACAGATACTGATTCAAATGGTTATTATGACGGAACCGAGAATCTTATTGCAATTAATCTTTATTTAAGTCCGAATAAAAAATATATATCAAGTGTTAAATTAATTGATAATTACATATATTATTTTGTATTAGGAGATAATCTTAGAAAAGTTTGTATTGCTAAGGACAATGTGGTTAATGGCATTGTGGTTGTTGGCACTGTGGTTGTTGGCACGGTGGATGTTGTTTTTATACCAGATAGTAATAATTTGTATACTAATGAATCAAATAAACATTTATATGTATCACATAAAATATACACTGACTCACAAGGATATATTTATCTTAAACCATCTAATTTAGGAAATGAATATACATGGTATATGGAAGATTCAAATTCATCTAATAAGTATTGCTATATTTTATCAAAAGATGATATACAATTGAGCAAATTTATCGTTAATACTAAATATTTTTATTATGATAAATATTTAATTAATAGCTCTATAACATTTATCGACGGTTTAATTGATAATAAAAATTATTGTGTTATAAAATATAGATATAGACCTGATTTAAGTAAACCTAATGATACATACTACTTAGGAATATATAAATTCAAATCTCCATTATCTACTTATTCAATTATGGTCAAAGATTTAGATAGTAATAAAATATATTTAAACGGTTATTTGACTAAAAATAACTCTACTTTTATGGTAGAAGGGATTTATGATTATTCGTCACCTAATAACAATCTATTAAATAATAAGTGGCAAACAGCAACTTTTGTCGGTATATATCAATCTGAACCAATTGTTTATGATTATTTTGAAAATGTCAAAACTTCTGATACTAGTCAAAATAAATCTATAGAATTATGTTCTATTGCACCAAAAGGTATTGGATTAGATAGTTTACCATTATTCGGTTCTGATAATAACCGATATTGTATTGCACCTATTACCTTAAATGGTTTAAGAAATTACTATAAACAATATTATTTACATTATCTGCCTAACACAACTAATAATATAGCTTTAAATGAATATAATACATTAGCTAATGTTTCTGTTGATATTAGACCATATCCCATTAAAAATATTCTATTTAAAAATGTGCAAATTAACAATTTTAACGGTTATTATATTTTAGCTGATGCTACTAAATTTGATACTTCAGGTAGTAAAGTATATGATATCGTTGGATTATATGATAAAACCAAGTTCTCTGTGAATTTATTAAGACCTGATGTATTTCCTTTTAATACAACTTCTACATTTTTAAATAATAATATATCTTATTCATTTAATTCATCTGGTGTGCCAATTAATAGTTACACTTCAATAATAGCTAATTTATTAGACTTATCAAATAATCATATTTATCCTATTTATTCTCATTCAAGTGGAGTTATACAAGACGAATATTATGGTTATAATACTTCGTCAATAGATTCACTTAGCTTAACCGACCAAATTACTCTAGGTCAAACAATTACAGAACAAATAGCTAAGGCTAATTTTACAAAATGGTATCACTTTAAGCTAACGACAGGCGGATTTTTTGGATCTCAAGTATATATTGTATACGAATTATTTTTTAACGTAACCGACATTGATTCCAACGGAATAGGAAATATAGGTGTTTTATATCAAAACATTGCTCCTTTTAATGATCTTTTAAATGATAATTTCATTTTATATAAGGGGGAAAATATTTCTCAAAGTAGAAAATTCAATACAGGTACTTTGCTTATGTCTAATGTAAATATATCACCATCTGTAACTTCTATTCTTGGTTTTAATATAATAAATACTCAAGACAGTATTGCCCGTGACTGCGCATTTTATAATTCAAATGGTTCATTTATTTTTTCGGAAAAAACTGTAGAAAATACATACGTTGAAAAAATTTCCTCATCAAATAACTTATTAGCATATAATGGAACAAATGGTTTATATATAGAAGAAATGAAATGGAAGAATTTAAACGTAACTACCACATCTGGAACATTTACAGGTTATTTCTGTTATGGAACTAAATCTGGTGATGTTTTCCAAGTTCGTGATTACAATGAAATAGAGCATACAAATCTTCTTGTTAGGGGGACAGGTGGTATTAATTTACAAACTAATGATTTTAGTTCAACAGGAATTACTATAACTGGTTTAGGAACATCTAATAGTTCAAATTGGACTATTTTAACACAACCTTCCGTCTAACCTTCTGCATACGTATCCTTAAATTTCTATCGCAGCGCATCCATAAAATAGTATAATTCATTAATATAAATAAAATATATACCAATTTAATACGGTTATATATTTATTTTTTTGTAAAAAAAAATATATTTAGCAAATATATATTATGACATATATTGTTACTCAAACAGATCCAGACTCAGGAACAACAACTATTGTTGAAGCGACAGTAGTACAAACTAATTTAACAACTTCTCCCGTTGAAATTCAGCAAAATGGACCAACAACAAATGGAACTCTTGATAATTCTTTTCCTGCTGTTGCAGAAAATTTATCAACTACTGAGGAACAAATATTATCATATACTTGTTTTCCTGCAAGCACGCCAATTGAAACAGATCAAGGAATAATTTATATTTCAAAAATTAACCCAAAAATTCACACAATTAGAGGTAAAAAAATAGAAGCCATTACTCAAACAATTTTAATGGATAAATATTTGGTATGTTTTGAAAAGGATTCTTTGTTTAAAAATGTTCCAAATAAAAAGACAATTATGACCAGAACTCATAGTATTCTTTACAAAGGTAGTTTAGTTTGTTCAAACGAATTTATTAAAAAGTTCGATGGAGTTCATAAAGTTAGATATAGTGGTGAAATATTATATAACGTACTATTTGCCGAACACGATAAAATTGTTGTTAATAATATGATATGTGAAAGTCTACACCCAGATAATTTAGTGGCTCAATTCTATAATACAACAAGGCATTTATCACCGGAACTTTTACAACAAGCTATTATTAAAGTAAATAAGGTTATTAAAGAAAAAAGTTTATTTAACAATAAAAATAATCCCAATAAAACACAAACATTATAAAAATATAAAATAAAATAAAATATATACACCATAAACATCTTCACCAACACTGTAAAACTTTAATACTTGAGTTAAACTATAAAAAAATATAATTTATAAACCAACAAGTGTAGTCGAGCTCATATATTATTATTCAATATAACTAAAAAAAAATAAAATCATTTAAAAAATTAAACTATTGAATATTCATAATTATTGATCTCAAAATTATTTCCTAATTTTTTTTTATTAATAAAACTGTTGAAATAATACAACTATTTTATGATGAATATAATTTAGAAAAATAAGTTATAATAATTAAATTATAATAATAATAATAATTATAATTATAATATGTCAAAACAAATAATCTCAGAAATAGCAAATCGGGAAGCATTTTTTACTCTTCTACAGCATAATACAGGCTTAATTGTAATAAAATTAGGCGCAAATTGGTGCGGACCATGCAAGACAATTAAACCAGCTATTCATGGTTTCTTTGCTTCATCGCCTCCAGAAGTAATTTGTGCTGATATAGATGTTGACGTAAGTTTTGATTTTTATTCATTTTTGAAATCAAAAAAGATGGTGAATGGAATACCAGTACTATTATGTTATAAGAAAGGAAATGCAACATATATTCCAGACGATATGATAACAGGTTCAGACCCACAACAGTTACATCAATTTTTCGCAAGATGTGGAAAGCATTTGATGGATGCTTTAACACAACATCCAAAGAGATAAAAAATTTTATAATTATTTTTATTTAAATTAAATATAATTATTACATCTTCGTGCATACGAATAAACAAAACTTTTCCACACTAGACTTAACAATTTCGAACCCATTTTCTTTTATAAATGTTTTTAATTTGTCTCCTTCTTTTCCTTCAATATTATTTCCATTTTCATCTTTTTCAGACCATCTTTTAGTTGCTTCAATTATATACAATTTGCCTCCGCTTTCTAAAACTCTATGTGCTTCTTTTATATATTCTTTACAATTTGGCCCCCACATTGCTAATGATAAAATACAAATCTCTACAGATTCATCTTCTAATGGTATTTTAGAAATATCGCAACTTTCAACAAATTCATTAGATGAAATATGGTCATAATTTATAAATTTAAATCTTTTATCATTTTGAAAATGTTGTGCTACCTGTGCTTTGCCGCATCCCATGTCAACGACCATTTTTGTGCGTTTAACTCCGATTTTATTGAGCTCTTGAATAATACGATTTCTGGGTATATCTTCCTCTGGAAATGACATCTCGTTTTCTTCTGAGATTTCGTGATATTTGCGCCAAAGTTCTGGTTGTTCGTTAAATTCCATATGAAGATTTTCTGATTTTAGAGTCTTATATCTTTGATGTAATACAGATATTTCAGATTTAACTCTTTCTCTCTTTTGTTCTGTAGATTCTTTTTTAGAATTTGTAGAATTCTTTGCAAGTTTCATTGACTTCTTTGGAATAAATGTATATTCTTCTTCAATAATTAAACCCTTTTTCTTTTTATCTAAAATAAATTCTTTTTCATCATCAGATTCTTCGATAATTAAATTCTTATTTGATTTTGTTGAAGTTTCTGAATATATATCTAAATTATATTGTCCTTCAAAATAAATATTATTTTCTTTCAAAAATTCACTCCATATTTTAAATTTTGTTTCATCTTTCATAGTCTTAGAATTTTTTTTTAAATTTTGTAGTTGTGTGTATATCCAATTACCAAGTTTTTTTTCTTCTTCGTTTTTGGAACTCTTGCTTGGTTTTCTTTTTTTATCGTCTATAAATTCATTTACTTCTTTAAATTTTTTATACCATTCATCTTCATTTATTATAAAATATTCTTTAAATTTTTCTAAGAATTGAGTCCATAAATCATATCTATTTATATCTTTCATATCTTGTATTTTTTTTTTATAATTTATTTTACGACTATTTATCCATGAACCGTAAAATTTTTCTTTTTCATTGTCTGAACTTCTACTGGGTTTTCTACTATTTTTTTCTATAAATTCATTTACTTCTTTAAAATTTTTATACCATTCATCTTCATATGTTATAAAATATTCTTTAAATTTTTCTAAGAATTGAGTCCATAAATTATATCTTTTTTCATCACTCATACCTCCTATTTTATTTTTATATTTATCATTATGTGTTGAAAACCATTGACCTAATTGTCGTTCTTTTTCATTTTTGGAATGAGAAGACGGTCTTTTTTTTTCAAAATCCACATATTTATTAAGTTCTTCAAAATTTTTAAACCATTCGTCTTCTTTTGTTGTAAAATATTCTTTATTTTGTTCCATAAAAACTTTCCATAAATTATATCGTTCTTTATATTTTTCAATAAAATTAGTTTTTTCGAAATTTTCTCTTTGATGTTGTAACCATTTTCCAATTGGTAATCTGTCAGAAGGACGTTTTTTTTTATCATCGATGTAGTTTTTTAACTCTTCAAATCTATCAAACCAAGTATCAATAACTTCGCAATCAATAACGCAACTACAAATATCCTTTGTAATATCAAAATCATTTACAATGTTCCATAAAACCTTTACATCAGGATTTGTATGTACTTTTATATTTGTTCTTTTATTTTTATCTGGAACAGAAACTGTATCTTTATTCTTTTTTGAACCACATTTTTTTACAATAGGTTGATATAAAACTTCATTGGTTTCTTCATCTTCAGATTTATATAATCTAATAATTTCACCAGTTTTACATGTATCATTATATCTTTCTACAGGATTTTCTAAAGAATTAGTATGAATTTCTATACAAACATCTTTATCTTTAGCTATTTGCATAATCATTTCTTCATCTGTTTCACATTCTTCATAATCTATTTCAGTATCCAATAAATTTTCAAGTGTTTCCACAAGTGTTCCATCACCAACTTGGTCTATAATTTTATATTCTTGTTGTTCTAAGTTATTTTTAAGCTCTTTTGGTGAGAAAGTATCAGGATAATATAGACAAATTTCATACAAGTCTTCGTCTTCTTGTTTTAATGCACTGACAACATTTATGATTCCATTAAAATCTCCTTCTTTATTCATATATTGACGTATTACTTCATCGCATTTTTCTTTATCTCCTCCACATTCTAGATATTTTGTCTTGTCTACCCAACAAGGAATTAAAATAGTTGATTTTGGCTTATCCACACGAAACTGTTTTCTAAGAATTCTTCCTATGTTTTGAATAATCTTTATAAATGATGATTTTGGGTCAACAAATACACACATATTTGCATTTTTAGTGTCAATTCCTTCACCAATAGTTTCACAAGATGAAATAATATAAATTTTATTATTTGGCGTTTCATCAAGTTTTTCTAAAATTTTTCCCCTTTTTTTTGGATTTATTTCTGAATACAAACCAATCATTTCAATTTTTCTATAATAATTTTTTTTTTCTGGAAATTCTTTTTTACATATTTTTTTAAAAACTTTTTTAAATAATTTTTCATTAACAAATTTTTTTACAGAAGCGTCTCTGTCTCCATTTACATCTGCATGAAATGTTAATACTCTATTATTACCAGATTCTATTATTGAACGTGAAATACTTTCATAAATAGATTTATTAGTATTATCTGTATATAAATCAATTCTTATCTCAAATGGGTTTAAATATCCTTCACTCATTCCTTTAAAATACGAATAATCATAAACTAATTTTCCGCACATTCCTGATTCAATATTATTTCTATCATACATAACAATTCCATTATCGTTTTTGGGAGTAGCTGTAAAGAATATTTGTTTATCACAAAAAGTATCATTAAATATAAATTCTTGTATTTTTTCACTGACACAATGATGCGCTTCATCATAATTACAAATATCAATTTTATACCCGACTAAATTATCCAATAATGTTTTATAGCTTTGGTATGTTACACAAATTATTTTATGTTCAGATTTAGCCAAAAACTCTCTAATTTGTGATGCATCTGTTGTCGATGTATTTTTATATCCTTTGTCATTAGAATCATTAGCAGATGAAATTTTTAATATATTTTCATTAGGAAAATCACCAAGATAATCTTCATAAAATTGTCGAATTAATCCTAATGTTGGAAATACATAAACAACCAAATTTTTATTTTGTGTAATTTTACCATATCTCATTAATAATGATTTGCCTGTTCCACAAAACATTTTAACAAGACACTTATTATTTATCTGTAATTCATTATAAATAGAATCATCAGCCTCTAACTGATAATAACGAAATTTTTGATTTCTAATAGTAATATAATCGCTCATTTTATGTTAATATTCTTATTTGTTTAGATTTAATTTAGATGATATAAATTTGTCAATTTTATTTTAAAATACTTATTTTTCTTTAAGTAGGTTAAAATAATATAATTAAAGAAATCCAGATTTTCTCTCTAAAAACGATTTTTAGAACCCAAATAAAAATATAATAATATAATATATGAAATCATTTACTAACCTAATTATACTTTTTTTAATTCTTATTGTTGTAGGTTTCTTGTACAGAAGATTTGAAGACAAAAGAGTTAAAGAAGCAGAATGTGATACAACTGAAGCTATTCAAAAATACTTATTAGACGGCGTTACTTTAGGTAAGAGTAAAAAACCTATTTTATGGATACATGTTCCTTACGAATATAACTCAAGACAATGGCTAAGTTTTGGCTCACGAAGTTCTTTTAATTTAAACCAACCTTATTTATATTTAACAGTGAGAAGCATAATTAAACATTGCGATGAATCTTTTACAATTTGCATTATTGACGATGCTTCATTTAAAAGATTAATTCCAGGATGGAATGTAAATATGACTTCAATTTCTGATCCTATTCTCTCTAATATGAGAATGTTAGGAATGATGAAGCTTTTACATATCTATGGTGGAATGTTCTGTCCTTTGTCGTTTGTATGTCTAAAAGACCTTCATGATTTATATTTGAAAGGAACAAGAGGAGAGAAAATGTTTGTTTGCGAAACCGTTGATAGAAATGTGTCTTCAACAGATATAGATTTTTATCCAAATTTGTCATTTTGTGGAGCTCCAAAGGAATGCGAAACTGTTAGAGAATTATGCAATTTTATTCAAAGAACTTCTTCACATGATTACACAGCTGATATAAAATTTTTAGGAGATTTTGATAAATGGAGTAAAGAGAGAATTGAAAGTGGAAAAATGAATTTAATTGAAGGTGTAGAAATTGGAACCAAAACTGTAGAGGAAAAACAAGTAATAATTGATGATTTAATGTCAAACCATTATTTGGATTTATATCAAGGCACTTATGGCATTTTAATACCTTCTGATGAAATTTTAAGTCGTAGAAAGTTTGAATGGTTTGCAAGATTGTCTCCAAAACAAGTTTTAGAATCTGATACTATAATTGGAAACTATATTCTTCTCTCTCAAACAGATGAAACAGGAATTTTAGAACCATTAGAACCTCTAATAAATAAAAAAGTTGAATCAACTTTTGTTTCCTTTTGGAAAATTCCTTCTGGAGCACCTATGTGGTCACTAAAACCTAACTTTTTAGGTGATAATTTACAAAAAATACCTTATCCTGGAAGATAAATTAAACATAAATATAATATTTAAAGTTAGTATATTAAATATTATAATGATTGAATCAGAAAAATCAAATAGTATGGATAATAGTATACCTCATGCAATTTTAGTTGAAGAGAGAAATAATCCTTTAAATGATGTGATTTCTCCATCAGACGTTATTATTGATGAAGCTCAAGTTTTTAAACAAATGAATGAAATAAAAAAAATTAAAAAAGAATCGTGTTGTTATAAAAATTGTTGCAAATATGATGATACAATTGGGTTTGATTATTATTTTTGGTTTTATTATTGGTATTGTTGTTTTGATAATGAAAATGCAAGTAGTTATTTTAATTTGTGTGATTTTGAATGCTTTTGTTGTTGTTGTGATGGGAACTGCTAATACTTTATATATAAATAAAATATATTATATAAATCTACTTAAATACATATCAATAATACAACTATAATAAAATGACTGAATTTTTTTCCACTACTACTCCTGTTAATGATTGTTTAGTTTTTAAATTTGAAGAGTATGATGTTGACCGGTATGAGATTGATACTACTGTTTATGTTTTTTATGATAAGAATGAGCATCATTATGTAGTTAGAGGACAACGCAAATGGACTCCAAAGCATCAATCTTGCATTTATTCATTTAATTGTGAATATGCAAAGGATTTAGCTGATTTTTTACAATATATAGTTTGTAAGGATAACATTGTAAATGAAATCTTATATAATTATGATAATCTTCCATCTAACTCAAATGATATTACTTTTGAGTTTCTGAATGAATATGACCATTCAGATTATGAGATTTCAGGTTATAATGGTCAAAATTTTGGAAGAAAGAGATTGCTTAAAAATTTAAGAATGTTGAGAAATATTTATAATTATTACGCTTAGAACAAGAAGAAAAGTAAAAAAAGAAAAACAATAAAATCACATAGAATGAAAAAAAAATAATATACTTAATATACTTAATGTGTTAAAATAATATAATTAAATTAGGTTAATTATATTATAAATATGAACGATACAATGTCATTACTTTTAGCAACAGCAATTTTAGCAGCTGGTGGTTTAGGTTTATATATGTATAAATCTCCAGATGAAGCTCAAAAAGGAGGTGAAGAATACAACGAAGACAATTTATTTGGTTCAGGAAGTTTTTGGGGTTCAAAAAAAGAAGAAGAGACTGAAGAAGATTTAGATTTAGACTTTGATGATTATGAACCTAAACCAAGGTCACGTTCAAATAAAACAAAAAGAAATAGAAAAAGCAGTGGTTCATCAAAGCGCAGATATTAAAAATAAATATAATAAACAATGTCATAACTTGATTTATCGTATTTAATTTGAGATGTATATGTAATCTTATTAAAATTACATATTTGCCTCAAAACAGTTGTAAAAGTGTTATATGATAATTTTTTTTCTAGATATTTTCGCTTAGAAATATGATAATAAGGAGTACAATTTGTAATGAATTTTTGTATATCATCTTTAAAAACTCCCTTTTTAAAAGAATCAACATTAAATGTATAATGTTTTTCATTTTTTAAACATATAACATCTAGTAATTCTAAAAGAGTTTCATTTGGCACCTTTTTTTTAAATATCTGAGTTGACATAATATTTCTACCTAAATATACAACATATATTTTTTTTAAATTTTATGATTATACAACTGATATTTCTTTATCGCTTAATATTTGAATTATATTATTTGTAAATAAAGATAGCTCGATTTCATCTTCATGAATATTATGAAAAATAGTAATATATTTACATATGCAAGGTATAATTTTATATTTTTGTTCTTCTGTAATACAGAGTGAATTTTTAACAAAAATAAAATAATTGTCAAGAATATCCATTACTGAGTATCCTTTATCATATATTTGATAAATTAACTGAATAGATTCAGTAAGCTTTTTATTAATAATTAAATTAGTATATTCTTCAAATATAACAAAACTGATATTAGAACATAATTGAACAGCTAAATTAAGAGTAATTTTTTCATTAAGTAGTTTAAATTTTTCCATATAATTAATTAAAATTTTAACAGTATTATTTGAAATACTAATAATAAAATCCTGAGCATCTTCATCAATAACTATATTTTCAATTATCTTAATATTATTTATAATATTAATAAGGTTTTCTCTCTTCAACTGTTTAATCTTAATGATTGTTAAACGTGATTGAAGGCTTTCAATAACCTTTTGTATATTACTACAAGATGATATAAAATGAACATTATGACTATATTTATCAATGCAATTTCTAAAAACTTGTTGACTTTGTTCATTTATGAGGTCAATATCATCAAGAACAATAATTTTTTTTTTATTTTTAATATTTGAACAAGTTTGACAAAATGTTTTGACATCAGTTCTATAATAGTTAATTCCTTGTTCTTTAAGACTGTTAATGTAGAGAACATTTTCTTCATAATCTTTTGGAGTATATCCAATGTAATATTCTCTTATTAAAGAATTTAAGAGAGAAGTTTTGCCAGATGCTATATCTCCAATAAGTAAAATATTAATATTATCAATTAAGATAAGAGTTTTAAGCATTTGAATAACTTCAGTGTCTCCTCCAAAATCTTTAAAATATATAGGTTGATATTTGTGAATAAATAATTTATCTTCAGTAGTCATTATTAATAATATACGTAAATAATTGTTTAAGTATATCTTTTGATATAATATTAATGTCTGAAAATTTTTATGATATTTTAGGTCTCTCTAAAAATGCTACAAAAGACGAAATAAAAAAGGCTTATAGAAGCTTACAAATGAAATACCATCCTGATAAAAACCAAAATAGTCAAGAATCGAATAATATGACCCGAAAAATAAATGAAGCTTATGAAACTTTAGGTGATGATGCAAAAAAAAGTGAATATGATAACCCAAATCCATTTATGAGAATGAATAGTCATGGTGGTGGAGGAGGTATGGAGATGCCAATGGATGATATTTTTAACATGTTTTTTGGAGGGCAAGGTACTCCATTTGGGTTTCCAGGAATGCCGGGTATGCCAGGAATGCCGGGTATGCCAGGAATGCCGGGTATACCGGGTATGCCTCCGGGGGCAAAAATTCATGTATTTCACGGTGGTCCATTAGGATTTCAACAAGCTATATCAAAACCTATACCTATTATGAAGACAATTAATATAAATATGGAACAAGTGTTAACAGGAGCATCTATTCCTTTAGATATAGAGAGATGGATTGTTGAGAATGGTGTTAAAGTTCATGAAAACGAAACAATATATGTGACTGTTCCTCAAGGAATAGACGATAATGAAATTATTATTTTGAGAGACAAAGGAAATGTATTGAATGAGAATGTTAAAGGTGATGTGAAAGTTTTTGTGAAGATAATAAATGACACATTGTTTAAGCGTTCTGGTTTAGATTTAGTTTTGGATAAAAACATAACATTGAAGGAATCTCTGTGTGGATTTACATTTGAGATTAAGTATTTGAACGGCAAAAGCTACACATTAAATAATAACAAAGGAAATATAATTCCTCCAGAGTATAAGAAGTTATATCCAGGTATGGGCTTAACAAGAGGAGAACATAAAGGTAATATGATAATCCATTTTCATATAGAATTTCCTGAAAAATTATCAGAAGAACAAATAGAGAAGTTGCTTTTAGTTCTTTAAGTAGTTTGGATAATATATATAGTCTTTAAGTATATTTATAAAAAAATTGAGATAATAATATAGAGATATGAGTATATTATTAACTATAATAAAATGAGCGAACTTACTGGACAATTACTTTCTGTTAGATTACAAAATCTCGCTGGAGAAGCAGCAGGTCATAATAATGAGAGTGCACAATGCGAAATTACGTTTGATAATCCATTAGATATAAATGCGAAGAATATTTTATTAATCGTTTGTTTATCAAATTTATGTTGGGCTATTATTGATGATGGACCAGGAGCAAAAAATATCGAAAATTTATGGGGACAAGGTGAAGGCATTAAAATAAAATCTGGAGATAAAATTGGTAATAAAATTGCAGGAGAACTTGCTTCCGCAACATTCTTTGAACCTGATAAACTTATGTATTTCTCTCGTTGTCATGATTCTAACTTAAGAATTCATCAACAATTGAATGCTCAAATGCATAAGATGATTGATTTGATAAAAGAAGAGGACATTGATTTAACTGTTGCAAATGATAAAATTATTAAAGGAGCAAATAAACTTGTTAGAAAACCAGAACCTGATACAGATAAATTTGATGCTGATAATGTTAATTATATTAAAGAATTATTTAAAAATAATGAGTATATTGATAGGTATTTCGATACAAATTGTTCAGGAATGTTAAAAGTATTCAAATATGAAGAAGGAAATAACAGTGGGTTTTTAAAATTAGTATCAGAATTACCTTCTATTCTTGACAAAATTGAATTTATTACATACAATACTCTTCCAGCTTTTAGAGGAGAAAAAAAATTTACTTATATTGTTGTTGATGATAACACAACAAGAGTTATAAATAAAGAGTCATGTAATAAAAATTTTATTTTAGGCAAAAAAGCTCTTTTAGATGAAGATGATGAAGATTATGAAGAGCAAATAATTATTCCAAATGCAACATTTGGAGATTTTGGCGAAAAAGTGTTAACAATATGGAATACTATTTACGAATATGAAGGTAAACTTTATAATAAATCATCAATAATTAATTATAATGATGAAGAAGAATTCTTAATATCTGAAAAAACAAATAATATTATAAGAGAACCAATTAAAAGGTATTTGGGACTTCCTGCAAATGAATCTATAAAAAATATGATATGTAAGGAAGAATATAAAGTATGCGAATTTCCATTATTGTTATCATTTATTGATAAAGATGAGGCTGAATCTCAAACAAAATTAATGGGTGAAACAACTCTCGAATCATTAAAAAGAGTTTATATTTATTATCAAGGAAGATATATTGCAAAATGTAAGGCTCCTGTAGTTGGTATTCAAGAGAGAAGTTTGGCGAATTTTAGAATTATATTATGTTTAAATGAACAATCTTCAAAATTAGTAAAAATCAGAGCTCAAAAATCATCAATAACATTAAACACTGCTCATCCAATAATAATAAAAACAATTGAAGAAATGCTAAAACCAATTTTATGCAGATATAGTTCTCCAAATACCGTAATACAAAATGGCATTAATTCTTGGGAAGAACATAAAAATAATGTCTTAAGAGCTTTAGGTGTAATTATTGCTCTTCCTGTTCCTAATCCAATTCAAGTTCCTAATACAATTCCAATTCAAGTTCCTAATCCTGTACAACTACCAGTAGTTCAACAAATTCCTCCTCCAACCCCTCGTTCTGCTACGGAGGTGTCATCATCTCTTAATAAAGCTCAAACAATAAGTCAATTAAAAAGAATAAAAACGCTTCTAAGAGGTATAAACCCAAGCATTAGAACAAAAGGAGAAAAGAAAAAATTATTAACAAAATTATACGATATTGAGAGAGAAATTTTACTTGACGATGACATTTTAGACGAAAAGATTGATGAATTAATTAACATAATAACTAATTCTGAAAATATAGGATATGTAAAAAATGCACCTTCGCTACAATATATAAAATAAATTTATATATGGATTATATTTAAATAAATATTTTATCAAAAAACAATATAAAGAGTTTTATATTATATAATATGGTGGGGTGGAAGCTACCGGTAGTTATGGACTGCCAAAGTTGTGTTCGTTAAGCATAACATCTGTACGGAACGCTAGCGTGTGTTTGCTTATTAGGTGTTCCCCGAACAAGTTCTATTTTCAGGTAGAACAATTTGCCTTAAAAATTTGATGGGTCCATAAAATAGTGTGTTGAAGCATAGTAGTTAGATGAAGTGTAGTAAATAATATTGAAGCACAGTAGTTAGATGAAGTGTAGTAAATAATATTGAAACAATAGTGGTAAATAATATTGAAGCATAGTAGTTAGATGAAGTGTAGTAAATAATATGGAAGCATAGTAGTTAGATTAAGTGTAGAAGAATATTTTGTGGAAGTATGGGTTTTTTATGTGTTTTTTTTGTGTTTTGAAGGTATTGCATCCTCTGTGAAATGTTTGAGCTTGTATGCTCACATAAAACGACTTCCCTCCGAAACGGGGCGACTTAATGTCGATAAAGTAAGAATAAGTCAGGTTTTGGAGTTTGAGCGCCTTATTTTTATGTAATTATTTTTAATTAGATTTTTGTAGTTTTTGTAGTTTTTGTAGTTTATCGAAGGTATTACATACTCTGTAAAATGTTTGAGCTTGTATGTTCACATTTACTTACTTCCCTCCGCAACGGGGCGACTTTGTGTCGATAAAGAAAGAATAAGTAAGTTTCAGAGTTTTGAGATCCTTTTTTATAGTGAATTAGGAGTATGTGTTTATTATAAATTTTTTATTTCAGTTGTTGGCAAATTATCTTATTGTCTTTAAAGACAACCTTGTTATAATGGAAAAAAACGTATAACATTATAACATTGTATTAGGGCTTCCATTTCCACCCGCCCAAAAACAGTTATGTTTCAATGGTAGAATGCTTGCCTTCCAAGCAAGAGACCAGGGTTCGATTCCCTGTAGCTGTATTAGTAATTTTATTTCTATTAATTAGACATAAAATGCTAATAAATTAAGCTTTTTTAGCTCAGTTGGTTAGAGCAATCGCTTTGTAAGCGGTAGGTCCAGGGTTCGACTCCCTGAGAAAGCTCATTTTATAATTAATTATTTAGAATACTTAATTATATTTAAATTTTTGATTCATTTTTTAAAGTATATATTTAGTCATTTTTGCTCCACTTTTTATAAAAGTGAATATATATATATAAATGGCAGGAAGATCTAGAAAAGTTAGATGTATCCAATCTTATGTTAATCATATCGATAATAATACATTTTCAGGACCTATGAAAATGGGAACAGCACCAAGTATTGGAGTTACCAGAAATTATTGGTATAATTATGTTACTCAATGCAATACAGATCCAAACGCAGTTAAGAAAAGCTATAACAATATGGTTTTCTTAAATATAAATTCAGCTCAAACACCAGTTAGTGCAGGATTTAGACCAACAACAAACTACAATTATTCTTATAATGCACCACCTGGTGTCGGATTTTATGATGCAAATGCGAAATATGATAATCATTATTACAGACCTTATAATCATCCTCAAAAAGTAACTCTTGGTAAATTTATAAATCCTTCACAACATATGACTGGATTTACATCTAATAAATAAGTTATAGAGATATAATAATAAATATTTTATAAATTTTCAAAATATTTATTTATATAATTTACCTTTTAGAGGAAAAAATATTATTCTTGATTGAATAATCATTATATTTTTTTATAACTTGTTTTTGGTCTGCTACAGACAATTTAGAAAGAATTTTATATAATTCTACCATCTTATTCTCAGGATGTAAAGTTTCACATATTAAATTATTTACCATCATCTTATCATGTTCTTTTAATAAAACATTATACAATGCTTCTCCATTATATTTTATTTTTTTAACATTATCAAATTTATTTATAAAATCTTTTGCTTTCATTGCAGAACCTTTGTAGTAAATTAAATGATTTTTTGTAATAATTGTTTTTTCTGAAGGCACATTTTTATCTAGAGAATCTTTTTCAAAACACACCAAATATTTATCTTGTGTTACGGTTTTAGTAATTAATTCTATTTTTTTGTTGCGAATTGTATGGATTTTTGGATCTAGGTCCTTTATAGCAATATTTCCTTGGTTTGTTGAAATAAGGGTATTTGCAGGGAAACAGATATTTGAAATTAGTGTCGCGTTGGGGTTGGAGGCGTCGTCTAATGATAGGGGATTGCCTAGTAATTCGTCGTCTTCGTCAGGCATATATATATATATATAAATTTATTTTTATTTTTTTAAGGTGGGCAAGCCGTTCCAAATGTCCCTCCTCCATTTATTATTCCTAAACCAGTTATTATTCCTACTCCACATGTTGAAGAACCATTTGCATTATTAATTATACCATTGTTTGCAATAGTGTCATTGTTTATAATAGTACCTCCACCATAATTGTAAATTATTCCATAATTGGTGAAATCATTTGTCATTGTAATAGTAGCGCCTGTATTATTAATAAATACACCAACATTATTAAATGTTCCATTGGCGTTAAGTCGAAATCCGCCAGTACTTCCAGAAAATGCCGAATAATTATTAATTTGAACCCGCATTATTGTTAACTACGCCATAAGTCTGACTATAAAAATCTCCGTAGTTGTTAACTACACCATTATTTGTAATTATACTACCACTATCAACTGCAACAATAGTGCCAGTAGGAAAAATATTGATTGCACCATTATTGATAGTAACACTATTATTGCCGAAAGTATCCTGAGCATTTCGGATAGTACCTCTTACATTAATAGTGCCATTATTTGTCAATGTAAAATGGTTTGTTTGTAGTTCTTGACCTGTTGAAATTTCTAAAGTCTGACACGCCAAAATAGTTGTATCTTTATTTAACAACCAATTTATTCCGTTAAATGTAGCTATATTTGTTAAAGCTATTCCAGGACATGTAGATTGATTAAAAACACATTGAAAAACATAATTTCTATCCCTCTTATTACAATATTTAAATTTACGTGTTAAAGATCCTTTTGTATTACGCAAGCATCCTAAACCAAGAATTGCTTGAGTTGTTCTTCCAGATGTTTGAGAATTTCCTGATGTATTAAAACCAAGTTTCATTTTATATATTAAATATATAAAATGAAAAATAATATGCAAATAGACTAGTAATTTAAGAAAAATTACCATCAACGAACTCTTGTTCTAACGAGTATCTTTAACAGTAGTATCTTTACTTTTGTTATTTTGACAAGATACAATATTAGGAAAAATACCAAATAGAGGAACACGCCATCCATAAAATTTTGCATTTATTGTGCTATTTTCTTTAATTAAACTCCAATCTTCAATAGAATTCCATTTCCAATACCATAAACTATTATTGATATTATAATGCTTACCATTAATATCAACAACCATAAACTCAGTGTAACCGTTTCTGTCAAATTTGTATTTTTTTGCTACAAATATTTCTTTTTCTTCTTTTGTTCCAATAGCATAACAAATATGACCACCTAATAAGATAGATAAAATTGGCATTCCAATTTTAAATGGAATTTCCTTTGGAATTGAAAAAAACTCTTTTCCAAGACGATATAAAAGTGCTTTTGACATTATATTAGTTTAAAATGAAATAATATCTTTAAATTCATTTTAAAATATTTTAACGTAAAGTTGTAACCGAATTTACAGTAACTGTTCCGGGGCAAGGAATAAAACCATTAGGGTTATGTGTATAATTGCTATATTGTCCTAGTGTGCTATAACAAGGGAAGCATTTATTATTACCATTACATACTGTAGCTAATCTATTTTTAGCACGACGGTTAGAAATAGAAGAAGCTCCTACACCTCCTTGACCAGGTTTATATTTATTATACAAATCAGTAGCACTATTACAAGTTATATTTCCACCAGGTCCCATTTTAGTGCTGCGTCTTGCACCTACACCAACATTCTTCTTATATAAAAATCCAGGGAAATTTGTTTGACTTCCATACCAAAATTGTCCATTAGAATTACTTCCACGACCAAAAACCATAATTGGTTTTGAAACAATAGGTTTAGGTGTAATATCAACAATCATTATATCATCTAAAAGCATATAGGTTGGATCAAAAAAATTAATTAATGAATTGAATGATAATGTTGTTACGGAAGCTGTTGCTGTAAAATTAAATGTATATAAACTCCAATCAAATACTGCTGAAGTATTAATATATGAACCAGGAACAGTTACACCATTAATTAAAGATGAAAATTGGCATAAATAACCATTTGTAGTTTCATTTTTTAAATAATATGTTAATGTATAAACATGACCAACTGTTGTATTAATTGATTGAGAAATAAGAGGCGAAAATGTATTATAATTTCCTATAAAATAACAATAAGTAGAGTTAAAGCCAGGAGTACCAACAAAAACATTTTGTGTTTGTATTTGTGTCCAACCATTTAAGTTTCCAGTTGCAAAGTCGCCATTAATAATTAAATTACTCATTTATATAAATATGATATAAAATATTTATATAAATGAGTAATTTATAAAATTAAATGAGTATTTGGAAAAAATTGCCAATTACTACCATTTAAGTCACTTCTAATAACATAACTGCCTCCCGTTTGAGGTCCTCCAGTATTTGGAGGATTATTGCCAAATGAACCAAAGGTATTTTGAAAAGCAGTTCCATTTGTTATATTTGAAATATTGCCTGGAGAAATGCTTGTACTATTATATTGCGTTCTATCTACATTTTCAACAGAACAATTAAATAACATATATTGAAAACAATTATCTCTTACGTAATATATTTCATAAGCTTTTTTAACTGTTGTTTGATCACCATTTATATAACTATTATAGTCTGTTCCTGTTGCTACAATTCTTACATACTTAACGCCTGAAATTGTTCCATTTTGGGGTGGTGAAAAATATGAAGCAAAATTCCAACTATCAAAAAAATCAAATAAAATAGCAGGACTACTCACAGGCCAGTTTCTATAATCAGGATTTCCTGTACCAAAACCAAAAGCATAATTTGTACTCATATAAATACTATTAGAAGGAATTGTTCCATCTGAATTTCCATAATTTGTTCCAAAAAAGTAGAAATCCATTCCAGTAAAGGGTAAATACACATATGCATCATCATTATTACTAAATATTATTGTTGTCATTCCACTTGTATTCATATTAGCAGAAACATTGCCAGCAACCAAACTAGCACAAGATAATGGTACAATAGGACAAGGTATAAATCCATTAGGATTATGTGTGTAATTACTGTATTGTCCTAGTGTGTTGTAACAAGGGAAACAGTTATTTGTTGTACAAACCGTAGCAAGTCTATTTTTAGCACGACGATTAGAAATAGAAGAAGCTCCCACGCCTCCTTGACCAGGTTTATATTTATTATATAAATAAGTATTACTATTACAAGTTATATTACCACCAGCACCCATTTTAGTGCTTCTTCTAGTACCGACTCCAACATTTTTCTTATATAAAAACCCAGGGAAATTTGTTCTATTTCCATACCAAAATTGTCCATTTGAAATTCTTTTTCTAGTACCGACTCGAATATTTTTTATATATAAACCCCCATGGAAATTTCTTCTAGTAAAAGCTGACATTTATATAAATAATATATAAAAAATATTTTATATGATATATAATTAAAATGTTATTATAAATTTTTAAATAACTTTATCTTGTAATCTTTTTAGTCTTCTTTCTTCATTGTATTTATCTCTTTTTTCCTTTTTAATAGCTTCTTTTTCTTCTTCAATTTGTTTTTGTTTTTCTTGCCATTCTGGTGTTTGTTCTAATAATGATTGTTGTTCTAACTTTTCTGCTTTTAATTCGGCTGTTTTAAGTTTTCTTTTTTCCTTCGAAAGTTCTTTATTTTTTTCTGTCCATGCTTTTTGCCATTCTTGATATTGTTCTTTATTATTTTCTCTATATTCTTTGTTTTTTTCATAAATTTTTTCTTTGTTTTCTTCTCTGTATTTTTTCATTTGTTCAGAAATTATATCTTTGTGGTCTTCCTTATATTGTTTTGTTTGCTCTTTAAGTAGTTCTTTATTATTTTCTCTGTATTTTTCGGTAATTGTTTTTTTGGTTGATGACCGTTCTTCTTCTGTTACAAATGCACTTACAGAATTTAAATTTGCTTTATGTTCTTTAATCAACTCTTGCTCTCTCATTCTTGCTTCCAATTTAGTTTTACCATTAAACTTTTCAAGTTCAACAATTTCCCAGTCATTCCAACCTCCATTTTGTCGTATAGTCTCATAATGTTTTAGGTGATAATGTTTTTTATCACTTTCAGTTACAGTATTTTTAATGTGTTGTCTTTTTCTGTTTGTAAAATTAGTTGTTTGACCTATATAACAGTAATTCAAATCTTTATTCTTAGGGCAAATTTTATACATAATATAGTCGGTCAAGGTATATTCATCTTCGGCTTTTACAGTGTTATACTCGTCTTCCATCTTTACTTAATTATATATATAGTTTTGTCTTTAAGTTATTTATATAATTAAATCAATTTTAAAATTTAAATGTAAATTTATGAAATCTTTCTAGTAGGAATTTCGTTAGAAACAATGTAGATAGAATTTTCAGTGATAACAATATACTCAGTGCCGCTCTTGTAGAACTTCGCAATGCAGCTGGTATATTCATCTTCACTTTTAACTAAGAGCTTTTCTCCATTCTCTCTAGCACCAATTAAAGCTTTTTTATCAAGTGAAGAAGCCCAATAGTCCATCATAATTGGCTTATCATCTACAATGCTAAGCTTAACAGCGTGTTTCAAAGTAATATCAGCAGGAAGTCTATAATTAAAGGTATCAGCAGGCTTTTGTACGACGGGTTTCTGTTCAGACATATTATATAAATTAAATATAATATTCTTTAAATACTTATTATATAAATAGTATTTTAATTTAAATATTTTTAAACAATAATATTATAATGAAAAGTACAATATCTAACAAAGATACTAATTATTCATTAAATATTAGTGAAAATTACAAAAAAGAACTTGAGTGTGATGTTAGCGATGTAACAAAAAAATATACAGCTGTGGTTGTTGATTATTTTAATTTTATTTTAGAAAACATAAAAATATCAAATATAAATTTTTCAAAATTTATCATAATACGTGGGTTAGATACAATAACAAATGTATTTTTACATCTTTTATATTATACAAAAAATATAGATTTAACATATTTTCATTGCCAAAAATCATTTTATTTTTATGTTGAATTTGTAGGACAAATATCAGATGATGAAAAGATGTTTTTACAATTAACTTCAAGAGATGCAACAACATATGTTTATAAGAAAACAATATTTGATATAAATAGTGAATTAAAAAAATTAAATGAAGGTTGTTCTGAAATGTTTAGAGAGAAAATGAAAATTATTGAATCATATATAATTATATATCAAACATATTTATTAAAAATAATTCATTCAAATGATAAAAATAATACCTCAAAATTAGAATATTTATTGCGTTTATCTGGAAAATTAAATGGCATTCAAAACAAAAGTAAAATAAATAAATTAGAAAGTATAATTGAAAAATTATATTATAAAATCGATGATGTAAATTTATTTTTCGAAACTAACAATTTATTAATAAAAAAATTTATAAAAAATCAAGAAACATTATTAAACGCAGAAAAAAAAATTAATTTAGAAGAAGCAAATGACAAATTAAAAGAGTCACCAGATAAATTTATAAATTGGTTAATGTCTAATTAACAATTTCAATAGTGATATTTTTTCTACGTATTTTCTTCTTTTTATCTTTAATAACAGTTTCGGTTGTTGAACCAGAAGTAATATTTCTCTGATTAATATTTTTAAATTCATTATTTAGAATAATTTTAAGGAACTCGTAAATAATCATTAATACATTTTCGTCACATCTTCCAACAATTAAAACACTTCCGGTTCTAAAAATCATAAATGACACTGTCTGTATATTTTGAAATAATTTTTTATTTTCTTCAGATATTTGACATCCATTTTGAATTTCTACATCAGGATTATAATAAAATTTACATTGAATTCCAGGATATGAACAAGGGTCGTATATGGATTGTATATTATATTTAAATTTAAGAATATCGTAAAGAGCTTCACGATTAATAAAGAATCCACAATTAAAGTTTGAATTAATTAAAACAGTTTCATTACTATCATCTTTATAACCAAGTTTTTCCTTCAAATAAGGTTGCAATGTTTCAGTAACTTGTTTAAGTATAAGCTCAAATACAATTTCACTTTGCACTCCAGGAATTTCAAGCTTACCTGTATTAAAAACTTTAACGTGAAATTCTTTAAATATATTTTGTACCCTCATACGAAGAATTAATACAAAACAATTATAAAAAGCACTCTTCTTCTTGCATCTGTAACTCATAAGGTCTTTTTTAGATACTCCAATACTAATTTTCCTAGTATCCTTAAACTTAATTCGCCCACTTGGATTATCTATATGAGTAATAATATGCTCTTCAAAATACATTTCACTCTTAAGTTTTTCTTGAATATCTAATAATTCTTCAATAGAAACAGTATTGAATTTCATTTGTTTTTTAATTACCCCATCACACGGTTTAGCATAAGGAATAACAGGAACTTGCCAAAACAACTCTTTTAAATCAATTGGTGTATCTAAATAAGCAATTTTTGTCTTAGTTGATATATAAATATTAGAAGCTTTAGGTGCTTCAGAAGTTAAATCAGATGCTAAATTAGCAGATATAAATTCTTCCGCAGTTTGTTTAACAATTTCATTTACATCTTCGTCATCAGATGATATATCATCTCCATAACTAGATGATATAAAATTTTCCCATTCTTGATCAATATTCATGCTTATAGCCATATAATATCTTAGTTTATATCTTTATATTCTTTATATTAATTTTATTTCAATTATTTTCTTTAATATATAGTATAAAGAATGCTATCAAGAACCAACAACATCAATGAAAGAAGCGTTATTATCCCTATTAATAAAAATATATCTACATCCATGAAAGAGGATTTAAGTCCAAAGGGAGAATACAGCCTTAAGCAAAATTTTTTTGATCCTTCAAAAAGTTCACCTCCTAATGAATTTATGATTAAATTACGTATGAGAATGAATATTTATGTCTCTCAATGTGTAGATATAAAGGATGTAAGTCTTGATAAAGCATAATAAATGTGAATATTGTTGTTTTGTATTTGAGAATGCATCAAATTTTCAATATAATTTAAAAAACTTTTATTCACATATTTCGGATGGCTACGAATAATATAATTAAGAAAATCCTTTATTATATTCTTTTTATCAATGTTATAATTAATGCTAATTGAATGAACATAATCTTTAATACTATCTATTTTTTCTCTCTTTGATAATTTTGAAATAAGATTTTCCCAAACATCATTATCTATAATATTAAATTCGTTATCTTGATTTACAATGTCTTGGTTAGATTGCATAAAATTTATCATACTTCTAATATCTGACTTATACAGCTTTTGAATACAAGATATTGATTTTTCAGACATATTTAGCTTTTCAGATGTAGAAATATTGTTTAAAAACTTAACTATATCATTTTTTGGGAGCTGATTAAATCGTAAACGAATAAACTCATTTTGCAGTCCTTCATCAATTTTACTTATATAATTACATATTAAACAAAATCTAACATTACTTGTATAATTTTGCAATAAATATCTTAAAGCTTGTTGAGCATTTTTGGTCATATAGTCTACTTCATCTAAAATTACAAATTTCATTCCGGTGTGAAATAATGGTTTTGAGTTAACGAAAAAACTAATCTGATTCCTTATAATATCTATACCTCTTTCATCAGAAGCATTTAAATGAATAATTAAATCTTTATTTTTTATACCAATCTTTATTTGATAAGCGTTAATCAAATTTATTATTGTTGTTGTCTTACCTGTTCCAGGTGGTCCGTAAAAAAGCAAATTTGGGAAATAAGATGTTTCTATAATATTTTTAAGGATTTGCCTATTTAAAGGGTCTAGAACGATATCTTCAAATAAATGTGGTCTATATTTCTCGGAAAAAGGTACGCCACTATTAATCATTTAATTAGTTATATAAAAGTTATTTATTTAATACATAATTAGTTATAATTATCAAAATATAAATATTCAATTTCTAATAAATCATTATTTTCTTCATTTTCGATACGTTTAATTTGTTTATCAATCTCTTCTTTTAATGTTATAAGTCTTGTAGATATTGATGGATTGCATTTTTTTTCATTTTTATCATTATACGAATCAGGATTAAAACGAATAAAAATATATTTACAAGTAAAAGCTGATAATAAATCATTATATCTATCTTGTTCATCTTTTTTATTATATGGTTTATGTTGATTTTCATCAGTTTCTATGCATAGTAGTGTATTATTAATTAATTTTCGATGATCAATTCTTCTTCTGTTTAAACAATCACAACCACTATATTCAAGAGTTTTATCATGTTGAAAACCTTCAAAATTAGAATTTATAAAATCACGAACAGCTAATTCCTTTGTTTTACATCTTATTTGAAATGTTAAAGGGTCTAATGGAAATAAATGTTGAAAACAATATGTGCAATAATTTTTATATTTTTTATTTCCTTCAACTGTACAACCTTTATTTCTACATATATTTTTATTATTTCTTACGATTATCATTCCTTCTTCTTTACAAGAAGAACAAAATTTAGCTGTTAGACCTTCATAATTAAACGAAACAACTTTATTACATTTACATTTATTACTAACAACATTTATCATATTATCTTTTTTACATTCATTACAATATTCTGGTTTTAACCCTTCATAATTATAACTTGGGTGAGATTTTCCACAAAAACATTTTCTTTTTTCGGAAACATTTATCATATTTTCTTTTTTACATTCCTTACAGTACTCAGGCTTTAAACCTTCATAATTATAACTTGGTCTTGTTTTTTTACATTCATTACATTTTTTATGATTTACATCTATCATATTATCTTTTTTACAATCTTTACAATACTCTTGTTTTAATCCTTCATAATTATAATTAGACTGTGATTTTTTACAAAAACATTTTTTATTTTTAACATCTATCATATTTTCTTTTTTACAATCTTTACAGTACTCAGGTTTTAATCCTTCATAATTATAACAAGGTATTGATTTTTTACAGAAACATTTTTTACTTCTAACATCAATCATATCAGTTTTTTTACAAGAACCACAGTATTCTGCTTTTAATTCAATATAATTAAAAGATGGAAAATGTTCACCACAAACACATTTTTTTTGTTTCGAATAATTAACATTATTCATATCAACTGTTTTGTGTTTAGAACACATTACCATAGTATCTGTGTCATAACCATATGATGCTCGATTTTTACAATTTTCAAATTCACATAATTTTGGCATTTATAATATATAGAAATATTATTTTTAAATGTTTTGTCCTTAATATTATTTTATGGACAAAAATATAGTTTAATTAAATAAAATAATTGAAATTAAAATATTAAAGATAATTAATGAACAAAACTACAATGACTACTTCTAATAATACTACTGGATACCTTGAAATAATATTAGGATCGATGTACTCTTCGAAATCAACAAGGTTAGTTGAGATTTATAAGCAGTGTAAATTTTGCAATATTCCTGTTTCAATAATAAATCATACTATTGATAAAAGATATCACGATACAATGTTATCAACACACGATAAAGTAATGGTTCCTTGCTTACAAGCTAATAAATTAAGTGATATTTGGGCAAATAGTAGATTTATTGAATCTTGTAATCAATCAGATAAATATGCTCATAATTTGCTTAAAAGTTCAGATGTTATTTTAATTAATGAAGGTCAATTCTTTCCAGACTTGTATGAAATAGTAGTAGATATGTTAAATAATAATAAAAAAGTTTATGTTTGTGGTTTGGATGGAGATTTTGAGAGAAAGAAATTTGGAACAATATTAGATTTAATTCCTTTGTGTGACAATGTTCATAAATTATCTTCTCTCTGTTCATTATGTAAAGATGGAACGCTTGGTATATTTTCAATGCGTTTAACTAGTGAAAAAGAGCAAACAATAGTAGGTTCTGATAATTATATTCCTGTGTGCAGAAAATGTTATGATAGTAAAAAATAAAAGAGGTTTCAAATAATAGATATTTTAAAACAATTTAAATCAATTTTTACTTATTAAAGTATAACTTAAATGTCAAAGAAAATTGAAGATACTATCACTATTGTTTCAAACGTAGTAGTAAAAAAAAGGGGAAGAAAATCTAAAAAAGAGATTGAATTAGCTCAACAGAATGAAATACAAACCCAAACCCAAATACAAGATAACATTAATGTTATTATTGAAGAAACTGATATTTTATTATCTAATGATGATATTATTGAGAATTTAATTAATTCAGATGATGATGAAAATGAATTAACAAAAGACAATTCATTAAATTTAGAAACTAAACCTCTCCCAAAAAAACGAGGACGAAAACCTAAGGGAGGAAAAATTATTCAACAAATTACTCCAATTAATAATAATAAAGAAGCAAAACCAAATGTTATTTTACACTTAAAATGTTCGTTGAAGGATTTACAAACAGGTGCGCCATTTGGTTCTGATATTCAAAGTTTTAATTTTCAAAACTCAACCCATTTAGCATATGATATTATTAATTCAGAAACAACCACATCTAATCAAAATTTTTGCACAGATGTTATATCAGTTTCAAAATCTGTTGAACAAGAAGATTTTGATGATGAAAAACCAACTAAAGAAAATGATATTAGAGAAGTGTGGAAAAAATTAAAACAATTAGAACATAATTTACATACAAATAATATTTGTGATAAAAAATCAGCTTGTTTTTGGTGTACATATGAATTTGATAATCCTCCAGTTTATATACCCAAACATTTTATTAAAGATTCTTATCAGGTGTACGGTTGTTTTTGTAGTCCAGAATGCGCAACAGCACATTTAATGGAAGAAAATATAGATAGTTCTTCAAAATTTGAAAGATACCATCTTATAAATCATATTTATTCTAAAATTTATGATTATAAGAAAAATATAAAACCAGCACCAAATCCGTTTTATATGCTTGAAAAATATTATGGCAATTTATCTATTCAAGAATATAGAGCTTTATTAAAAAATGAGCGTTTATTTTTAATTGTAGACAAACCATTAACTAGAATATTACCTGAACTACATGAAGACAATGATGACTTTATTATTAATAATAAAATTATACCTTCAAATACATATCAAATTAAAAAAAAACACCAACACAAACAAACAAAAAGCAATATTTTAACTGAACGTTTTGGATTGTCTCAACCTCAACATTAATAATATTCTATTTATAAATTTAGTATATTATTTATTATTTTATTATATTATGGATAAAGAAACCGAAATTAATTATGAAAATTTATCTGATTGGGATTTAATTTCAATAATAAATTTTATTAAAGATTATTTTATTCAAATACTTTTATTGATTTTAGTTTTTGTCATAATATACATAGTTGACCATATATCTAACATAAATACAATTATTTTTTCTACACCATCGGTTATTCCTAATTCAAAATCAAACATTATTCATCCAAAAAGACGAAAAACTCTTAAGAAATAGTTTCAATTTCATATGCACCATCTTCGTTTAAATTTGTTTGATAAATTTCTGATTGATAACCAAGCTGATTTGATATAAAACGTACACCACCTTTTTCAAAATCATATGACCAATGTGTATGACCGCTTATCCATAATGGAACGTTAGTTGTTTTAAATTTATCTAATGTATTATCAGGCCAACTAAAATATAAATCTGATTGTTTTTCTTCTGCATAATATTTTGGGTCAGATGTTCCACTTCTTAATGGAGGAAAGTGCGTCATAATAATTGTTTTTTTATCAGTTTCATTTAAATATTTATTAAGTTTATCAAATGATTCATTTGCTAATTCTTTTACATAATTTGTATCAAGTTTAACAACATGACCTTTTGTTTTATCAAAATATGTAATCCAATTATAATCATTTATAGACATCTTCGCTTGATATGTACTGACAAAAGGCGGAACAGTCCAAAATGTTGAACCATAAACATTTGTTTCTTCGTCTAATTTAACAAAACCATTATCTAAATAATATATATTTTTATATCTTTCATTTAATCTGTATTTATATTCGAAACAAAGTTCATTAAAATTCTTATTTTTAACATAGTATTCATGATTACCTGAAATATAAAATATTTTTTCCCAATTGGAAGAACAATAGTCGAAGAAAGGATAAAATAATGGATGTATTTGATTACAAATGTCTCCAGCTAAAAACAAATATTTTGCTTTTACAGGCAATTCAGGAATTTTATTCCATAATTCAATATGAATATCAGAATAAACTTGGATTAATAATTTCTTTGCGCTCATATATTTTAATAATAGTTTAGTTTTTATATTATTAAAATATATCAATTTTATTTAAACTATTTTTTTTACTTCACCTTTATCTACTCTCTCTTGATAATTTCTCATATTTGAATCTAATTTCGAACGTAATTGTTTATAAATCTCTTGGTTCACAGATTTTATTTGTGGTGCTTTTTTTGCAGTGATTCCAAGATAGGCTTTTATTGTAGCTATCTCATCAAATCCATATTCTTTTAATTTTTCTCTCGCTTGTTCTTCATTATAATCAGTTTGCCTTAAAATTATCTGAACTTTATCCTCTATTTGGTCAGTCTCAACTAAAGAAATATTGTCCTCCATATATGAATTAGATAAATTATTTTTTAAATCATATTAAACGAATAGTTATATATAATTTATCAAAGAATGAACCAACTCACAAAAAATAACTTTAATACTGAACCTTTAGTTTTTGAAATTCAAAATGTTATTAAAAGAGGATTGACTACAATATTAAAAGATTATACAGATAGATATGAATTATTAGAAAACACACACAAACAAATTATGAATTTACCTTCTGTTCTTAATGAGTTAAATAAAAATTCTGAAAGAGATGAGTCATCTGATTGTGACTTAGAAGAAGAAGATAAACCTATTTTTATTAGTATTAAAGATATGGCTCACAATATTGTCCGTGAAGAAATTGAAATTATTGAAAAGAGATTAGATAAAATGGAAAAGCAATTTGATTCAATTGTTCCAATATTAGATAAAATATTAGGAAAAATGCAAACTCTTAATGAAGACGTAAAAGGTTTGAAAAATTCAGAAAAAGAAACAGCTGAATATAAAACTGTTTATATGACTCATCCTGCATCTAATGTAATTATTAAACCTTCGATTGTTACTTCTTCAGCAGATGAAAATATTAAATTTGAAATTGAAGCAGATATCGAGTCTGGTAATGAAGATGAAGATGAAGATGAAGATGAAGATGAAGATGAAGATGATGTAAATCCTGCAATGATTACTTGTTCTACTATTAATCTTAAAACTATTCAAGTTGAAGAGGAATTAGTTTCTGAAGAAGAGGAATCAGTTGTTGAAGTTGAAGAACAAATTATTGAAGAAGAGTTAGTTTCTGAAGTTGAAGAAGAGGAAGAGGAAGAGGAATTAGAAGAGGAGTTAGTTTCTGAAGTTGAAGAGGAGGAAGAGGAATCGGTTGTTGAAGAAGAGGAAGATGAGTTAGTTTCTGAAGTTGAAGAAAAACCAGCTCTTATTGATGAAGTTGAGACAGAGGCAAGTGAAGAGGAAAAAGATGAAGATGAAGAAGATGAATTAATTGTAATTACAATTGATGATATTGATTATTGTACTAATAATGAAGAAAATGGATTTATTTATGAACTAAATGATGAAGGTGAACAAGGAGATAAAATTGGATATTTAAAAGAAGGTGAGCCTTTCTTCTACTCAGATGAAAATTAAAATATAAATATAATTTATAAATAATGATAAATTTATGCGCTCCAGCAATTATTTATTTAATATTTTCAGTTACTCAAATACTTATTGATACATTTAAGGGTCTTTATAATACAGCCTTTATCAAAGGAATAGTAACAGTTATGGTTACATTATTATTAAATATTTTATGCGATAGAGGATTAAGTGCTGTATCTTGGATTATTGTTTTTATTCCATTTATTTTAATGACAGTTATTGTTAGCATGTTATTATATATTTTTGGATTAGATTCTGCAACTGGAAAACTTAATTATAATGGTAAATGCAATGGTTCTACTTCAAATTGTGGTAATGGAATTAAAATAGACGCTTTAGGAAACGTTATAATTTATGACCCAGAGTATAATCCATCTGCAAAACCTGTTTATTATCAATCCCCAAATATTATAGTTCCAAATCCATATGCAAATGATAATGTAAATAATACAAATAATAACTCTTATTATAACCAAATACCTTATGGCTCAAGTAGTCCTTCTTATCAAAGTTAGAGAGAAAATTTATAAAAACAATTTAAATAGATATGATTTAATATATTAATAATGATATCTTTTTATCTTAATAAATTTTTAATTGGTATGCTTTTTATCGATATGATAGAGAGAAGATTTCCAGAAGAATTAAAAAATTTTATGGTTTCTTTATCTTACAATGTTATTTACATTTACAGTAAAGCTCAAATTTTATTTATGAAATATAACAAAAAAATAAACGAATTTATTGAAAGTAATCCATCATTACTTAAAATAAAAAACGATTTTAATTTATTGATTCAATCAACAAAATACAGGGTAAATAAATTAGAATTTATTAAAAATGGAAACTTAATTGAAAATAAATCTACTGATTATGATTTTGCTATTTATTCTGATTTAAAAATAAATACAATATGTGAAAACAAAAAAATATTTCAAAACAATGAACAATTAACAGAAGATTATGAGATATCTAATATTCAATTTATGCTTATTGAATTATTAGTTGGAGAGAAAAAAACATTTAAAATTACACTTAAAAATGAAAAATATAATTTTTACATAGTTGAAAATATGTTATCAAAAGATTTTTTTACATATTATTTAAAAAATATTCATGACGACAAATTTGATTTAACAGAAGAAAGTATTAAAGAAGATAAAATAACTATAAAAATTATAGATCATGATGTAAATAAGATAGAGTTTGATTTAACAGATAAAAATGAATATATTATAATTGAAAAAACTAGTTATAAACTTAATATTATAAATCATCAAGAAAATAATGAACAATAATTATATTAATTTAAAACAATTTAAAAAAAAATTGAAATAATATAATACAAATGGAATCCCAGCATAATAATACAATGGAATCAGCAACATCTAGTTCTAATATGGAATCCTTTCATACTTTATCTGATAATTGGACACTTTGGGCACACTTACCACATAATACCGATTGGAGCATTAAAAGTTATATTCCTATTTCTACATTTACATCAATTGAACAGACTCTTGGTGTAACTGAAACACTCCCCCCAGTGTTAGTAGAAAATTGTATGTTATTTATTATGAGGGAAGGCATTAAGCCTACTTGGGAAGACCCTAAAAATAGAAATGGAGGATGTTTTTCATATAAAGTTTCTAATAAAAACGTACACAAGGTTTGGAAAGAATTAACTTATGTTGTTGTTGGTTCATCAGTAAGTAAAAATACTGGCTTTGTTAATTGTGTGACTGGGATTACCATTTCTCCTAAGAAAAATTTCTGTATTATAAAAATTTGGATGACTGATTGCAATAATCAAAATCCAGCAATTGTAACATCTGATGTTAAAGGATTGTCTCCACAAGGATGTTTGTTTAAGAAGCATACACCTGAATATTAAATTATCCACTTTTATAAAAAGTGGAGCAAAAATTACTATTAAAATAATTATTTTTTATGATTATTTTAATTAAAATACTTTTTATTACTCGGCTAATAAAGCAAGTTTGTAAAATGTTCCATTTAATTTAATTCGTAAATATTTAGAGGTGGAAGCACCAGCAGAAGATTTTTCCAAGTCAGCTCCAGTAAGGAGTAAATTTCCACTAGGGTCAACTATTAAGTTGATAGAACCAATATTTTGAAGATTATTAGATTGAATTTTAAAGGGTAAGTCATCGGTGATATATAATGAGATTATTTAAACAACCAACCAACCAATAACTGCCCCTGCGTCGTAAAACCTATAACTATAAGTAGTATTCACTCTAATATCAACAAGGCTGATATTTACATTCAACGGTGGATATTGATATAAACCGGAAACTGGCGGATTAGGACCTCCAAGAAAATTAAATCCGTGTACTGATGATGCTTTATTTACAGAAAAAGTAATAATACCGCCAGTTTGAGTTCCAGCGGAAGGTAATGTAATATTAAAATCAGTCGCTGTTCCGTCGTGATAGTAGCATTTTCCATACGGTGTAGTCCCAGTAAGAACCACAGACGCATTTACAAGAACAACCCCAGTTATTTCACCATTATTTGCGATAGAAGCCGGTCCTGTTGGTCCTGTAACTGAGCTTTGAGGTCCTGTTGGTCCGGTAGGACCTGTAAATCCTGTTTTTCCAATATCAGTTGCTATTTGTTTTATTCCAATCGTTGGAACAACAGTTACATTTGCTGAAGTCCAACTCGCTGGTATGTATGCAGCAATTTCTATATAGTCTCCGGCAACAAACGAATTTATATATGGAGCAGTTGTATAAACTGGATATGGAGGTGAATACTGGACAGGGTCGAAACCAGTTGCTAAACCCCAATAAGCACTCTGTAAAAGAGTATTGGGCAATTGAGTAGTCCCATTTTTTCTTATATATGAGGAAAATATATAATCATTTGTGGTGATAGGGGTAATGGAAGTTACTCTAATATAATACCATATTTCATATACTCCACTTGTTAAAATATTTATTTTTGTTTTATTTATTCCAGAAGTTGTATTTGTAACTCCTTGTTCATAAATTGTTGAATCATAGTACATTATAGTGCCAGTTGGGCCGCCACCAAGTGTTATACTACCATTTAAATAATAAGACGCAGCAACGTTTGTTCCATTTCCTGCAGCTCCAGCCGGTCCTGTAGGTCCTGTTCCTTGTTGTCCTGTAGGTCCTGTTCCTTGTTGTCCTGTAGGTCCTGTAGCCGCAAATCCTGTAGACCCAGTAGGTCCTTGATACGCTATTTGAAAAATATTTAACTTTAAAGTAGGAATAGTTGCTGAACCTTCATATGTAAAAGGTCCTGATACTGTGTATTTTACTTCTACGTATTGACCTGCAGTCAACGATAATTCGCAAGTTGCGATATATACATCACCATTTGCGGTTGTATCCATGCCTTGATAAGTAGATGAAAAAGACGCGGCAGTTACTGATCCATTAACATAAAATTCTGTTGTAACTCTGTCACCTGATGGCGGTGGCGTTGACCCGCCCATTATTCTGTGTTCAAAATAATATATACCTGTAGTTGGAATGATAATACGAGATATAGGACTTCCAATTGTAATTCCATTATTAACTGTAGAACCCGTCCAAAGTGATGCAACTGTACTTGCGGTAATTGGCGTTCCTGAAAGTGTATTATTATAAAATTGACCGTAATTTGTTACAACACCACCTAATCCTGCTGTTCCTGCGGCTCCAGTGGGTCCTGTATTTCCTTGTAACCCTGTTGGTCCTGTATTTCCTAATGCTCCTGTGAACCCTGTAGGACCTGTGAAACCTGTTCCTCCTGTGAAACCTGTTGGTCCTGTGAACCCTGTAGGACCTGTGAAACCTGTTCCTCCTGTGAAACCTGTTGGTCCTGTGAAACCTGTTGGTCCTGTGAAACCTGTTGGTCCTGTGAAACCTGTTGGTCCTGTGAAACCTGTTGGTCCTGTGAAACCTGTTGGTCCTGTAGGTCCTGTGAACCCTGTAGGACCTGTGAAACCTGTTGGTCCTGTGAAACCTGTTGGTCCTGTGAAACCTG